>ENA-OQCU01000017-OQCU01000017.1-human-gut-metagenome-genome-assembly--contig:-NODE-17-length-92516-cov-9.717077_pt1 | contig 92516 bp, 119 predicted proteins | sample MGYA00242504_ERZ504590 | MGnify/ENA primary metagenome ERZ504590 (study PRJEB26092, sample SAMD00036318) | human gut metagenome | host: Homo sapiens | study: EMG produced TPA metagenomics assembly of... | reverse complement strand
GCGAGAATCAACGCGCTCCAAAACTCGGCGCTTGAAAACAGGTCATGAAAAGGGGACATTCAGTGTCCTTTCGAATATGGGAAAGCCCCACACGATATGGTGTGAGGCTAAGTCAACTGACTATCGTCAGGCGTTACGTATTATGCTTACAACAAACGGCAAGGCGGGACACGTCCACTTCACGCCATACGCAACCGCGCATAACGCGAAACACCTTCAACCCCTAACGATGCGTCACGCCAACGCAGACTATTACCAGACGAATCATTGCCGACAATGGAAACCGTGCCCCAATGAAACGTCGTGAGCTTCACCGTGTACGAGCCGTAAGGCAACCGCACAGAACCGGAAGCAACCCACCTCAACGTGCCGCCGTTCTTCTGCGGCGACGTGGAACACCAATACGCTTTACGCTCACCGTTCGCGTCCAAGAAGTCGAACGCCATATTGTATTCGCCGGTACCGCTGATCGCGGCCGCAACCTCGCACAGGATAAGCCCCCCGCAAGTAACAGTCGCAGTCTTCTCAAGATAACCACTCTCAGGCTCAGTCCCAGGGGTACCACTCCACGTGCTCGACCACTCAAACAAGGGGGAGCATCCGCACCCCGGACGCGCAAGGATGCCGGTGACGATGGCGACTTTCGCGTAGGTTTCCACCACGCACCTGTCACCGGCTCGGGCTCCCACACAATCCGTGGTCATCTGCAATCCCATGAGCGTGCCGCCGCTCATATCCACGTCAGCGGTCCAATACCCTCCTGTGTCGTACACCGTGTTGATGGTGCCGATGCGCGTGATGGTGGCTTCCGCCCCCACTTGGGAGGGCATGATTTCGGCCAGACGATTGCCGGCCCTTATCAGGTTCGACTGCATTTATGCCTTCACTGTTGTTGGTTCGCTTGGACGCTGGAAGGTACGGGCCTCGCATTCGATGGGAATACCGGCCTCCAAAGTGATATTCTGCGCGCGTATCGCAAACCTGCCGGAAACCGAGCCGGTCGGATACTCCAAGTCCACCACGTCGGTCAGATTCAAAGGAGCGTACACGTGCGTGAACGTGACCCTGTGAATCACGGATTGTTCGGTGCGTAGCAGTTCCAACGCCTTGTCCGAGGCGAGTTTCCTGCCTTGCTCGTCGGTAGTCACCTCGTCGGGGATGCTGGAATACTCGTAGGCGTGAGCCACCCTGCGGCCACGGCTGACAGTGCTGAACTCCGAAGCCGGGTCATCGTCAATCGCGGTCGAAACGTATTCCTTGTCCGTGTTGTAGTAGGTGACCTTCACCACGTTCGCCACCTCACGCAGGTCGCGTTCGTCGGTCATGGTGGTGAGGAACGTGGCGTTCGCACCCTCCTGAAACGTCCATTTCGGCTGGCGTTTGCCCGGCTCCACATACTTCTCCAATATGACGCGCCCGTACTCGTCGGTTCTCGCACTGGAGTATCCGGCCAAATCCAAGAGATCGTTCACCGCGTCAAGCTTGGTGCTGCCCTTGTCCTTGTCCTTATCGGACCTCAAACCGAACGTCCAATTATCCTTCAGCGTGTAATTGCCGGGATTGTAGGCCGCGACCTGAAGCCCGCATCCCTTGAGGATGTCGGCGGCGGCGGTCACGGCCTTCTTGCCCTTGCCTATCGTTATCGGCGACTCGAACATGTCGTCATCGACTTCTTGCAGCAGCCCGTACAAATCCAGTTGGCTGGAAGATTCCTTGCCGTTCACGCTGCGCTTGGGGATGTTGGGAAGGAACGTGCCCAACGGCACACTTGCCGTGGAACCGTCATGCCACGTGCAGTCGGCCCATATCCGTAGCCGGTCGGTGCCCAGGTCGGTCGCCCCCTCCACGGTCAGGGAACCGGATTCGCAGATATTGGTGTCCTGGTTGCGTTCGATGCTGCCCCCGGATATCACCCAATCCAACCGTCCGGTCTCCAAACCCGTGTTCCTGTTGACTCGCATCACACGGTAGGCGACCTTGAAAGGCTTGCTCCAATCACTCATAGGACGGGCTCCTCCCATGTCAATTGGGTCAGGTCGGCGGAATAGCTGATGTTCTTCTTGTCCGCGATGTCAACGCTCACGGACTGTTCCGCCTTCACGTAGACACGCAGGCCGGAAGGCTCCCGATACCATGCGTAAGGGTATCCGTCAGCCAACGAGAGTATCCGCAGCCACAACGCTTGGTCCCACTCCCATACGCCGGTGACGCTCACCGTGGAATCCAACTGGTCCAATTCGTAGCTGGAAGGCAGAGCATTCGCCCCGTCGCCCCGCGCGAAATGAAACTCGCTGGTCGAATGGGAACGCTTATGAGACACCGTGTTGTTATAGCCGAGCAATAACGTCTGACCCGCATCCGTGCCGAAGTTCAACACTCCGAACCCGGATTCGATGCGCGCGTCCACCATGCGTGCGATGGTCGTGCCCATAGCCGAATACGCGACCACCCTGTAATGGAAGTCGGTGTTCAACGGGGGAATGGGGTCCACGGCCAACTGCTGGTCCAACAGGTTCGAGGCGATAAGCACCTCCGAACCGTCAGGCATGACACGGATGACGGATGCGCTGACCGTCTCCGACTGGCCTTCCTCCGGCACGCCGAACGACACGATGACCAACGCCGCGTAATCATTGTTCGACTCTATCGCGGCCATCGGCTCGGCCGGGTCCGGCCAGTCCACGTCCCTCACGACGCTCGTGCTGGATTCCAAGCCGGAACCGCCGCGCACCACGAGCGTCGATGGTCAACGTCGAATTGTTGTTCGGCAGATACTGGCTTGCGCCGATGCTCAGGCTTCGCGTGGAACCGTCCATCGTCTTCCGGTATTTCTCCACGCCGTCCGACTGGATGATGAGCGTCTGCGAGCTGACGCCCGTATCGTCCGCCAGCGGTCCACGCCACGGTGAACGGTGTCGCGCTATGGTGCGGAAGGCTTGTTGATGCGATGTTCGGATATTTCGCGACCGTGAAGGTCACGTAGTTCGACCATGCGCCCCAGTCGGCGTGGATGCCCTTGGTGCGCACGCGAATCCTATACGAGCCGCAGCTTTTGGGCGTGCGCTGATAACTGGTGTTCGTGGTCTGCTCTTCGATGACCGTAACGTCCGAGGGGTCGGTGACCTCCACCTGCGCGGCGGATTGGGCGGAACCGTCAGGATGATTCGGTTTCCAAGCGACCGTCATCGGCTGATTGACAACATACGCGCCGTTCTGCGTCGGGTTCAGAATCGTCGGCGCGGAAGGGGCCACGGCCGTCTGGATAGTGTTGCTGTACGTCCAGTCGGAGAAGAGCGTGGTCTTGGAGTTGTCATCGCCGTAGACAGGTCTTCCCACTAACGCCGCGTACTGGACTTGGCCCGCAGGAGCTGCGGTGTCGGTCCACGTGACGTTCTGGATTCCGTTTATGTCGGGAAGCCAGCCTTCGGCCGTCGCACCGGGGGTGCCTCCGGTTATGTCGGCCCATTCGCCGCCGTTCACCCTGCGCCGCAGTCTGATGCCATACACATACGATTTCGACGCATCCACGGTCACGCGCACGGACTGTTCGGACAGTTTCACCGCGTTCACCGCCACGGGGGCGGCCGGCGTCGTGTAGATGTAGCCCGAGTACACATGGTCGGACACTCCGCCAGGGTTCTGGGCCGCGACACGGAACTGGTATCGGGCGTTCGCCTTCAACCCCGTGTACGAATAGTTCAAGGCGTCCCAGTTCAACGCCTTGACCAGACCCCACGCGCCTTGTGTGCCGCCGTTCAAGCCGACGCACTGGTCTGCGTAGATCTGCTTCCAATATTTTCGCGCCGCATTATCATAGTTCGACTGCCATGCGGCCTTCACGCTTGAATCATTGACCCGCGTCCATGATACGTTCTTCGGCGGGTTCGGTTTCGCATACGTGATGCCGGGAACCGTGAGGTTCACATGCGCTTCCGACCGTCCCGGCAAACCATATGGGATGTTCAGGAACGCGCGGCAGGAGAACGTCTGCGCGGACTCCTGCTTCGTGACGGTCACTTGCTGGGTGTGTAAATCCACGTCGCCGTTGAAGGACCGGTAGCCGAAGTTCACCGTGTTCGTGCTCGTGCTCACGCCATTGACCCAAGCGCCACCGGACACGGCATCGGACGCCACCCAGCGCGACGGGTCGGTGCGACGGTAGATGATGTGCACGCCTATGACGGCCTGTGTCGCGTTCTGCGAGACGATATCGGCTTGTACGCAGCAACGCCAGCCGCCGCCGATGATATTGCCGGCACCTTCAACCATGACAAACCTTTCTTGACGATGTTAGGAAACAGGAGGAAACCGTTGCAAGCTGAAACAAACTGGCTTGCAACGGTTCTCTGACGGTCAGCGCGGACGCATGTTGCGTTTCCGGGTGGCGGAAGCGACAAGGGTTTCCACCGCGTCGGCTATCCTCCGGTCGGAGGACTCCACGCCGTTGATAGTCACCGTGTTGTTCGTCGTGTTCCCCGTATTCGCGGGAAGTTCGACCTTTATCACCGGGTTGACTTCGACATTCCACGAGCCGTTCGCCGTGGATACGCGGCCACCGGTCGCATACGCCTGAGACTTCCTGCGAGCGTTCAACGCGAACGCGGACGGTTGCATGGCTTTCTCCACACTGCCGACCGCGTTCAACGTGTTCAGGAAACTCCTGCCATACAAGGCGTCAATCTTCTTGACGGCTGCGGCACGAAGCACCATCTCACCATTGGACAGCATCGCCGGAATCGAATCAGAAGTGGAAGTACCGGGACCATAGATACGACCACCGGTAGCATGACCGCCACCCCCGGATATCGTGTCGATGAAAGCCGTCCATGTGCGACCAGCGATTGACCGCAGAGTGGATAGCAGGTTCGACGCGACATCCAAAGCGTTGCCCATCGCATTCAACGTCGTGGAATGATAGGTGGGCACCTTGCCGATCATGCTTCGTGCCGTTCCGGCAAACGATGGCGTATTGCCGAGACCCGTAAACATGGACAACCACTGCTGAGGAATATTCCGAACCGCATTATTGGCGATGTTGGAAAACAGCGTCGTATTGCCGGAACCAGTCAATATAGACTGCCACTGCTGAGGAATGCTCTCAACGGCGTTCTTCGCGATACCGGATGGGCCACTGGTGCCATCAAGTCCGAACAGCCACGACCACCATTCATGGGGAACACTGAACACGTTCGCCTTAGCGGACTCGGTGCCCTCGCTGGTGTTATCGACGGCGCTGACGAGAATATTATTCTCAGCGAGCTTTTCACCATCGGACTCCCTATAGGAGGCGAGTTTCACCTGAGCGTCATCATCGTCGGCGTCGATGTTGAAGCTGACGCCCTTGGCGGCGGGAACCTTATTCTTCTCCACGTCCTTTATCTTGCCGGAAGCGTGGTCGATACAGTCGAGAATCCACTGTATCTGCTCGTCGGTCAGGTTCAGATAGCCGAGCTCGTCCCTGACCTTCTGCATGCGCTCCTCAGCGTTGCCCTCACCTGAGAACAGCCACTTGTAGGCTTTCTTGGACATGCCGAGAGCAAGAAGATTCTCCTTGACCTCGCCTGTCTCCCAGCGAGCATTGCCCTTCGCGTTCAACAGCAATGTGAGGTCCCTCTCGGACAAGTCGCCTTTCATCAGCTGCTCAACAAGACTGAGAACACCGTCCAACGTGGTGACCACTCCAGCTTCACGTAGCCGGATAACGATCTCTTTCTCACCATCGGTCAGACCGGATATGCCCTGCACGAGCTTATCCACCGCATCTTGGGCGATTTCCGAATGAGCGGTGATCGTGGTACCCACATCAGAGGGAATCAGACCAAGCGAATCAGCGTACCTTTCAGCAGCTTCCTCACTCATGCCAGCGGCCTGAGCCTGCTGCACGATGGCCTCACGCGCCTCATAAATGGAGTTTGCGGCCTTCTGCGTGTACTCCTCCACCTGACCGTTCTTCTCACCATAGGAGAGAAGCTGATGGGCGGACAGCAACGCGGTAGCGGCCACATCCTTCATCGCCTTGTCGGTGCGCACATAGGCGGCGTTGTTGGCGTCAGCCAGTTCGCCGTTTTCCTTGAACGCCTGACCGTTCGCCTTGACCGTCGTGGCGAGCGAGCTGAGCTTGTCGGACAGCGCGGAGGAGGAATCGGAGATCTGTTCGAGGGAACGCAGATATTTCATCTGCTCCTTGACGGATTTCTCCAAGCCTTCCTTGTGCTGCTTCTTCAACGCCTGCAACAGCGTGTCGGCGGCGATGGCGGCATCGGTCTGCTTCTCGACCATCATGCCGTACTGGTCGCTGGCCTTGTATGTCTCCTTGCTTTGCGCCTCCAACTGTTTGACGAGCTTCTTGTAGCCGGCCTCGTTGCCGCTGACCGCATCGGTCAGCGTACTGGTATTGATGCCCAGACGTTTGGCCGCGTCGGCTGCGGACGTGTAGCCGCCGCTGACCTTGACGAGCCATTCAGTGACCGCGCCGCCACCGTCCTTGCCGAACAGGAGCGACGGGTCATCCCACTGTTTCGTGGTCTCCGACTTGAAATCGTTGAACGCGTCCGCCGCCTCCTTGGCGTTGGACTTGATGCCCTTCATGCCGTCGATGACCTTGTCCATCGCCTGCTTGGATGCTTCCGCCTTCGTCGTGTAGTCGGATATCGCATTGCCGATGACGGCGATGCCCGCGCTGATTCCCAGACCGGCAACCGTCGTCCAGCCGCCGAACGCATCCCACAGGTTCTTCACGCCGGTCTTCAACGAACCGAACCTGCCGGACTGCTGTTCGGCCTGCTCCCCGGCCGAACGGATGGAGGCGATGGCCTGACCGTTCGCACCGACCAAGCCGCCCATGTCCTTGGAAGTCTCCTTGGCAGCGTTCCCCGGAAGGAGCAGCTTCTTCGAGTTAGCTTCCGCCGCCATGCCGAGGGAATTGACCTCGCTGATGGCACCGGACAGAATACCCGCATAATTGCCGGAACGCAACTGGTTCATCGCCTTAATCAGGGTGCCCATTTTCACGGACGCCTGTTCGGCGCTCAAACCCAGTTCGCTGAGCATCTTCTGGTATCGCATCGTGGACTGGATGTTCTGCAACATGCCGGTCTTCAACGACTCGAACGCCGTCTTGCCCGCACGACCGAACGTGGCCCACAATGTGATGATGCTTTTCACCGGCCCCGGCAACGAGTCGAACGCTTGGGCCACGCCGGTGGCACCCTTGGCGATGGTGCTGATAAGCGGGCTCACGGTACGCAAAGCGGACGCGAACGTGCCGCCGAACGTGCGCGACAACTGGCCCACCATGCTCGCCAAATCGGAGAACATGGGGCCCGCGTCACCCACCGCGTCAAACACCTGGCTGAACCCGTCGCGAACACCGGAACTGAAATCGCGGATTCCACCACCGGACTGCTGCAACACGCGACTCAACCCAGTGATGCCCTCGCCTACGATCTGGCCCGCGTCACCGAACACCGCGCGAGTGGTGTCCTTCAACGAGTACGCGGCGTCGCCAATATCCTTGAAAGCGTTGCGCATCTTGTCCTGCGCGTCCTGCGCACCAGCGCTCCAAGCCTCCAAAGTCTCTTGGAACTTGATGGTGTGAACGGCCTTGTTGGCTTTCTCCAAAGCCTCGGAAAAACCTTGGATACCGTTCTCGGTCTTCGCCAGAGTACCCAACGTGCCCTCAAACACGCCTATCAGGTCGAACACGGACGATTTCAGATAGCCGCCCTGTTCGATGGCCTTTTCCATCGCCTTAGAGACTTGACCGGTACGTTCGGCGGTATCCACCCAGTTCGCCCACTTCTCGGCCACGTCGGAAATGTAGGAGGCCATGCGGGGCAGATACTGGCTGGACTGGTCGCCCAAGCCGAGGAACGCGCGGGCCAGTGACTGCAAGCCCGGGTTCAGTTCGGACACCGCGAGACGAGTGTTCTCGAAGATACGCGGTAGTTGGTCGGCCTCGTTCGACTGGCGCACCACGTCGATAAGCCCGTTGAGCACCTTGCCTTCCTCGACGGCGATACCGTTCAAACCCTTGGACAGTGAGGGGGCCACGTCGTTGGCGAGACGGTACAGGTTATCCCCGTACTCGTTCCAAGCGTTGTCGCCCAACTCCTTGTTCAGGTTCGCCAGCGAGGTCTTGGTAACATCGAACTTTTCCTTCAAATCACCGAACACCCGGTAGCCCACGTAGCCTGCGGACGCCAGACCAGCCAACGCGGCGGGAGCGGCCAACGCGGCCTTGCTCATGGACACGAGGCTGACGCCGACACCGCCCGCAGTGCGTCCCAGGTTCAGGAGTCCGGCACCCAACGCGGTGACGCCGGCACCGAGAATCGACCACTTGGGAACCACCTTGTCGAGCTTGTCGAACAGGTTCACAAGACTGTCGAACTGGTTCTGCACGCCCTTCAAACCGGTCGCACCACTGGTCATGCCGGAGAAAATCTTGCCAAGGTCAGTGCCCTTGAAATTAGCGAAGATGTCGATGGTGCGGGGCGGGTGAAGTAGGCGAGATGGGCTCGGGCCAACGCGGTCTCCAAGTCCAAATCCATCTTCAGCTCGTCGTTCTTGTCCTCGAATTTCTTCAGCTTCTCCTCGGCGCGATGCATTTGCAGGTCGAGGTCGGCTTCAAGCTCCCAACGACGTTCGGGATTGGCTTTGATCTTGGCGGCGGTCTCACGCATCGACGCGATGATTCGTTCCTGATCGACCTGCCAGTCCACGGGAATGTCGAGGCGCGTATGACGCAGCTTCTCCAACCGGGCTTCGAGCTTGTCGGCGTTGTCCTCCCACACCTTGACACGGACGTTGACCTCATGCTCCCGGTCGAGTTTGGCGCGCAGCTTCTCCGCGTCATACATCAGTTCCGCGTATTTTTTGTCCCATTGGGTCTTATCCAATGTGGCTTTGGCGGTGATCGGCTTGCGGGATGCGAAGTCGCGCAGCTTCTTCAGCTGGTCGAAGGTATTGTTGAGCTCCTTGCCGAGGTTCTTGTCGATGCCCATGGGCTTGAACTTCTGGAACGCGGCGGAAAGCGCGTTGATCTGGGTCTCCTGCTCGTCGAACAGGCTGGTCAGTTCGCGGGCGGTCTTGCGCTGCTTGTCCATCGTGCGGCGCGAATCGTTCTGTACCGCGTTGAGGCGTTTGACGCTGGTTCCCGTGTCTTCGAACACCTCGGCCAACGCCTTCTGGCCGGCCGTGAGCTTCGACAGCTGCTGGAGCTGCCTGCGGTTCAGCTTCTCGGACTTCTCCTCAAGGTCGAGAATCTTGTTCAGACCGGAGAACAGCCGGTCGTTCTCACGGTTGAAGTCTTTGAGCCGCGCCTTGCGCATGAGCTCGGCGTCCGAATACTTGGAGATGGCGTCGGTCGCCTTCTCCCACTTCTTGGTGTTGGAGTCGATAAGACGCTGCTGTGCCGCTACCTTGTTGTCGAAATCGGCGGAGAAGAGCTTGTCCTGCGCCTTCTTGTTCTCCGCTATCTCCTTGCCTACCGCCTTCAGGTCGGCTTTCAGGCCCTTGAGCTGTTCGCGCAGCTCGGGGATGCGACTGTTCTTGTACCAGTTCGCGGTGTCGATGTTCCCGGCCTCGCGCAGCTCCTTCATCTTCTTGATGGACCAGTCAAGGGTCTTACTGACATCGGCTTGGCTGCGGGTCAACTGCTCCTGACGTTTGCGCCCGTTCTCGATGGCCTCCGCGTACATGTCGTAGGCGGCGTGCTCGTCCTTGATGAGCATGGTCTGCCTGCGGGATGCGGCCGTGGCCTCCTTGTCGTAGAGGGCGCGTGCCGAACGCATGCGGGAGAGACTGTCCTGAAGACTGTCGGCCACGGATTTCTGCGACTTCTTGACGAACGCCTCCGTCTGGCCGGCGGTCCGCTTGATCTGGTTGGAAAGCCGGTGAATCTTCTCATTGAACGACGTATCGTCCAAGTCGAACCTGCTGGTGACCGGCTTCTTCTCCCACTGCTTCCGCTGGGCCTGCATGGCCTTGTCGATGGCACGCAAGCCGGACGGGTCGCCGTCGATCTTCACCACGTTGGTGAGGGTCTTGCCGTCAAGGTCGCGCATCTGCTCCTTGGCGCGTGCGACGCCCTTCGTGTTCACATCAACGGTGACCTCAGGGTGACGAGAATGCAGTTCCGCGTCGAGAATCTTCCAGAAATTATCGGTGTCCGGGCGAATATCGACGCCGACCGCGCCAGCGGAATACAAGGCCATGAGAAAACCTCCGGGAGGATAAACGAAAACCCCTCGTGGAATGCGAGGGGTTTTCTGCTAGAAACTGTTGCCGCCGAACACGGCACCCAACATGCCCGTGATCTGGGCGAACGACTTGCCCGCCGTGGAGAACGATTTCGGCCCGACCGAATCGGGCTTGACCACGGTGCCGGGCGGATAGACGGGCTGCGGCTTCGACTTCTTGTCGCCCATCATGCGGGCGATCATCACGCGAATCATCTCAAGCTGGTTCGTCATGCTGAGCATCAGCATCTGCGACTGCCCGTAGGTGAGGTAGGAAAGACGCGGCATGCTTTTCGCGTCTTCCCGTGGGAGCGGATGGTGTTCGGCCATCCACGCGCGGTACAGGCTCCCGTCAACGCCCTCCAAACCGTCCAGCAGGTCGCACAGCCATGACGGCTCCATGCGGCCCATACTGGCGTGGAGGTTGATGTTGTAGAAGCGTTGGAAGTCGGCCGAGACCGCTACTCTGCATTCTCCAAGCGCGTCTTGGAGGCGCTTGATTTTCCCAGTGCCACCGAATAGAACGTGGTCAGGGACACCAGCAGCACGTACAGGTTCTCCAAGGTGCGGCCACGGGTGAACTCGTCCCACTGCTTCTCGTCGGCCGCGATTTCGCGGTAGAACATGTCCGCGTACTGCACGATCTCGGCCATGAGGATGACGGCTTCGGACTCGTCGTACTTCGGCTTCTTCTTCGGCTTGTCGGCCTCATCGTCGCCGAATAAGCCCATGTCGCCCAGTTTCCCGTTGCGTTCGGAGATGCGCTGCCATGTCACCGAGAACTCGGCGGACTGGGCCACGTTCAGCTCCTGCGGCTTCGCCATGTCGGGCAGTCCCGCGAACAGCGGCTGCTCCTTGAGCTCGTCCCATGTCTCCGGCATCTTCGCGTTGTCGGTCGTGTTCTTAGTGTTCTCTGCCATCATCGGCTCCTATCCGTGGAAAAGAATGATTCTGAAAAGCCCTATCCGTGGAAAGAGGGGGTTCCTTGCCGCGCGGATAGGAGACGCGGCAAGGAAGAGACGGGTCAGAGCGTGAAGTCGGACGGCGCGAAGTAGGCGACGGACGTGAACTTGCCGTTCTTGTCATGCGGAAGCACGCTGGATGTCTTGATGTTCGCCTGAGCGGAGAACTCCACGAACGAATCCGTGGAAAGAGCAGGCAGACTGGAGAACGCGATGTCCGAGTTCGGCAGCAGCAGGCCGGCACGGCCGGTCGTGTTCGTGTCGGACCACAGGATGAACAGGGACTTGTTGATGGGGGTCTTCTCCAAGGAGAAGGCCACGCCGGCGCCGGTCATATCGACCGCGTTGTAGAAGGTCTTGAACGTGCCCTTGTCGCCCTGCACCGAATTGAACGTCACAGTGCCGGTGGTCTGGGCGTACTGGGTGCGGAACGCCGCCTTGAGCCAAGTGCTCAACGTGGTGGCGTCGCCGCCGTCCAACGCGAACTCGGGCAGGTTGTCGTTCGACATGTGGCCGAGGTTCGTCCACATGCCGTCGCCCACGCCCACGGTCGCCGCCTCGACGGTGAACTGCTTGAGCAGTGCGGAGGTAATGATGGTCTCGGCCTTCGCCATGAAGATCGTTCCTCGGACGGCGGTCAACACGCCGTCGTCGTGGATGCCGATTTCGTCAGCCATATCGTTTTCCTTTCAAATATGGAAAACCCCGCAGCCGTGTAGGCGTGCGGGGTCTGATTGTGTGATTGATGGTTTTTCAGATAAGGTCAGCCGCGTGGGGACGCGGCCTGTATGCGTTTCGTGGAAGTCCACGCGACGATGCTTTTGGAACTGGTCATGTCGCCGGAAGACCGGGACTCGAAACCGGGATTGTCCACTATCCGCCCGATCTTCCCATAGTCGGTGCCGGGCCGGTAGGGCCATGCGGATATGCAACGGTGCAGCCATCCGCAGATGCGGGCCACCCGTTCCGGGTCACGGCCCAACACCGTCAAAGACAGCGTGTACTGCCATATCCAAGCCTTCAGATTCCAGTCGGGCTGCTCAGGAGCACCGCAATGGTAGAGAATCACGTCATGGGACAACAGGAGCGAATCCGTGGCGGGCGTGACCTCCGGTTGGATGACCGGCCTGAAATCACGGTTCTTCCATTCGACGGCGTCCAGGTAGGCGCGTGTCATGGCGACCGCATCCAACTGTTCCCTTACGGAAAGGTCGAATATCGTGGGGTCAGACATATTTCGCCTCCGACATGATGAACAATCCCGGCATCCAAGCCAGCGGGCTTTTGATGCCGTACTTGTGTTCCAGCCACCGGTTGAAGTAGCCGAACTCCAAGTGGGAGGCGATCTCGGAACCGTCACGGCCCTTGACGCTCATGATGACGGCGGTGTGCGTGCCGTGAGCGTGAGTGCTGATGTCGATGCGGTTGGCGACGGACGAATGCTTCGCCTTCATGTCGGCCAGCGCCTTGGCTTTCGCTTCGACCTTCTCCGCCACGGGACGGGTCGCTTCGGCTCCGAACAGTATCGCCATGTCACGGTTCAGCACATTCGCGGGCTTCAAGTTCACGTACCCCATGTGCGGCTCCCCTCGGGCGGGACAGGCGGTTTCAACCCGTTGTCCTCGGTCGCATGGCCGATGCACCTCGCGGTGATGTTCCAATGGTGGGCGGCATCCGAGGCGTGACGCATCTCCATAGGCGGGCCGTCAACCTCGTAACAGGCGTTATCGAGCCAGAACTGCGTGTTGATGTCCCCATGCCATTCCGGCGCGAGAACGATCGCCAACGCATCCTCACGCAGGCCACCGGTCGTTTGCGGCGTGGTGTCCTGCGCCCAGTTCTTGGAAAACGTGCTGTTCTTATTGATTCGAGGCTCGAACGAGCAGTAACAGTAGGAGGCGTCCCCATCCGGCACCGTGCCGGAACCGTAGACGGTTTCGACCGGTTTCATCGGCTGCACCACGATCATGTCGCGGTGCAGAAGGTCATCCGTGATACGAGGCTCCAACTCGGTATCGTCGTACAGGTGCCCGCCGCCGAGTTCATCCAAATCAACACCGTCGTAAAGGTGTCCCAAGTCCAATGTTTCATCGGCCATAGGGCCTCACAATCCGTAGATTCGGCTCAACCCGACACCAATGGTGCCTACGGGGCCGTGTCCCTCCGCGTAACCGTCAAGCAACTGCTTTTCGCGTTTGCTCACATACAGGTTGGGACTGGCATCATAGGCGGGCGGATTAGGCTGGGGGTCATGCTCCTCATACGAATAGTTGCCGTTCGACTCGGATTTGAGCCGGTGCCATCGCATGACGCGAATCACCATCGAGCAGACCACGTAGGCGAACGTGTCCTCGCTCAGGTCGCCCGAATTGAGGCGGGGTTCCGCGTTGCCGGATTCGGTCAACGCTATTTCGGCGGCGATACGGCAACGTGATTTCACCCATTCGTTCGGATAGGCGTCGGCTAGCCCGGGCTGGTCAAGCAGACTGACCTGCATGTGTTTCATCCAGTCGATGCCGTCAACGCTTGCCATGACGGCTCCTACAGGACGTTGGCCTTGAACGTGCTGACGGCATCCTGCAATACGGGCAGCGCGGAGCCGTTGACCCAGATATCGTAGTTGGCCGGAGCCTGATGGGAGAGCATGGCGGCGACAAGACCGTCGTTGACGCTCTTGCTGATCTCATACTCGGAGTTTTGGGCTTCGGCGGTCGGGCCGGAAGCGGTGAAGCCAAGGGTCGGGTCGTTGAACGAGGGAAGCATGACGAACGTGGCATCGGGGATGAGCGTGGTGGTGTCCACGTCCATCTTGAAGCCGCCGTCCAGTTCAAGGTTCTCGTATTCGAGGTCGAGCATACGCACGTCGTTCAGCTGAAGCTGGCTGGCGAGAACGCCCAGCACCTGGTCGCGGGTCAGTCGTGGCTTGGAATGAGCCAAGTCCATGCCGGACACTTCCTGACGGAACTGTTCGTTGACGCGCAATGCGTCGATGACCTTCGACGTGGTGAACGCGGCGTGCGGTGTACGGCCCTTGTTCTTGCGCATGACCTCAATCCAACCCTGAACGTCGGCAATCGGGTCGGAAGTAGCCTGGGACCAGAGAGTGGTCGGAGTCTGATTATGCTGCTTGGCCGGACGGCCGAACGAGTAGACAACGTTCGCGCCGTTCTCGTTGATGGTGATCTTGCCATCCATCATCGCGGAGATGGACTCAAGTTCAAGGGTCACGCCGGCGGTCTGGCCCAGATGCGTGGTCTTGGCTTCGGCCTTGTCGTGGATGAACTGCTTGTCGTTCGCGTGCTTGGCCATATCACGTTCGGTGATGTGGTCCATGCCGGACAGGGGCAGAAGGCCCGTATGCTGTTCGGCGGACTGTTCGACCATCGAAGTGTGGCCGATCTCGGCGTCCAGCGCACGACGCTGCATGGCGTTCGTGGAGAGCGTCGGCAGATTCGGCGTCCAAGAGACGGTCCATTCGCCGTCATTGGACTGGATGGGGAACATGGTGGAGAACGGGAGAATGCCGTTCACGTAATCGAAGCCCGCCTGCGCAACCTCGGTGGCTTCGCTCGGCGGGAAGATTTCCTTGTCCAATGCCATTGGATATTTCCTTTCAGATATGAGAAAACCCGCCACGAGGGGCGGGTTTCAAAGAATCGGTTTAGACGGGGTGTCAGGCGATGGTGATGGTGTTCGACTTGTTGTCGGTGCCGACCCAAGTGCCACCGGTGATGGCACCAGAGGTGTTCTTGGTCAAGGTGATGGACTTCACGCCCACACCAGCGGAACCGGCAGCGCCAGCCGAACCGGACAATGCGGTGACAGCATCATCCTCGACATCGTAGAAGCAGCCGCCCCACTTGGCCTCGTCGGCGGGAACGACCGGCAGCTTGCTCTTGATAATGTCGCCACGGTAGCGAAGGCCCACATAGGTGTCATCGACCTGCCAGCCGGAATAGGTGACGTTCACGGCGACGGCGGACTCCAACAGGCCGGCGATGGCGGTCTGACGGCCATCGGTAGCGTTCGGGTCGTATGGGCCGTAAGCGCCCTTGTTGGTGCCGCTCGTGATCTTGGCGAGCGGAATACCGGAACGGATGTAGATGGTCGTGGCTGTCGGGCTGACCCCGGTCAGGTACTTGTTGCGCAGAGTCTCGTCATCGACGTTGAACAGTTCGGGGACGATGGTCACGGAGACCACGCCGCCCGTCTGCTCGCCGAAACGCCACTCATTGTTTTCCTCAACGGTGGTCAGGCCGGTGCCATGCACCATTTCAATAGGAAGCGCCATGAGTATGGCTCCTTTCATTTGGTTTGCTTGTTATGGTTGCGGCGGCGGGCGTTCTGACGGTCCATCGCACGCTTGTAGGCGTCGCCGCGCTTTGGTTTCGGATTGAACTCGCCTTCGGGGTTCTCGGCCTTTCGGCCTACGTTGCGAAGAGCCTCGGCTTCCGGCATCTGAACGCGGCCGTTCGGCTGAACACCCAACGGCGAACCGGGTTGGATGGGGTTGAGCTCCGCATAGGACTTGGCGAAGTCCGCGATATCCTCCGGCGTGCCATCACCCTTGTACAGGGCTTCAAACACCTTGTCAGTGACCTGCGGATACGTGCTCTTCGCAATCAGACGCGCGTTGTCGGCACGCACCTGGGCAAGCTCGGCCTGAACCTGCTGCACCTGCTTGAGGTTCGCTTCGGCCTGCTTCTCGTTCTTACGGCTCATCGCCTTCCACTTGGCGAGCTCGTTGTCACCGGGGTTTTCCTCCGGCTTGACGTTTTCATTGTTTTCCTGAATGTCGGCGGTCGTTTCTGCCGCGCCCGTTTCAGGCTGAGACTGCTGAACCGTTTCGGTTTCGGCAGTGTTCTGTTCTTCCTTGGTAGGCATCCGCCCGCCCCTTTCATTCACGCGGCCAAACCGAGGGTCGACCGCAGGTATTGGAGCCACGCCCTCTGATAGGACATGGCTTGTCTTAAATGCACCGAAGGCCGGAAGCTGTACTTTCGACCCTCGAATGGAAAATCGTCTTCCTCGCCCGTATCCAGCACTTTCTGATAATGCTGTTGGAACTCCATAGCCCTCGCGTACATGCGCTGCAACGCGGTGCGCGTCATCTTCAGGTCGGGGATATGCCATTCCGGCGCGGGAGTGCCGTCATCGTATTCACGCCGCCACTGGGACTGCGTGAGAATCGGCCCGATCTCGCTATGCGATTCCATGATGACGCGCACGCTTTTCAGGTCGGCGGCTGACGTGCTGCCAGCCTTCCTGTAGATGGCGTCCAAATCCTCCCGGTTGAGTTTCAGACCGGGGTCATTGTTCGCGGTGATCGGGGCGACGGTGCATTTGCAGTTGTTGTGCATGGGCAGAAGGTCGGCCGTGGAAAACACGTTCGTGGCCGCGACGGCGCACAGGCCGCACGTGCCGGTCTTGGAAAGCTCGGGGTGTATGACCCTACGGTATTTTCTGACGCCGGAACCGTGGAATCGTTGCGTGGCCGCACTGTTCATGGCTATCTGACCATCGGTGTTCGCATTGTCCGTCAACCGTTTCACGGCGGCGTCAAGCCAATCATCGACGGCCTTCTGCACGTAATCGTCCAGATTGTCCCATGCCAGCGGGCGTATCGACGGGTCCCTTACGGCCATGCTCCGATAGGCGTCGGCAGGACGCACGCTCACCGCCCACGGGTCGGTGTTGTCCCTTGTGACGATGTATTCGGGAATCTGACCATCCGAAGGCACGTTCACCATGCCGAGCATCACGTCCGCATAGGAGACGCCCAGATGACGCATGGCTTTGATGAACGCGATCTGGTTCTGTGTTATCCACGCGGACACGCCCTGTGTTATCGCGTCGTTCCACCAGTCGGCGGGGTCGAGCGACTTCCACATGTTCCACGCACGCTGTACGTAGGCGTCGACCAGCGCCTGACGCTGCCGTTCCATGACGGTCAGCGCCTGTGTCATGTCGGCCATCACGTCACCTCATTGGTGGAGTCCAACGTCTCGTCGCCCAGAACGTCGTTCAGGTCAGGGATGGTCGATGTCGAATCCAACGTGTCCTGCAAGATGGGAGCCGACTGCTGTGAGGTCTTGCCTTCGACCAGAGTGTTCTCCTGACTCAGAGCGGTGGCGAAAGCCGTGTCCTGCAAGTCCTGCATGGCTTCGGCTATATCCATCTCGCTCATGTTCAGGAACCGGCGCATGATGGTTTTGACCGGTAGCAGTCCCTTCACATAGTTGGCGGCTTGCGCCTGCTCCAAATCGGTGGGAGTCTCGACCGGCTGCCACATCGTCTCGAAACGTTCATCGGCGGCGGACTGCTGGCCGCTTGCGACCAACGCCATGCGAAGCAACAGCACGAACGCATCATTGGCACGCTCGTTCATGTCCTGCACCTTGAGCCTCAACATGCGGGTGGTGAGCTTCGCCCCCGCCGCGCTGCCGGAAACGTCAGGGCTGAGAATCGACAACGGGGTGCCGGACGCGCCGGCCAACTGTTTGATGTCCGTGTTCGCGGCGGAGACAATCGGCGTGATGTCCGTCACGGAGCTTTCGCCCATCTTCGCGTCCTTCGGCATCAGCCACAAGGCGGCGGGGCCAAGCTCGAACAAGGACGAGTAGTCGATCTTTTCGCCGGCACGCGCACGGTTGGCCTTCACGGCCGGGTCCTGCTTCGTGTAATACTCGGGAAGGTCGCCGGACACCCAACGCTGTTTGAACGCCTGCATCTCCTGAATGCAGAAACGTTGGAAACGCTGCTGGTCGATGGCGCTCAACGTCGGAAGATGAGGCTCGAACTGGCCTCGACCGGTCGCGGTCTTCAACTGGACGATGGGCAGGCAACCGCAGTCACGGGCGAAATCAAGACCATCGGAACTGGCCGCGCCCACCCATTCGAACAAGGCGGGCAACGACGGTTTCTTCTTGGAATCATCGTTCGCCAGCTCATACACGGCATCCTCATAGTCGGGACTGTCGGTCGGCAGCGTCCGCGACTCCACCTCACGTCTGGCGACACGACCATACACGTCGGTCACATTGCCCTTATCGTCACGGACCAGACGGTACAAGGCGATGTTCTCGGTGCCTTCATCCGCGTCATACGAGTAGACGATGGCCGCGCTCTTATCGTCGGAAACGACGGTATCCCAAGGGCTGAGCCTCGAAATGTAGGCCGGGTTAGGCGTCGACCACGCCTGCGCATAGGCGGCACCGTAAATCGATGCGTCACGCAGCATGTTCAACGATTTCAGGTTCATGCCCGACTTCTGCCACATGTCGTCTGCGGCGGTGGAACGTATCGCCTTGTCCGACACCAGACGGAAGCCGGTGGGCTTCTCCGAGGTGATGACCGCGTTCGCTATCGTGCTCGCCAAGTTCATCGGGCAGATGTCCACGAACCTGCGGTAGATGTCCGAACTGGTCACATCCATGTTGCGGGGGACCGCCTTCGTGGGTACGGTCTCCTTGCCGTCGTAGAACGTTTTCAACCGGCACAGCATGGGGATACGGTTCACCAGCCGGTTCGCCAACCGGGTAAGCACCACGCCGTCGCCTCCCGGTTCGACATCATCGGGAACCAACGACTCCAACTGCATGGCCATATCTCACCGTCCTTCTAATAAGTCACTCGGGTAACGTGGGTGCGCACCCTCGGCGCACGGGAACTGGCCTGTTCCAGATAACGGGTACGCGCCGTATATGCGAGGACGCCTGCGATGCAGGCGTCTATCTTCAACGGACTGTTCGGCGTCTCCTTGTACACGAGGTACTGAGTGGAGCCATCGGCGTTCGTCCTGCGCAGGTTCTTCCTTCGCGCGTTTCTGAAATGCGCGAGAAGCCTCGGGTCGGCCAACAGTGCGACATCACCGATGACGGGATTGTCCTCGTCATCGCACGCCGTCCATTCACGGCAGAACGCGGTATGCATGTCCACATACGCCTGCTTCATGTCCGACTCCCAATTGTTCGTGTGGAACATGATCGGGTCGCCGTTGTTGCGCTGGCCCACAAGGTCGAGATACGAGTAGTCGGTTTCCCAGCCGATAATGAGGTCACGCCAGCCGTGGACATCCGCGAAGAAGCCGACAACGTTGTAGTTGTCCAGCATCCAGCGAACCTTGCGGTCGAACGCCTCCACATCGACCTGCCAGTCAGCGGCCTCGGGGCCTTCGGGCTTCTGTTCCAGTTTGATAAGGAACAACAGGCCGTCCCTGACACGGCAGCCGACCAAGGCGGTCGCATCATCGGAAAGCGAACCGTCGAAGCCAAGCGTTATCTCGTCCTCGTCCGAAATAATGTCCTTCCAAGGCGCTGCCTCGTCCAAGTCGGTGCCCTCGGGAACGCCCGCATACAATGCGATGCCCGCGAGATGGCTTTTCAACAGGGATTCGGACAGCCAAGCGTCGGAAACGCTCGTGAGACTGTTCAGGTAGTAGCGAATCGAATCGCCCACATCGGAAGCCGGGTCGAGGATATCCGCGATAGGGCCGCGAATATCAACCCAGCCGTCCTTCGACGGGCCCGGCTCCACGCCGGGGGAGCGAAGCGAATACCCGTCATCGCTCACACCCTCGTCGTTGACCGGCACGATGCTGCCGTCAGCGAGAATGATATGGTCCTTGCCGTCCCTTGACTTCGCGGCGGAACCATACGCCTCATACAGGCCATGCTTCAGTTTGCCCGCATCACCCAGGTCCTCGATGTTCAAAGGCGAATACCTGTGGTCGAACAGCAGCTTCGGGTCCTTGATGCGACCCTCTCGAATATCCTGAGCGTGCTTGTAGGTCTCCTCGGCGATACTGTTCTCGCCGGGACGGTACATGGTCGTGGTTTCCAACACCCACGGTTCGGCGTCGCCCATACGCTTCGAGAGATTACGTTTCAGCGTATGATACGTGGCCTTCAACCGGGGAACGTTGTACAAGTGGGATTCGTCGGCGATGATGAACGTCTGCTTGCCGCCGTCATGCGTGGAAGAACCGGTGGCACCGGGCTTGATCGAACCACCCTCCGGCAGCAGGATACGGGTTTCACCGACATCAAGACCATAACCGCGCAACTGGCTCAAAGGCCCGTTCTCGCAGTTGTACTTCATCACCTGATAAACGTTATCCGTCTGTTCTTCGGCGGTGGCGATGCACACCACGTTCGGGCCCTGCACGGGACGGCCCATAGGCTCGCCCGGCAGATACTCGTAAGTCTGGCCGAGGAACGTGTAGGTTTCCCCGCCCTTCGCCCAACCGGCGAAACGGCATGGGCCCAAAGCCTCGAACAAACCCAGACGGCCACCCTTGCCGGACTTGTCACAACCCTTGGGGCGACTCAGGAACACATGGTTGAAACGACGCTGCCCATACTTGTCGAGCGCGTAACAGTCCACGTAGAACCGCGCATACTCAGGACTCTCATACACGGGCATGTCATACGCGGGCTCCGAACCTACGACGCAGAACGACTGTATCCACCACAAGGCAAGCCAGCCAAGCGAACGCTCCCTATCCTCGGCGGTCAGATTAGGGATAACGTCATGCATCAGCCCACCGCCCGACGCTGCCTACGTGCTTCCTCCATGCTGATGACGTTCGAGGAACCCGAATACGAGGACGCCTTCAAATCATTCGCCTGAGGCGCGTCGAACTTCAAATCGTTACGCGCCTTCGGAGTGACGCCGATCATGGCCTCACGCTGGCGAATCTCAGCCGCCAGAATCGCACGCCCCTTACGGGAACGTTTGAAATCATCCTTGAGCAGCGCCGTATCCAACACGAAATCCCAGTCAGGGCCGACGCCCATACGCTGAGCCAACGGGCTACGACGCAAATCCTCATACCAGCGGCGAGTGACCGGCAACCATTCATCGCCCGTATCCGGGCGAACATCAGGCAGTTCCGGCCCAACCGGCTCCTCGGGACTGCTCAGCAAAGGCATCGCGGCTATCTTGGACGCCCTACGCCCGTTTCCTGCCATGATTCACGCTCCGTTTCCGCCCATTCCGGGCTGTCCGACGCACGGGCTTTTCGCCCCTGCACCGGTCGTGAACGAGAATGCGGTTCTCCAAAGTCGCTGAATGCGACTTCTCCAAAGGAACCTTCCACTCAAAAGCCGCGCCGTCAGGCCCGGCACTATCTACATCGACCAGTCCGCCGCACTTCTGGCAACGGCCGGCACACTTCTCAATCACCTGCGAACGGGTGAAAGACTCGACAACCATCCGAGGCCGTTCAGCCGGTTCCACCGTCCGCTCATGCAACACGGTTTCAGGACGCGACGGCAGCTCGGGATGCAGTTGACGTTTACGGAAATACCTCAAACGGCACTTGTCCGAACAGAACAAGCGAGAGGAACGCTCAGGGTCGAACCATTTGAAGCACACCGGACACATGCGGGTGCGCAGTCTCCTCAACGGAGTGCCGGAATAGTAGTTCCGGTTGTAATGCTCCCTGCACAACCCTTTGGCGCACACCGGGTTAAGACACCCGAACACAGCGCAACGCTCTATCGAAAAGCCGGCCTCGAATACCATTCGGCCTCCTCGCGGCTCCTACGCTTTTCCACCCGAGCCTCACCACTCTCACGAGCGGTTTTCTGCTTATGGTGATATGGGCACAACGCCCACAGGTTCGACGGGGAATCATCATCAGGCACACCGTTCTTCGCGCGAACCTTATGATCGACCTCATTGGCAGGATAGCCGCAAATATGCTTCGCCCCCGTATGCCAGTCGGTCACAATCCACTGGCATCGATGGTGGTCCCGCTCTAATATCCGCTTGCGGGTCCGCTCCCATCCGGGGTTGAACCGTGCATCACGGTTGGAAGATGACCAAGCCACGATGACTCCTTACACGTAGGGGGCGGAGCCGGTGGGAGCGTGGCGAGCGAGCATTCCAACGGGGTTAATCCAAATACAGGGGATGTTGGTCCACGAGCCACCGGCTCCTAGAGGCAATCCCGAGAATCGAACTCGAACCTGCGCTTTACGAGAGCGCCGCTCTTCCAATGAGCTAGAATGCCATGCCTCCCACTAGGGGAGCGCTGTTCAGTTATCGCCGCACGGCATGGCATGAAGCCGCCGCCGACATCCGGCGATGACCCAAGAAGCCGTCACCGCCTGTAATCGCCTCTTCTTGAAGGCGTTGTGGTACCGGAGTGGACTCGAACCACCGACCCTATGACCGTAGCCATACGCTCTAGCCGCTGAGCTACCGGCATCGCATACCCGGTGAGAATCGAACTCACGTCACCGGTTTTGGAGACCGGTACTCTACCATTGAGCTACGGGCATATAGGGATAGTCGAACCCCCCACGACAGTCAGGGCCTTGACCAGCCTCACCGACCATCTCGCGGATGATGCAAGATTTGCACTTGCGAACCTTTTACGGTTTACGGCCTAGCAAGCCGCCGCATTCGTCTACTCTGCCAATCATCCACGGCCACGCCCCCGGTCCAAGAAAACAACACCAATACAAAACGGAATCCCAGAGAACTCGACCTTACAAATCCTCGTAAAACTGTTTTGACGGTCGGTTTCAAAAAGGCGTGGCCTAGTCGTGAGAGAGGGAATCGAACCCACAACACACCGGGTTTGAGCCGGCGTCCTCTACCAATTGGGATATCTCACGCAAATACAAGAAAACCCCGCGACTGCGGGGCCTCACCTTGTCAGGAACCCGAGCTTCGCTCCAATCCCCGACAATCCATCTACACGAGATTTTACTCACAACAAGCGTTGCAGCAAGCGTTGCAAGAGTATTCCCACCACCAATGAAACGCTAATTCAAAAAACAGCCCAGCAGATCATTCACGAGCAGAACCATTGTCCGTGCGGCCCCCACGTCTTACCAGGGTGGGGCTCTCCCACCCCCATGTGTGCGCGTGCGCGTGTACGCGCGTGTGGGCGTGCGCGTATGCGTGCGTACATGCGTGCGTGTGGGCGTGCGTGTGGGCGTGTGTGTGCGCGTATCCGCGCGTGTACGCGCGTAGGCGTGTGCGTATGGGCGCGTGCGCATACATGCGTGGTTATGGGACTGTGAGCGGCGGCGGCATGAGGTTGAGTGATGTTGGCTCATGTTTGATGATTGTTGCATGGTGCAACTGTTGTATGTGCAACTATATGGGTATGGGAGTAGTGGCGTGGGCTCTGTGGTTTGACGGTTTTTGTGGTGGTTATGGTGGTTTCGACACGCCGAGGAATGCTAGTGGCTGCAATGGTTTTAGCGATGTCTGTGTTGTCTTGATTTGCACTCTGTGCAGAGTGCATGTATAGTGAGAGCCATCAAGCAAACGACAACGAAAGGAACGGAGATGAACGAGAGGCCACCACCACGGAGACCACCACCGCAAGGCCGGTGACACGAAGCCCCCCTAACAGGCGCGGCATGGATGATTGACAACTGAAGAGTGGACGCGACAATGACACGATGGACTGCGACTAGGCATGATGCACCCTCACACCATGCAAGGCTGAACCGTCGTAGAGTCGCTAACGTGGCGCGGTGTCCGGCATGGAATTGTCCCGCGCCGTCTGAGTGGTCTACAATGGCCTCTAATCCAAGTTAGGAGTAGGGCTATGGGATTGAAAGAATTGAGAATGAAACGCGGCTTAACGCAACGTGAGCTAGCCGAAAAGGTTGGAATTAGCTATGGTCGTATCGGTGACTACGAGCAAGGACGGTACACCGTCGGCGGTATGTCACTGGATTTAGCCATAAAATTCTGTGATGCTTTGCGCGTTGCTAATCCGCGTAAGTTGCTTGATTCTAATGAAACTTCGGCGGATTCTAAGTGATCCGCCAGGGCGGGCATGTGTCTTTATGGCTATGCCCGCTCACGAATGAGTTGAGCCGGATAGTTGCAGCTATCCGGCTCGATTGCTCAGTAATTATTAACCAACTAACTAGAGCCCTCTCATTTTAGCAAGGGGGCTGGAATGGAGTGTCAAAATGTATACCGTTGATGAGACCTACAAGAATATCGAAGCCGAGTTCAAGCCCCGCAGCAAGTGGGACCAGGGCGTGAAGGATACCGCGCTGGCATTGCTTGATTCGCTCGACATGCCCGAAACGGTTCTTCCCGAGCACTTCGGATCGCGTCGCGCGCTGTTGCTGAACGGCGCGGACAATTGGCGGGAATACAGTTACGGCGGGTGCGCTCTCGTGTACAACGTGGATATCGCCGCCCGGTTCTTCACCCCGTCCGAAATGCGCCGGTATATGGCTGATGGTCATGATGTAAGCATGGCGTTCCGTGGCGAGCCTCTGCTTGACTTGCAGGCGCGTGCCCTCAGCCAGGCGGAGCGTGTTATCAGCCGGTACGCGCGGGAACACTGAGGGGCAAGTCATGTGTGAGAAGTGCCCCATCGATCAACGTTACCCGTACTACGGTTTTCCTGTGACGCCAGATTCCCGCAAGCTGCGGGATGAGGCCGAGCGTTACCGTGAGATCGCTATCCGCTGTTTCGTTGCCGAGAGCGATTGTGCCGACGTGAAGCGGGCGGATGCGCTGTGGCGTGAGATGTGCCGTGCCGGTGATGAGGCGCGGTTTCTGTGCAGCAATGCGCGTCGTTTGGAGATGGAAGAAGCCCTACAGTGTCGGGCTATCGAATATCCCAATTGTCCTAACCGCAAGCGTATGCGCTGACTTATTCCAGGCTTTCGGGCGTGAGCCATGTCGGGTAATGACATCGCAAGTATCGGCGGATACGGGTACCCCAGTGAGCATGAGAACAGCGGTCGGAGAGGCTGCGAGTAGAGCGTAGGACTTGAGGACTCGGGGTGATAGCCGAGGGGTAAAAGAGTCGCGATGGCATCAGAAACTACGTCTGCGATAGGTATAATTGGGCCCACTGGACTAGAGATAGCGAGGTGGGCAATGGTTGACAATTGTATTAGGGAGTACCGAGTCAAGCGTGGCTGGACTCAGCAACAGTTAGCCGACAAAGTAGACGGAGTTAATCAGCCGCGTATTGCCGCGTGGGAAACAGGTATTAGAGATTTTGGTGATACCTCTCTCAACGTCGCAATCAAGGTGGCTAACGCGCTCCGCCTATCTAACCCACGTCGCTTACTGGAGGCTCCAAGCGAGTCGAAAGAAAACACTAGCGAAAGCTAGGTGTGTGCCCTAATCAATTCTTCGCCTGACTGTGGGCCTTGTACACAGTCGGCCTAGCTCACTGGGTTTATCCCATAGTCTAGGCACTCATAGCGTGTCCCAAGGTGGACGGGATACGCTGGAACCTGTTATATCGAAAGGTGGTGAGCCGTGCCGGTTGGCGATATCGTCGTTGACCCGCGTATCCAGACTCGACATCCCGACGTGTCCGCTGATTCGGTGCGCGTGGCATGGTCGAACGTCGTGCGGTTTATGGCGCGTGAGGATACCGACCCGTTGCGTTATGTGGCGGTTGGATACGACGAGTACGGGCGTTTGCTGGAAATGGTGGCGGTACTAGATGAGTCGGATCGTTGGCATGTGTTCCATGCCATGCGTGCGACGCCGAAGGTGCTGCGGGAACTGAAACTTTTGTAAAGGAGGAAGTGTCATGTCTTTTGTTGCGAAGGGTGGCCGTGTGGTCACTGATGACATGTTGGACAAGTGGGCCGACGATGCGGATAACGGCGAGTTCGGCGGAAGGCCGGGTGCGGTGTATTCCGGGCCTGTCGTTCCTGTCGCTCAGGCGGATGCTGTCAGTCGGACGTTTTCGTTAAGCGCTGACATGTCGGCCATGTTGGATGCCGTCGCTAAACGTCGTGGCGTGTCCGCTGATGACATCATGCGGCACGCGCTGGTGCGTGAGTTCGCGTCAGTGTGAGCTGTTCGGCGTGCTGGTTTTCTGACACGCCGATTTGTTTAAACCAAAATGATACGTTATGCTATCAATTATCAAGCCCAATCGGGCAAGACAAAAGCAAGTTTGAGAACTTAACAGTGTTTCCCTACATGCAAATGATACATTTTGCTGTCATAATTGGTTTACCTACTACTAGAGAAAGCGGGTAAGCCTATGGGACTTAAGGAACTGCGCAAACAAGCCGACTTAACACAAGTTGAGCTAGCCAAGCGCACTGGAATAGCGCGAACAATCATCAGCAGTTATGAGACCGGGCGGCGAGACGTTCGGAACATGACTCTTGAAAACGCTTTGAAGATATCCAGTGCACTCAACTGCCAACCGAGCGACCTGATGCGTTAAAAGAATGCGGCTAAGTAGCGCCAACTACCTAGCCGCGTGCCTTAAGTTGAAAGTTCTCTAACCAATCAATCAAATCGAGGCTGTGCTATCTTAGCACGCCTCACATGGAAGTGAGGAACCATGCGTAAAATTCTGGCGGCTTCAGCCGCGTTAATCACACTTTTCACCCTGTCCGCTTGCGGTAGTGATACCGCGAACATCCCGCAATGTGAGAACGAAGACGGCTCGGGTCAAGCTGGACTCTGCTACTGGGATAGTGCTCGAATGGGCAACGGACGCGGTACCGGCCTGTACATCTACCAAGACGGCGTGCTAATCGGCGAACGCTACTAACTTTCAATCAGATTCAATCAGTCGCGCGGCTGACTCCGCGCTTTCGTCAAAGGAGATTCGCAATGTGTGCGGAACTTGTTTTCAAAATCAGCGTCAACTGGCATAAATCATACATGTGGGGCGCTAACCCGCGTGCCGAAGTCTGGGCTAGCCTTACCGGCGTGCGCGGCGACTACACCAACGGTACCGTATCCGGTTGCGGATATGACAAGGAGAGCGCGGCAGTTGATTTAGCGTTGAAAGATAACCCGCTTATGCAGACACTCATGATGTGGCCGAAACTGAACGTGAACACCGGTTATAGTGGTCAGGTCACGCGCGTAGTCAACAAACTCGATTACGGGTATGAGCTGTGCTTTGGCGGCATGGGCATGAGTGAGTTCCTGGACTTCATGCGCGGCAATGGGTTCGCCGTTGAGGAGATGCACGGCGATATGTTCGACGGGTACACGTTCCGGCGTGACATGCCCGAATCTTTCGTTAAGACAGTTTGACTGCGATAGCGCGGCGCATTAATCCGCGCTTCCCGCCCATTCGGGCAATTTCAATCAATCAAACCTATAGATCCTATATCACACTAATGGAGGTGTGCCATGCCTGAAGAAATACTGAATCCAAGCGACTTCCACGTTGGCTGGTCGGCCCAATCGTTGGCCGGCGACATCTACGTTATCGTCAAAGCCACTGACAAGACGGTGACGTTCGATAAATACAATACCGTCTGGCTTACCGTTCGGCGTGTCCGGCGTAAGCGTTTCGAGTGGATTGAAGGAGGCTACTTCAAGGACGGTGCATTCACGTTCTGGCCGAGTAATTTTTTCCCGCCTGAGAACGTCTGCAGCCGCAACGATTTCATCCAATCGCATGAGTTTAAGGCGGTGGCATGATGGCACGCTACTTCTACGCTTTCCGCTGGGCTTATGGTATCGGCGCGACATGGGATGACGGGTCATGGCCGGGTGGCCTCTACGTGTTTGATTCGAGGGCTGAGCGTGACGCTTGGGTTGCCGACGACGTGTTTGATGGCAATTGGCATTGTGAGGCCATTACGGCGAAAGAGGCGCGTCATATCATGGCCGATACTGTTATCGGTTTTGATAATGATATGGCCGCACGGTACGACGGTAGCAGGTCGGCTGTCGAACGGTACGCGCCTACCGCCGAATTGGTCAGGGCATGGCGGCGTATCGACATGCAACTTAACCCAGTTGCGTATATGGGTGAGTGATCGACCATGATTGACCATTACCGTTGCAAGTCGTTTCCCGTGGCTGTTGCCACTCAATCGCATTATGAGGCCAAAGGTTATCCCGTGGAGCTAGTCCCGTGGGGTAGGGGCTACATGGTGCGAGTCCATCGTTAATAAATCGTTGTGGGGCATGGCGTTGTGGCCGTGCCCCTCTTGTTTAAGGGAGATTCAAAATGTCCATTACCGTTAAAGATGTTGCCGACATGGTGGAACGTGTTGACGAAAAACTATCGCCATTGACGCGCTATGACGGTTTCCAACCCTATGAGGGCATCTATCGCCTTGGCGACTGGGGATATGTGACGGAAACCGAATATAACAAGGCTTTCGAGCATGAAGATGGTTGGGCGCAAGACGCTTACATTTTGGACGGTAACGGTGTGAGCCATACCCGCATTAGTCAGCTAATTGACGAAGACGATACCGGTAAGGCAATTTCCGATTACATCAATGAGCGTTTCAACAATGACCAAATGGACGACGTTTTCTACACCGAAGCCACCGAAGAGGGTGAATGCTGAGAGTCTTCTAGCCGCCTACTCATTCCAGAAAATCAATCAAAATCGAATCTTTACAAGTGAGGTAAACCAAAATGAAGAAGCTGACCAATGACCCGTCGCGTAACGTGAATGCCGTGAGCGGCATGTGGGTGCGGTTGCGCAAGGATGGCTCGAAATATGATGTTCGGTATGTGAACGCTCGGGTTAGACGAGTCTGGTCACTTTCCCAGACTTCGCAGGGCACGGCGTGGAATGTTCAGGCCAAGGGAGTCCAGTATGAGGACTTTTTGAATGGCATGAGGTCAAGCTCCGTTGACCTTGAGCATGGTTGGATGCTCATACCCGATTCCGAGCGTATGAAGACAGTGCCGGTGCCGGTACCTACCGGAATGGACGCTAAAACGGTTGGCGGCATTGTCGCGCACCCATCGATCGATGCAAACTGGAAGTGTGAGGAGGAACGCTTCACGAGCAATGTTCAGTGGCCGGTGCCTATGCCCGAGGACGCGATATTGGAAGACGAGTTCATGGATGATGAACCCGCGCCGGATACACAGGAGATTCCCGAAGTGCCGCCGAAGGTGAACAGTTTCGCCGTCTCCTATTGTACGATGCCTGACCTGATGATGGCTAAGGAATGCCCCGAATTGCAAGGTTTGGGCCCTATCCGTCACTTCCGTACCAGCAAGGGCCGCAAGGTGGCCTACGTTGCTTCGGCCAATGGCAGGTGCGTTGTCGCCTACCGTGCCCGTTATGAGCGTGGCAGTGACAGGCAGTTGGAAAAGGCGGTGGCCGATTACGTGGCTACCGTCCGCGACAAGTGGGTTAAGGCGGCGTGACATGAGCGAGATTCGGGAGAAAGCCGTACGCCTGTTGTTGCAGGCGGCTTACGAGATGGCCGCCGATAACGCGGATAGCGTGGCGGATATCTTCGACTGCCAGCATGGTTTTATCGATGATTTACGCCGTCGTGCCATGCTGAAGCTGGACAAGCCATACACCGCGCCGGACTTCGATACTGCGGAACAGCAGATAGCCGAAACCGGTTTGTCGTTGGACATGCTCGACAAGAGGGCGCGTGAGGCGTTCTCACAGAAGTATTCCACCACGTATGACCGGTATGAGTGCGCTATCGGCTGGTGCATCGACGACATGCTGGGGTGGGAATGATGGAAGTCAAGATACCCACTAGCAAGATTCGTGAGGTTCTGGAGTCCTCTGGCTATGCGTATACGCCGGATAATATCGCGGCGGTACGCGCAAACATTCCACTCCACACGTCTGACCTGATTCTGGCGGCATTGAGCGCCACCGATTTACCCGACAAGCGGTTTGCTTTGCCGCTGTTCTAAGGAGCTTTTCAAATGACCACTTACTATATGCAAGACAAGCATGACCATTACCGTTACACTCGAATCAGCAAGCCCCGCGCCTACTGGGAGTGGCTGACCTACGCAGTGGAATGGCTGGTCTGCTGGCATGAGATCAACCCGTGCACGTTCCATCACTTCGGCTGGCGTTTCTGGCATTGGGTGCCTTGTTGGGCCTATTGCGAGGCGATGGAAGGCGGCGATATTGCGGAGCAGTCCTATCTTGACTCATTTCGCAAGGTGGAGTATTCCGACAATGGCCGTGTGGCCGTCATTACCGCCTATTGATTCCTGCCGCCCGGTGTTTTCCTCACTTCCACCGGACGGCATTCCGTTTTTAACCAAATATGGTATATAATTGATACCATCTATTAACCGTTAAGGAGGTTGTTATGGGTAAGCTGGTCGCCAATATCGATGATGATGTCAAGGCGCGTGCCGCCGCGCTCTACGATTCCATGGGCATGAGCCTGAGCACCGCAGTCAACATGTTCCTACGCCAGTCTCTGGTGGACAACGGGTTGCCGTTCAGGCCGACGCGGCACACGCCGGACGGTTACCCGGTGCCGCCTGTTCACAATGCATACATGTTCGAGCGTTCGGAGAAGGGCCATGTGATACTGCCCGCCGATTGGGATGATTCGGAGGATGATGTCTATGACCAGTACGCCAAATGAACCGCGCCTGTATGACGTGTGGCTGATGTGGGTCGAGTTTCCCGACCATCCCGGTATCGGGAAGCCGCGTCCGGTGGTTATCACCGAGGTTGACGGCGATCTGGTGTCGGGTATCGTGGCGAAGATAACCGGCAACACTGATTGGGATGAGGCCGGTGACGTGCCGCTGCTCGACTGGAAGGCCGAGGGGCTGTTGAAGCCGTCGCTCGTGCGCTGTTCGCAACGCTTCTACTTCAACAGGAGCGAACTGCTGCAATGGTTCGGACGACTCTCGTTGAGGGACGCGGAGCATGTTAACGACGGGTTGAAAGCCACATTGGACATTCCACCATACAGGCGAAGCGTATAGCCGTTATCGTTTTCATGATGTTTTTGGCGAGGATACCCCGGCCCTTGTGGTCGGGGAGGAATCGCCTTCTCCTTTTCAATCAATTACCGCGATGACGAGCATCGCGGTAATTGATGGCCTCATGGACTTGTTCTATGAGGCCATTCTTATAGAAACCATCATTTAGAACCGCATCATAGGGCTTTCTATGGTGCGGTTTTCACATAAATCAGCATTTAGACGGGACTTTAGAGCGTTCTATTGTTCCGTCAATCGTTTTACCGAACAATACAAAGGAAGGTTTTGTCATGGAAGACAAGTTGGAGAATTTGCAGGCGTTGATTGAGGGCTCGGGGCTAGGGGATGTACGCCAAAAGGTGCGGGGCATGTCCGAGGCGCGGGTCCTGTGGGTATTGGATGGATATAAGATTGATGGGTTGCCGTCCGGCCGTGAGTTTTTCATCGAATGGGATTCGCTGGAGCACGTACAAAACCAGTTGAGGGAGCTTGCGGACGGCGGCTATGACGCCGACGATGACGTGGCCCAGATGATGAATGACCTTGTGCCTGTCGATACGGCGTACAGTCGTATGCGCAAGGTCCGCGCCAGCTTGAAGTTTTTCGCCGCGATGGCGGAAGGCGACGGTATGGAGACCTACCGTATCTCCCAGCATGTCACGACAATCGAATACCGGCAGGTCAAGGCTCCCAAGGGATTGACCTTCGCTGAACTGTGCGATTGGGTGGAGGAGAACGGTGACGGCGATCTATACGACGTTGACGATATCGGCAGTGACGTGTTCGCCGCCAGTCGCCAGGATGGTACGGAACTTAGTTCCAAGGAGTCGAAATGATTACCGCGATCTACCGTTTCGAGCGTTTCGACCCCGCCACCAACACCGAGTTGTGGCGGCGTATACCACGCTGGAAGCTGCGTCTCATGTGGCTTCAAGCGTGGCTTAAACGCGATAAGGCGGCTCGAATCGGCTACCGGGCGTGGTTGTACGCGCGTGTTTCAGGTGGCGGCGAATGGCTGACCGGCGACATGCTGGACTGGAATCAGGAGGTGTCCAAGTGAACGTCGAACGTATGGAGAAAGCCTTGCACGAGGTGTGGAAATACTATGACGAAGCAGGGGAGACTGGGCAAAACTATGTGCTTGACCCGGATAATCTCACCAAGTTCGCCGCCGATCTGTGCAAGGAATACGAGAAATCTTGATACACTGAAGGCCACGGGACTATCTTGTGGCCTTCTGGGAATTAGCGAACCAAGTACAAGAGGCATGATGTTTCGTCATGCCCGAATATTCTTTCAGGAGGAACTATCATGTCCATCAAAACCACCATCGTCCACATGCCCAGCGGAAAATGGCGTTTGGAAACCCGTCAAGGCGCATGGCCGATAAACCGCAATTGGAATGGGTTCAACACGTGGCCGGAATACGATCACAAGCCTACGAAAGAGGAAGTGGATGTGTTCGCACGTGAACTGTTCAAGGCCATGTTCGGTGTGGAGCCGATATTCATTGGTATGGAAGATGACGAATACGAATACGATTCACGTGCCGGTCTTTGACGGATAAGTGGAAAACGTGGGCCCGATTATACGAAAACATGCTTTTCATTCACTGAAACCCGTGAAGATCAATAAAAATAGATTTTCACGGGTTTCAAGCTATGATAGGCGTGTTATAAGACGCCGCTGAAGCTCAGGAACCTCATGGGGTGGTGTTCGCTTTCACGGCTGATGGTCCGCAGCGTGGCCTGCATGTCCGTCACCGGCACGTTCAATCCGGTTTTCCTTACGATGCAGTAGGGGCATGTCCAATGACAGCCGAAATTCGTGATAACCGAATAATGTCCGTTCATTGTGTTTCTCCGATAAGCTGTTCCATGTCTTTCACGTTGTCCTGCTTGCGTTTCAACGCATTGCAGCGACGTATCCACTCGCGTTTGCGCTTATAGACGTTGGTTATCCCATCGTTGCTCAACAGTTCGTTGCATGAGCAGACAAGCTGGGGGATGTCCGACTCCGAGTCCGTTTGCACGACGGGTTTCTCCCCGCAGGCTGGGCATTCGGGAACCGGCTCGTCAACCACTGCCTTCAACCGTCTGCAACCGATATTCCACTTCTGAACACTCTCGTCTTCAAAAAACGAGGTGAACGAAAGAATGCTTTCGACGTGATCGCACCATTCCAAGAGCGGCCACGAGTCTTTTTCCAGCCAGTAGTCGCGGTAGTTGCGGGCGACGCACACATGCTTCAGTTTGGGTACGAGTCCGCAGATGGGGCATGGTTCCACTACCGGTGGTTCAGGTTCCGGCTTTTCGACCGGTTCCGGCTCCTCCAAGTGCAACAGTCGCTTCAGCCAGTTCATACGTTCCTCGATTCCATCGACTCGTTGAACGCCTTCTGGAACGCATAAACCCCGGCTTTAACGGCCTTTTCGACGGAACCGTCGGGCGGCAACGTCACTGTCACGTGCGCGCGTGGCTGCATGTCGTCGCCTATGCACACGCTGTCCGGTTCCAGCTCGCCCGCCATCGGGACTTCCACGGTGAACGTGGCTAGTTGAAGCGCCTTGGAATACAAGCTCAATTCCACTTCCGTGGTGCCAAGATTGATGCTCATTGAGTAATCTCCCTGTGTCCGAGGAACTTGTTGACGAAGAACGTCTGACCTTTGCCCGTGACTTTCGGCGTCTTGTTGATGGTCGTGTGACCGTCCGAGTGAACCACGGTGGTTTCCTTGATCTCGAACAATCCCAATTCCATAGATTTCTGCGTGGGCATGTTGCGAGAGCTGCCGGTTTTCATCAGCCATCCGTTGTCCCTCAGCCACGCGAACAAGCGCGTGCCGCCAATATCCACGCCATTGCCTTTCAGGACTTTCGCCAAGTCGCCCACAAGGATGCTGGTCTTCGAGGTTTCCACAGCGTCAGCGAACAATGCCTTGAGACGCATCCGTTCGACCTGTGCTTGGGCCTTCTCCTTTTCCGCCCGCTCCTGTTTGATTTGTGTGGCAAGTCGGATAAGGAAGTCGGGTTCGGTGACTGCCTTTTCCAAAGTCGATTCGGTCATGTACGCACCATGTTTGCGAATCGATGGCAGCACCTCATGCGTCACCCAGCGTTTGAACTCGCGAGCCTCGGGCTTGCGGCTGCGTAACACGAGGGAGTACAAGCCGGACTCGGACACGAAAACGGGTGCCTTGCCGCCGTTCTGAGCAATATCCGTACTACGGATATTGGTGATTTCATCGGCATCGAGGTATTCCCGAATATGGTTGGTGGCCGTACCGAGAATGGCGCATACGTCCGCTCCAAGGAACCACGGGTTGCCGTGTTCATCGGTTAGGACACGCACCTGAATGCTGTTGAAGTCGAATGGTTGAATCTGGTTGCTCACTTGTCGTCTCCTTCCTTGGATTGGTTTTGCGAAACCTGCATGATCTCCCACACGTCCGCGTCCTCCGACAAGCCGGACGCGAGACGGTAGAAGTCACTGAACCTGTAGAGCGGATTGCTGTACGCATCCTCGCCCTGCTGGGGCAACTGGCCTCGATGTATCCAACTGCGCAAAGTGCTGCGGTTCACGCGCATCCCGCACGCCTTGATGATGTCCAACAGTTCGCCACGGGTTCTCACCGCCTCCGATTGGAGGAGACGTTTCACCCGTTCCGCCCTGATGAGGGCGACGGGCATACTGAAACCGCATTTCGGGCATTTCGCCGTCTCCGCGTCCGCGTAGCAGGAGAGCTGGCCCAAGCACTTGTCGGCTGGGCATAGCCCGTACAGTACGGTTTCCCCGTCATCGTCCGTGAGGAAACGACGCAGCTTGCGTGTCAGACTGTGAACCAGTTCCGCGTACACGGGGGTGCTGGAATGCTCCATGAGTTTCGGATGATTGGCGATACGGTGAACCATGTCCGACAGTGGCGTGGACTCGGGCAGATTGATTTTCAGACTGCGCACCCACTCGTACAACGTGCCTTGCAACCCCGGATAACCGTGGTCATCGTCCGCGTACAGCAGATCATGCAGGGCCTCGCGCAACGGTGCGGGCGCAGTGCCGGATTGACCGCCGCCACCGTTCTTGTGCCCGTAGGCGCGGTTGATGCGATACTCGCACAGGTCAGGCAGACTGCGTTCCAACCATCGCAGGTCGCCGGTCAACTGGCTGGCGTGCTTGTCGCACAGGAGATTCAGATTCGGTTCGACGCCATGTCCGATAAGCGGCGACGGCGCGTCGGTGACGATATCCCGCCAGCAACCGTGGTAGCGGCAGAGCCTCGTGTTTTCAGTGGAAAAAGACAATAGTAACCTTGACCTTCGGTTTTTTTGAAGGTCTCGGACGTGTCAGCAACTCTTAATTATGCCATCAAACCGGTTATTGTTCAGCCGGACGGCGTGTCGCCAGAACCTCGTCCAATGTCACGCCCAAACCCGGATTGAAACCACCGCCCTCACGCCTGCGCTTGGGTTTCGCGGGCGGCAAACGCAACGGGTCACGCGCAGTCAACGCCACCCGGCGAGACTCGTCCGAAGAACGGCCCATCATGCGCTGCCGGCGATACAACCACGCCTGATCTTCCACCAGTCCCAAACGTTCGCACTCCCGGCCTATCTGCGCTTCGGACGGTTTCGCACCGTTGCGCAGCTTGCGGACGATGCCGTTGATGTCGCCGGAACCACACCAGCGACCCGTGCTGTTGTCCGCGTAGAAGCGTCGAACGGCCTCACGCGCCTCTGCTGCCGTGATATCCGAACGCAGTTCCGAATGAAACGCGTCAAGCTGAACATCATCCCACTGAGCGTTGCCGTGATGCGCGTTAATCAGCGACAACAACGCCGCCGCCTCACCCTTGCTGAGCATTGAGACCTCCCTGCGAGTATCGGGCACGCTCCTCCTCGGTCATGTACTGCCAGGTTTTCGCCATGTTCGCTTCGAGATTCTGCTGGCTGCGGGACTTGACCGGCTGGACTTGCCGGGCCCTTGGGGTCTCCGGTTTGGGTTTCTCCCAGTTGCGTGCGTACAGTTCCCCGCCGATGAACCTGCTGAACGTCTTCACGAACCGTTCCTCGGTGGCCCCGACATACGCTCGGGTTTTGGCTTCAAGAAACTCGCACGGGTCAGCCTCGCCGGCGGCTTTCACGATCTTGGGCCATTCGATTTCCAACTGCATTCGAGCCTGAGATGTCTTCCCGTCGAACCTGTTCGTCGGGTAAAGACGCTCAAGACTGTCGAGCAGTCCAGCGAAGTCAGGCTTTGAGGGGGTAGGGGGAGTTGAATTATCTTTAGATAATTCATTCTGGTGTTCTGGTGTTCTGGTGTTCTGGTGTTTGTCCCGATTCAGATGACTTTCAGACGGCTGAATCGCATCTGAATCGGAGGTTTTCACCTCGTTCTTATTTTTTTGGGTAATTTTCAGCATTGCTTTCGCGCTTCTTTTGCACCTGTTCGCGACTACGATTATGCATAAGATAATCGTGAATGTAGTACCCGTTGTTCCCGTCCGGTTCGATCATGCCGACATTGCATAGTGCTTCAAGTTCTGAATCGGTGATATCCAGCACGTAAATGCGCATCATCTTCACTGATATGACCGTCTGAAAGATTATCTCCGCAGAAGGTAAGCATCATCGTGAACGCGCCTATCGCGCTCGGGCATGTGTGCCTGAGTTTTCGCACCTTGCGATTCATGTAGAAGCCGTTGACAAGCTGGATGTATCCTTTGCGGGCCATCGTTATACCACTTTCCTGAAATCTAAACTCACCAGACTCATTCCGTCTCCTCAATCATGGTTTCGAGGGCAGCGACCGCGTTCTCACTGCGGTTCTCGGCTACTGCCTTCCGCGCCAGTGCGAGTAGTTCCTTGGCTTGTCGGATATATTCCTCATGGAAGCCGGGAATCTCACCGGCATAATTCCATGCGTCATCCTCGTCTTTCGCCGCGTAGCTATCGACGCCATCCCATTTGCAGCTGTTCCAGCAGAGCCGTCTCGCCACGGCCTCAATCTCTGGTCTGTCAGGCAGGCCCATGTCACGTCGCCGGTCCTGACCGTCTCCGTGCCGTAATCATGATGCGTGCCCGCATACCAGTACGAATAGATGCTGAATCCCGCCAGAAAGAGCGTTGCAACGACTGATACCACCAGTGCGACAATCAAACTTTTCTCGACCTTGTCCAATCCGCCCATCACTCACCGTCCTTTCCGATTTTGTTGGTCTCCTTGTATGGGTTTTTGCTTGTATATTGCGGGAAGTCCCATTCATGGTCTTTCCAACCGGCGGCATAGCCTTCGCTCCATGCCTTGCGGCGTTCGTGGTCCAACTGTTCTGAGCTGTGTATGGTTTCTGGTTCGTCGTCGCTTTTCTCAAGAATGTACATGAGTGTGGTGTCGCTGGTGCCAGACTTGGTATCGGTCGGGAGGCAGTCCACGCGCGTAACCCGCCAGCCCTCGTCCAGCCGCCTTCTGAGCGCCTCCAGATTGGCCAAGTAACGCCTTTGGGGGCGACTATCCCAAAATATCGGGCAAGCCTTGTATCGTCTGCTCATTTCGCGTCCTCGCTTTGCTTGGTGGTTTCGGTTTCATGTTCATCGAATGGGACTGCCAGCTTCACGTGGCTGTTCATGATCGCGATGCGAGCCGGATCTTTAAACCACGTAATGCCTTCGACATAATCCACGTATCCGCAAGCAAGCCCATAAATCCCGTCACAGCGTTCCGCCCATCCGCTTTTCAGGTAGTATGTTTCGTTCGTATCAAGTTCCACGCGCAGACCCATGTCATGCGGGAGGAGTTCTAACACACCGCTCATTTCGTGTCCTCGCTTGTGAGAATCGCTAGTATGGTGTCCTCGCATTGCAGTTTTGGCAGTGGTTGCGGTGTGCTCATATCCTCGTAGAACCTGTTCAAGGCGTGCGAGGTCGTTTGCGTGTATGGACTGTTGGAATCGTAAAATACGTTCGACCAGACATTCCGCGAGTTTTGCACGTATCGCAAGTGCGCGGGACAGAAGAATCTCGGCTTATTGTCACCGGCGAACAGGCATAGCCATTCTCCATTGTCTATAACTTCAAGGATTGCGTCTTCCTCGGTTAACTCCCAGAAGTCGTAAGTCATGTGACAGTCCGGGTAGTCACATTTTGCCAAGTAGGTTGTTCTCACTCTCATGCTCATTTCCTGTCCCTTTCCCAAATATTCTCAACCATCCCGCACCACTTATCCCATGCTTCCTCTCTCGTATCGGCATAAGGGGCTTCCAAGTGGGTGCAGAAAAACATGTAGCGGCCTCTCCATTCGAATATGAGCGGGACACATCCGTAGAGGGGGCAGCAGTGCCGAATCTTCGATGCTAGATTGAACATGTTCGTCTCCTTAAATCTCGTATGAAGTTGTGGCGGCTTCGCCAGTCCGAGGGCGTGCCGCTCGTCGCCGTGAGCAGCACGCCGTCATCGAATATCTTCCAGTGGCCGCTGCCGGCGCGTACCACCGTGTAGCCGTGCGAGGCTATCCAATGCATGAGTTTGCGGTCATCTCCACGCGCGGTCATGCTTTGAGCCTCATCTTCAACGCGAGACCATTCTCATGCACGCCACCGTTGTCGAAGCCCATGAAACCGTTGAACAGTTCGTATTCGAGCAGGGCGGTGTCCACGCGGAACTCGTCATACCGATGATTTTTGATGCGGTCCATGACAAGCCTCATCGATGCGGCCGTATCCCTGCGGTCGGCCTGTATCGGAATGAGATACGGCCAAAGATTCCATTCGCCCGGATGATCGTTCAGCCAATGGGCGAAATCAACGAGTTTCCTATCTTCCATCATGTTCTCCTTGCCTTTTCGATGAATTCGCGCAGATACGGGTCATCGATGTCGATGGGGTGGCCGGCGAAAACCATGCCGCCCTCTTGGATGGACAATGGGGGAGTGCGTTTGGTTTTATGCTCCCTTGCCTATTTCGCGCTTCCGGCTCTATACCGGTCTTGCCGTCCAAGTCGGTTGACGGGCGAACATGATAGGCGGCGAAGAACGGGCCGAGATTGTACGTGTAGTTGAAGTAGCAGCCATAGTCATAGTCAGGGTCGTACCCGTAATCCCAGAAGTTCTCGGGAATATCCCGGCGTACCACATACAGGTCGTAGCTCATTCTTCGTCTCCTTCGATGATTCCATGTCCTGCTATCAATGCGAGGGTCTTTAAGTCGGTGAGCACGGGCTGGTTGTCCATGCTTGACAACGTGTTCAAGCCGAGACCCTTCTGTTTGAACACGACGAACCAGTAAGGTGCGTCAGCGTTACCCGCCTCGGTACGGCCCTCCTGCATCCACTCCTTGAGTCTCCCAGCGTAGGTGCTGTAGTTTTTACACTCCAATACGACCGGCTGGCCGTGGATACGCAGACCGGTGATATCGCCCTGGTCTTTCGTCCCATGCAACACTTCACGGTGTATCGTCTGCTCGCTGTCACCCAACCGGGCGCGCAAATAGTTGACCACCTTGGATTCAAGCAGTGTGCCTTTGGCTTTCTGTCGGCTCATTCGTCCATCCACCATTCAGTCGGGTCATCGTGAAACTGGCAGTCCACGCAGTCCCCGAATACGTTCAAGATTCCTCCGCAGTACGGGCAATGCTCATACTGGACGGGCAGATAACTCGGTCTCATAATCAGAACTCCGGGTTGTCTCGTAGTCGTTTTTGCACGTCCCCGCGCATCTGCTCGATCACATCGACCCGAAGTCCGGTAGCCAAGCGAATCTCCTCTGCCGGACGGTTCGAGTCTTCAATGAGCAGTTGCCATGCTTTACTTGTCGCTTTGCTCAATGTGAGTCTCCTTCGCCAGATCAGTGCTGATACGCACCCGATAGTCGGTGATGCTCCAAGTCAGATGGTTCAACTGCCAGACGGTGAGTCCAAGAAAACACAGCAGACAAAACGCTTCAATGATGACCAGCATCGTGTTCTTTGACGTGATGCCCACCGCGAGGGAGAACGAGTAGAACACGTCCCACCCCAAATACCAGTACACAAGCCATAATCCGGGTTTGCTGCCGTCACGTCGTTCGTAAACCGTGACCATATCCTTATCACTCATTTCGATTCCTTCTTCTAGTCCTGTTCACGCCGCCCCATACGCCTTGCAATGGGTAGCCGCTGATTCTGTCGTGTTGCGCCGCGTACCGTGCGCATTCGCATATCGCCGGACATTGGGCGCAGACCTTGAGCGCCAATCGTTCCTCGCTGGACGTGGTGGGGAAGAACAGGTCAGGGTCCATGTCACGGCATACGGCTTTGTCACGCCAGCCGCTCATTTCACGCCACCGGACGCGGGGTCGATAAGCTCACACGACATGGCGTCGATGTGTTCGCCGGTCTTGGCTTCGAGGCAGAGCCGTTTCACGTCGCCGGTGGTTTCGACCTGTTGGATGATGGTCTGTTCCGGTGCCGGGGTCGTAACCGCGTAGGCGGTGAGTCCGATGACGGCCAGCACCATCGCGACGCTGACGGAGCCGACGATGATGAAGACGAGCCCGATGGTTGATTCCACGGTCCATGACGACCTGCGTTGCATGGTTTGACTCCTGTAAATCTCCGACAGTGTTTCGATACCGTCGCGTACTGCCGTCCGCTCCGTGGCGGCGATGATGATGCGCGTGGCCTTGTCCGCCTCATGATGGGCGTTGGGATTGCTGTGGCAGCGGACAAGCCACACATGGGGCAGCAGCCGTGTCACACGGACACGGCCCCGCCAGTTCTCATAGTCGAGGCTCATGATTCCGCCTCCTTGATTCCTTCGGCTATCAGTTCTTCCCCGATTTGCTGAATGTGTTCGACGGCCTCGGTCATCGCCACGTAATGCTCGTACACGTCGTTCAACGCGAGCTGGATATCCGTGAGCCGTCGTTCTCCGATGGTCTTGTCGAAGTAGTTCGCGGCGAAGTTGATATCGGTGAACGCCACGTTGAGCAGCTTCTTCCCGTCCCGCAGCATCGAGTGAGCGGAAACGTTACCTACCAACACTTTCGGATTACTCACTGCGTTGCCTCCTTCCCTGAAGGGTTTATCGTGTCATCCCTGTAAGGAGTGGCCACGCCAGCGCAGCCGGGACAATACCGGAAATCAGGTTTGATACGGTTGCCCTGGATGGTGAACCAGTCACGGCTCATGGACTGTCCGCATCGAGAGCAGTCGAAACCACTGTCCGGGTCGATGAAACTCGGCCCGTTCACATCCTCCGGGTTCTCGATGGTCGTGTCCGGGCGGAATACGACTCGCTGGTGAATCACGAGCGTGGCCATGTCGGTTAGCGGCGCGGTCTTCCTGCGGTCCTTGAGCTTCTTGCGATACTCGTAGACCTTTTGGCGTGACACTCCGGTGCGCTCCGCGATCTGCTTCGGTGTCAACTCGTCCTCCGTGATAAGCCGCAGAAGCGTATCCAACGTTTCGGCTGAAAGTTGGCGATACTGGCGGGTTCCGCTCATTGTCCGCCTCCCATTTCCTTCTCTCGCGCCATGATCTCCACGTCGTCGGCGAGCATCCTCAGCACGCCAGCGAGCGTGCCATACGATTCGGCGGTCGGATACACCGTCTTGCTGACATACACGTCCCACCTGTCGGAGCCTTGATGGTTGTCGGCCTTGAGGATGATGAGCGGGTCGGCGTCGATGAAACGACCGTCCTTCATGCCCCGCACTTTGAGCATCAGACGTATCGAATCCGCCTGCTCGCTCGTGTTGCCCAGAATATCCAGAGTGCTCATCGTCTACCTCTCAGTTCCTTCTCCTCGTTCGCGATCGATTGGAGGATGGCCTCCAGGTCGCCGAGCTCGTTCTGCATCGCTCATTCTTCCGTTGCCTTCCCTCTCATTGCGCCAATGACCTTCTGCACGATTTCCTGGCCGGGATATGCACCAGTTGCCTTCGTGAGGAAATCGAACACCTGTTGTGACGGCTGGGATATCACATAGGGCATGATTGCCAGACAAGCCGCCTTGATTTCCTCTTCCGTGGGCTGACGTGTGGCCCCGGCCAAGTAGCCTCTCTCGAACGCCGGTTGCAGGGCGGGGTAGATGTACGGGGCTTCCTTGCGCCGAGTTTCGATTTCGCTATTGATAATGTTCATTCTTCTGTTGCCTTTCCTTGCATTGCCTTGACTGCGAGTCGCATGGCGTCGTAGTATTCGGCCCTCAACGCGCAGTCAGAATCCCATTGAGGGTAAGAGTCGGGCTTCAACGCCTCGTAGAACGCTTTCGCCCCGGCTTCGATTTCCTCGTTCGTGGGCTGGCGTTCAGCGCCATCCATGTACGCTTCCGCCAAGTCATCGGACGTGTAAACCGGTATCGTTATTGCGCCGTGACAATCAACCGCTTCGGGCGGGTAGAGGCGCTCCGCCTCACTACTGATGATGCTCACAGCTGACCTCTTTCCCGATTGCGTTCCAGACAGTCGTCCATCGCCTGTGCCACTTCTTCGTCGGTGATACCGAACGCGGCGATCAGGTTGCCGACCGTCTGCAACACGTCAGCCAGTTCACCGAGCATGGCCTGGCGGCGCTGGTCGCGCACGTAACCTATCCATCCGGCTTTCGCCTTGTCCCGGTCATCGCCGAGCTCGCCGCCCACGTTCACCCCGAAGCAGGCGAGGCAGTTCGCATGATCATCGAACTCCCGGCCAATGCCGCTCGGGTCTGTCGGGTCGCTGGCTTTCAGGTATTGTTTGCAGGCTTCGACCAGTTCGGCGCTCTCTTCCAGATTCTTCAAGGCCAGCCACTTGTCGGGCGTGAGATGGCCGAAAGATTCGATCGGAGGCAATTGGACGATACGATTGCTCATGCTTCCACCGCCTTGGCCGGACGGAACGGAGCTTGAGAGGTCACGTGCTTGCTGTTGAGGTCCGACCAAACAGACCCGGTGACGGGGGATTCCGGGTCACCGATAAGCAAAGCGATCAACTTCGAATTGTCCAGGACGGAGATGGCGACGCTCCACAAGGCATTGTCCTTATCCCACCACAACCCGTCATGGTCGGGCAGCTTCGGCTTCCGACGCAAAGCGTAGGCGAAATCATCGGAGTCGATGCAGTACTCACCGTCTATCTCGCTGATGCGGATACGCAGGAGCATGTCGCCTAGAGGGTCAGGCTTGAGATCGATGACGCGGAAATGGTTTCCCTCCGTCGTGCAGGCAATATCGCCCACCTGCACGTTTTCGATGTTGTCGATGCGCTCATACTCGGGGTCATCCAACAGTTCGATGGATTGGATATTGTCTGTTGGCTCAAAATCACAGGAAGAGTCATAGCTACGTGACGTGTACAAAGAACGGTTATCGCCTAAATCAATATCTCCTGTGTCATCTAACACTCCAGTAACAATGGTGCCGTTCTTCCATGTGGCCTTGACGTGCAGTCCGGCCATCTCCTTGCAGGTCTTGCCTTCCCAGAAGGGTTTCTCACTCATTGACAGCCTCCTTGGCTAGTTGTCGTTTACGTTTCCGCTTCGCCTCATACTGGGCGTATTTCTCGGGATGCTCCGACCTCCAACGGCGATGGTATTCAGCCATCTCACGCTGATGGGCGGCGGCATACTTACGAGCCGAAGCCCGAGCCTGAGCCAAATGCTCCGACCGGTACCGGCGTGCATACTCATTACGTTTCTCACGATTACGAGCGTTCCGCCGATTCGCCAGATCACGCAGATGCTGCGCATACTCGGGGTCGGTTCGACGCCGTTCCCTGACACGACAGTTCCGGCACATGCCATCCTTGCCGACCCGGCACATGCCACCGCACCAATCGCATTTCGGATGACGTTCAGTTATCAGGCCGGACAGTTCGCCGCCGTTCCGGCAATAGTCGATGAACTCCTCATCGGTCATGTCATCAACGTTCACAGCCACACCTCCCCATTAGTGAACCTGCGGAACAACACAGGGTCGAGCTTGTACAACGCCCGCCGAAACTGCGGGTCACGGCAGAACAGGATGAACAACAGGCTTACTGCTTCGGCGGTTCGCATCGCGTCCAACCTCCCTTATCGTCCAGAAGCACCCAACCATGTTGGGCGGTGAGAATCGGCACCAGTTCGGGGTGATCGTTGAAACCGCTCACGATGTACCCCAAGCTCATGGCCTCACGCGGATGGGCGTGAATCCACCCATGACATCCCGTATCGCCACTCCCACACGCCAAGATGAGGTTCGACGCCTCATGCAGTCCCGGCCACTTGTGTGACCGGAGTCTGCGATGATGCCGGCTGAAACCGCTCCAATGGAATGGTTTGCCGCAGCGGACGCACCGGTATTGGTCGCGTGCGTCCACCAAATCCTTGACGTGTTGGGACGGGTTAGATCTGCCCATTTCCGTATTCGTCCTGGGGTTGGCTCCACGGGTCCGTAGGCTGCTGATACTGCTGTTGCGGTTGCTGGAATCCCTGTTGCGGCTGCTGGAATCCTTGCTGATACTGCTGCTGCGACTGTTGGAAACCAGACTGCTGGGCCTTGGGTTTCGCGCTCAACACCGCAATGGTGCGGGCCGCGACATCCCAATTCTCATACCGTTTCCCATCCTTTTCCGACACTCTTTTGGACAAGCTGCCGTTCACAAGAACCTTCACGCTCATGTTCGGCTGGGACTTCAACTGGCGAACCTGATTCAAAGCATCCTTCGCCTGATTCGACAAGGGACGCACACCATAGAACTGAGGCTCCTTGTCAACCCACTGGTTCGTGTTCTTATCCGTGTAACCCGGATGGACGCTGACGTTGAGAATACTGGAATCCTGAAAATCCTTGATCTCTCCCGCATATCCGGTAAACTCGATGCTTGGTTCTCCGGCCATTACGCATTCCTCCTGTAATTGTTCGTCTTGTGTTTCTCCATGGCCCGCCTGTTGCAGACCAGCATGTGTGATTGGGCTCCGGCGCAATCAACGGCACCGCATGTGGGGCATTGGGGGAGCGTGATCTTGTCCCCGTGAGCCCACAGGCATCTGGCGCACTTGCAGCCCGGCCTCGGGGTGAAAGTCACTCGAAGCTCGCCTCCACCTTCGTGAACGGGAAACGATCATCCCGGACACTGGTCTTGAAGAACTGGCTGCGGGATTGGGACTGGCATGGGAAGGCGGGGGCGATGGTGCCATCATGGGAGAGCACCGGCATCCAACGTTTGCCGTCATGCTTCCACACCGATTCGGTGCGAGCCTTGTAGAAGCCCGGCTCCTTCGGAAGGTTATCCATCGTGTACGGTCCGCGGTACGCATATTGGAAAAAGGAGTCATCCACCCACCACCCGTCCGGAAAGCCGAGCTCCCCGATACTCAGGCACAGGGTCTGTCCGCCAATACGGTCAGAATCCGTCTTCTTCACCGTGTACTCGTTGCCGCTCTTCATCACCACTTTGTCGCCGGGGCGAACCTTCGTGATATCGGTGATACGCTCACGGAAAGCATCATCCACCAGTTCGATGGACTTGATACCGGAGTAAGGGACGAAAGTCGAGGATGAACGAATGGCGGGAGAAAGAGAGACGCAATGAGCAACGTTTCCCACCATGTCGAGCGTACAGGTCATCGTGTCGCCGTTATTCCACGTTATCTTGACACGCAGCCCTTCCAGCTCCCCGCAGGTCTTGCCTTTCCAGAACGGTTTCTTGTCATCATCTTCAGCCTGCTTGACGGATTCCGTCTCGGGCTTCGACTCGTACACATGCACGTTCCGAGCGGAACCGGTACTGTACCCATCGCCAAAATCCAAGAAAACCACGAGATTGCCTTCATCCTCGGTCTCGATGTACAGTGGCGGCTTATGGCCCATACTCATGATGAGAACGTCCACCATGCTTTCCTGGTTCTTCATCTCATGCAGTTCGCCCGCATAATGCCCGTCCGCATCATCAAACTCAACCCACATGCCCGGCTTCACGTCGTTCAAACCAATCTCACTGCTCACTGGGAGCCTCCTTAACCTTGTCGTTATGCTGTCGATAAGCGTCGATGAACCGTTGCGCCTGATATTCGGTCAACGTGCCATAAGCGACCCGCGTTTGCAGGACGTTGCCGATGAAACCGTTCTCCTGACCCACCGGAATCTTGCAGTCTTCAAGAATCCGGTCGATCTGTGTTTTCTGCTCGTCGGTCATACCCTTGACGGAACGCTTTTTGTAGCCGCTCGTCTCACCGTCATCATCCGTGGTCGCCAGTCCGAACGCGCCGCAAGTGCTGTAGCGTCGCGCATACGTCAATGCGGAACCGAGGGCCTGCATGACGCTCATGCCACGCGAATCACCCACCTCGACCGGGATAAGACAATTACTGGCAATCCACTTGTCCGTGCCCTTCTTCCTGACGGCCGTATCCACATACAGGCGTCCGTCAACCAACTGGGTCGGCCATTGCAGGTCGAACCCCTGCTCGTCCACATAGTTCACGACCTGAGCCAGGGTCGCATACGTGCCACGACCGCCCTGAGCGTCCTTCTTAATTACCGCCATGATTCAATCTCCTCCTCTTCCTCCAACAGCTTCCAGTCGGGGAACACGACATCCTTCGGGTATTTAGGCAACCCGTAGGCCCTCATGGCCTCCAACGGGTCCTCCGTGTTGTCACGGAACCATCTGATGCCCTGCAAGGCGTGGTTTATCTTCGGTTCCGCCAGTTCGGTGATGATGGGCGAATCCTCCTGAATCTCGTAGCGCATCCAGTCGAACGGCGGGTTCTTCTCCTGCACGACGAACTCGAAACCCAACGGCCCCTTATATTCGGGCATCGTCAACCGGTAGAGACGCATGTAGAACGCGGCCTGAATGTGATACCCGTACTGCCAGCAGGAACGCTCGAACTCGTCCGGCGACTTCACCGTGGTCTTGTAATCACGGATACGCAGCACACCATCCGGGTCGGGAGTGGACGGCAACCAGTCCGCCTTGCCCTTAATCAACAATCCGGTATCAGGGTCGGCGGCGATCATCGCCACCTCCGGCTGACCATCCAGCTTCGTGAAGAAATCTCCAACCATATCTCGCATGGCCTCGACCTTCTCCACATCATCGGGGGAAAGCCATACGATATCCTCGCCCTCATGCAGTTTCAATGTCTCCGCATACCTGGCTTTGCCTTCCTTGGTGCGTAGGTTCGGTTTCACCAGCACCTCGGGGCCACTGCCCAATATGAGACTGTGAGCCGCCTTCCCGAACTCGAACTGGGGGGAGGACGAATGCTCGCCGGTCAGATACTGCGAATACGCCAACGGGCTGACCAGATACTTCTTCAACGCGGTCTGGTCCACCGCGTCAAACGCGAAGTAATCGTCATCGGCCATCTGCTCGACGGTCATTGCCACTCCTTTCTTGCTTTGAGTACTTCCTTGCCTAAAACCTTGATGGTGTCGGCCACCGAGTCGAGAAAATCGTCAACGTCCTCCGCGTCGTAGACCTCTCCGTAAAGCAGGGAACGATACGTGCGGAACTTTCTATGCCGGACATCATTCGGGGTCAACATGAGAACCCCTTGACTGCATGGACAGTTGTTCTTCACGTTCCATCAGGTGACTGTGACGCCAAGTACGCGACTTGCCCTGCTTGTGAGAGGCCTCCGCATAATCGGCCACATGGTCACGGCCAACGTCTCCCACGACCTTCGAGGCCTCGTTCCAATCCGAGTACACGCGATCGTTCACGGCCACATACTTGTCCGCGAGATAACGGACGCAATCACCGAGATAACGGATTGCTTTGGCGATGGAGTTGAAATCAGATGCCATCAGTCGGCGTCCTCCGTCTGAATCTGAGCCCACGTCTCCTCCATGAGAGGCCGGTCGATCTCGTAGTAGATGTAGGGCTTCCCGTGCTTCGGCGGGTAGGCGCCGAACTTCATCTTGTAGTTCTCGGCAAGACGGGAGCCGAAATGCAGGGCGCTTTTCTTCATCGGCTCGAATCCTTTCGAGCGCAGGAAGTCGCTGATGATGAGACGAGGCGAGTCAGGTTTCTTCGACGTCTCAGAAGGAGCGGCTGGATCGTCGAGAATCACGCGCGCCCGACGTTCAAGCTCGTCCTGCGGCAATAGTCCACGCGCCTCGTTGAGTAGTCTCATACGGTCGAATGGGGTGAGTTCCATGATTGTTTCCCTCCACTGGGCTTGATTATTTGGTTGTCCTTCTACGCCGGTGCTGACACGTCCGAAACCCTTGTTTTGCTGGTTTCGACGCAAGGACGCGAAGGGGTTAAATTTTTCTGAGCGCCAAGCCGGGAGTCGAACCCGGGTGTGATCGTGAAGTCCATGACATCGGAACGCTTCACGACCACGGCCACCGTGCGCTTGGCTCCACCGGCCAGGGAGGAAAGTAAGGAATAAAAAGACCCCCGGCCGGAAGCATTATGGCTACTCGCGTAGGATGTAGGCGAACGTCAGTGGGGCACAGCAGCAGAAGCCCGCCAGAATGCTCCACGGTCCCGCATACGGTTGGAACGCGAGGACAAGGAACCCGCATACCGTCACCGTCATGACGGCAAGCAGCGTAAGGTTCTCGATCATGTGGCGGCGTTCGTCCGTGGAATGCTGCCAGCCGGAGCAGTGCGCCCCATAGGTTTTCCTGTTCATGACATGTCCTTTCCTCGTGGCCGGACTCGGATTCGAACCGAGAACGCCCTTGCCGCCACCGTGTTTCTGGTTTCTGAGAGATGGATGACGAGTCCTATGGTGTGGCGGCGATGGTGCGTGTCCAGACACCCCGAAGGGTTCCGGCCGATGGTTGCCGCAGCAGATCGCAGTATGGTATTTATTTGCCTGTAGTCGATAGGTGGATAAAAAACGACCCACTGCGGCAGGACTTGTTATTCCTCGTTCTTCTCGTCGGCGCAGTCGGCCAGGTCTTCAAGGGCCTTGGCGGCGAAACGCGCCTGACTTGGAGTGAGGGGGCGGGCACCGTAATCGGTGTCGATTTCCGCGTTGATAAGACCTTCGGCAGTGACGTTGCCGGTGAAGTATTCACGGGTGTGACGTTCCTCGACCACGAGCTTCTGGGAAAGGTTACGATTTTGGCTGACCATTGTTTTCTCTTTCTTGTGAATATCGTTTAAAGGCCCTTTCGGATTAGGCTTGTAATCGCCAAACCACATGCCAAACCCGAAAGGAAGAATGAAAAATGACCGACATCGACGCGCTTCAAAAAGCGGCTCGGGAGATCAGGGGAGACATGAGCTTCCTGAACGCCTCCAACAACGCCGAGACCTGGCTGAGACACATCAAAACGTCGATGGACTCCACAGCCAAGGCCATTGACGTTATTACCGCCAACCAGCGCGAGCTTTCCGACCGTCTGGACAAACTCGGAGTCTGACTCACGACGCTTGGCTTGTTCTCCCCAGATTTCCGCCAACTGCGCGGAGATTTGGGGAAGCCCGGTTTCCACGATCTGAGCCATCCACGTGTTGAGAATGTTCAGCTCGTTGGCAACACGCTCCGACGAATCCGAGACATACGAATAGTTGCCGTCACTCATATCGCCACCTGCCTATCGGGTTAAGTCCCTTCGGAAAGGATTCGGCCTTATCCGCCAGATCATTGAGTGCTTTCGCTATCTCGCGGGCCTGTTCCGGGGTCAGTTTTTCGCATATGGAAAGCGGTGCCGTCACCTTTACGTATCCCGGATGCGCCTCGCCTTTGAAAATGTGGGCTTCAAAGGTCTTCGTGACATCCGCCTCCAACGGGTCGTACATCACCTTGCCGATAGCAGGGGAGTCATAGACATGTTTCCCATGCTCATTGGTCTTGGACTTAGTCTTGTACATGATTCTTCGATTCGTATCGGTCCATCATCAGACGAACGTTGCGGCAAGGCGTCTTCCATGATGCTTGCGAGGCTTGCTCGCGTTCGTCTACTCCACCGGGGGTCTCCGGCCAGTAACTGTCCACGAGGGCGATGAAGTCCTTGGCGAAGCTCCTGAGCTTGCGCATGTCCGGTACGATCTCCACTCCTACCTTTCCGCTGTAAATCTCAGGGGCTTCATTCTTCGTCTCGTTGACTGCTGGGCTACGATTTGATGTGTTCATGGTGTTCTCTTTCGGAGAGGAGGTGAATATGGAGTATTGGAGTAAGCCCTACAGTGCGGACGGTGAATGCTATGCGGTTCGCAATATCTCAGACAAGCCGTTGACTGTGATTCAAGTTCTTGATTACTCAGGAAACGTCAGTCCGTTCGCTCGTCCGTGGGATTCGGGCAAGGAGCTTCCCTTCGTGGTGAAGCCGGGAGAGAGCTTGGAGTTGAAAGCCGCCAGCTCTTTCCTGTCCGGGCACAAGGGGTTGTCTATTCGCTTCTCGAACGGGGAGACGGAGTTTGTGACGGCTCTTGTTCCCCCGGCTCGCTGACATGCGCCAGAGCGCCGTCAATCCATTCCTTTGCTTTGGCGGCGTCCACCACCACCATTTTCCGGTAGGTGATAAGCGCTTCGCCTTTGCCGTTCCAGTCGAACTCGATGCTTGGCGTCTGCTCGGGGAGCATTGTGTCATCGAACTCCCCGACAAGTTCAAGAAATTTTTTCCGAAAGTCCTCCGGGAATGTCGCCCCGACCGCGATTTCACTGTGACGACTCATGCTGTTACCTCCAATACAGGAGACTCAGAAAGACGCTGCTCTTCAGAGAAGTCAAGTTCGCCTTGCAAGGCTCCGACCGATTCGGTCAGCTCGACCAGTTTGCGGTTCAAACGCCTCATGGCTTTCACGGTCCTCTCAGATGGGTTCCGAACAACTCTCTGGTTTTTCCCGTATCTTGCTCGGCGTCTAATGAACTCCTCAACTGGAACGCCTTTGCCGTAAATGTGATAGGAGATGTTGCCAGGGCTGCAATCAAGCAACTTGGCCCATGCTCGAACATTCCCCTCCACCCCATCGACGGTGACTATTCGTTCCAATGATTTGGTGGCGTTATCACTGAGCGTCATCCACTGACAGTTATCGGGCTCGTAGTCCCTGCTGCTGTCGATGCGATCTAACGAGAGTCCGTCAACATAACCGTTGGCTTTAGCCCATTCCTTGAATTTCGGGAATGAATGCCATTCTCCGCAAACCTTGATGCCTTTCGCACCGTAATACTTGTAGTTCGGCATGTTCGGGTTCTCGCAACGGCGCTTCATGCTTGACCAGATCATGTAGAGGTGTGAGCGACTCTCCTTCTGAGTCATGCCGTCACCTCCAAGTCAGGCGTCTCAGCGCCGAAGAACTTCTCATGCATGTCCACTGGGATGGTGAGCAGTTCCTCGAAACTGACTCCGAGCGCTTCGCAGATCATGTCCAATTCATCGACTTTGAAGGCCGGCTGGCCGGCGAGTCGGCGGGATAGTTTGCTTACATCCCATCCGAGTTTCGCTGCAAGCCATCGGAGGCTTTTCTGTGCGATGAAGAGTCGGTATCGAATACCGGCTGTTGTTAGTTTCTGTGTGCTGCTCATGTCTATTAACATAGCATATGCCAAGTTCTGTCAAGACTAGACACGCCGTATCGCATATGCTAAGATTTAAGTATGGCTAATCCAAATGATTTCCGCGAAATGTCTGCGTTCGCCTTGGCATTTGCGACGGAGTATAAAAAGTACATGAAGGCGCACAAGGTAAGGCAGCGTCAGATTGCTGAATACCTCGGTTTCACCGAAGCGTATGTCAGCGAAAGGGTCAACGGCAAAAGGGCCATCGACACCAACGACGTAGATGCTCTTGCCGCATTGTCGGGCACCACCGGCCGTTCGCTGATGATCGAACTGGCTCGCCTCACCAAGGAAACATTGCGCCAGCCGGTATCCGAGACAGCCTCGGTGGCGTCCCAGCTCGAAAAGGTCATAGGCAAGAAGATACAGGTGGAGAAGGCCGCTTATCGGGATGAGAACAAGCAGGCGGAGTCCGGGCGTGAAAACATGGACTGACCTCACCATTGAGGCCCGACACATGGGAGTCCTCATAGAGGATAAGGAGTTCGACGGGACGCAGTGCGGGGAATACGATCCCGATACCCGCACCGCGTACATCGACCCCACCATGAGCATGGAACAACGGGTATGCACGTTGCAGCATGAGCTTATCCACGCAAAACACTTCGATGACGGGCTCGGATTACTGAGCCGGGAGAAAGAAGAACGCCTCACCCGCAAGGAGACCGCGTTCTCTCTGATTAATCCCATCGAATACATGCGCACGGAAGACCTGTACGGGGGAGAACCCTACGCGATGGCGCAGGAACTGGGCATCACCGTCGGCGTCCTGTTGGACTACCGGCGATGGCTGCATGACAATCTTGCCGCACGGGCCGCATGATTATGTACCTTATCCGTGTTTCTTGCAATCAGGGAACACGGTTCGTGGATACAATTAGCTCACCAACCCCAATGGAGAGAAGAGACAAAAAATGAGTGAACCAGAACAACCACCCGTATTACAGCAGCCGGTCGAATCGGGCGGTCAACCATCGTCGCGGCAGTCTGCCGATAAGCCCACGCCATAACCGACTCCCACATACGGTGCATACGCGCCACAGTCGCAACAACCGCAGGCCGGGCAATATGTGGCCCCACATCCGCTTGACCCGTACTTTCCCTCGGGGCAGCCGCGCGGATTGAAGCCCGCCGCAAAAAACAATCACCATGAAGATATGGCAATTCGTCCTCAGCCTCGCAGGTGCCGCGATTGCTGGCATCATTGTCTTCATATTGATTGTCGGCTTGGCCGCGTCCGGTATCGAAGCAGCCAAGAACGACGCAACCGCGCCTGCGACCTCCGACCCCTCCCAGAGTTCCAAGACCAAGGAAACCCCGAAACCTAAATCGTTGACTGGAATCACAGCCGAGTATTCGGGTTCGACGGCCGATGGCACCGAGATAAATAATTCGACCGAAGGCATAGACGTGACGGCCACGTATGACGATGGCTCCACAAGGGACGGAATATCGGGCTTCACCGTCAAGAACCCCGGTAAGCTTCAAGCGGGTCAGACGCAGGAGTTCACCGTGGAGTTCAAGGGGTTCGAGGCGACCTTCTCCGTCACGGCCGATGAATCAGATGACCAGTTCAAGGCGTCCGCGCAGGATATACCTTTCGATGATCTGGCTCGAAACCCTGATGCGAACAAGGGCAAGCGCGTCCATTTCCATGGGAAAATCGTACAGGTCATTGAAGGTGATATTGACACTCAATATCGAGTCAGCGTGGAGCAGGGCGATTATGGAATCTGGGATTCCAACAAGGTCATATTCGTCTCATACATGCGCACCGGCAACGATAATCGACTTCTGGAGGATGACATAGTTGATTTGTGGGGCACCACTGATGGGACGATAACCTATGAGTCCACGATGGGCGGCAACATAACGATTCCGAGTGTATCCGCTAGAATCATGCAACTTGCCCAATGAACAAGCCGCTAGGAACATGAATGGTCCCGTCTTCCTGTATTGGAGGACGGGACCATTGCTGTTCGTATGAAAAGTGCCGTGACCCTGCTGGGGCCACGGCACTTGACGCATACCAGACGCTCACCATCCAAGTATGTTTTGCTTATTTCGGTTGGCTATTAACGTTTCATGAGACACTTCAATTATGCTTAGCGGCACGCATGGTGTCAACCTCGGTTCCGACCGGGGCCAGGCTGTTCCCCGACCTTTCCTCCTGTATTGGAGAACGAGACCATTCTGTTGAACTCTACAAAATGGTGGTCAGACAAGGCCAAGCGTTTTCAACGCGGCGAAAATCACGACTGCCACCACGCCCATGCTGCCGATTGCTACGATGGCCCAATCCGCCCAGAAGCATATGCGGAATATCCATTTATGTTCGCGGATGAATCGATGGACGCGGATGGCCCTGTTGTTTTCGAAGGCGTATTCCATGTCGGCCACCCTGAACAGGAACCTGAGGAAAGGATGCCATCCCGTGATAGAGGTCAAAGCCGAGGCGTCCGACTTGTTCGAGCCGGGTGAATCGTTTCGGCTCATATCCTCCAGCCCGTCTGTCAATTCGGAGCGTTCCCTGGCTTCGCTCTCGACTCGGGCGGACTCCCTGTCGGGCAACCGGCCCACCGCCGTGTCGTCACCTGCTTTCCCGCCCAGAGCGTCCGTGTTCTGATCAAGATAAGGTTCATCGAGGTCAGCCGTCATCGGTCAGTCCTTCTCCGGTGGATTCCTTCTGAGTCTTTCCCGGCGTTTGCGGGCGGCGTCCAATGAGACCCCGAACCGGGCGGCTATCTCGATGAGGCTGACGTTCTCGTCCAGCATTTTCATGAACGGTTGTTCGGGCATGAGCAATGCGCCAGCGAACTCGTCGGCATAGAACTCATGCAGATCGTACTGGCCGGGCTCGCGTTTTTCCACGAACGAGAAATCATTGTCGTCGGATACGTCCACACGTTCGACGTAGTGCCCCAATTCGTGCGCCAATGTGAACCGGCGACGGGTCTCGATGTCGGATGCCTCGACATAGGAGCGGGCCTGTTCGCTGGGTTTCTTCACAATCATGCCAGAAACGCCCGCAGGCAATGAGGCCTGATAGGGGATGACGCCCATGGCTTTACTGATGGCGGCGATTTTGACGGGGAACTTCCCGTCCCAATAATTCTCAAGGACATCTTGCGCGTGTTCGCGCGCGTCCTCCCATACCAGTTTGCCCATGCCACCTCCTTGGAATCTCGGTCAGGGTGAGCCGAATAACTTACTCTCCTATTGTATGGCCGGCAAGTTTCGGCGCGCCAGTTCACGCCTTCCATTCGATCTGCTTCAGACCGAGCCCGTCGCCTATCGTCTCCATGCCTCGCATCAAATCCTCCACGGGCACAGTGCGGTAATGCTCGCTCATGGCTATGCTCGAATGGCCGACGATGCGTTGGATGATGCCGGGATCAACCTTCATGTGGAACAGGAGCGATACGACGGAGTTGCGGCATTCATGCCCGTACCGGTTCTCGTAGTCGGGGATGCCCGCCCTGCGCATGAGGTCGCGGAAACCGGCCCTGTCATCCAACGCGGCCAACGGCATACCCTCGCGCGTCCTGAATATCAGGTTATACGGGTTCGGGATGATATTCTCCGTGGCCTCCAGATACCGGTGCACGACGGTGCCCAACTGGGGGATTATCGGCACGACCTTGCCTCTCGCGGACTTCGGCGGCGTCAGGGCATACCCCTTGCACAGGTGTATCATGTCGTATCCGTCAGGCACCCTCCACCGGTATCGGGGACAGCTCGAAGGCCGTTTGAAACCGCACGGGTACCTTCCGTCCCTGCCGGGCTCCCCACACCCATGCTCCTTGTCAAGGCTTTCCAGTTTCCAGTTCACCGTGTAGGTGCCTATCCATATCTCGCCGCTGTCCGGGGTTTCCAACGTCTTGTCCCGCCACAGGTCGAGATCGTCCAACGTGGCTCCCAGTATCTCCCCCTGCCTCATGCCGGTGAGCAGACGCCACCATTGGCGTGCCCCCAGAAACAGGTCATCGGAGGACGCTTCGAGCATGTCCTGCATCTGCTCCACGGTGAACGCCTTGCGGTCCTGCGTGCCGCTGCGCCTGTCCGCCGACACGGCCACGGGCCCGTTGATGGTGCGCCGGTCCCCGGCCAATCCCGTGTCCCTGCGTTTCGGCCTTGCCGCGCTGGTGACCGGACTGGTGGGTATCAGCCGGTCGGCCACCGCCGCCTTGAATATCTGGTTAAGGATGTTGTAGAAGCCAAGCTGCCGGTTGTACGAGCATGGGGTGCCGTCGAGGTTGCGCATGTTGGCTATCATGCGCTGCACCGCCGAGGCGGTCACTTCGCCCAGCTTCTCGTTCGCGTACTTGCACAGGTGCACGCTTATGAGGCTCGCATAGTTGTTGATGGACTTGGGTTTCAGGTCGCGTCGTTTCAGCTCGAACCAGCGTTCCGCGTACTCGCCGAGCCGGGTGGCGCGGTCTACGCCCATGCCCCATTCGGTTTTCTCCTTGAGGGCTTCGGCTATCTTCCTGTCGCATTCCTTGTAGGTCTTGGCGGACACCCATCGGCCGTCCACCTTGGCCTGCCAGTTCACGTATGTCTTTACCGTGCCGTCCTTGAGTGTCTTCCGCTGCTCGTGGCGGATGGGGTAGACCGCTCCGGTTTTCCTTATCCTAGGCATTCAACATCCTCCATTCTCCAACATTCTCCAACAAACAATCCGTGGCGAATGGTATTCCAATGGTATACCAATCGTATCAAATCGTTGGAATTCCGCCGTTCTTTCCGTGGGAGCCGTTGATTTCATTATACGTTACTGGATGTGGAAGGTGTGCTGAACTAGCACCTTTTGTTTCTGACTAAGACCCCTTGGAACAGCAACAATTCCAAGGGGTCTTGGCGTATTGGAAATGTTCTTGGCTAGAGAGATACAGATGGATTTAGCAACATTCCGCAACAAATAATATGATCTAGGTCTTCTGCACGTTGCGGGGGGTGGTTATGGTTCATCCAGATGAGAACAGGAGCAAACCTATGAGCAAGATGAGTGACATGACGGAATACCATGCTTCAGCCTACCGTTTGCCGTCAGGCTTCGAACACTGCTCGAAATTGAAGCCGGTGGCTGAGGCAGCGACGGCGCTGGACCGGGTCAAGGCCGTGGTGGATGTGCTGTATTCGCCGGGCGGCTGCCCGTGGGACGGCAAGCAGACGAACAAGTCGCTGCTCAAGAATCTGCTCGAGGAAACCTACGAATACGTCGACGCGGTGGAGACTCACGACCGTGACAACATGCGCGAGGAACTGGGTGATGTGTTGCTGCAATCCGTGTTTCAGGCGCGGGTCTGCGAATCGGATACTGAGGACCCGTTCGGTATTGATGAGGTCGCCGATCGGTTGGTGAACAAGCTCATCACTCGGCATCCGCATGTGTTTGCGGCTGATGATGCCGGCAATTCCTCTGATTCTTCTGATGCTTTTGATGCTGACAGTAACGACGGGGGAGAAGCTGCCCAACCCGAATCCCCGGAAGCTGTGCTGGCTCTATGGGAAAAGATGAAACAGCAGGAAAAGCATCGTAAATCCGTGCTTGAGGGCATTTCCCGCGCTCAAGGTGCGTTGCCTCGCGCGGCCAAAGTCGTTTCTCGCATCTCCAAATCGCCGAATGCTGATAGATTGTTCGCGGCGTTTGATGAGCCGGCTGCGGCTGATGCTCAGCGAGATGATGTACATCCTCAAGCGGCGAACCAATCCGAATCAAGCGGCGACAATTCCGCTGAACGGGAGAAGGCCGATGCCTACGCCGATGAAATCCTCGCCGTCGTGCGCAAGGCCCGCGTTGACGGCATCGATATCGAGTCCGCACTGCGCAATCGCTTGCGTGATGTCGAAGAAAAAGTCGCCTTGATTGAATCAGAAATCAACAACGATTAAGTCCATACATGTTTTTTGATTACAGATCGTAAAACCTAGAGGGGCTGAGTTGCCAACGACTACCGGCAAGCTGGCGTCATTGCCATCCTATTCACGTCTTAGTGGCCCCTTCCTCCCCGGCCATACTACTCAGGCAAGGCCTGTTGTAGGCTCGGGTACGACGGGCTGTAGCGCCGAATAAGGATGAACGGGAACAGAACGAAGACGGACTGAGACGAACCGAAGCGGTACCAGAGGGGAGTGGCTCATGCAGGTGGCGTTGGAGAACAACATCGTTTTTGTGGTCATCGAGTATTTAGCAATCCTGTGTTGGGGATTATCGGGCGGACTTGCCGCCATTCGCAAGGGCTACGACATCTTCACCATCATGCTGTGCGGATGGCTTACCGCACTCGGCGGCGGTCTTGTGCGCGACGTGATGCTCGGTGCCCTGCCGCCGGTCGGCATCACCGACAAAGGCTATGTGCTCACCACGCTGTTTTCCGGCATTATCGTGGTGGTGGCCCATCCGGAGATCACCAAACTCAAATGGACGATGACTGTCATCGATGCTCTGGGCCTCGGACTATTCGCAGTCAGCGGCACCGCAAAAGCTCTGGCCTACGGTTCCTCAGGCATGACAGCCGTATTCCTTGGCATGTTCACAGCACTGGCCGGCGGCCTCATTCGTGACATCTTCATTGGCGACGTGCCAATGATTATTCGAGACAAACACCTCTATGCTGTGCCTTCGTTCATCGGCTGCATCCTGACCGTGCTGGTATGGCGCGGCGTAAGCTACGGCTGGTTCGACATGCGCTCGGAAATGCTGCTCGACGTGCTGATCGTCATCATCGTGGTGGCGCTGCGACTGCTCTCGGTAGGCTTCAACGTCACTCTGCCCGGAGCCGTCGAACGTCATCGCGTCTACCTGCCCAGCGAAAGCCGATATCTCAAGCGCCCGGTCATTCATCCGCACGCCGATACCGGCGATACCCCCAATACCAAGGACGAAGAAGACAAGCCTCAGGATGGTTCAAGGCCGCCTCAGGGCTAACTGCCTTCAAAGAGGTACATCTGGCCTTCTGCAGAATGACAACTGCTTTCAAAGAGGTACCTGAAGCACGAAACGTTGAGTATAAGTGTTGCAATGACGGCGTTTATAGTTGGGTTTTCCCGTATTCGGTACCTCTCTGAACGGAGATGTCATTTCGCAAGACCGCCAATGTACCTCTTTGAACGGAGATACAAAAAGTCCCGCAAGCCAGATGACTTGCGGGACTTTCTAAAACCTTAAGAGGCTTATGCTCACAGAGCGTTGATCGCAACAGCGAGGCCGGACTTGCGGTTGGCGGCCTGGTTCTTGTGGATCACGCCAGCGCCAGCAGCCTTGTCGAGCTTCTGGGCGGCAACCTTGTAGGCGGCCTCGGCGGCAGCCTTGTCACCGGCGGCGATGGCTTCGCGGGTGGCGCGGATGGCGGTCTTCAGGCCGGACTTCACAGCCACGTTGCGAAGGTGCGCCTTCTCATTGGTGAGCACGCGCTTCTTCTGCGACTTAATGTTTGCCACGTTTACTCCAAACGATGTGTGTTATAAGGACATACAAAAGTTAGAGGATAGCATGAGCCCCGGAAAAACCCGCGCAATGCCACGCCGAATACAGTCCCTCGGCTACACTAGGTGAAGTTTGAGTATATGCCAAGAGGAGGAATGCGTTGGTCGTCCAACACAATCAGCCGGGTTCCACGGATCAGTCGGTGATTCGCAACTTCTGTATCATCGCACACATCGACCACGGCAAGTCGACCGTGGCCGACCGCATCCTGCAGTTGAGCGGCATTGTGCCAGAGCGAGAGATGCGCGATCGCTTCCTCGACCGTATGGATATCGAGCAGGAGCGTGGCATCACCATCAAATCCCAGGCCGTGCGCGTGCCGTGGACCTTTGACGGCGCCGAATACACGCTCGGTATGATCGACACCCCCGGCCACGTGGACTTCACCTATGAGGTGTCCCGCGCACTGGCCGCCTGCGAAGGCGCGGTGCTGCTCGTCGACGCCACCCAGGGCATCGAGGCGCAGACCCTGTCCAATCTGTATATGGCCATCGACCATGATCTGGCCATCATCCCCGTGCTCAACAAAATCGACCTGCCGTCCGCAGAACCGGACAAGCATGCCGAGGAGATCGCAGGTCTGATCGGCTGCGAGCCGAGCGACGTGCTGCGCGTCTCCGGCAAAACCGGCGAAGGCGTGGCCGACCTGCTCGACCAGATCGTCATGGACGTGCCCGCCCCGCACGGCGACCCCGATGCCCCCGCCCGCGCGCTGATCTTCGATTCCGTCTACGACTCCTACCGCGGCATCGTCACCTACATCCGTATGGAGGACGGCGAACTGCACGACCGCGAAAAGGTCCACATGATGGGCATTGGCATGACCCACGATCCCATTGAAATCGGCGTGATCAGCCCCGATATGACCCGCACCAAGGCACTCGGTGCCGGCGAGGTCGGCTACATCATCACCGGTGCGAAAGATGTGAGTCAGTCCAAGGTGGGCGACACCCTGACTTCGGCCGTCCGCCCGGCCGCCGAGCCGTTGCCCGGCTATCGCGACCCGAAGCCGATGGTCTACGCCGGTTTGTTCCCGATCGACAACGCCCAGTTCCCCGAACTGCGTGATGCACTCGACAAGCTCAAGCTCAACGACGCCGCCCTGATCTACACGCCGGAAACCTCCGTGGCCCTAGGCTTCGGCTTCCGCTGCGGCTTCCTGGGTCTGCTGCACATGGAAATCGTCAACGAGCGACTCTCCCGCGAGTTCGGCCTCGACCTGATCCAGACCGCCCCGAACGTCACCTACGACGTGACCGCCGAGGACGGCAGCCAGCATCATGTGACCAACCCGAGCGAATTCCCGGACGGCAAAATCAAGAAGATTGTCGAGCCGATGGTTGCCGCCGACATCATCACGCCCAAGGAATTCATCGGTGCGGTGATGGATCTGTGCCAGGACCACCGTGGCATTATGGGCACGATGGAGTACATCTCCACCGATCGTGTCGAGATGCACTACCGCATTCCGCTGGCGGAAATCGTGTTCGACTTCTTCGACCAGCTCAAGTCCCGCACCAAGGGCTACGCTTCCCTTGATTACCATGAGGATGGCGAGCAGTCCGCCGATTTGGTCAAGGTGGACATCCTTATTCAGGGCGAGAAGGTCGATGCGTTCAGTGCCATCGTTCACCGCGATAAGGCGTATTCGTACGGTGTGATGATGACCAAGAAACTGCGTAGTCTGATTCCGCGTCAGCAGTTCGAGATTCCGATTCAGGCTGCGATTGGTTCGCGCATCATCGCACGTGAGAACATTCGTGCGTTACGCAAGGACGTGCTCGCCAAGTGCTACGGCGGCGACATCACCCGTAAGCGCAAGTTGCTCGAAAAGCAGAAGGCTGGCAAGAAGCGCATGAAGATGCTCGGCCATGTGGAGGTGCCGCAGGAGGCGTTCATCGCAGCCCTGTCCACCGGCGAGGACTCCAACGACCGCGACACCAAAGACAAGATCCGCGCCGCTCAGAAGACCGAGGGCTAGTGTTCGAGGTCTACATCCACGTCCCGTTCTGCTTGCGGCGCTGCGGTTACTGCGACTTCAACACCTACACGGCTACGGATCTTGGTGCGGGGGCCTCGCGCGGCAACTATGCCAATATGGTCATTCGGGAAATGAAATTGACCAAGCAGTGGCAGCTCGATCACGGCATCGCGGAGCCACCGGTCTCCACCGTGTTCTTCGGCGGCGGCACCCCCACAATTCTCGCCGCCCGCGATCTGGTCGCCATGCTCGATGCCATCCGCAAGATCTGGGGCATCGCGCCCGACGCCGAAATCACCACCGAAGCCAACCCGGACACGGTCAACGAGTATTACATCAATGAGCTCGCAGCCGGCGGCTTCACCCGTGTTTCCTTCGGTATGCAGTCCGCCGTACCACATGTGCTCAAAACCCTCGACCGCACGCATACGCCGGCCAACGTGGCCGCAGGCGTTAATGCCGCCAATAAGGCCGGCCTGCGCTCCAGCGTGGATCTGATTTACGGTGCACCGGGGGAGAGCCTGGACGATTGGCGCACCTCGGTCACGACCGCCATCGATCTTGGCGTAAACCACATCTCCGCCTACGCACTGACCGTGGAGCCGACCACGAAAATGGGCCGTCAGATTGCCGCCGGCACGTTGCCCAAACCCAATGACGATGACGAGGCAGCTAAATACGAAATCGCTGACGACCTGTTCGCCGCCGCCGGCCTCGAATGGTATGAGGTCTCCAACTGGGCCCGCCCCGGATACGAAAGCCAGCACAACCTCGGCTACTGGCGCAACGTCGATTGGGCCGGTCTAGGGCCAGGTGCCCACTCCCACTACAACGCGGTGACCGAGGCTGACCACCCCCAGTCAGCTTCGCTGACAGCCCCCGCTGGCGGGGGCTGTCCGGCGGATGCCGGACTGGGGGTGGTTTCTGTCTCACACGGTCTGCGCAGCTGGGACATCGCGCACCCGCGTTTGTGGGGCACGGCCATCAACGAGAACCGTGTGCCGTGGGCCGATAGCGAGACGATTACTCCCGAGGAAAACCTCGAAGAGCTCATCATGCTCGGGCTGCGCCTGCACGAGGGCCTTGACCTCGACCGCATCAACCGCGCCATCAACGATGCGGGTATGAGCAGCACGCCCCAGACTCTCCGAACCGTTTCGGTTGACCAACTCGCCCCCATGATCAGCGAAGGCCTGATTACCGTATCCGATAATCATCGAGTGGTGCCCACTCGTCGTGGCCGGTTGCTCAATGACTCGGTAATCGAACAGTTCTTCGATTTCGTCGGTGTATGAGTCGGTGGTATGGTGCGCGGCAGTCGCCATTACCTGTTCGCTAGTTGTGGTTACACCGTCAGAGGGAGCTATTTTTGTTTTACCGGCGGGGGAGGGAACCGCGTAGGACTACGTCCGGGGCGCTTTGCACGTAGATCAGGCGGTTGGCAGTGCCGCCGGTGGCCTCCGCGTCATCGCGGTTGGACAGGATGCTGTCCACGGCGGCCTGGCCCATTTCGGCCAGCGGCAGATGCACGGTGGTCAGTGGCGGAAACACGTCGGCGGAGTAGGGGATGTCGCCGAAACCGGTGACGCCGATTTCCCGACCCGGCTCGATGCCGTTGGCGCGCAACGCGGTCATCGCACCGATGGCCATCACGTCGTTGAGCGCGATGATTGAATCGATGCCTTTGCCGTCGTACAGTGCGCCTTCGCCCGGCTTCAGCAGTCCGGATCGGGCCATTTGCATGACGGCCGCATAGCCGTCGGTACGGCTGAACTTACCATTCGCCACGGCTTTCGGATCCACGGTGATGCCTGCCTCGTCCAACACTTCCATCACGCCGGCCAGTCGTTCTTTGGAGGAGCGATGTGCGTCATCGCCCTTGAGAATCGCAGGGCGCGTATACCCGGAATCGACGATCAGCTTTGCGATGGCGCGCGCGCCGACATCGTTCGCCACGTCCACGGCCGGGAAGGGCAGGTTGCGGTTGAGCACGAACACGGCACGTCCGCCGGATGCTTCGTACTGGGTGAGTTCCGTCTGCAACGCCTGGCGTTCCGGCGCGTCGGTGTATTCACTTTCGGAGATGATGATGCCGCGCGGCCTGGTGGATACGGACTTACGCACCGCCTCCAACTCTTCGTGCGGGGTGGCTGCCACGCCGATGGTCACGGAAATGCCGCGTTCGGCCGCCGCCTTGACCACGCCTTGCGATACGGATGCGAAGTAGGGATCGGAGATATCGGAGACCAGCAGCACGATGTTCGGTGCGGTGCCTTTGGCCACTGCCTGAGCATAGGCGTTGGGACGATAGTTGAGCTTGGTGGCTGCTTCCATCACCTTGACATACGATTGGTTGCGTACCTTGCGGGTGCTGCCGTTGAGCACGCGGGATGCGGTGGCGATGGAGACTTGGGCTTCTTTGGCGACATCCATCAATGTCGCTGGCGATTGCGCCTTATCGTTCTGTACAGCCACGATCGAATCGATCCTCTTCTTCCCTGAAACGGAAAACGTGTCTAAACGTTTACCGCAACGATATCGCATTTTTGCTTGCAATAGTAGCATTGTGGATTGGAAAGCCTGAATTCTGAAAAAAATAATCACGCGGATTACGGAAAACGTTTACCGTTTCGTCGTGTCGTGCGGTATGCTCGAAGCATGACGCGATACTTATGCGCCCCTGACTCCTTCAAAGAGAGCCTGACCGCCATGGAGGCGGCCCGGGCGATGGCTCAGGGGATTGAGAATGCCGACCACGATGCCGAGGTCCGTTGCCTTCCCATGGCCGACGGCGGTGAAGGCACCGCACGCGCGCTTGTCGACGCCACTGGCGGATCGATGCACGCCGTGCCGGTCCACGACCCGCTCGGCCGGCCTGTCGAAGGCCACTTCGGTCTGCTCGCCGACGGCACGACCGCCGTGGTCGAGACAGCCGAAGCCAGCGGACTAGCACTGCTTGAAGCCAAAGAACGCAACCCGTTGATCGCCTCCTCCTACGGCACCGGCGAACTCATGCTCGCCGCCGTCCGTTCCGGAGCCAAGCGCATCATCGTCGGGCTCGGCGGCAGCGCCACCAACGACGCCGGTGCCGGACTTCTGCAGGCCCTTGGCGTTCGTCTTCTGGACGGGAACGGCAACGACCTTAAGCACGGGGGAGCGGCTCTCGCCGATCTGGCCACCATCGATATCAGCACGATGGACCCGGCTCTCAAGAACGTCGCCATCACCGCCGCCTGCGACGTGACCAACCCGCTGACCGGCCCCACCGGAGCCAGCGCCGTGTTCGGCCCGCAGAAAGGTGCGTCCAAAGATGATGTCGCCACATTGGACGCCGCCCTCGCGCATTTTGCGCAGGGAATCGACAGCCAGCTCGGCGTTGCCGTGAACGACGTGCCGGGTGCCGGCGCGGCCGGTGGCATCGGTGCAGCACTGAAGGGCTTCCTAAACGCCGAATTCCGCCCGGGCATCGCCATCGTCATCGAACAATCCGGGCTCGATGCGGCCGCGCAATGGGCTGACGTGGTGTTCACCGGCGAAGGCTCCATCGACTTCCAGACCAAGTTCGGCAAAACCCCGGCCGGCGTGGCCGAAACCGCCAAGCGCCACGGCAAGCCCGTGATCGCCGTCGCCGGACACATCGGCACGGGCATCGACGAACTGCATGAGGTCGGCATCGACGCGGTATTCGGCATCGCGCCCGGAGCTGCCAGCCTTAGTGAGCTGCTGGCCGATGCGGCCGCCAACGTGACCCGCACCACCGAACAAATCGTACGAACCCTACAACTGTGAGCAGGCTCCCGCTGGCGGGGGCTGGCGGGCTTCGCCCGACGGGGGCAGCGCTGAGAACCACCCTCAGTCTCGCTATGCGAGACAGCTCCCGCAGCGGGAGCGAGTACCGGAAAGGAAGACGTGCGCGCCACACTGGAAACCGTGAGCTGCGGCGAACTGACCGCCGTGTATCGCAAAGATAGCGACACCGGCATCGTGGAACTGGCATCATGGATCGTCGACGCGAGCTCGGTCTTGTGACATGATTGGTGGTGATGGAATCAACGATGAGTCCAACAAAACGGCACCGCCTCCCATTGCGCAATATCGCGCGCAATATTACGCAGCGTATTGGCTCTCCGAATGCGTGTCTGCTAAACCTCGTGTTGCTCTATCAGCGAGCTTTCCGACTGCGCAGCTCAGGCAACATCACGACGAACAGGATGACCGCCACAATCGCGGTCAGCAGATCGGCGATGGCCTGCGCGGCGATTACACCCTGATAGCCGGCCAGCCGGGAGCCGACGAACAGGGTAATCGCCAGCATCACACCCTGCCTGCTGATCGACAGCACAAAGGCGCCGACCGCCTTGCCTGCGGACTGGAAGGTGCAGGTCGTGACCATCACGACGGCTACGCACACCAGGCTCAGCAGCTGAACCCGCAGCATGCCGGCGCCCAGCGTGATGATGGTGGCGTCCTCGATGAAGAATCCCATCAGCAGACGGTCGGACAGGCTGAGCACCACGGTCATCACCAGGGCGAACAGGGACAGGAACAGGTAGGAAAAACGCAGAATGCCGCGCAGTCGAGGCATATTGCGGGCGCCGTAGTTGTAGCCGATCAGCGGCTGTGCGCCGAACGCGAATCCCACGAAAACCAGCACCGCGATCATGATGACTTTCAGCGCGATGCCCATCGCGGCCACCGCGTCGGTACCGTAGGGGAGCAGGAACAGGTTGATCATGACGATGCCGACGCTCTGCGTGAGGTTCGTGATCGCCGAGGGGATGCCGATGGCGAGGATGCTCCCGACCTCCCGGGCCGTGACCGCCAGACGCCGGCGCGCGCGGTCGATGACGGTCCGCGGGTCGATGGACAGGTTGCTGCTGTGACGCAGCATGAACCAGACGAAATAGGCGTCGGTGCAGATGTTGGCGATCACGGTGGCACCGGCCGAACCCGCAGCATCCCAGCCGAACCCGTGGATGAACAGGGGATTGAGCACGATGTTGACCGCCGTGCCGGCCACCGAACCGATCATGGACTGCACTGCGTGGCCTTCGGTGCGCAGCAGGTTGGACGGCGTCATCGACACGATGATGAACGGCGAGCCGACGATAATCAGTGTGTAGAAGTCGGAGGCATACTGCCAAGTGTCGTCAGTGGCGCCGAGCAGCGCGAGCATCGGGTCGCGGAACGCCAGGCCCAGCACCAGAATCAGCAGGCCGGTGGCGATGGCGGCATAGAAGCAGAACGCGCTGAGTCGCTTGCCGTCGGCGAACCGGTGTTGGCCGAACAAGCGCGAGATGACCGAACTGCCGCCGAGGCCGAAGATGTCGCCGAGGGCGATCATCACGGTGAACACTGGCGCGGTGAGGGAGACGCCCGCCACCATATCGGTGTTTCCCGTATGCGCGATGAAATAGGTGTCGACCATGTTGTACACCAAGGTGACCAGCATGCTGAGCACCACGGGCATCGCCAGCGAGAAATACGCCTTCGGAATCGGCGCCTTTTCGAAGAGTTCGTTATCCATTTCCGTCCCTTGGTGTTTCGTTCTTCAGTCACTGTGCAGGATGCCGTTCGGCGTGCATCACAGGCATTGTAGAGGCAACAGTGTGGACAACGGACGGGGGAGTATCTCATGATGCGGTGAGGGCGTTGATGATGACGCATCGTGTATTGGCGGCCGTGTGCATCGTATGTGAACCTGTGCTGGCGCGGCGTACGCACGATGGGAAAAGAAAGAATATATGGACCCCGTTGTCCCGGTTATTGTTCAGTTTTACTGTGTTGAATTATTGCGTTATTCAATTATTGTGGTGTGCCGGCCGATTGCGGCCTGAGGGGGATTGCCTTCGTATGTGTCATGCAATCTCATGAACGGGATTGTTCGCTAGATTCAGCGAGCGTCCTTGTTGGCGGCGTTGATGATGTCGGCGAACATCTTGGAGTCGGCGTAGCCGGCGCGGGCGATGGCATCCATACCGGAGAGGGCGAGACCGCGAATCATGGAATCCTTGAGAGACATAATCATTACCTTTCGTTTGCGCATCGCCGTGAGCGGCTTTGCGATTGTTGTTTAAGCTTTGTTGTTATGGGGTCCGTGGCTAATCTGATTGGATTGCCGGACCGGAGCCGATGGCTCAGCGAGCGTTCTTGTTGGCTTTGTTGATCAGGTCGACGAGCGTGCTGCTGTTGGCGCGACCGCACTGGCTCATGGAGCTCAGGCCGTACACAGCCAGACCGCGAATCATGGAATCCTTGAGAGACATCATGTTTCCTTTCGTTGGTCAAAACCTTGGGGCTTTGAGTTTTGTTTATCGGCTTCTTTCTGAAACCGGTTTCAGAATAACGCAGTCCGATGACAAACGCAAGGGGACTATTCCGCTCTCGGCGTTTCTGGCGGAATATCGCCGTTCTTTAGATACCATTCGGTAGTTAAGAGGTTGTCTAGTCGACCTTCTGACGGCCTTGTTCTGAGCGTACGGTTTTCACGAGGTATGGCCTCATGTCGCGGAAATCGTACGCTGAGTCGTCGTAAGCGTACGGTTTTCACGAAATGGGGCCTCATCTCGTGAAGAACGTACGCTGAGTCGTCGTAAGCGTACGGTTTTCACGAAATGGGGCCTATCTTCACCGGATTTTGGGCACACCGGCCTTGAGCAGCTTGGTCTCAAGATTGATGGGGCGTAGCAGATCCTCATAGAACACATGGACGATTTCGGTGACGCCCTGTTCCCGGAGATGCCGATCACGTCTGCGGTCGTACTCCATTTTCGCCTGGAGGCTTGCGCGATTCTTGTTGCTGATGTCGGCGTATTTGGCCATGCCGTCGTATTCTGCCACGATGATGCGGCCGTCTGCGAGCTTCCAACAGAAATCGACGCGATATGACATTGCGGGATTGTCGGGATTCATGAACTGCACCTGCAGCAGGGGGATGCCGAAAGACAATTCGGTGATCTGGCCACGCATCAATGATTCGCCGCCGTTTTCGCTCAGGGGATCCGCGTACTTCAGCAGCTTGGTCACGGAGACCTCGTCGCAGACGCTTTGAATCATCAGCGACTGCACCTCTTCGATGGTCGTCAGGGACTTTCTCAGAGCCGAATCGTATATGGGCAGCGCCTGTGGGAATGGGAATACCGCGCAGTCGAGCAGCGTTCGCGCCGGAGTCGTCAAGAGAATGCCGTTATGCTTCCGCGTCGGAATCCGATTGATATAGATGCGGTTGAGACGCGCCTCGTCTCCGCCGCCGATGCCGGACTTCGAGGCGATGTGCACTGTGCCGTCGTGCAGGGAATAGTTGTGCTGCAGTCCGTATACGCACGCCGCACTCAACCCCGCAAATACCCACTGAGGGTGGATTGCGGACAACGCACGTATGACCTGCAATGACTGTTGCTCTCTGGTCATGGTGTTCCAAAGTGTTCGGTCGGCGTACAGGTTCTTATACGGTGACACCAGCTCCCCGGCATGCAGGCGACGTTTCAGGGCGCGCCGTTGCGCATCACTGGTGCCATAGCAGCAGCGACGCTCCTGCTTCGCCTGCTGCAGCAGTGCAGAAACTTCCTTGTGTTCTTTCATATCTCGACGCTAAGGGTGATTTTGATCGTTGCACAAGCTCAACCGGCAAATGTGGATACTATGTCACGCGAATTGTTGCTGTGGATAACTTGAATCGACGTCGACGGCTTTGCCGACGGTCTTGTCGGAGGCGATATTAGCCTAGGACACCTTGCTGCGCCGCCTTCCATACCGAAAACAGTCATCAGTGACACCGGGGGCATCTTCAGCGTACGTTCTTCACGAAATCAGCTGCCATTTCGTGAAAACCGTACGCTCAGAATGACTCAGTGTACGTTCTTCACGAGATGAGGCCCCATTTCGTGAAAACCGTACGTTGACGACGATTCAGTGTACGTTCTTCACGAAATTAGGGATGATTTCGCGGAAACCGTACACTCACCGCAACTCAGCGTACGGTTTTCACGAAGTTATCGATTTGGGTATAGGTTCCCCGTCATGAACTACAATGAATCGCGGCGAAAAACGGAGAACCGAAGTCGGAGCGCGGCTGAACGGATATGGGTGTGACTGGATGGCTGTCATAGTGATGCCGGTTCTCTAACATACGCAATAACAACAACTGACAACAACAGGGGAGACAAGGATGGCGAGAAGTGCGGGCCGCACCCGGCCGGTGATCAAGGACGTGGCCAAACTGGCCGGAGTCTCGGCACCGACCGTCTCCCGGTATCTCAACGGCACCGTCAACGTCACCGAAGACAAGCGTGAACGCATCGCCAAGGCCATCAAGGAGCTGGGCTACGAGCCGAGCATTGTGGCGCGCGCTCTGTCGAACCGGGAGATGGACTCCGTGGTGGTGTTCGCGGCCAATCCTTCCGCCTTCTCCACGTCCGAAACGAACCATGGGGTGGAGGCCGCCGCCCGTAAACGTCGGTTCCTGCTCAATATTGTTTCTTTGGACGAGTCCGACATGGACTCCGTCAAGGCTCGCGTGCGCATGGGTTTGTCGATCAGGCCGGCGGGCGTGATCGTCTACGAGTACGACCGGGCCGGCATCGCCGCACTGGAATACATTCCCAAAGATATGCCGATGGTCGTGGTGGGTGGCAGCTTCGGCGACGGCGAATACCAGGTCATCAACGCCGAAAGGGATGGCGGCCGTTGGATGACCATGCATCTGCTGGATCTCGGCCATCGCACCGTGTTCCATGTGGGGCGTCCGGAAGGTCCGACCGATAACACCCGCACCAATGGGTGGCGTGACGCGCTCAAGGAGCGCGGCGTCACGGCACCTGACCCAATCATCGTGCCCGACGATGATTTGGAGGAGTCGGTCAAGGCTGGGCGCACCTTGGGCCGTCGTGGTGATGTGACTGCGATTTTCGCCGGCAACGACGAGACCGCCATCGCTGTGATCCGGGGTCTAAGGGAGGTTGGTCGCCGCGTGCCTGCTGACGTGAGCGTCGTAGGCTTTGACGACCGCAACTTCGGTGCCATGTGGAATCCGGCGCTGACCAGTTACACCCAGAACTTCCTGGACATGGGGGAGCGATCCTTCCGAATGCTGTTCGAACAGATCCAGGCCAAGCGCGCCGGCGATGACGCGCCGCCCTCGCAGGTCGAGGTGGTGCAAGGCAAGCCGTGTCTGCGAGCCTCCGAACGCGCGTACGGCGACGGCGAAATCGCGTAGTCGATGGGGCGTGCGTATCAATCGATAGTGACTGTAGCGCATCCATATCGTGGTGAGGAGTCTCTCATGCCGAACTGTAAGCGCTTACCTTAAGTAGTTTGTAATATGGTTTACGTCATACTAATAGATGTTCTAAATCATAGTGTTTTGCAAGGGCTTTTGCGGAAAATGGCTATTTATCAACAGTTTTCAAAAAGTTCGCATGACGGGCGACTGTGAGCACGCTTTATGGTAACCGCTTTCCGCAGCATTATCGTTAGAGTATGACTTTTGAACAATCGGCAACTCTGAAGACTCAGCCCCAGACCTCGGGCACTATCTCAGCGGCAGACGCCGCGATGCAATAGGCCCGCGACGAACGCATCCCCGGCAAACTCATCTGTGCGATCATGGCCGTGGTCATTGTTATCGTGTTCGTCGCCATGCTCCACGCCCTACGTAACCGGAAGTAGGTTGTAGGCGGGATTGGTCTGACTGGTATCCGCCACAGCCGGGTTCGGTAGAGCGGCTACCAATCGGCCAGTGTCTCTATGGCATCGAATCCTGTTCTGCGATGTTGTTCGTCAAGGTTGTTCCAGTAAGGTGATTCATCGGTGAGCATGTCGTACGGGAGCTTGATACGTCTGCGATCCGTGTGGCTATGTAGTCGCCGAGTTTCGGCATCAGGGTCGGTGATGAGGGATGCGAGCATTGCGGCATCGTACAGATGTCTATCTCCATATCCGGCATGGTCTGCTTGGTATGCGGCGCTCTTAAGAATCAACGCGCCAAGCAGATCCGCGTCGGTAGCGGGACGCACGTCGAGACCGCCCATGATGGCGTGCAACTGCACCATGAGACCGCCGGTGAGCAGTCATGATTCGGCAATGCGCTCGGCCACCATGTATACGATATTCCACGGATGAGCGCCGCTGGGGATTGCAATGCGGGAAATCATTGCTCATTTCCTTGTTGTATGCCGTGATGAGTTCTGTAAGGGTTTCGAGCCCCTGCGCGTCGTTCTCTCGGGTCGTTGGATTCGGCCAGATCAGCGGCGCATACGCCGATGGGCATGGGCCCCTGCCCGGCGGGCAGAAAATCAGCGAGATGCCGTGATTCGGCGGGAGACCTCGTGATGGCCCCAGCCCTTCTGTTCGGTAGTGGTACCGCTACACCGACTCTCCCCGACACTCCAGTGCCGCCGATATCAGTGAATGCCCAGCCTGATGTCGGTAGAGTAAAGGCTATTGGCTTGGTCTCGACGGCGAGACTTCTCCAATGGCCAATATGCACTGTTGCAAAGGAGCATGCGGTATGCAACCAATCAAAGCCATTCAATACGGCTGCGGCAAAATGGCGAAGTACACGATTCGCTATATGCACGAGAAAGGCATTCAAATCGTCGGTGCCATCGACGTGAACCCGGAAGTCGTGGGCATGGATGCCGGTGTGTTTGCAGGCATCGGCCCCATCAATGTGCCGATTCGCGCCGATGCCGAGGCTGTACTCAACGAGTGCGACGCGGATATCGCGGTAGTCACGCTATTCAGCTTCGAGAACGAAATCGCCACCATGTGCGAGCAGTGCTTGGCCCGCGGCATCAGCGTGATCACCACCTGCGAGGAATGCATCTACCCGTGGACCACCGATCCGGCCACCACGAACCGTCTCGACATCATCGCCAAGGAAGCCGGTGCCACCATGGTCGGCTCCGGCATGCAGGACATCTACTGGGTGAACATGGTCTCCACCGTCGCCGCCGGATGCCACAGCATCAAGAAGATCACCGGTGCGGTGAGCTACAACGTCGAGGATTACGGCCTGGCTTTGGCCAAAGCGCACGGCTGCGGTCTGACCGCCGAGGAGTTCGAGGCCGAGCTCGCGCATCCCGAAACCGTGGTGCCCTCGTATGTATGGAATTCCAATGAAGCGCTGGCCCAGAAGCTTGGGCTTACCATCGCATCGCAGACCCAGGCCAGTGTGCCGTATTTCAGCGATGTCGACGTGTATTCCGAAACGATGGGCGAGACGATTCCGGTCGGCAAATGCATCGGCATGTCCGCCGTGGTAACCACCGAAACTAATCAGGGCATCACGTTGGAAACTGCCTGTATCGGCAAGGTGTACGGGCCGGATGATGGCGATATGTGCGATTGGAAGATCGAGGGTGAACCGGACGTGGAGTTCCACGTGGTCAAGCCGGCGACCGTCGAACATACGTGCGCCACAATCGTCAACCGCATTCCGGACGTGCTCAACGCGCCAGCCGGATATGTGACGGTCGATCAGCTCGATGAGATTTCGTATCTTACGTATCCCGCCGCGCTGTACGTGGCATAGCCTTCATATTTTCAAGGATGAAGGCCGGCACTCATAAGGGTGCCGGCCGGTATCAGGCGGACAGAGTCGACGTGCGTGGCATCACCTGGAACTGGATATGGTCATGGGTGATGTCATCGGGCCGTTCATGCCGTAGGTTCGACTCGTTCAGCGTCACCATGCGATCGATAACCGTACGAGCCATTGCGGGGACGTCCATCGCCACAGTGCTGATGGGTGGGTTGGTGCAGGCGGAGAAGGGGATACCGTCGAATCCCATGAGCCATACGTCGTCGGGCGCGTGGATGCCATGTTCGGTGAGTTCGCGGAGCGCGCCGATCGCTATGGTGTCAGACATGCACAGTTCTCATGTTCCCGCTGGCGGGAGCTGTCATGCGAAGCATGACTGAGGGTGGTCCACAGCCGCCAATCCGTAACATCACCCAACGCAGCATTTCACGATACGGACGTTTCCGTATCGTATTTTCGTGTGGTCAAATAGACATTTCGAGCGAAAAAGTTCGAAATACCCCCATAACTGGCCATAAAAAAATTGCTTGAGAATCACTATTGACTTTTATGGCGACTCGGTATATGGACACATGAAACGTAAATGACATGGAGCAACGGTACTGTGTCAACAGCAATGAACGAAGAGGCATGATTTTCTTACGTGCCCACAACCAATTGAGGTGATTTCGGTGACATTCAAAGCCCCGCTCGATCTCACGGTCCACGCTCCGGACGGTATGTATGATCCCGCCAACGAGCATGACGCCTGTGGTGTGGGTATGGTCACCACTTTGAACAAGCGTCCTGAGCGCAAGATCGTCACCGACGCCATTGAGGTGCTGGTCAACCTTGATCACCGTGGTGCCGTGGGTGCCGAGGAGAACACAGGTGACGGCGCCGGCATTCTGATGAGCATGCCGGATGAGTTCATGCGTGCCACCGTGCCCGCCGAACTGCCGGAAGCCGGTCACTATGCGGCAGGCATCGCCTTCCTTGACCGCGACATCGAAACCTCCGGTCAGCAGGAACAGGCCATTGCCAAGATCGTGCGCGAGGAGGGACTCGAAGTCCTCGCATGGCGCGTGGTGCCCACCAACCCGGACGGCCTTGGCCTGCAGGCCCTTGCCGCCATGCCAGGATTCAAGACTCTCGTGGTCGCCTCTCCGGACGGTGCTCTGGCCGGCGTGGACTTGGATCGCAAGACCTTCCGCATCCGCAAGCGCGTCGAGCATGAGGTGGGCGTCTACTTCGCATCCCTGTCCGCCCGTACCATCACGTACAAGGGCATGCTCACCACCATGCAGCTCACCCACTTCTTCGAGGATCTGAACGACGAGCGCATGAAGGCCACCATCGCCATCGTCCACTCCCGCTTCTCCACCAACACCTTCCCGAGCTGGCCGCTGGCCCAGCCGTTCCGTCTGCTGGCCCACAATGGCGAGATCAACACCATCCAGGGCAACCGCAACTGGCTCTCCGCCCGTGAAGGCCGCCTGAGCAGCGAACTGCTCGGTGAATTCGAGCCGCTGCTGCCGATCACCACCCCGGGCTACTCCGATTCCGGCACCTTCGACGAGTGCCTCGAACTGCTGCACCTCGCCGGCCGCTCCCTGCCGCACGCCATCTGCATGATGCTGCCGCCGGCTTGGGAGAAGAACCCGGATCTCGATCCGGACGTGCGCGCCTTCTACGAGTACAACAACACGCTTATCGAGCCGTGGGATGGCCCGGCCGACATCGTCTTCACCGACGGCACCCAGGTCGGCGCCCTGCTCGACCGCAACGGCTTCCGTCCCGGCCGCTGGCAGCTCACCGATGACGGCTACATCGTTCTGGCCTCCGAGGCCGGCGTTCTGCCGGAGATCGCGCAGGAACACATCGTGTCCAAGGGCCGTCTTGAGCCCGGCGAGATGTTCCTGGTCGACACCGCCGAAGGCCGCATCATTCCCGATGAAGAGGTCAAGAGGAACCTCGCTGCCCAGCACCCGTACCGCAAGTGGGTGGAAGGCAACTCCGTTGAAATGAGCGACCTGCCCCGCCGCGAGCACGTCAGCCACTCCGGCCAGTCCGTCCAGCGCCGTCAGCGCGCCTTCGGCTACACCGAAGAGGATCTGAAGCTCCTGCTCACGCCGATGGCCAACACCGGCAAGGAACCGCTCGGTTCCATGGGTAACGATGCGCCTATGCCTGCGCTTTCCAGCCGCAGCCGCATGCTGTTCGACTACTTCACCCAGAAGTTCGCGCAGGTCACCAACCCGCCGCTGGACTGGGAGCGTGAGGAGATCGTCACCTCGCTCGAATCCGCCATCGGCCCCGAGCCGAACCTGCTGGCCGATTCCGAGCTGCACGCCAAGAAGATCCTCATCCCGCTGCCCGTGGTCAACTCTGATGAGATGGCCCAGCTCAAGCGCCTTGACAAGGCCCGCATCCTCGGCGGCTACTACCGCCCGTACGTGGTCAAGGGCCTCTACCAGGTCGCCGGCGGCGGCAAGGCCCTCGAAGAGCGACTTGACGAGATCTTCGCCGAAATCGACGAGGCCATCGCCAACGGCAAGAACTTCATCGTGCTCTCCGACCGTGAGTCCAACCATACGTGGGGTCCGATCCCGTCCCTGCTGCTGACTTCCGCCGTGCAGCACCACCTGCTGCGCCGCCACACCCGTACACAGATTTCCATGGCCGTCGAGGCCGGTGACGTGCGCGAGATTCACCATGTCGCGCTCCTCATCGCCTATGGCGCCGCCTGCGTGAACCCGTACTTGGCATTCGAATCCGTGGAAGATCTGGCCCGTAACGGCTACCTCAAGGTCGACGCGGACACCGCTGTGAAGAACCTCACCAAGGCCCTCTCCACCGGCGTGCTCAAGATCATGTCCAAGATGGGCGTCTCCACCATCATGAGCTACCGTGGCGCGCAGCTGTTCGAGGCTGTGGGCCTGAGCCAAGAAGTCATCGACGAATACTTCACCGGCACCACCTCCCGTGTGGGCGGCGTGGGCCTTGAAGAAATCGCCGAAGAAGTGGCCATCCGCCACCGCGTGGCCTACCCGAACCAGTGGAGCGCGTCCCCGCACCGCAACCTGCGCACCGGCGGCGACTACAAGTGGCGTCGCACCGGCGAGGACCACCTCAACGATCCCGAGGCCATCTTCCTGCTTCAGCAGTCCACCCAGCGTGGCGACTACCAGATGTTCAAGAAGTATTCGCACCACATCAACGACACGTCGAACCGACTCATGACCCTGCGTGGCCTGATGAAGTTCAACACCAACCGCAAGCCCATCGACATCGCCGAAGTCGAGCCGGCCTCCGAGATCGTCAAGCGCTTCTCCACCGGTGCCATGAGCTACGGCTCCATCTCGCAGGAAGCACACGAGACGCTCGCCATCGCCATGAACTCGATTGGCGCACGCTCCAACTCCGGTGAGGGCGGCGAATCCGACGATCGTATCAACGACCCGCAGCGCTACAGCCGCATCAAGCAGATCGCGTCCGCTCGCTTCGGCGTGACCTCCGATTACCTCGTGCACGCCACCGATTTGCAGATCAAGCTCGCCCAGGGCGCCAAGCCTGGTGAGGGTGGCCACCTGCCCGGAGCCAAGGTCCCGCCGTGGATCGCCAAGGTCCGTCACGCCACCCCGGGCGTGGAGCTTATCTCCCCGCCGCCGCACCACGACATCTACTCCATCGAGGATCTGAAGCAGCTGATCAACGATGCGAAGATGGCCAACCCGAAGGCACGTATCCACGTCAAGCTCGTTTCCGAGTTCGGCGTCGGCACCATCGCCGCAGGTGTGGCCAAGTGCCATGCCGACGTGGTGCTTATCTCCGGCTATGACGGCGGTACGGGTGCAGCCCCGCTCAACGCCATCAAGCACGCCGGCACCCCGTGGGAGATCGGCCTGTCCGAAACCCAGCAGACGCTGATCCTGAACGGCCTGCGCTCCCGCATCGTCGTACAGTGCGACGGCGAGCTCAAGACCGGTCGTGACGTGGTCATCGCCGCCCTGCTTGGTGCCGAGGAATTCGGCTTCGCTACTGCGGCCCTGATCGTGGAAGGCTGCGTCATGATGCGCGCCTGCCAGAAGAACACCTGCCCGCAGGGCATTGCCACCCAGGATCCTGAGCTGCGCGCCCGCTTTAAGGGCAAGCCCGAGTACGTGGTCAACTTCTTCATGTTCATCGCTGAGGAGGTGCGCGAGATCCTCGCCCAGCTCGGCTTCAGGACTCTTGAGGAGGCCATCGGCCACGTTGAGTGCTTGGATCAGGACGAGGCCATCAAGCGCTGGAAGTCCGGCGGCATCGACCTGACCAACGTGCTCAAGCAGGCCGGCCCGGTACCCGGCACGATCCTGCACCAGACCATCGAGCAGAACCACGAGCTGGAGAAGGCGCTGGACAACAAGCTCATCGAACTTGCCCAGCCGGCCCTCGAACACAAGGAACCCGTGCGCATCGAAATGCCGATTCGCAACGTCAACCGTACGGTCGGCACCATGGTCGGCTACGAGATCACCCGCCGTTACGGCGAGGAAGGTCTGCCGGACGACACCATCGACATGACCCTGCACGGTTCCGGAGGCCAGTCCATCGGTGCGTTCATCCCGCGCGGCGAGACCATGCGCATCTACGGTGAAGTCAACGACTACGCCGGCAAGGGCCTGTCCGGCGGTCGCATGATCGTGCGCCCGGAAGACACCGTCACCTTCGACAAGCACAGCAACGTCATCGCCGGCAATGTCACCGGTTTCGGCGCCACTTCCGGCCAGATGTTCGTAGCCGGTCGCGCCGGCGAACGTTTCGGCGTTCGTAACGGCGGTGCCACGTTCGTGGTCGAAGGCGTGGGCGACCACGGCTGCGAGTACATGACCGGCGGCACTGTTGTGGTGCTCGGCCCCACCGGACGCAACTTCGGTGCAGGCTTCTCCGGCGGTAACACTTATGTGCTTGACCTTGATATGAAGAAGGTCAACCCGGGTGCCATCAAGTCCGGTGCACTGCTCTTCAAGTCGCTTGATGCCGAAACCTCCAAGCTGGTGTACGCACTGGTCAAGCAGCATGCCGAAGAGACCGGTTCCCAGTTCGCCGCGGCCCTGCTGGAGGACTGGAACGAAACCGTCAAGCGGTTCACGCACGTAGTGCCGAAGCAGTTCGTGGCCATGACGAAGGCCATGGAAGAAGCCAAGGCCAACAATGTAGATTTCAATGCGCCCGGCGCCTGGGAAAAGGTGTACGAGCAGGTTATGGAAGGAGCGCGCTGACATGGGCGACCCGAGAGGATTCCTGAAGGTCCGTACCCGCCGAGAGCTGGCTGAACGCCTCGTTGAGGAGCGTATCAAGGACTGGTTCGACGTTCACGCCGAAACCGGCCTGCAACCGTGGACCCAAACGCAGGCGGCCCGCTGCATGGATTGTGGCACCCCGTTCTGCATGACCGGATGCCCGCTGGGTAACCTGATTCCCGAGTGGAACGACTTGGTCCGTCAGGGCAAGTGGGAAGACGCCTACAACCGTCTGTCCATGACCAACAACTTCCCTGAAGTCACCGGCCGCATCTGCCCGGCCCTGTGCGAGCAGGCCTGCGTGCTCGGCATCCACCAGCCGCCGACCATGATCAAGCTTGACGAGCAGACCATCATTGACCAGGCATGGGATTTGGACTACGTAAAGCCGCTGCCGCCGCAGCGTCTGACCGACCAGACGGTCGCCGTCGTCGGTTCTGGCCCTGCCGGCCTCGCCGCCGCACAGCAGCTCACCCGCGCCGGCCACACCGTCGTCGTCTACGAGAAGGACGACGCCATCGGTGGTCTGATGCGTTACGGCATCCCGAACTTCAAGCTTGAGAAGGGTCTGCTTGACCGCCGTGTCAAGCAGATGGAGGCCGAAGGCACCCGCTTCCGCACCAACGTGGAAATCGGCAAGGACATCACGTGGGATGACCTGCGTGACCGTTACGACGCCGTCGTAGTGGCCATCGGCTCCCGCGTGCCGCGCGATATGAAGATTCCGGGCCGCGAGCTCGACGGCATCCACTTCGCCCTCGACTTCCTGCCCGACGCCACGCGCCGTATCTTCGGCGTCAAGCCGGTGCACGACATCACCGCCAAGGACAAGCACGTGGTGGTCATCGGCGGTGGCGACACCGGTTCCGACTGCCTTGGTACCTCCATCCGTCAGGGTGCGAAGGATGTCACCGTGCTGCAGATCATGCCGAAAGAGCCGTCTTCACGCCCGGACAACAGCCCGTGGCCGACCTTCGCCCGCACCTACCAGAAGACTTCCTCCATGGAAGAGGGTGGCGAGTACATTTACTCGACCGACTCGGTGAACTTCGAAGGCACCGAAGAGGAGAAGGCCAAGGTCACCATCGACAACTCGACCACCGCCGAAGGCTTCGTGGCCGATGAACGCGGTCACGTCACCGGCCTGAAGGTTGTCTCCGTGGCTCCCGGCGAGAACGGCCCCTTCACCCGCCAGCCCGGTACCGAGCGCGTGCTGCCGGCCGATCTGGTCCTCATCTCCGTGGGCTTCCTGCACCCGGACACCGAGACCATCCTCGACCAGCTGCCCGTCGAACTCGACGGGCGCGGCAACATCGCCCGCAATGACAAGTTCGCCACCTCCCAGGATGGCGTGTTCGTGTGCGGCGATGCCGGCCGTGGCCAGAGCCTCGTGGTCTGGGCCATCGCCGAAGGCCGCTCCTGCGCCGCAGCCGTGGACGAGTACCTCTCCAAGGAAAAGAGCGAGCTGCCGGCCCCGATCAAGGCCAGCCAGCGTCCGATGATGCTGCCTCGCTGAATACTTTCCAAACAGAAACATGAAAATCCCTTCTTCATGAGGGGATTTTTGCGTTTCTGGGATTAATTACTGCCTTGAGTCTTAAGTAATGTTTATATTTCGAGAATATTGCATACGTGGTTAACATGAAGCTCCTATGGTGTCTTTCGTCGCCAAAAAGACGACGCCAGAATATTTGGGAGAGATTCATGAACACACGTCATGTCACTTCACTGGTCGCGGCCGGTGCGGCAATCGTCATGCTGCTCAGCGGCTGCGGATCGACCGGTACCTCCAATTCCAGCAATGCTTCAGATTCCAATATCATTTCCGTGTACGGCAGTGAGCCGGCACACCCACTATTCCCCGGCAACACCACTGAGGCCGGTGGCGGCAAGGTTGTAGACCAGCTGTTCGCAGGTCTGGTGACCTACGATGCGAAGGGCGGCATCCACAACGAGGTAGCAGACAGCATCACCTCCAGCGACAACGCCACGCATTACGTCATCAAGCTCAAGAGCGGATGGAAGTTCACCGACGGCACTCCGGTGACCGCGCACTCCTTCGTAAACGCATGGAATTACACCGCCAACAGTGCCAACAAGCAGGCCAGCGCCAGCTTCTTCAGCACAATCGAAGGCTATGATGATCTGCAAAAGCCGGACGTGGACCCCAAGGCCACGCTGAGCGGCCTGACCGTCGTTGACGACAACACCATCGATGTCAAGCTCAGCCAGCCCGACTCGGCATTCCCGGTCAAGGCCGGCAGCCACGCCTACATGCCGTTGCCCGAATCCGCGTTCAAGGACCCGAAGAAGTTCGGTCAGCACCCAGTGAGCAACGGCCCATACAAGTTCGTGTCCTGGCAGCACAACCACAGCATCGAAATGGTGAAGAACCCTGACTACAAGGGCAATCGTGTCGCCAAGAACGATGGCCTGAACTTCAAGATCTATACCTCGCCTGATTCGGCATACGCCGACCTACGCGGTGGCAACCTGGACTTCACGAACATGATTCCTGACACCGCACTTACCTCCTTCCAATCCGACAAGTCGCTGAAGGCATACAACGAGCCCGGTGGCAATACGCTCACCTTCACCATTCCTGAATGGCTGGAACACTTCGGCCAGAACGAGGAAGGCAACCTGCGTCGTCAGGCCATTTCCATGTCCATCGACCGCAAGACCGTCGCCGAGAAGATCTTCCACGGCACCGCCACGCCCGCCGTCGACTTCCTTGCAGCCCCAATCAGCGCCTACTCCAAGGAACTCAAGGGAAATGAAGTACTGAAGTACAACCCGTCCAAGGCCAAGGAACTGTGGGCCAAGGCCAACGCCATCTCCCCGTGGAGCGGTGAGTTCGGCATTGCATACAATGCTGATGGCACTGCGAAGAACTGGGTTGAGGCAATCTGCAACTACATCAAGAACACGCTGGATATCGATGCCAAGAGCATCCCGATGTCCACTTCCGACGAATTCCTGTCCAATGTGGATTCAGGCAAGATGACCTCCGCATACCGTAGCGGTTGGGGCCCTGATTATCCATCCGCGGACAACTATCTGGTACAGCTGTACGATTCCAGTTCGGCCGACGGCAAGGGCGGCAACAGCGGCAACTACAAGAACCCCGAGTTCGATGCCATGATGGACAAGGCTCTTTCCGCCCCGTCCACCGAGGAAGCCGACAAGTATTATCAGCAAGGTGAGGAGATTCTGCTGCAGGACCTTCCGGCTATCCCGTTGTGGAACCAGAATGCCACCGCAGCCAGCACCTCCGCAATCTCCGGCGTCGCATTCGACTACGGCGGCGGCCCAGTGTTCACCGCACTGACCAAGAAGCAGTAAGCAGTAAGTAATAAACAGACAGCGCTAGCCCCCGCTGGCGGGGGCTGTCGGCAAAGCCGACTGGGGGTGGTCTCAAACAGCAGACCACCCCTAATCTTGTTATATGAGCGAGCTCCCGTAAGCGGGAGCAATCGAGAACATACAGGAGCACATTAACTATGGAATTCACCGTATCCGGCACTACCGTGCGATTCGATGAACGAACAATGCAGTTCGCTTTTACGCGCGACGGTGCCGAATGGAATACCTGCGCTGATTTCAAGCCGACCCTGCAATGCGCGCAAGGCACCTTCGCGTTCGCGGATGCCACTTCCATCACCCATGAGCAGCGTGAAACCGGCACGGGAACCGGCATTCGCAGCATCTTCACCGGCTTTGGGCACAGCGCATACTCCTTTGAAACCTATGTATGGGTGGAGCGTGCCTCAGGCGATGTGCTCTTCGAATGGATTCCGCTCAATGAGCAAGGCCTGAACATCACCAATGTGACGTGGCCCGCAGCCATGGACTTCGATTGCGCCGACGATCATGACACGACGCTCATCACCCATGAGCAAGGTGTGATGATCCCCAACACATGGCCTACCGCCGTGAGCACCAAAGACATCGCCTTCGACGGCCGCTTCGAAACGGCTGGCGGTTACATGCCGTGGTTCGCGCAGCTCCGCGCAGACGGACACGGGTATATCGCCATCTGCGAAACTCCATGGAATGCCGGTTACGGCATCGACCATCCCAGCGATGGCCCGTACACCCATATCAATACTTGGTTTGAGCCAAGCCTCGGCACAATGAATTATCGCCGCGTGGTACGCTACCAGTTCCTCGACCACGCCGATCACACGGCGGTGTGCAAGGCCTATCGTTCGTACGTCAACGAACGAGGTCGCCTGCGTACGCTCGCCGAAAAGGCGGCGCGCAATCCCTCCGTGCGTGACCTGATTGGTCGTTCATGGGTGCACGTCGGCATCAAAACCAAAGTGCAGCCCGACTCGTTCTACTATGACAAGGACCATCCCGAAAAGAACGATTCATTGGTCACCTTTGCGCAGCGCGAGAAGCAGATGCGCACACTGCACGGCATGGGTGCAGGCCGACTGTACATGCACTTGGATGGTTGGGCGCAGCCCGGATACGACAACGCACACCCCGACTATCTGCCGGCCTGCCAGGAAGCGGGCGGCTGGGAAGGCATGAAATCGTTGGTCGATGCCTGTCATGAGCAAGGTGATATCTTCGGCACGCACGACCAGTACCGCGATTACTACTTCACCGCGCAAACCTTTGATGCCAACAATGCGATTCGGCTGGCAGACGGCACGATGCCCGAACACGCACGCTGGGCGGGCGGCCACCAGACCTACCTGTGCGCCGAGCTCGCACCGGACTACGTACGCCGCAATTTCACCCAGATTGCCGCGCATGGCATCAAGCTCGACTGTGCATACTTGGATGTTTTCACCTGCAACGAAGGCGACGAATGCTCGAACCCCGAACACCGCATGACCCGCCGCGAATGCTTTGACCGCCGCGCCGAATGCTTCGAATATCTGCTCTCGCACGGCATCCTCTCCTCGTCCGAAGAGGTATCGGACTGGGCAGTGCCAAGCCTGATATTCTGCCATTACGCGCCATACGACTTCCAGATGCGCTCACCCAACGAGCCGCGCCAAGGTGTACCGGTGCCGCTGTATAACCTCGTCTACCATGATTGCGTTATCGAGCCGTGGATGATGGAGCGTGTGGTGGACGGCGACGATTACATGCTGTACGCCTTGCTCAACGGCGGAGCTCCATACCTGATTCGCGATGCCGCATACATCGGCGTTGACGGCGACATGGACGACGAACAGCGCGCTCGCACGGAAAACGACATCGAACGCTGCCATACGGTCGCTGCATTCCATGAGCGGGTCGGCATGCAGGAACTGGTTCGTCACGAGTTCGTGGATGATGATCCGCTGGTGCAGCGTTCGGTATTCGCGGACGGCACTGCGGTCACTTGCGACTTCCATACGCAAACCTATCGCATCACCGACTGCCCGCATCACTGACTGAAAATACAATGACACACAGTGGGTTCCGATGGACTGGTGGCAAATTGCCGCCGATAAGCGAGTAATATAGCCAACAGTGTCACCGTCGAAACAGGAGTAGTGAAATGCCGAATCGTGCAGAACGCCGTGCCCAAGCCAAAGCAGGCCGCAGGGGAGTGCCGTCGCAGTACGACCAGACCCAAGGCCGCGGTCGCTCGGGAATGATTGACGAATACCAGCTGCAGCAGAAGTCCCAGCGTCTGCAGGACGGCACCGACGGCACCGAATGGAAGCCCAGCGGCGGTACGATTGCGGACACCGAAACCCTGCTGACCACTAACCCGAACTACACGAATCCGAAGATGTTCAAGGCACCGCATTCGCTGCGTCAGTGGTTCCGTGTGGGCAGCTGGACGCTGATCGCCATCGCGATTATCGCGTTCTTCGTGGTTATGTGGCTGCCAAGCCATCCGATGTGGCTGATCATCACCGTTTCCGCGGTGTTCATTGTGGGTGTGCTGAGCCTGTTCTTTACGGCTGGCGATTCCAAGCATAATCCGAATTTGGATCAGAACGGCACGGCAGTCTGATCTTTTGCCTGGTAAATCCGGCTTGAAAAGCAAAACGCACGACGGAAGTTGTGCGTTTTCTTGTATGCGGTGCCCTAAAGTAAGAAGTGCTTGAGTTTCTTTCTGACGCACGAAGGAGAGGCAGTCCGATGAAAGTTGATATTCTAACCCGCGAATACCCGCCGCATGTCTATGGTGGGGCCGGTGTACACGCCGAGGAACTGTCCAAGGTGCTTGCCGAGCGCATCGACGTAACCGTTCGTGCGTTTGATGGCAAGCGCACCGAGGCGGACATTCCTGCTATCCCGAATGCTGCCGATGCTAAGGGCAGCTTGAAGGTCGTCGGCTATGACACGCCTTCTGAGCTGGCTGATGCCAACCCCGCATTGAAGACCTTCGGCGTTGATTTGCAGATCGCCAATGATGTGGACGCCGACATCATCCACGCGCACACCTGGTATGCCTGCTTGGCGGGCTACATGGCCAAGATGCTGCACGGCACTCCATTGGTTATTACCGCGCACTCTCTGGAGCCGTTCCGCCCGTGGAAGCGTGAGCAGCTCGGCGGCGGCTACAATCTGAGCTCCTGGGCTGAGAAGGATGCTTACGAGCACGCCGACCGTGTGATCGCCGTGTCCGGCGGTATGCGCAAGGACATTCTGACCGCCTACCCGAACCTCGACCCGGACAAGGTCGTCGTGGTGTACAACGGCATCACCATGGCCGACTTCGCCACCCCGGCCCCTGACGACCCGGGCTGGAAGGTGTTCGATCGTTACAACATCGACCGTTCGAAGCCCACCCTGCTGTTTGTGGGCCGCATCACCCGTCAGAAGGGTCTGCCATACCTGCTCAAGGCCCTACATCTGATTTCCAAGGACATTCAGGTGGTGCTGTGCGCGGGAGCGCCCGACACCCCGGAAATCGCCGAAGAGGTCAAGACCGCGTTCGCCAAGCTGGATGAGGAGCGCGGCAACATCGTCTGGATTGAAGAAATGCTGCCGAAGCCTGAGCTGAATGCTTTGGAACACGGCTGTGATGCCTTCATTTGCCCGAGCATTTATGAGCCGCTCGGCATCGTGAACCTTGAGGCCATGGCCTGCGGTCTGCCGGTCGTCGCATCCGCCACCGGCGGTATTCCGGAAGTCGTGGTCGACGGCGAAACCGGCTATCTGGTCCCGATTGACCAGCTGCACGACGGCACCGGCACCCCCACCGATCCGGACAAGTTTGTACACGATATGGCCGCCGCTATCGACAAGATCATGGCTGACCCCGAACTCGCCAAGAAGATGGGACAGGCCGGCTACGAACGCGCCCGCGACGTGTTCAGCTGGGAGACCATCGCCGACAAGACCGTGGAAGTCTACCAGTCCGTGCTCGACGAGCAGAAGAAGTAAGTAGCGCTGCAACGAGTGCCCCCCTCAGTCCGGCTGCGCCGGCCAGCTCCCCTCAGGGAGGGGAGCCAGAATATTGTCTCTTGGCTCCCCTTCTTTGAGGGGAGCTGTCACCGTAGGTGACTGAGGGGAGTCCTCAGATCGCGAATCATAGTTAGCATTTCACTCATGACAAACACCGTCCTCCAACTCGACAACGTCGAATTCCGGCGTAACCGTCGTGTCATTATCACCGACGTGAACCTCACCATCAACGCGGGGGAGCGTTGGGTGCTGTTCGGTCCGAACGGCATCGGCAAATCCACCGCGGTCGGCATGCTGGCCACCCGCACCTTCCCCTCGGAAGGCCGCGTGTTCATTCTCGGCCACCAGCTCGGCAAATACGACGTGTTCAAGCTGCGCACCCGCATCGGTCTCGCCTCTGCCGACCTGGGCCGGCAGTTCCCTGAGTTCGAGGACCCGCTGGACGCCGTGGTCACCGGCCTGTCCGCCGTGACTGGGCGCTGGCGTGATACTTATACGGACGAGGAATATGCCCGCGCCCGCCAGCTGCTGCGTGATTTTCGCGTCTCCTATCTGGAAGGCAAGGAGATGTGGCGACTGTCCGAAGGCGAACGCACCCGCGTATTGATCGCCCGTGCGCTGATGGGAGATCCCGAGCTGCTCATCATGGATGAGCCGACCACCGGCCTTGACCTGGGCGGCCGCGAGCAGGTGATGCGCACACTGAGCCGTATCGGCGAGGAAAGTTCTGATCGCGCCGTGGTCTTGGTTACTCACCGCCTGGAGGAGATTCCGGCAGGCTTCGATCACATCGCCATTATGGGTCGCAAGCCGATTCCCGCCGAGGATGCCACTGAAGCGGGCCTCGATGTAATGGGCAATCCCGGTGCGGGCACCATCGTCTATACCGGTTCACTGGAAGACGGTCTGACCGACGAGCGTCTCTCCAATCTCTTCGGTATGCCCATCGAAGTCCAGCACACCCACGGTCGCTGGGCCGCCTACGCCGTGTGACGGCCGTCATTGGACTCTTTTCGGCGACCTTTTCCCTTAGCCTCTGGAGGGGGTTGTCAGCGTAAGCTGGCTGGGTCCCTTTATTAGCCCCCTCTGATGAGGGGGGGCTGTCGGCGAAGCTGACTGGGAGGGGGAGAAAATTGGGGAATATGGAAAGCAACATGACCAACAGCAAACTCGTATTCATCGATATCGACGGCACCCTAGCCGACGAAAACCACGTCGTACCCGAATCTGCCAGAATCGCTTGCAAACAAGCCCAGGCCAACGGCCACAAGCTCTTCATCTGCACCGGGCGTTCCGTGCCGAAAATCGAACGCAGCATCCTCGACCTCGGTTTCGATGGCGTGGTTTCCGTGGCGGGTGCTCAGGCGAATGTCGGAGACAGGCTGCTGTTCCAGCATCTCGCCCCTCCTGAAGCGGTCGATGCGGCGATGGCGTATTTTGCCAAGCATCATATCGAGAGCTACCAATGGCAAGGTGCGGATGGCATGTACATCTCGGAAGGCTACCGTCAACATCTGGAATCGAAAGGCAAGACCTGGAATCGTGGCGAATTCGCGCGATTCTGGCACCTGTTGGATGAGATTGACGTGCCGGCCGGCTCCACGCTGGGGCACACGATTCACGTGAGCAAAGGCTCATACTTCACCGCCCCGAATCCGGACGTGACCTTCGAGGAAACCCAGCGTGATCTCGCTCCTTGGTTCGAGCTCGTTCACGGCTCATACGACAAAATCTCGCCGAATAACGGCGAACTACTCATCAACGGCATCGACAAAGGCACTGCCGTACGCGACGTGGCTTCTTTGCTGGGCTACTCCGTTGCCGACACCATCGCCATCGGCGACTCCGACAACGACACCGCCATGCTCAAGGCCGCCGGCATATCCGTAGCCATGGGCAACGCCATCCACGGCATCCAAGCCTTCTGTGACTTCACCACCACCGACATTCACCAGGACGGCCTGGCCAACGCCTTCAAGATGTTGGGACTGGTGTGAGGCTATGTCGTTTGCTCTCAGACGAAGGATCCTTTCGTGCTGTAGTATTAATAAATAAGTTGAATATACTGAACGGGGAAGGAGGGAACGATCTTATGCCGACGATAATGAAAGAACGGATGGAAGTCAGCATTCGTGTCACTCCTCAGCAGGCTTTTGATTTCATCAAGCAGCAGATAGACACCAATGAAGGCTTTGATGAGGATACTCGACCAGTGCGGGTGCATGATTCAGCTTATTTGAAGCAACTTCTGGAGAGCTGATGAGCTCCGCCGTATGTGTCATTTTCGACTGCAATATTTATATCGATGTGGCAGAAGCCCTAGGTTTTGACGCGTCGCTAGCTAATTTGCGTAATTTCAGAACTGCAAGTAGGCCTTTACAAGCCGAAATCGATGCTTTTCAATGCGTGCTAGCAGGAAAATTTGGTCCGTATGATTTAAAGCTTGGCAGCTCGCTGCACATCAAAGACACGGTACAGCATGAGCTAAGCAGATTGCCGGAATGGTCGGAATCCTCGGCGAAATCATTCCTCGATCAATTCCATGACAATCTTGTTGATATTATGTTGACCGGATTTATCGGAGAAGAACACGTGCCACCCTTGGATCATGAAGATGGAGTGGTATTCGGCACATGCCATGAAATCAGGAATACTCCGGGCATCGTGCAAACGATCCTTGTCACACGAGATAAGCAGTTCGCGGATTCATTCAAAGATGTGCCTTCCCATACTACGGTGCTTCATCCGATTGGCTTCATGAAACTTTGCGACGCGGCACAACGTATGCTGCGCCGAGCATAGAGAATTGTGAATTCAAAATGGTTTGTTCATCATGCGAAAACAGTGGTCATCTGTCCGTCGCGGTTGCGCAATTTACGGTGGCAGAGGAACCGGAACGGAATCTGGAGATCATCGACGGATTCGCGCGTGATGCTGCGGTGGGCGATAGGGAAGCCGATCTCATTACTGCTGAGCTGAGTCGTGAGTGTCTTGATTCCGCGCATCGAACATTGCCGGTGTTGCAGAATCGCCGTTTTGCCGATCCGCAGTTGTGTGACTGACCTCTGAATAACTTTACTAGCGCTGTTGATAAGGGTTCTATGATGGGAATCATGACCACTACTGTTGATAGCTCTGATTCAATGCCGGAACGTCTGCAAGAGGGGAGCGTGGCGCCCGATTTCACTCTGCCGGCGGTTATACCTGGGTTTACAGAGAGCGGATCAATCAACCTGTCTGACGTGCTCGAGGCCGGCCGCAAGGTAGTGCTGTATTTCTACCCGGCCGCGATGACGCCCGGCTGCACCACCGAGGCTTGCGATTTCCGCGACAATCTCGCCCGATTGGCGTCGAAAAACGTTACGGTGCTTGGCGTCTCCAAGGACTCGCTTGACAAGCTGCGCAAGTTTGCACAGCGCGATCATCTCACGTTCCCGCTGCTGTCTGATCCCGACCTGACCGTGCACAAGCTGTACGGCGCATACGGCGAAAAGAAGCTCTACGGCAAGGTGCACGTAGGTGTGATCCGTTCGACGCTCGTCATCAATTCTGACGGTTCCGTGGTTATCGCCCGCTACAACGTGCGTGCCAAGGGGCATGTTGATTCGCTGTTGAAAGCGCTGGATAAGCTGGAGAAGTAATTCTTCTAGCTGCGAATGTTGGCAGCGAAATTCTCAAACCTTTAGTCTGCTTCGCCGGCGATGGTGAGACCGTGATTCCGTAGTATTTCGATAGCGGGCATGTAGTCGAGTGACACAGTAGTGGAATCGAGCATCAGGGCACGTGACGTGGGCGATGCGTTGTCGCTCTCGTCAGATTCCGAAGCCGGGAATAGCAAATCGACAATCATGGCGATGATGTGAGTGCGTATGTCGCTGTCAGTCACGGCACTGGCGTTGTTGCCATCAATATGCAGCGCAGTGTGCAATGCGTTGGCGAGTGGTTCTAGGTTGTGCTTGGTTGCTTCGTCAATGTCATCAAGTTGATCGAACAAGGCGAACAGCCATGCGCGGCGATCTGCTTCATCAGTGGTGTCTGCAAGCTTTTCCTGCGTGATTTGCACTAATTCGTCGATCGGCACTGCCGGCGTTGTTGTGGGGTCGCGATGCTCGCGATTATCTTCGATATCGCCCATAAGATGATGGATCTTGCACTCGTCCTGCAGCACAGTTGTTTCGGCGAACGCGGTGGCGATGGCGTCCGCATCGATGAACTTGCCGCCCTCGGACTGGAAGCGCACGCGCTTCGGTTCGCTGTAGTAATGTGACATGCCAAACGTGATAAATTGCGGCATCTCGTCCTGCAGCTGTTTGACCGCCGCGGCCACCTTGCGCATATCCCCAGATGCTGGTGCACCACGATGAAAGCGAGCAGTACCTTGGCGTCGGCGAGAGTGAGCGGCTGACCGATGCTGGCTCCATGATGGTGCTCATGATGCGCGAACATGTTCTTCAGCGAATCAAACAATCCCATAATATCCTCCTTCGGACTGGGCGTAACCGGCCGACGTGCCTCACGTTTTTTGAGCGCGTAGTGCATAGTGGTGCCTCATCGGGAATGAGCGCGAACGGTACCGGTCCTGTTTGGCTTGTCTTATGGAAGACGGGATCAGCATGGCGACGAAGCGGCAGATCACCCTGAGATTCAGGGATGAGTACATGAAGGCATCGAAGAAGGACAAGGGACGCATCCTCGACGAGATGTGCTCCGTGTTGGCAATCGGCAGGAGCACCGCAAGACGCAGGCTCGCGGAAGCCGGACGCGGCAGGCCGTCGCCGCCGCCCGAGGAGCGGCTGAAGCGGTATTCAGAGCAGTCGCGCGACCTGCTGGTGCGGGTGTGGCTGATGATGGATCTGCCGTGCGCGAAGTATTTGAAGGCGATGCTGCCGACGTGGCTGCCGATGCTGCGCGCGCATGGCGAGCTCGCCGACTATGACGGGTTCGCGTTCCTGGAGCTGGAGAGGATGAGCTCGGCCACGATGGACCGGTACCTCGAAAAGACGCGGGACGCCGCCAGGCCCAGGGGAACCGTGCCGACCCGGCCCGCGGGCGAGCTGCTGCGCAACTCCATCGCGATCAGGAAGGCCGGCGACGAATTGGACGGCCTGCCCGGCAACGTCGAGGCCGACACCGTCGCCCACTGCGGTCCGAGCGCCAGAGGCGAGTTCTGCCGCACCCTGACCGTCGTCGACATCGCGACCGGATGGACCGAGAACGCCTCCTGTCGCAACAACGCGTTCGTGAACTTCTCCAAGGCCGAGGAGACGATCGAGGGGCGGATGCCGTTCCGCATCCGCCCCTACGACACGGACAACGGCAGCGAATTCATCAACCGGGACCTGATCGCATGGCTACAGGAGCGCGACATCGAGCAGACCCGCTCCCGCCCCTACAGGAAGAACGACCAGGCCACCGTCGAATCCAGGAACAACCACATCGTGCGCCGTCACGCGTTCCACTACCGGTACACGGTCGACGAGCTCGGCCTTCTCAACGAGCTATGGGAGTTGGTGCGCATCAAGGCCAACCTGTTCACCCCGTCCAAGAAGCCCGTCGGCCGGGCCTGCACCCGCGACGGGCGGCCGCGGCGCGTCTACGACGAGCCGCGCACCCCGTGGGAGAGGCTTAAGGAGTTCGACGAGAAGGACCGGGCCGCGGGAGGACCGGGATTCATCCTGCCCGGCAAACGCGAGGAGATCGAACGGATCATCGCCACGACGAACCCCGCGGAGCTCGTCCGGCGCATCCACGCCATACAGGACCGACTCGAAGCCCTGGCCGCGCCACGCACTGCACAGCTCGCCAGACGCGCCGGCCCGGACATGGCATACTTGAACAAGACGCTCGCCCGGATCGCGGGCGTCGAACCGGAAGACGACGAAACCCGGCAGGCCGACGAGGACTAGGATTTCGCGCTCACCCCCGGTGAGGCACCACTCCGGATTACGCGCTCACTTTCAAATGAGGCACCTCGAGGCAAGGCGACGAAGGTGAGTTTGACATCAGAACGTGCCGAGTGAGCCGCTTGCACTTATATGCGAACACACTGATGAAATCTGCGAATAGAACCTATATTTTGTCCTTAAACTCCAATACTCGGTTGGTTCTCGGTTGCAAATACTCAATACCGTATCTTCTCTAAAATTTCCGATAATGTGACCCCAAAAAACTTTGTCTCACGAATTAATTGTCTCCCTTATACTCAGAATAAGTTTCGAGCCTTTTGCGACCTTACTATTTCCCCCCATATCACGGTATAAATTATAGACCTGATCCAGTGCAGATTGAATCTGCTCATCTTCGATAGCAGAAAAATCAATATTCATGAAATCTGCAAAAGTAATATCTGTTTTCTGGCAGATTGAAGCAACAAGAAAATAAAGTACATAAAATAATATATCATTTTGATCTCCTCTTGGCAAATCAGAGCCCTTGATAAAGCGTTCTACCCTTTTGCCTAATTCGGCACTTCTCCAATAAACTTGTATACCAATATCATTTGAATATAGTGCCTCGTAGTGATTATCATCGTTTAATAATGTCGACGGCCTAGCCCTCGCCGTATTGGGAGCGGATTTAAAGATCGACATAAGGCATTGTCCTAAAAAGGCAACACTAACAATTTCAGAAGGACGTTTACCCTGATTGCGGTAGTAATTCTTGCGGCGATCATAGTATAGACCATGATACTTAAGACACATTTCTATGTTGCGATGAATTGCGTCAGTGGTTCTCAGTGCTACAGCTGGAATACTAGTCTGACTATTTGTTGCAAGTATTATTTTATCCCGCGAAGACTCACTTTCGGCGACAATCACTCTGACTAGAATATTACGATATTCCATATCCAATTTATCTGGATTATTCTTAAAAAAGTGAAAAAAGTTTCATTAGATGTTTGAAGTCCATTAACAATTTCCGGATCAGTAATCAATAGTCGCTTTGATGTTTCTTGAATCGCGTCAGAATGCAATAATGGTGACTCCATTGTTGAGCCACCAGAAATCATCTTTATCATTTGCCGACAATGTATGTTGTATTGCCTTGTTCACATTGTTGTATCCTTGATAATCACGTACATTTGATTCAAAAATTGATTTCCGAATATTTCCATTATCGTCAGAAATAAACTTATAATACGTGTTTAGCTTTACGAGAGCGACATAATCTTTTCGCTCGCCTAATGCAATTGGAATATCCGCCAGAGGAAGACTCAGCTTCATTGTTGGGGCGGAATTCACTAAGGTCATAAGTTCCTTAGCGCCTATATGCCGCACATGGACTTCCTCTTCAGGAAAAAGCTTCTGTATTTCTTCTTTTAGTTCGGCTTCCTGGGCGAGTACATTAGGATGTACTTCCTCACCTAAAGAGACATACACGAATTCAAATGAAATTGAAACGGTTTTACCCATAAGGTCCTGACGCAGTCTGCGAAACATCGCGAAAAAATCTATTAACCTCGAATCATATCGATCTCTGAAATTGAAAAGCTCTTTATCAAAATCTAAAACATTGGAAGCAAGAGTCTTCCATTTCAT
>ENA-OQCU01000007-OQCU01000007.1-human-gut-metagenome-genome-assembly--contig:-NODE-7-length-116120-cov-18.638064_pt1 | contig 116120 bp, 98 predicted proteins | sample MGYA00242504_ERZ504590 | MGnify/ENA primary metagenome ERZ504590 (study PRJEB26092, sample SAMD00036318) | human gut metagenome | host: Homo sapiens | study: EMG produced TPA metagenomics assembly of... | reverse complement strand
CCCTCCAGCGACCTGCATGGTGCTGGTGTAGAGGTTGGGGTTCTCCGGGCTCCACAGAGCCCGGGCTGTCCACGCAGTACCGGAAGGAGACGGTTCTGCTTTCGCCGGGTTGGAGCAGGAGGTTTTGCCGGTCGGTGAGCACTGCCGTGCCCTCCCGGCAGATGGTCTGCTGCAGGGTCACCCGTTCTGTAACAGTGCTGGCAGACTGCACCTGTGCCGTCACATCCAGCAGGGCAAAGCCCTCGTCCGCCTCCCGGGTGGTGATACGCACGGTATCCTGCGGCAGATAGACCTTGTTGCCCACCAGCAGCCGCACCGGGCGGTAGATGCCGCTGCCGGTATACCAGCGGCTGTTGGGTTCCAGACTGTTATCTGCAATGACCTTCAGCAGGTTGTCGGCACCATATTTCAGGTAGGGACCAGCCTCCACGGTAAACTCCGCATAGCCGTTCACGTTCCGGGTCAGCAGCCAGCCGTTCAGGTAGACCAGCGCTGTCTGGTACACGCCCTCAAATACGAGGGACACCGGCTTGCCTTGCCACGCCTGCGGTGCGGTGAAATGCTTCTGAAAAAATGTACTCGCCGCCGGGGTAGAAGCCGGTCTGTGCACCGTTTTTTGTGTCCGGGGTGCGGGCCTTCATGGATCATGGCATCGTAGGGCAGATGCACGGTTTTGGTCTGGGTATTTCCCAGAAAGGAATTCATCCGGGAATTGCCATCGCCCTTTTCTACCGTCCAATCTGCGTTGAAATTCTGTCGAATCATGCCTGTGCCTCTTTCTTGTGTTCAGCATCCCACTTCTTATTGGCCTTTTCCACATCAAGGAAAGCCAGCAGCACTGTAATAATGATGCCGATCACAAAGGGGAAGGTGATGTACAGGTTGAAGATCATCTGAATGGCGCTTTCGCTCTGGACCGTTGCGGTGCCCACAAAGCCGCCCAGCTTCAACAGCCAACCCACAGCCGCAGTACCGATGCCGCCGCCGACCTTCACGCCCAGAGAGGAGCAGCTGTACATCATACCGTCCATGTGGACGCCGGTGGTGCGTGTGGTGTAGCCGCTGGCCTCAGCAATAAGAGCGTTCAAAGAGCCGCTGAGGGTACCTGCAAAGACGCCCTTGATGAACATGAACAGCAGGAACATGGAGAGATTCTTCTGCATGGCAAAGTAGATCATGGGAATGCCCAGCACGCTGCTGATGGCGTAGCCCCAGAAGTTGACCTTCTGCATACTGCCGGTCTTTTTGATGAGGACAGGCGCAAAGGCCAGTGCGATGATAACAGGGAACATCTTCATCATGGAGAACTGACCCAGCAGGCTGCCATCGCCCCAGTAATAGGTGGCGCAGAACACGCCGGCACCGGTGGTCAGGTTGCTCATGATATAGTACACGATGTAGATGGCAAGGATCATCAGGTAATACTTGTTGTGGACGAGGATCTTAGCGGTCTCGGCAAAGCCATGCTTTTTTCTCCTCGGCAACTGCTTTGCCTTCCTCTGCGGCTTCGCTGGTGTTGCCGCTCAGTTCTTCCTCCGGCAGCTTCTTTAACTGCAAGGCAGCTGATGGTGTTGACCACCAGACCAATCGATCGCGAGATCAGAGCCGTGGTACGCCAGCCTGCGGCACCGCTGCCGAACTTCTCCACCATGCCGGTAACGGCAAAGCCCATAAAGATGTTGGTGACGACCGCAAACATAAAACGGAAGGAGCCCAGCTGCACACGCTCATTGTTGTTATTGGTGATCAGTGCCACCAGAGAGGAATATGCAATGCCGTTGGCAGTATAGAACACTGCGTTCAGTGCCGTGTACACGATGAAGAAGTAGATATACTGCATGGTGGTGCTGCCAGCCGGGATGGCAAACAGCAAAAACAGGCAGAGGGAAACACCTACCTGACCAAACAGCATCCACGGACGCGCCTTGCCCAGCTTGGAGTGGGTGCGGTCGATCAGGGTGCCAAAGATCACATCGCTGATGCCGTCCAGAACCTTGGAAGCCAGCATCAAAGAGCCAATGATGGCACTGTCCAGACCCAGTGTTCCGGTCAGATAAAGCAGTACAAAGCTGGAAACCAGACCATAGGAGCAGTTAGAGGCCAGATCGCCGGAACCGTAGGCCAGCTTCTGATACCATTTCAGATACTTTTTTTCTCTGTCGTTGCAGTAGCAGACATGGGGATTCTCCTTTCAAGATGTGCTGTATCATTCACGGCTGAACGGAATGCGTTCTGTCGCTTTACATTTTTTCAAAAGCACTTCTATAATAAAGCCATTCGGCCGCACAGCTTTTACAGAATGTTTTTGTATTGTGCCTATATTTTAGCAATTCCGTTCACATTCCACAATGACAGCATCGTGTGCCGCATCCATCAGATTGTATCATATTCGCACATTGCGGAAAAGGAGACTCTTTCATGAAACCGGATTCCACCAGCTATGAGAATATTTTGGAGGTTGAAAACTGGGGCAGTCAGCTCTCTACCTTCTACAAGATCATGTCCCCGGTGCAGATCACGCTGGAGTCCTGTACCGGTCTGGGAGAAACCGACCAATACAGCATTCAGATGTTCTCACCGAATGGCTGCTGGCTGCATGAAAACTCTATGGATGCTTTATTCCGTGCCCTCAGCTCCCGTCCGCTGCACCGCCACGATTATTTTGAACTGATGCTGGTGTTGGAAGGGGAGGTCATCCAACAGATCGAGGAAAAAGAATACCCCTACCGTGCCGGAACCTGTTGTCTGGTAAACCGCAGCATCCTCCATAACGAACGCTTCATTGGCCCCGCCAAGCTCTGTTTTCTTGGTCTGTCTGTGGATTTTGTCCGTAGCCTGACTGAATCTGCATTCCTGCAATTATTTGAAGCCGAGCGCCATCTGCCGGAAAATCCCGTTTTGCAGTTCATGCTGGCAAATCTGGGACAAGACCTCCGAAAGGAATATCAGGACCTTTTCCCCACACCGGAAAACACCGATAGTGTTCAAACCCTGGCAACGCTCATCGCCCGCATGACCCACATCCTGCACGAACCCAGTGCCGCCGCCACCTATTATTTGAAGGGCGCACTTTGCGAACTGTTCGATTTTCTGTCGTCCGGGTTCTATGTCACCCCGGTGCACCTGAGCAGCAGCCCCGAAAGCCTGCTCTTTCTGCGTATCAGCCGTTTGCTGGAAGATACAGATGGTCGGTTGCCTCGCAGCGAACTGGCACGGCTTTTGAATTACAATGGCAGTTACCTCAATTCCATCGTCCAGCGCCGCACCGGCTGTGTCTTTTCGATACGGCAGACCTTCTGTTTCCAGAAGGCTGAACGGCTGCTCGGGAAACAACACTTTCCGTCAGTGAGATCGCCCTACAACTCAAATTTACCAACCGCACCCACTTCTACGGACTGTTCCGGCAAAAGTACGGCATGACCCCGCAACAATGGCGCAAGATGCAGAAAAGCGCAGAGCACTCTGAATAAGGTGCTCTGCACTTTTTGTTTTATCTCAATTTTTCAAAATAGTGCCTGTCCAAATAGCATATCCCATACATAAGTCCTACTATCACTGCTTTACTGCAATAAAATTTGCAAAACCATCTTGACGCTCGCCGCAATCCGTGATACCCTTTATCGCAAATCCCACCAAATTTGTAGAAAAGTACAGAGCGGCGAGGATTTATTCCCCATGAAGATTTTTTACCGCCCCGCAACACACCCGATCTATTTTGCCGCCGTTTCACCCGACAAAATCATCGCTGCGCTGCGTGGGCGGTATTTTTCTTTTTCACAAATAAAATCTTATGTAGTTGTACAAATCTCCAAAATTCATTTTCGGTTGTTGACCGCACAACTGTAAAGTGTTATTCTTACGTTTGAAAGAAGCAAGACGTAGTGTCCGCACTGCGTCCGGCTTTCTTCATACCGAACCTTGAATCCTTCATAAGCCGTCTGAACGAGATACTGCGCCATGACCTCACACTTTCTGTGGGCGAGCCGGACAACGCCGCTGCAAAACAGGGGCAGGAACTGCGTTCGGTGTGAACGGTGACCATGAGCAGGGGCTTTGCCTTTTCACACGTTTTGCTCTGCAAAATTTTCAACGTGCATTGCGGTTCGACTTCTGAAATTTTCAGTGTTGCACGGAAAGGGCGAAAGCAAGTATCGACCTGTGGCCACAAATTTTCAATGCTTGAAAATTCTGTTGCTCACTCAGTCATCCTTGTTGGGGAGTGCCTTCCCCAAACCCTGCTCCAGCGTTGCGCTGGTTTCAGCGCAAAAGCGGCGTGTCGCATTACATAGCTCTCTCCATCCCGGAGCGGGCATTTTATCATTTTTCACAGGAGGTCGAATATGACTGAAATGAAAAGTCCGAACGTACACGCAAAGAAGAACCGCAATGACACGCCGCGAAAACGAAAGACACACATCATCAAAGTCAGGGTGACCGCAGAAGAAAAACTGCGGATCGCATACGCCTGCAAAGAACTCCACCTCACCCAATCCGAACTCGTCCGCCGCGTCCTGTACGGCGTGAACGTCAAGCACACCGTTGTGGTGGCGCAGGGCGGCGAGGATGCACTGGCGGCGCTTGCCGCCTTGTCTGCCCAGTGCAGCAAGGTGGGCGGCAACCTCAACCAGCTTGCACGGCATTTCAGCTCCGGCGGCAAAGACACCGAGCAGCTCCGGGCGCAAATTCTGGAGGAACTGTCCGCACTCACGAACTTTCGGCTGAAAGCCGAAGAAACGGTTGGTGAACTGTATGGCAACCATCAAGCATTTAAGCTCGAAGAACTCTAACTACGCCGCCGCCGAAAGCTATCTCACCTTTCAGCACAACGAGTACACCGGTCTGCCCATTCTGGACGAGAAGGGCAGACCCAAGCTGCGGGATTCGTACCTGCTCGACACCCTTGAGTGCGGCGAATCCTCGTTCGCTATGGCCTGCCTGATCGCCAATCGCAAGTACGGCAAGAACGGCAGGCGGGAGGACGTGAAGACCCACCATTATATCATCAGCTTCGACCCGAAGGACGCAGTAGAGAACGACCTGACCATGGAGCGGGCGCAAGCCCTTGGCTTGCAGTTCTGCAAAGGACAACTTTCCCGGTCATCCCGCCATCGTCTGCACCCACCCGGACGGTCACAACAGTGCCGGGAATATCCACGTTCACATCGTCATCGGCAGCTTGCGTGTCCGCACCGTGGAACGGCAGCCCTTCATGGACAAGCCGTGCGACTGGGAAGCGGGCAAGAAGCACCGCTGCACCTCTGCCATGCTCCGGCACCTCCGTGTCGCAGTCATGGAGATGTGCGAGCAAGCCGACCTGAACCAGATCAATCTGCTGGAAGCCCAAGGCGACCATGTTTCGGAGCGCGAGTATTGGGCGCAGCGGCGCGGACAACGCCGCCTCGACCATGCCAACGCCAAACTTGCCGCCGAAGGGCAGCAGCCCACCCAGACCGTCTATCAGACAGAACTGGACAAGCTGCGAAAGCAGATCTACTCCGTGCTGAACAAGACCACCACCTTCGAGGAATTTTTCTGCATTGCTCATGCAGGAACACGGCATCGCCGTGAAGGAGAGCCGAGGCCGGTTGAGCTACTGCCCACCCGGCCGGACAAAGTTCATCACCGCCAAGAAACTGAGCAAGAAGCTGGAAAAGGAGCAGGTGCTGACCGCCCTCTCCCAGAACATCCAGCTTGCAACCACCATCCAGCCCGCCAGCGAGAAGAAGCCGGATAAGATCAGGAAACTGGTTGACATTCAGGCGAAAGTTGCCGCAGGTAAGGGCATCGGCTATGAGCGTTGGGCGAAAAAAGCTCAACCTCAAACGCTGGTCGCAAACCTTGTGTCTCCTGCAGGAGAAAAAGCTGCTCAGTGAAGATGCCCTGCACCAGCGCATTGCCGAACTGCAAACGCAGCACGACGATGCACTGGCGGTGGTCAAAGACCTGGATGCCCGCATGGTCATCCCTCAAGGAGCTGCGCGGGCACTCATTGTGGTCTATCGGCAGTACAAGCCCCTTGCACAGAAGCTCCAGACTGTGCGGAATCCCGCCAAGTTCAAGGAGCAGCACCGTGCAGAGTTTGCTGTGTACGAGGCCGCTTGCGCCTATTTCAAGGCCAACGGGCTCAGGACGCTGCCGGACCTCAAAAAGCTGGATGCCGAATATCAGACCCTTTCCTCGGAGAAAAACGGGTTCTACACCCGCTACAAGAAAGCGCAGATCGAACTGCGTGAACTCCGCACCGCACAACAGAACGTGGAAGCCTTCTTCCGCAAGGAAGAGCTCAGCCACGCCGTACCGCAGCAGGAGGTCAAATGAACAACACTCTGACGGATCGATGTGTGAATAAACCCAACCTCACCCACGCCCCTCACCGGGCTTCATCCTTTCGCCTGTATCCCACCCATTGGGACGGAGGGTAGCACCTCTGTCTTTCGGACGTAAAGCGCGCCATCTCGACCCGGCAGGCAGCGGAGCTATACGGCTTCGCCGTAAACCGGAACGGCATGATGTGCTGTCCCTTCCACAGGGATAAACACCCCAGCATGAAGGTGGACAGCCGTTTCCACTGTTTCGCCTGTCAGGCAGATGGCGATGTGATCGATTTTGTCGGCAGACTTTTTCAACTTTCTCCCTACAAGGCTGTGGAAAAGTTGAAGGAGGACTTCGGCATGGCACTTGCCGACGGCAAGGTGCGGCTTGCTCCCCGCAGACCGCCCACCGTCCGGCAGCAGCTGCTGGACTATTACCGCTGTCTGCAGCGTTGGCGGGTCCGATACGCACCGCAGTCACCCACAGAAGAACTTCACCCCTGCTTCCTTGAAGCGATAAAGAACCTTGACATCGTTGAATATTATCTGGACTGTTCGGTGCTCCCGGACCCGCAGACCGAAAACGAGCTACGGAAGTATTGGGAGGGATTGCATGAGCGACTGGAAAAAGAGGAACGAAGATTGGCGTGATGAGGACGAACTGGAAGAAGAGGAAGAATGCGAATGCCCTTGGGTAGACAGCAAGGGCAAAGTGCGTGAAACCGCTTACTGCCAGTACCTTTTAGAGAAACACCCCATGATGTGCCTGAAACAGAAGCTGTTCGACCAGAACGGCGAGGTAGACGAGGACGCACTGCTCTACGAAGTCCACAGCGACCTCCGTGACTTTGTGCTCGACAACCTTGCCAAGAAGGAGAAGCAGGTTCTGGACGCACTCCGTATCGAAACCTATACCCCTGAATGGAAACCCCAGCTTGACCGCATCCATCTCCAGAACGGAACCTACTTTCTGGACGAGCGGGGCTTTGTGCCGGAAAAGGAACTCTGCCTGAACCGGCTCCCCGTGGAATACCAGCCCGATGCCCCCGCACCGACCAAGTGGCTGGAATTTCTGGACGGTCTGCTCATCCCGGAGGACATTCTGACCTTGCAGGAATATCTCGGCTATCTTCTGATCCCGTCTACCAAGGCGCAGAAGATGCTGGTCATGACCGGCAAGGGCGGCGAGGGAAAATCCCGCATCGGCTTGCTGCTGAAGAAGCTGTTCGGGGAAGCCTCTCACTCCGAATCCATCCTCCGCATCGAAACGAACCGCTTTGCCAGTGCAAATCTGGAGTACAAGCTGGTCATGGTCGATGACGACCTGAACATGGTGGCTTTGCCCGAAACACGGAACATCAAGTCTATCGTCACCGCCGAAGACCGTTTGTGCATCGAACGGAAAAACAAGCAGGCTGTCCAAGGCCTGCTGTACGTTCGTTTCATCTGCTTCGGCAATGGCAACCTTGTGGCTGCTCACGATGACAGCGACGGCTTCTGGCGCAGACAGATCCTCATCACGGTAAAAGACCGTGACCCTGCCCGGGTGGATAATCCCTTCCTCATCGAAGAGTTGTCCGAGGAGCGTCCCGGCATCCTGCTGTGGATGCTGGAGGGGTTACACCGTCTGCTGGCAAACCGCTATCAGTTCACCATCAGCGAGCGCTCCATCCAGAACCTCGAAGCAGCCATGGCGGACAGCGACAACCTGACCCAGTTCATGCAGGCAACGGCGTATGTCCGCTTCAAGCCCGACACCGAGGAACGCTCCACCTATCTCTACCGCGCCTACACCAAGTGGTGCGAGGATAATCTGGAATCGCCTGTTCCGCAAAAGAAGTTCAGCCAGTTCCTGCTGAAAAATGCAGGGAAGTATGGCCTGACCTTCTCCAAGCACATCGAGGGAAAGTACCGCGGCTTCCGGGGCGTATGCGTCCACCCCGCCTTTGCTGCGGCATAAAACACACGAAAAGTGAAATTCTCCCGCCCTACGCGCCCTAAAGCCATGGTTTTGACTTGTTATCGCTGTTTTCTCCGGGCGCGTATCTGCCCTTTCCGGGCGGATGCAGGGCGGCAACACGCCCCTTCGGGGGCGGGAGAGAAACCAGGATGCGCCCCATAAAATCAACACAGAAAGGTACTTTTGTGTAGTTTGGGGCGCGTGGGGCGCGTAAATTCAAGTTCTCGCACTTTTTTGGGCTGCTGCTTCGGGTCAGGAGCGGCAGGCCCTTACATATTTACCGGCCCACAGGGTGCAGCTCAACCGGAGCTGCACCGGGTCTGGAGAAGTGCAAAGGAGACATGCCTATGACGAATGTCCGCAAAAATTCCGCCAAACTGACCCGTGAGGACTTGAAAATCGCGCCCGAATCTCCTACAATGGAATTGTCCAAGAACCCTGCCACAGAACCTTCTAAACAGGCTTCAGTGACCCGTCACGAGCCGCTTGTTTACCGGGTGGACGAAATCGCCCAACTTTTTGGCAATCTCCAACCGTGCTGCGTACAACCTGTGCAACACCACGAGGACTTCAAGGTGATCCGCCTCGGTACCAGCATCCGGTAAGCAAGCAGAGCTTTGACGATTGGTTTGCTGCGTCTGAGGGAGGGAACATCTATGGCATCTATTATGAAACGTGGCAACACGTATTCTGTCCGATACAACTACAAAGACCACAATGGCAAGCCCTGCAAGGGCTGGGAGACCTTCAAGACCAAGGCCGAAGCGCAGGAGCGCAAGATCACGGTTGAAAAGGAACTGCTGGATGGCACCTTCCTCGTGCCGGATGCAATGACGGTGGAGGAGATGCTCTACAAATGGATTCCTATTCAGTCCAGCAAGCACAAGTGGTCGCCAAAGACCTACACGCAATCCGTGGCGATGGTGCAGAACCTGATCGTGCCGTATATCGGCAAGCGGAAGGTGCAAGACCTCCGCACCTACGACATTGAGCAGTTTTACGCCACGCTGAGCCAGACCCCATGCGGCCAATACGTTCACGGCGAGAAACAGGAGTTGACGGAAAATCAGAAGAAGCGGCTGTTATCCAGCACGTCCATTCACGAAGTTCACACGCTCCTGAAGACCGCCTTTTCGTATGCCGTTGACTGGGATTTGATTCACAAATCGCCTACCCCTCGTGAAGCCCCCAAGGTCAACACCGAGGAGCGCACGATCTGGGATGAGCGCACCATGCTGGCAGCGTTGCAGACCATTGAGAACCCCGCACTCCATCTGGCGGTGCATCTGAGCATGATTCTCTCCCTGCGAGAGGGTGAGATCCTCGGCTTACAGCCGGGAGACCTCGACTTCGATGCCGCCGATGGTCGTGGAGCTATCACGGTGAACAAGGCAATGCAGCGCGCCAACAAGGAAGCCTTGTCCAAGATCGACCCCAGCCAGATCTACCACACCTTCCCGGACAGACGGGAGGGGAGCAAGTCCTCGCTGATTCTGAAAAAGACCAAAACCAAGAAGTCCAACCGTGTCCTGTATATGACGAAACCGCTGAAAGAGGAACTTCTGGCATGGCTCGACAAGATGAAGCAGGACGAACAGAACGCCCCGGAAAAGTACAGCAACTGCGGTCAGCTGTTCCGCTTACCAGACGGCTTACCCATTGCCCCGGACGTTCTGACCAAGTGGTATCGCCAGTGGAGAGCGGAGCACACGGAGTTTGAGAAGATCGTGTTTCATGGTCTGCGACACTCCAGTGCCACCTATCAGCTGTTGCAGTCTGGCGGCGACTTCAAATCGGTGCAGGGCAACACAGGTCATGCAACTGCTACCGTCCTGATGGACACCTACGCTCACACGCAGGACAGGCCCCGGTTGGAGCTGGCAGAGAAGATCGAAGCCGACTTCTACTCGCAGGATGTGGCAGGTGCGAAGCCGCAGGAACCCCCGGAAAACAAAACGCCGGTGGCAACAAAAATCACAGGTAAAATGATCCTTGAAGCCATCCGGCAGATGGACGCAGAGGAACGCCGCGAGCTGACGCGGGTGCTCTTCGCGTAAAAGATTCTTTTTTGTGCAGCGAAATACACGCTGTGCAAGCGATGCAAAGAGTTCATGGCTTTTTTGTAAAGTGTGCAGAAAGTGTGCAAGTGTGTGCAACCTCTGCCAGAAAAACAAAAAAGCCATGAAATCTTTCGATTTCACGGCATTTTCTGGTGCGATGGAAGGGACTCGAACCCCCGGCCTACTGATTCGTAGTCAGTCACTCTATCCAGCTGAGCTACCAACGCATACGTTCCGTTCGGAACATGATGTATTTTATCACTCAGACTGGGTTTTGTCAACCGTTTTTTGCAAATATTTTTATCTTTTTCAAAAAGCAGCATTTTTTATGATTTTTCTTGTATCGTTTTTGTCGTTCTTGTGCTATAATAGCCTTACTATATGTTTTTAATCTGTGTCCGTGCAGGGGTACAGGAGCTTTGCGGGCAGCACCGCGTGGAGGCTGCGCCGCCGGGTTTTCTCTGCAGCGAGACACCACGGAGGGTAGATCCTATGAAACTGGTAAGCGTGGAAACTCCCGAAAAGAGTGTCTGCAAAATGACCTTCAGCGCCAGCCCCGAAGAGCTGGAAGCTGCATCCAACGCCGTTTACGAACGCACCCGCGCCTCCTATACGATCCGCGGCTTCAAGAAGGGCGAAGCGGACCGCGCACAGATCGAGGCTGACCGCGGCGAGCACACCTTCTGGTACGATGCCATCAACGATCTGATGGACAAGGACGTGCCCGCGCTGTATGATGCCGCCATGGCAGAGCACGGCTTTGTGGCTGTTGACAATCCTGTGTACGATCTTGTGAGCGTGAAAAAGGACGAGGGCTTTGTGGCCACTGCCACTGTTGCCCTGCAGCCTGAGCTGAACCTGACCAAGACCACCGGCTTTACCGCCGAGTGCGTCACCCCGGAAGTGACCGACAAGGAGATCGACAATGTGCTGGAGCGCCGCCGCGCTGCTGCCGCTGAGCTGGTGCCGCACAAGGGTCCGGCCGTAAAGGGCAACATCGTACATATCGATTACGAAGGTCTGCTGGAGGGCAAGCCCTTCCAGGGCGGCACCGCAAAGAACCAGGCCGTCCAGCTGGGCAGCGGCCGCATGATCCCCGGCTTTGAAGAGGGCATTCTGGGCCACAAGGCAGGCGAGGAATTCGAGATCTTCGTCACCTTCCCGAACCGTTACCACGCAAAGGATCTGGCCGGTAAACCCGTCGTATTCAAGATCAAGCTGATCGACGTATGCGTGCGCCAGATCCCTGCTCTGAACAGCGACTTTGCCAAGAAGGTTGCCAATCTGGACACCATGGACGAGCTGCGTGCACAGGTCAAGCAGCAGCTGCACGACGGCAAGCATGCCGGTGCGCTGAACCGTGCCAAGGATCAGATCCTGACCCAGCTGGCCGATGCTTCTGAGGGCGAACTGCCCAGTGTGCTGGTGGAGACCACCTACCAGCAGCAGATGGAGCAGATCCAGCAGCAGCTGCAGATGCAGCGCCTGAGCCTGGATCGCTACCTGAGCCAGATTCACGAGACCCGCGAGAGCTTTACCGCCAAGGTGCGCTCTTCTGCCGAGAAGACCGCCCGTGTGCACATGGCTCTGCTGCAGATCGCACAGCAGGAAAATCTGGTGCCCACCGAGGAAGATATCGATAAGGCTCTGGCCGCTCGTGCAGAGCGCGCCAAAAAGACGCTGGAAGAGATCAAGGAAAAATCCGATATTCCCGCCATGCGCCGCAACGAGGGCATCCGCAAGGCTGCCGACTGGGTGATCGAGCACTCCACCATTGAAGAAAAGTAAGTTCTGATACAGAGAAAGCCCGTGCAGTTTCCGGCTGCACGGGCTTTCTTTTTTCATTTGAAGGGCAGGGGATATCAGCTCAGAAGGTTAAAGCCCATAATGACCACGCCCAGCACCACCAGCACAATACCGGTGGCACGGTTCAGGGTCTTGGGGTCTGCCTTATTGGCAAACACAGCGGCAATGCGCGCCCACAGCAGGGTGAACACCACGCACAGTGCCCAGACGAACCAATTGGGCGCACCGCCGATCATAAAGTGGGAGACAGCACCGGTCAGGGCGGTGAAGGCCATAATGAACACGCTAGTGCCCACGGCGGTCTTCAGCTCGTAGCCCAGCACACTGGTGAGGATGAGCAGCATCATCATGCCGCCGCCTGCGCCGATGAAGCCGCAGATGAAGCCGATGAGCACACCGCACACGATGGACTGGATGGCACGCTTTTTGGCGCTGACACCCTGCATAGCTTCCTTGGTCGTCATGACCGGGCGCACAATGAACTTGATGCCCAGCAGGAAGGTCATGAACACCGAGAAGCCGCCCATGGTGGCAGCGGGCATTCTGCTGGCCACCCAGCTGCCCACCACCGTGAACACCAGCACGCTGGCCATCATGATCAGGCCGTTTTTGATATCCAGGTTCTTGTTTTTGTGGTAGGTATAGGCCGAGACGGCGCTGGCCAGCACATCCGAAGAAAGGGCGATGCCCACCGCCATATAGGGGTCCATGTGCAGGAAGGTGATGAGCATGGGGCTGATAACTGCAGCCGCGCTCATACCGGCAAAGCCGGTGCCAAGGCCGGCCCCCATGCCGGCAAAAAAGGTGACAAGAACCGTAAACAACACGTTCATTTTATGCGTTCTCCTTTATAATTTCGTCCAGATTTTTCCCGATCAGCTCCATGGTCCGGAAAAAGACCTCCTGATCGGCCGGCTCCACATGATCCAGCAGGCGCTTGAAAAAGGCATTCTGCACCACACGCCCCTTGCGGATGATCGGGTCTGCCTTGCCGGTGCAGAGAAGCTTTGTTTTGCGGCGGTCGCTGGCCACGGCATAGCGTTCCAGATAGCCCTCCTGCACCAGCTTATCCACATTCATGGAGACGAGATTTGCCTTGATATGGCGCACCTCCACGATGTCCCGGGCCGTTTTATAGTCCGGGTTGTTGGCGAGGAACAGCAGGATGTCCAGCGCCGTCTGCGACAGGCCAAGCTCCTGACACAGCGGTTTGCAGACGGCATTGTACGCCTGCGCGGTCTTGATGGAAAATTCGATATTCGGGTTCACAGCAGGCCAGTCCTTTCATCTTTGAATGATTCATTTTTGAAGTATTATAGTGCAGAAGAGGAGAGATGTCAAGTGGGAACTCCCTCAGTCGCGGCTTACGCCGCGCCAGCTCCCTCAAGGAGGGAGAGAGCAAACCCTCTCAGGCGCTCCCGCGCCAGCTCCCCCGAAGGGGGAGCTTTTTGTCATCTTCCGGTTAGCACAAATAAAGCTCCCCCTTCGGGGGAGCTGGCGAACGCAGTGAGCCTGAGAGGGTTCTTCCCGCCGCGCGGCTGTTTCCGCAGGAAATCAGCGCGGCAGATGCTGTTTTCCTCCACGACCCCACCCGTGAAAACGCAATGCCGGGCGGTCCGCAGACCGCCCGGCATTGCTCTATTATAAATAATTCTTCCGCTGAATATGCGCAGAGCAGCGCGGAGCGCATTCCAATCGTTTTTCTCAGAACAGCACCACAGCCGCCAGACGCACCAGCAAAGCGCACAGCCATGCCACGGCGCACTGGTTCACCACCATGATGACCGCCCACTTATTGCCCAGCTCCCGCTTGACCGATGCCACTGCCGCGATGCAGGGGGTGTACAGCAGGCAGAACACCAGCAGGGGAGCCGCCTGCGCCGGGGTGAGGGCCGCCGACAGCGCAGCTTCGGAGCCAAAGAGGATGAGCAGCGAGGACACCACGCTCTCCTTTGCCATGAAGCCGGTGATGAGGGCGGTGGAGATGCGCCAGTCCGCAAAGCCCAAAGGCCCGAACAGCGGGGCGATGTCGCCCGCAATGCGGGCAAGGATGCTGGCCTGCGGGTCGGCGGTCAACCGCAGCTGCAGGTCAAAGTTCTGCAAAAACCAGATGACGATGGTGGCCGCAAAGATCACCGTGAAGGCCTTCTGCAAAAAGTCCCGGGCCTTTTCCCACAGCAGCTGTGCCACGTTTTTCAGGCCGGGCAGGCGGTAGTTGGGCAGCTCCATGACAAAGGGCACCGCCTCGCCCTTGAACACCGTGCTCTTGAGCAGCAGTGCCGCCAGCACGCCCACCGCGATACCGGTAAAGTACAGCAGCACCATCACAAGGCCCGCATACTGCGGGAAGAACGCCGCCGCAAACAGGCTGTAGATGGGCAGCTTTGCCGAGCAGCTCATGAACGGGGTGAGCAGGATGGTCATTTTGCGGTCGCGCTCCGAGGGCAGGGTGCGGCTTGCCATGACACCGGGCACGGTGCAGCCAAAGCCGATGAGCATGGGCACGATGCTGCGGCCCGAAAGGCCGATGCGGCGCAGCAGCTTATCCATCACAAAGGCCACGCGGGCCATGTAACCGGTATCCTCCAGCATGGAGAGGAAGAAGAACAGCACCACGATGATGGGCAGAAAGCTCAGCACGCTGCCCACGCCGGTAAAGATGCCGTCGATGAGCAAGGAGTGCACCGCCGCATTGACGTTCCAGTTGGTAAGCGCCGTGTCCACGATGCCGGTCAACGCGTCGATGCCCGTTTCCATCAGGTTCTGGAAGAACAGGCCGATGACGTTGAAGGTGAGGAAGAACACCAGACCCATGATGGCGATAAAGGCCGGGATGGCGGTGTACTTGCCGGTGAGGAATTTGTCGATGCGGTTGGAGCGCAGCTGCTCTTTGCTTTCGTGGGGCTTGACCACTGTCTTGGCTACCAGCTCCTGAATAAAGGAGAACCGCATATCCGCAATGGCGGCGGCGCGGTCCAGCCCGCGCTCCCGCTCCATCTGCACGATGATATGTTCGATCATCTCTTTTTCGTTCTGATCCAGCTGCAGGGCTTCCTCGATGCGCCGGTCGCCCTCCACCAGCTTGGTGGCGGCAAACCGCACCGGAATGCCCGCCGCCCTGGCGTGGTCCTCGATCAGATGGATGATGCCGTGGATGCAGCGGTGCACCGCGCCGCCGTGGTCGTCCTCACTGCAGAAATCCATGCGGCCGGGCCGCTCCTGATACTTTGCCACATGAAGTGCGTGGTCTACCAGCTCATCCACGCCCTCATTCTTGGCGGCGGAGATGGGGATGACCGGGATGCCAAGCATGGCCTCCATCTTGTTGATGCGCACCGTGCCGCCGTTGCCGCGCACCTCGTCCATCATGTTCAGCGCCAGCACCATGGGGGTGTCCAGCTCCATGAGCTGCATGGTCAGGTAGAGGTTGCGCTCGATGTTGGTAGCATCCACGATGTTGATGATGCCGGTGGGCTTTTCGCCGATGATGAATTGGCGGGTGACGATCTCCTCGCTGGAATAGGGGGACATGGAGTAGATGCCCGGCAGGTCGGTGACCTCGGTCTCCGGGTGGCCCTTGATGGCACCGCTCTTGCGGTCCACCGTCACGCCCGGGAAATTGCCCACATGCTGGTTGGAACCGGTGAGCTGGTTGAACAGGGTGGTCTTACCGCAGTTCTGGTTGCCAGCCAGCGCAAAGGTGAGGGTCCTGTCCTCGGGCAGGGGATTCTCCCCCTTTTTGATATGGTATTTTCCGCCCTCGCCAAGGCCGGGGTGATCCACCATTTTATCATCTGCCAGAACCGCCGACATTGCCGGGGCCTTTTCGGTTGGGGTGATGCCGATCTGCGCGGCATCGTCCAGCCGGAGGGTCAGCTCATATCCATGGATGCGCAGCTCCATGGGGTCGCCCATGGGTGCCAGCTTGACCAGCGTGACCTCCGCCCCCGGGATCAGGCCCATATCCAGAAAATGCTGGCGCAGTGCGCCGCTGCCGCCGACGGTATCCACAACAGCGCTTTTTCCGATCTGCAATTCTTTTAATGTCATAAGATCGACCTTCTCATTTTATCCACTGTCAACGTGTGTTAGTTTGTGTTAACAATAGTAATATAGGCTAACTTTGCGCGGTTGTCAATAGATAAAATGGGGGAGATGCCTGCAAATCGAACCCTCTCAGACTCACTTTGTTCGCCAGCTCCCCCGAGGGGGGAGCTTCTTGGCTTCTTCCGGTCAGCACAAATAAAGCTCCCCCTTCGGGGGAGCTGGCATCGCGCAGCGATGACTGAGAGGGTTCGGCTTTTGGCATGGCGGCACAGTTTCCGGTTGAATTGCGAAGTGCACGGTTTCACCAGAGGCTCCCTCCCCGAGAGAGCCGGCAAAGTCGTCAGGTTTTGGCTGAGGGAGCTCACGCAAAAAAGCCGTGCCCCCTCTTTTCAGAGAATGCACGGCTTTGAAAGTTTATGCGTTTACTTCACAGTGTGGTAGCCATCGGGGTTGTTCTTCTGCCAGTTCCAGCTGTCGGCACACATTTCCTCGATGCCGTATTCCGCCACCCAGCCAAGCTCGTTCTTTGCCTTGGTGGGGTCTGCATAGCACTCGGCAATGTCGCCGGGGCGGCGCGGGTCGATCACATAGGGGATCTCCTTACCGCAGGCCTTGGAGAATGCGTGGATCACATCCAGCACGCTGTAGCCCTTGCCAGTGCCCAGATTGCAGATGAACAGGCCGCAGTTCGTTTCCAGCTTCTTGATGGCGCACACATGGCCGCGGGCCAGATCCACCACGTGGATGTAGTCGCGCACGCCGGTGCCGTCCGGGGTGGGATAGTCGTTGCCAAAGACATGCACCTTTTCCAGCTTGCCCACGGCCACCTTGGCGATATAGGGCATGAGGTTATTGGGGATGCCGTTGGGGTCCTCGCCGATGAGGCCGGACTTGTGCGCACCAATGGGGTTGAAGTAGCGCAGCAGGGCCACGTTCAGGCTGGGGTCTGCCTTGCACACATCCTGCAGGATGCGCTCGGTGAACACCTTGGTCGTGCCGTAGGGGTTGGTGGTGGCACCGGTGGGGAAGTCCTCGGTGATGGGCACACTGGCGGGGTCGCCATAGACGGTTGCGGAAGAGCTGAACACGAAGTTGTGGCAGTTGTGATGGCGCATCACGTCCAGAATGACCAGCGTGCAGTTGAGGTTGTTGTAATAGTATTCAATGGGCTTGGAAACACTCTCGCCCACGGCCTTGTAGGCTGCAAACTGGATCACAGCAGTAATGTCCGGGCACTCAGAGAAGATGTGCTCCACATCCTCGTGCTTGGTCATATCTGCCTTGTAAAAGCGGAAGTCCTTGCCGGTGATCTGCTTGATGCGGTCCAGCACCACCGGAGATGCATTATAATAGTTATCTGCCACAACAACGTCGTAGCCAGCGTTCAACAGTTCGATGCAGGTGTGGCTGCCGATATAACCGGCGCCGCCGGAAACCAAAATTGCCATAGCCTAGTACCTCTCTCACTCATTTACATTACAGCTGATGCCGGCATTCCCCGGCCTTGCCTAAAGAATACCGCTTTTATGGCTCAGAATCAAGGGATGCGTCTTCTATTTAGATGAATTTTTGTTTCATCTTTGTTTTTGAGGTTTTGATTTAAAAACATTTTTTGGCATTTTGTCATGGATAAAAGGCACGGTTTGTGCAAAACATAGAAATGGTGTCAGCATCCTCGCCCTCTCAGGCGCTGACGCGCCAGCTCTCCCAAAGGGAGAGCCCTTGGCAAAACCGGGAACTTTGCGTGGACTGCCAAAGGCTCCCACTTTGGGGGAGCTGGCATCGCGTAGCGATGCCTGAGAGGGCGAGCCCGCTATAAGCAATTCCACTTACGCAAAAAACGTCTGCCGGAGCAGACGTTTTTGTGTGGTGCATCATTTTTTACAATTTTCCGCACTGCTTGCCGGTGAAAAAGCGCAGGGTGGTGGTGGCGCGGAACACCTTGCCTGCCCGCAGCACCGTGGTGGGGAACTCCGGGTGGGAAGGGCTGCAGGGGTAGTGCTGGGTCTCCAGCGCAAAGCCGCCGTACTTCTGCATGGGCACGCCGCCCTTGCCGGGGGTGGGGCAGTCCTGCAAAAAGTTTCCGGTGTACAACTGGATGCCCGGCTGGGTGGTGTACAGCTTCATGCTGATGCCGGTCTTTTCACTGGTGACCCATGCGCAGATGCTCTGGCTGGAGCCGCGGGCGCGGTCGATCACAAAGCAGTGGTCGTAGCCACCGCCCACCATGGTGGTCTGGGCAAAGCCGGTGTCGATATCCCGGCCAATGAGCTTTCCCTCGGTAAAATCCATGGGGGTGTTTGCCACCGGCAGAATGGCACCTGTGGGGCAGGTCTGATTGTTGCCTTCCAGATAGTTGGAGGCATAGATGCGCAGCTTCTGGCCCAGAATATCGCCCTCACCGTTCAGGTTGAAGTAGCTGTGGTTCGTGAGGTTCACGATGGTATCCGCATCGGAAGACACCCGGTAATCCATGCGGAAGGTATTGTCCTCCGTAAGGGTGTAGCGCACCGCCAGCTTCAGGTTTCCCGGGAAACCGTCTTCACCGTCCGGGCTCTCGGCCTCCATCAGCAGGGTGTCGCCAAAGGCCTTCACCCGGTACAGCTTACGGGAGAAGCAGCCGTGCAGGTGGTTGGGGCCGTTGTTGGCTTCCAGCTGATAGGTCTTGCCGCCCACGCTGAAGGTGGCATTCTCGATGCGGTTTGCATAGCGGCCCACGAACGCGCCGCAGCAGGTGCTGCCGGAGGACGTGAAGTCATCCTCATAATCTGCCATGGTGTCGTGGCCCAGCACGACATCCACCGGGCCGTTCTTGGCCGGAACGATGATGTTTTTAATGATGCATCCGTAGTCCAGAACGCTCACCGTCAGGCCGCCGGGGTTGGAAAGGATGTACTCTGTAACATTTGCGCCCTGTTTGGTCACACCGAAGGGCTTGGAGCGGATCTGTGCCATTGGGCATTCGCCTCCTCAGATTTTACTCGGACATACAGTCAGGCAGACTTCCACTGTATTCTATCTTATTTATGATTATATCACAGTTTTATATCTTTGTGGGGAACGGATTTTAGAATTTGCATCCAATTTTTCCAGCTATTTTTTGTTGAAATTATTCAGTTGGCGGGGCATGTAACCGGAAAGAGGAGCTTCCCGCGCAGAGCGTTTTCGCGTGGATCAAGTTTCATGCCTTTTGTAAAAAGCATTACCGCCGGGTACGTTCTCTTTTGCGTGCCAAAAGAGAACCAGAAAAGCACCCGCTACTTTCGAGGCGCGGGAGGCACGAACTAGGGGCTGCTCGCCCCTAGTAACCCCAAAGCAGAAAGGCTCCATACAAAAAATCCAAGTCGCTCCGCTAGAGGATTTTTTGTGTTGCGCCGATTTTGAGTCGCTGCGCGACGGCGGTACGCCGACAGCAGCAGATGCCGCTTCCCGTTACGACCTTTCCCGTGAAAACGCAATGCCGGGCGGTCCGCAGACCGCCCGGCATTGCTCTATTATAAATAATTCTTCCGCTGATGATACGCAAAGCAAAGCGGCGCGCATTCTAGATCGTCATGCTGTCGTCAGGCTTCCGGCTGTGCCGTGCCCGCAGACTTCTGCGCCGCAATGAACTCGGCTGCATCGTCCGGAATGTCATCCAGATCATCGTCGCTGCCAACATCCACGTTGAGCGGCGGCTTCTTGAACAGGATATCGTACAGCACCGGAACGATATACAGGGTCATCAGGGTGGCGTAGCTCAGGCCGCAGATGATGACGATGGCCATGCCGCTCATCAGCTGGCTTGCCATATCGCCGCTGAACACCAGCTGCAGCATGGCCAGCACGGTGGTCAGGGTGGTCATGAGGATGGGGCGCATACGGGTCTTGCCGGTAGCCACCAGCGCAGCGCGGCGCTCCATGCCGCCAATGCGCAGCTGGTTTGCATAGTCCACGAACACGATGCCGTTGTTGACAACAGTGCCCATCAGCACGATGAAGCCCATCAGGGAAATCATGGTGAGCTGCTGGCCGGTGACCAGCAGACCCAGCAGGCCGCCGGTAAAGGCCAGCGGCACCGTGAACAGCACGATGAAGGGGGACAGCAGGCTCTGGAACTGTGCCACCATGACCAGATATACAAAGGGCAGGGCCAGAGCCATCCACTGCACCATTTCGTTCACCATGTAGTCGGTGCCCTCGGTCTCGCCGCCCAGCGTGGTGCTGCAGCCCTCCGGCATCTCACCGCTGGCTGCGTACTCATCCAGCTTCTTCTGCAGCACGCGGGACTGCACCATGGTGTTGTAGCCCTTCAGCGTATCTGCCGTCACAGTGACAAACTCGGTCTGGTTCTCGCTGGTAATGGCATCCGGTGCGGTGCCGGTGGTCCAGCTGGCGATATCGTTCAGGGTGCAGGTACCATTGGTCACTGTGCCGTCTGCCGACATTTCGGTGGTCTCAAAGGTAAGCTCCATCATGTTTTCCTTGGTGACAGGGTCCAGATTGTCCGTGATCTGGACATCCATGGTGGTGCCGTTCACCGTAACGGGGGTCTGGGCCGTGGCGGTGGTGGTGAGCTTTGCCGCGATCTGCTGGTACACCTGCGCAACGGTCAGGCCGTAGGCGCGCACTTTGTCGCGGTCCACCTTCAGGATGATGGTGGCATCGCCGCTGCCAAGGCCGTTGTCCGCATTGGCAAAGCCCTCGGTATCGTTGACGATCTCCATTACCTTCTCGGAAACGGTGGTCAGCGTTTCCGGATCCTTGCCGTAGACCTTGACCGACAGGCCGGTGGCCAGCTGGCTGGTCAGATCATCGGTCATGCCGTACAGCTTGACCTCAGCGGTGCAATTCTCGATCTGGGACACTGCATCCTCCATGGCCTGCCGGGTCTTTTCCACCTCACGGGAGGAAAGGCTCTCGCTCATCATAACGTTGATCTTGTATCTGCCGTAGGCATTGGCAGAGTTCAGGATATCGGTAATGGCGGTGGGCAGGCCCAGCTGGCTGATATCCAGACCGGCCATGCTGGTGTCGGTGGTGATGCCCACCTCTTCCACGTTTTCTACATTCAGGGCCGCCTCTGCCACCTGACCCGCAATGGCATAGGATTCCTCCTTGGTCAGGCCGTCGGCGGTGGACAGGGTGATCTGCGCCTCGTTGCTGGTGATGCTGGGCAGCAGCTCCACGCCCATGTTCAGCACCTGCCAGCCACTGAACACCAGCAGCACCACCGCCGCGATCAGGGGCAGGGCACGGTGCTGCAGGCACCATTCCAGACTATGGGCATACTTTTCCTGCACCTTTTCAAACCAGGCAAGGCGCTTGGGTTCAGCTTTTTTCAGCACAGTAGAGGATGCCGCCGGGACCACCGTGAGCGCCACGATGAGGGAGGCCATCAGGCAGTAACCGATGCACAGGGACATGGGCATCATCAGGCTGCGCACAATGCTGGCCGAGAACACCACCGGCAGGAACACGCACACCGAGGTAAGGGTGGAGGCCACCACCGACATGCCCACCTGTTTTGTGCCCTGCACGGCAGCGCGGGCCGCAGGCACGCCGCGGCTGCGCAGACGGTAGACGTTCTCAATGACGACCACCGAGTTATCCACCAGCATACCAATGCCGAGGGAAAGGCCGGCCAGGGTCATCACGTTCAGGTCCAGCCCGGTAAAGTACATGAGCACCACCGCGAACAGAACGGACAGCGGGATGCTGACGCCGACCACGAGGGTGGGCTTGATGTCCTTCAGGAAGATGGCCAGCACGATGATGGCCAGCGCAGCGCCACCAGCATACTGCTGATGATGCTGTTGACGATGATGGTGATGTAGTTGCCCTGATTGGACAGCACCACCATGTGCAGGCCGTCATATTGTTTTTCCAGCTCTTTAAATGCGGTCAGGCAGTTGTCGGAGACCTCGCCTGCACTGGAAGTCGCATTCTTATAGATTTTGAGGATGGATGCCTTTTCGCCGTTCAGGCGGGTGTAGCTGTCGGCGGAGTTATCAATGACCTCCACATCCGCCACATCAGAAAGGCGCACGTCGCCGTAGCCCTCCACATGCAGCAGCAGGGCACCGCTGATATCCTTCACACTGTCGTACTCTTCGCCGACTTTCAGCAGCCAGGACTCGCCGTCCTGATCCTGCACGTAACCGGCCGGCATGGAGAAGTTCTGGGCATAGATGAGCTGCGCCAGCGTTTCAATGTCCAGCTGCTTTGTCACATCGGCCTGTGCCAGAGCGTTGGTCTTGGCCGTCTCGTACTCTGCCTTGGCAGCCTCCAGCTGCTTTTCGTACTCGTTCAGCATTTCACGCGCTTCGGTGAACTGCATATAGGCGTTGAGCTGCTGCTGGGAGAAGCTGCCCAGTGCGCCGGAGAACTCGGTCATCAGCTGGGGCACATTGTCCATGGCCTTGATGGTGCTTTCCAGCGTGTTATAGACCACATTCAGGCTTTCCTGCAGCTGCATCTCTTTGGCAAGATCCTCTGCGGTGCTGCCTTCGGAGCCGGTCTCGGTGTTCACGCGCTCCTGCAGCTTCTGCAGGGCGGTAGTGAGCTTATCGGTAATGGTGCGCAGCTCAGCCACAATATCGATCAGAGAGTCGATATCCCGCATACCGGTCTCGTTGAACTTGTCCATGACCTTCTGCAGACCGTCGTGCACCTCGATCAGGGCCTGCTGGATCTCAGGCTCCTTGACCACAGCGATCAGGCTGTTCACACTTTCCAGAAGAGCCTGCGCCTGCGCACGCACCGTTTCCACTGCGGCGCCCACCTCGGTGCTCATCTGGCTCATGACCGAGTTGGACACCGTACTGCCAAAGTTTTTCAGCTGCTTTTCGTATTCCCTGCGTCCGGCGGTGATCTGTGCCTCGGCGCTTTCCAGCTGGGAGCGGGCTTCAGCCAGCTGGGTATCGATCAGTTCCAGCAGCTTTGCGTTGATCTCGTCGATCTTATCCTGATTGAGCTGCACCTGCACCAGCTTTTCCACCAGACCGCTGGACGAAACGCTGGACACACCGCCCTTGCGCTGCACTTCCGGCACAAGGGTGTTCTGGATAAACTCAGAAAGCTCGTACTGGTCGGCACCTTCGCGGCTGACAGCCACCGTCATGAAAGCGTTCATGTTCAGGCTGTACTCAATGATGGAGGGGGTCAGGCAGGTGCTGGGCAGGTCGCTTTTGGCCTGATCCAGCTTGTTGGACACCTTGACCAGCGCGCTGTTCATATCCGTATCCTCGGTAAACTCCATCAGCAGCAGGCTGTAGTTTTCTGCCGATGTTGCGGTGATCTTGGACACGCCCGGCACTGTGAGCGAGTTCTGCAGCACATCCGAGACCTCGCTCTCCACGCGCTCCGGGCTTGCACCAGGATACACGGTGACCACCATCAGATACGGTGTGTTCACGTTGGGCAGCAGGTTCGTATCCATCTTTGTGACCGCCACAAAGCCCAGGATCAGGATCATGACCACTGCAACCAGCACCGTAAACGGCTTTTTGACACTGAATTTTTCCATTTTCTCCTACCGTTTCTCTGCCTTGCCGCAAAGCAGGACAGCTGCTTTCCCTGCGGGAAAGGCTACACTTCAACATTTTTATTATACACGCAAGCCCCCGCCTTGCAAGAGCGGGGTGGGATTCTTTTGCGATTCTTTGGATACTTTCGCAAGATTTTAACATTTGCCGTTCCGTTTTTCCATTTTCCGGCTGCGGGTGCGACCAAATTCGGTCAGTCTTCCTTTATGGATACGCGGCAGCAGGGCAGATTGTTGCACCTTTTTAAAATTTTTCTGCCGAAGCGCCAGAGCCGCTTTTTGTTTTTTGCGTGGAAATGTGCATTTGAATATGTTATACTAGAGTACAGAATGGATCAGTAGGCTCTTTTTCGGGCCTTATCCTATAGATTCGACCAATAAAAACGAGGAACACTATGAAAAAAGTCATCTCCGTCCGTTTCAAAGAGAACGGCAAAAGCTATTATTTTGATCCCGCCGGGGCCGACATCAAAACCGGCGAATATGTGATCGTGGAGACCGCCCGCGGCGTTGAGTGCGGCGAGGTGGTGCAGGGCGTGAGGGAGATCGCCGATGCGGCAGTGCCCAAGGCCCTCAAGCCCATTACCCGCATGGCCGACAGCGTGGATATCCGCCGGATGCGCCAGAACCGTGAGGACGAAAAGCGCGCCTACCGCACCTGTCAGGAGTGCATTGCCCGCCACGGCCTGGAAATGAAGCTTGTGGAGGCCGAGTATACCCTAGACCGCTCCAAGATCATGTTCTATTTTACCGCCGATGGCCGCGTGGACTTCCGCGAGCTGGTCAAGGATCTGGCCGGTATCTTCCACACCCGCATCGAGCTGCGCCAGATCGGCGTGCGGGACGAGAGCAAGATGATCGGCGGCCTTGGCATCTGCGGCCAGCCCTTCTGCTGCAGCCGCTTTTTAAAGGACTTCCAGCCCGTCTCCATCAAGATGGCAAAAGAGCAGGGCCTTTCGCTGAACCCCACCAAGATCAGCGGTGCCTGCGGCCGGCTGATGTGCTGCCTTGCCTACGAGGAAAGCGCCTACGAGTACCTGAACAGCATCATGCCCATGGTGGGCAGCACCGTGCGCACGCCGGACGGTCTTGGCACCGTGCTGGAGGTGAACCCGGTTTCCGGCTACCTGCGGGTGCGCTGCGGCACCGAGAGCCTTTCGCCCCGTTACTATAAGGTGGGTGTGTGCGAATATATCAGCGGCGGCAAGCGTGCGCCCCGCCGCCCGGACCCGGACGACGATTACTCCGGCGTGCGCAACCCGGCCCCGGTGGTGGCTTCCTCCGACGATGGCGAAAAGCGCTGCGCGGGCGGCGGCTGCGCCCGGAAGCGCGCTGCCGAAAAGGAGTGAGGGACGCGCCGGAGGTTCTGAGGAGTTAGTCTGCTAAAACTAACTGTTCTTCGTGATTTTTGCCAAAAAACTCCTGCAAATTTGGCCATAAGTTAGCCTGTGCTTTTGTGCAACCCAACAAAAAACAGACTTTTGTGTTTTTCGGGTCACGGTTAGTCTTGCCTTTTCTCACCTGCTTTGTTAAAATGCAGGCAAGGATATGATTTCCGGAGAGACATGCACAGCCGTGCCATACATGACTCTTCATACAATACTTCGGGCACGGAGATAAAAAGGAGAGTTTATTATGGCACACAAGGTTTCTGACGCATGTGTTGGCTGCGGCGCTTGCGAGGGCGCTTGCCCGGTTGGCGCTATCACCGTTGATGGTGTTGCTTCTGTGAACGCAGACGCTTGCATCGACTGCGGCGCTTGCGAGGGTGCTTGCCCCACCGGTGCTATCACTGCTGAATAATTTTAGCAGCTGCACAAAAAACGCATCAAAAGCAGCAGGCCTGTCCAAAGCAGGTCTGCTGCTTTTTTGTTTTGCAGTAATTCGCACAAATTCCCCGAGCAATTCCACGCATTTTTTTGAGAGGGTACGGCACACTTATCTATGGAACATTCTACCGAAGTCTTGTATAATAGAACTATGGTTTATTGCTCGCCGGAGCATCGTTTTGGCTCCGACGCGCTGCTGCTGGCCCGTTTCTGTGAGCCAAAGCGCGCCCAGAAGGCCGCAGACCTGTGCTCCGGCTGCGGCATCGTGGCGCTGGAATGGCACGACCGCGGCCACCGCGGCCCCTGCATGGGGCTGGAGCTGCAGCCCGAGGGCAGCGCTCTGCTTTCCGCTGCGGTGCAGGAGCAGGACATCGGGCACATTGAGCCTGTCTGTGCCGACCTGCGCGCTTTCCGGCAGGACGAGGGCAGTTTTGACGTGTGTGCGTGCAATCCGCCCTATTTCACGGATGGGCCCCAAAGCCAAAACGCAGCCCACGCCCTTGCCCGGCACGAGAACACCTGCACACTGGACGATGTGTGCCAGTGTGCGTTCCGCCTTTTGAAGGACGGCGGGCGCTTTGCGCTGTGCCACCGGCCGGAACGACTGGCGGAGGTGCTGGCGGTGCTGCGGGCCAACCGGCTGGAGCCGAAGCGGCTGGCCTTTGTAAAGAACAAGGCGGACGGCGCGCCATGGCTCTTCCTTGTGGAAGCGCAGAAGAACCGCAAGACCGGCCTGCGGGTGGAGCCGGATGTGTTGATCAGCGCCGGTGCGGCGTTATATGGGAGGTAAACTATGGCAGGAACTCTTTATATCGTGGCAACGCCCATCGGCAATCTGGACGATATGCCGCCGCGCGTAGCGGCCACCTTTGGCGCGGCAGACTTTATTGCCGCCGAGGACACCCGTGTGACCATGAAGCTGCTGAACTTTCTGGGTCTGAAAAAGCCCATGGTCAGCTACTATGAGCACGCCCTGCAGAAGGGTGAGGGCATCCTGCGCCGCATTGAAGCAGGCGAGAGCTGTGCCCTGTGCAGTGATGCGGGCATGCCCTGCGTCTCCGACCCGGGCGAGGTGATCGTGCGGGACGCACTGGCCCGGGGCATCAAAGTGGTGCCGGTGCCGGCGGCTTCCGCCTGCGTCACAGCGCTGGCCGTGTCCGGGCAGGACACCTCCCGCTGGGTGTTCGAGGGCTTTCTGCCCGTGAACCGCAAGCAGAAAAAAGAGCGGCTGGCTGAGCTTTTGCAGGAAAAGCGCACCACCATCTTTTACGAAGCGCCCCACAAGCTGCGCACCACGCTGGACGATCTGGCCAATGCCTTTGGCGCAGACCGCAGCATCACCCTGTGCCGGGAGCTGACCAAGCTGCACGAGGATATCTGGAAGACTACCCTCGGCGAGGCGGTGGAGCACTACAAGACCAACGAGCCGCGCGGCGAGTATGTGCTGGTGATGGCCGGTGCGCCGGAGACCGCCGACCCGGAGCAGGAGCTGACGCTGGAGCAGGCAGCGCATCGGGCGCTGGAGCTGACCGGGCAGGGCTTTGGCCCCACCGCCGCAGCCAAGGCGGCGGCACAGGGTACACCTTATTCTAAAAGCGAAGTGTACAAGCAGCTGCTGGTATTGCAACAGGGCCAGCAGGCTGGTGAATGACAGCATCTCAGGTAAATGGTAATAGAGGAGGACCCCTTTTGTGACAAAGCTTCTGGTTTTGAGCGACAGCCACGGCGGACGTGCTGCCATTGAGCGCGTGCTGATGAAAGAGAGCAAAAGCATCGATGCCCTGATCTTTCTGGGCGACGGCCTGCGGGATCTGGAACTGGCTCTGACGCTGTGCCCCAAGCTGCGGGCCTACTCGGTGGCGGGCAACTGCGATTACGGCGCACTGGAACCCACCGATGGCCTTGCCGCCTTTGACGGCGTGGTGATCTTTTACACTCACGGTCATATGTACGGTGTGAAATACGATCTGGATACGCTGGCAGATGCCGCATCTGCCCGGGGTGCCGAGGTGGCGCTGTTCGGTCACACCCACATCCCCCATGCAGAGACCCGCAGCAAGGTGTTCCTGTTCAACCCCGGCTCCTGCGGCCGGTGTTACACCGGGCCGGACACCTACGGCATCCTGACGCTGGACGAAGGCAAAGTGACCGCCTATGAACATAAAGAGGTACCCAAACAATGAGCATCAATGAGGTGCGCTATCTGCCGGAATGCGGCAGCACCAACGCTTACGTGAAGGAACATTTTGAAGAGTTTGGCCCGGTGGGTGCGGTGTATACCGAGAACCAGACCGCAGGCCGGGGCCGTCTGGGCCGCAGCTGGGTGAACGCCGAGGGCAAGGCCCTGTATTATACGGCAGCCATCCGGGAACCGCTGGCCCAGCCTGCCACCCTGCCGCTGCTGGCAAGCCTTGCCGTGCGCACCCAGCTCAAGCTGCGCTACGGCGTGGACTGCCAGATCAAGTGGCCCAACGACCTTTTGCTCAACGGCAAAAAGATCGTGGGCATCCTGTGCGAGGGCGTGAGCTACGGCTACCAGCAGCAGGGCCGGGGCATTTTGTGCGGCATCGGCATCAATCTGGCCCAGCCGCAGAGCTACTTTGATGCCGCCGGTCTGCCCAACGGCACCTCGCTGGCGCTGCAGGGCGCAAAGGTGGATCTTTCCACCGACCCCGCATGGCTGGCCGAGGGCCTGACCGACTTTGGCTTTGACCGCAACATGTATGTGTTTGCCCGCGATGGCTTTGCACCCTTCCGGGAGGAATACAAGGCCGCCTGCGTCAATCTGGGCCGCCGGGTCACCTTCGACCTGCCGGACGGCGGGCAGGGTGCAGGCGAAGCCGTCGATGTGGACGAAGAGGGCCGTCTGGTGGTGCGCACCGACAGCGGCGAAGTGCACGTTTTTACCGGCGAAGTATCGGTGCACGGCATCTACGGTGCCGTCTGAGTTTTATAAAGTTGTATGCTCCATGCGGACAGTTTTAAGTCTGCATGGAGTTTTTTGCACGCTTTTGCCCGAATTTCCCGCAAAATGCTTGAATAAACGAATTTTTTGTAAATTTCTTGTGTACATTTCCAGTTGCCAATTCAGTCATACTTTAGTATAATAGAGTACGTGCCAGCGCGTCCTTTTGGATGGGATGCGCGTGTTTAGGAAATCGGAAAACGGACAGCACAAGCGCCCTGCCCAAAAAGCAAGGCGCTTGTGCTGTCGCAAGGAGAGCAAACATGAAAGATCAAGAATCCTTCAAGCCGTATATTCCTGCGGAAAAGATCACCGCAGAAATGACGGCGACCTCTGTGATCATGGGCATCATCCTGTCCGTGGTCTTCGGCGCTGCAAATGCCTATCTGGGCCTGCGCGTCGGCATGACTGTTTCTGCCTCCATCCCGGCAGCAGTCATTTCTATGGGCGTGATCCGCGTCCTGCTCAAGAAGAACTCCATTCTGGAGAGCAACATGGTGCAGACCATTGGTTCCGCAGGCGAGAGCCTGGCCGCCGGTGCCATCTTCACCATGCCCGCACTGTTCCTGTGGGCAAAAGAGGGTCTGTGCGACAAGCCCAGCATCCTGGAGATCACCCTGATCGCCCTGTGCGGCGGCATTCTGGGCGTTCTGTTCATGGTGCCCCTGCGCAACGCCCTGATCGTCAAGGAGCACGCCACCCTGCTGTACCCGGAAGGCACCGCCTGTGCAGACGTTCTGCTGGCCGGTGAAGAGGGCGGTGCAAACGCCTCCACCGTGTTCTCCGGCATGGGTCTGGCAGCCATCTTCAAGTTCATCGTCGATGGCCTGAAGATGATCCCCGCCGACATTGCCGTGGCCTTCAGCTCCTTCAAGGGTGCTCTGGGCATGGAAGTGTACCCCGCTCTGCTGGGCGTGGGCTACATCGTCGGCCCCAAGACCGCTTCCTACATGTTCACCGGTTCTCTGGTGGGCTGGATGGTCATTATCCCGCTGATCTGCCTGTTCGGCGCAAACATCTCCCTGTACCCGGCAGCAGCCGGCACCACCATTGCTGATCTGTATGCAGCAGGCGGTGCAGACGCTATCTGGTCCAACTACGTCAAGTATATCGGCGCAGGTGCCATTGCTACCGGCGGTATCATCTCGCTGATCAAGAGCCTGCCTCTGATCGCATCCACCTTCCGTGATGCCATGAAGAGCATGAAGGGCGGCAGTGCTTCCGGCACCTCCCGTACCGAGAAGGACCTGCCCATGCCCTTTATTCTGGGCGGCATCCTGCTCATCATCCTCATCATCTGGCTGGCTCCGGCCATCCCCGTCAGCCCGCTGGGTGCTCTGCTGATCGTCATCTTCGGCTTCTTCTTCTCCACCGTCTCTGCACGTATGGTCGGCATGATCGGCAGTTCCAACAACCCGGTCTCCGGCATGACCATTGCCACCCTGCTGATCGCTACCATGATCCTGAAGGCCACCGGCAACGTTGGCATCGAGGGCATGATCGGCTCCATGGCCATCGCCTCTGTCATCTGCATCTGCGCTGCCATTGCTGCGGATACCTCTCAGGACCTGAAGACCGGCTACCTGCTGGGTGCGACCCCGGTCAAGCAGCAGATCGGTGAGCTGATCGGCGTTATTGCCGCCGGTCTGGCCATCGGTGGTGTGCTGTACCTGCTGGACAGCGCATGGGGCTACGGCGGTGCCGAGGTCCCCGCACCGCAGGCTACCCTGATGAAGATGATCGTCGAGGGCATCATGGGCGGCAACCTGCCCTGGAACCTGGTGTTCACCGGTGTGTTCCTTGCCATTGCTCTGGAGGTCCTGCGCATCCCCGTGATGCCGTTCGCCATCGGCCTGTATCTGCCCATCTACCTGAACACCTCCATCATGATCGGCGGTGTTGTGCGCTGGTTCATGGACAGCCGCAAGAATGTTGACGCGAAGCTCAAGGAAGAGCAGACCACCCGCGGCACCCTGTTCTGTGCCGGTATGATCGCAGGCGAGGGCCTTGTGGGCATCCTGCTGGCTGTGTTTGCCGTGTTCGGCATCAGCACTGCCCTGAGCATTGATCTGGGCAACATTGGCGGCGTGGTCCTGATGATCGTGATGATCGCATGCCTGCTGGCCTTCTCCATGAAGAAAAAGAAGAACTGATGAGTAAGAAAAAGCAGTCCATCAACTATCTGGACCTCATTCCGCAGCGGGCGGAAACCCTGCGCTGGCACACAGACGAAGCCACCGGCCTTATCACCCTTGAGGTGGAGAACACCGGTGTGTTCAATACGATCGCGCAAAAAGTGTTCCATAAACCGCGCACCACACAGGTGCATCTGGACGAGACCGGCAGCTATCTCTGGCCGCTGATCGACGGCCAGAAGACCGTTGCACAGCTTGCTGACTGCATGAAGCAGCAGTTCGGCGAAAAGGCCGAACCCCTGTACCCGCGCATCATCAAGTATTTCCAGATCGTGGAATCTTACCACTTTATCAAGTTCCTCAACCAATAAGCACAAAAGAAGCGGCGCTCAGAGCCTGTTGCAAGGTACTGAGCGCCGCTTTTCTTATTCTTTTTTGCTGCTCCAATCTACCGCATCTGCGGCCACGGCATTTTATCTTCTGCGCCTTCTCTTTTTGAGGTTCAGCGAGCTGCCGCCCGCGGCAAGAGTGACCGCCGTTAATGCAGCGAGGATGAACAGCAGTGCGCACAGCAGAAGCACTGTGGCTTTGGTGTCGGTGCGGAAGTCGGAGACGTACTCCCGGTGGGTCACAAGGTCCACCGTGCCCACTTCATCGCCGTCCAGATACACGGTGGCTGTACCCACCACACTGCCGCTCTTGACGGTGGCCGCAATGCTCTCCGGCAGGTCGAAGGAGTAGGTAACGATATCGTCTGCGTGGCCATAGCCGCTCACCGGTGCGGCAGCATACAGCTCCACTGCCGGTTCGGTGCGGCACTTAGTCAGGTCTACGGTGGTCAGCACGGTCTGGGTGTCCACCAGCGGACGGTCCGCAAAGCTGGCAAAGGCCCAGTCGAACAGATCATCGCACTCGGCAAAGAGGTGGTCCGGCGTATCGCAGCCAAGGATCACCAGCCCGTAGGTGTGGCCGTCCTTTTCCGCAAAGGCCACGATGCAGCGGCCTGCCAGCGTGGTAAAGCCGCCCTTGACCCACCGGACATACTCCCGGTAGTTGGCGCTCTCGCTGTTCATCAGGCTGTTGGAGCTGCTGATGGTGTGCTCAGCCTTGCGGAGGTTCGTGGCCGGCAGGACATAGCTGGCGGTGCCCGCCACCTGTGCAAAGGTCTGGTTTGCCGCACAGGCGGCGGCGATCTTTGCCAGATCCTGCGCGGTGGACACGTTGCCGTAGTCAAACAGGCCGTGGGCACAGGTAAAGTTCGTGCCGGTGCAGCCCAGCTCCTGGGCACGGGCGTTCATCTGCTTGACGAAATCCAGCACGCTGCCGCCCACATCGTAGGCAATGACGCTGGCGGCGTCGTTGGCGCTGACGATGAGCATGGCGTTCAGCAGGTCGATGCGGCGCACCGTCTCGCCGATGCGCAGGCCCATAGTGGTGCCGTTGGCGTTCTGGATATCCCGGAACTCCTGGGTCAGCGCGGTGGGCACGGTCACTTCACCGTTCAGATCCTTGCCGCTTTCCAGCAGCAGCAGGGCCGTCATGAGCTTGGTCAGGCTGGCAACATACTGCTGCTGGCCGGCGTTCTGGTTCAGGATGGTCTTGCCGGTGTCGGCGTTGAACAGGTACACCGCCTCGGTCTCGCTGGCGGTCTGGATGGGCATGGGATATACCGCAAGGCCCGGCAGTGCAGCAGCAGCGGCCAGTGCCAGCGTGAGCACCAGCGCCGTCATGCGGCGGAAGATGGTGTTTTTGAACATGAGCGTGCCCCCTTGTATCTGCTTGCCGACGCACGGCAAAAATTTTTGTTTTGAAACAGCTCCTACTTGCCGGAAAGGCTCTGGCTTGCTATACTACTTTTAAAGAATACCATAAACCAGCCAAAATGAGAAAGAGAGAAAGGCGGTTTTTAACAATGTTTCTGTCCTTTTGTGGAAAAGTTCCCCGCGACGAGGGGGCTGCGTTCGTTGCGCCCAACGCCACCGTGCAAGGCGATGTGATCCTGAAAGCCGGTTCCACAGTGTGGTACGGGGCCGTGCTGCGCGGCGACGACGGCACTTTGACCATTGGCGAAAACTCCAACGTGCAGGATAACGCCGTGCTGCACTGTGATGTGGGCGGTGCTGTAATGCTGGGCAAAAGCGTCACCGTGGGCCACAGTGCGCTGGTGCACGGGTGCACGGTAGGGGACGGCAGCCTCATCGGAATGCACGCCACCCTGCTCAACCACTGTGTCGTGGGCAAAAACTGCATCATCGGCGCGGGTGCGCTGGTGCCGGAGGGCATGGTCATCCCGGATAACTCGGTGGTTGTGGGCGTGCCCGCAAGGGTCATCAAGCAGGTAAGCGCGGCCCAGATCGAGGCCAACCTGCACAACGCCGCCCACTACGTAGAGCACGGCAAGCTTCACGCCGCCGAGCTTACCAAGGGCTGACCCTGTGCCGATTTTACAGTTTTTTGCCACATTTTTTCGTCTTTCCGCCAAAAAGCCGACATTTTAATTGACACCTGCGGTCTTGTCTGCTATAGTGAAATTGGCAGTTTATGTCATTCTGGAATACCAGAATTTTTGTACACCGCGCTGTTTGGTTTTTATCATTGGGGGAATTTTGTAAAAAGTTCATTGCGGGATGTTTTTTCACAGAAATGTAATGACTTTTCACTTAAAATCGGGTATACTATACCTTGCGGGGAGACGGGGCCGCAACCGTCTTTCCGCACATGATTCCTCCTCACACCAAAGCAATACCCCAAACAGAAACTCCCTCCGGTGTACCGCAAGCGCCGGAGGGAGTTTCTGTTTGCATCAGCTTTTGTATTTTATGATTTCCTGCAATCAAAGGAGAGATTTTTATGTCTGAACTGATCACCCGCCGTACTTTTTTAAAGGCCACTGGTGCCGCCGCACTGGTCGCTGCCGCCGGCAGTATGCTGGTTGGCTGCGGAGATGGAGCGTATGCTTCCACTCCCGAAAATCTGGTTGCTCCTCCCATCGATAATAGCGATTTCGCTAATTTTGGCTCTTTTACCGCAGATATCGGCCCTTTGAGCGGGCAGTGGACTTCCAGCTCCATCTATGAATTTGATACCCGCCACAACTATTTCTACACCGGCTTCAAACTGGATAATGAAAGCGGCAGCAGTGATGTCACCGTCAGCACCAGCAACTTTGCTTTCAGCCATACCGATGGCGGCACTGGTAAGGTATGTGGTCTTGGATACAAAGGTCTGAACAGCAGCAAAACCGCCTATGTATTCAACCAGTCTCTTGCTGTTCCTGCAGGCCGGTCCAAAACCGTTATTCTTTTCATCGACATCGGCCCCGTCACTACCTCTTCTTTCGATAAATTCTATAGAGGAACCATAACCATCACGCTGAGTAAACTTAATAATCAAACGGCCACCTTTACTTTTAACGGCCTGATCAGCGACCCTTCCTCTACCGTTTCCTGACAGTAAAACTCCCCTGAAATGCCGTAAAAAGCCTTTCGGGGGAGTTTTTGTTTACAGCGCGCGGAACTTTGCCGCAAACACGCTGAGCACGATTTTAGGGTTCACCTGCGCGCCAAGGCGCTGGATGGCGGCTTCGGCCAGCCGCAGGGCACGCTGGGCGGCAATGCCCTGCACCGGTGCGTGGGGGCTATGCCGCAGGCCCGCTGCCGCCACCGCGCGGAAGTCCGTCAGCAGGGCGGCGGCACCGGCTTTGTCCTTTTCGTAGGCGGCCAGCAGGCAGGCTGCGGCATAGCTGTCACGGTCGGCAGCGGCCTTTGCCAGCTGCAGGGCCTTTTCCACCTGCGCGGTGCGGGCTTCGTCCTGTGCGGCGGCAAGCACCGTACCAATGTGCCCGTCGAACAGTTCGCTGTACAGCGCGGCCGTCTTTTTGTCCACCCCCTGTGCGGCGCAGTAGCGGGCGCACTGCTCCGGCGAGACAGGAGCCACTGCAAAGCTGACGCAGCGGCTGCGGATGGTGGGCAGCACGCCTGCCAGCGAATCCGCCGTAAGCAGGAACAGCACCCCCTCCGGCGGCTCTTCCATCACCTTCAGCAGGGCATTGGCGGATTCCTCGTTCATCTTTTCCACATGGTAGAGCAGCACGGCACGGCCCTCGGCCGAAAGGCTGGTGTTGAAGATCTCGCTGCGCATAGCCTTGACCTGACTGACCAGATATTTTCCGCCTGCGCCCATACCGGCAACGCTGATTGCTTCACGCACGATGCCGGTCTCCACATGGCCGCTGTCGCGGTCGCCGGGCTTACCCACAGCACGGCAGCATTCGCCCCGCAGAAGGGCCTCAGCGGGCGCTCCGCCTGCAGGGTAAAGATAATCTGCCGCAATGCAGCGGGCCGCAAAACCGGCTCCAAGGCCCTCTTCACCCACCAGCAGCACGCTGTGGGTCAGGCGGTGGGCCGCCAGCATCAGCTGCACGCTGCTTTTCAGTTCTGCATTGCCCTCCATGCGGTCCAGCATCATGGTGTTTCTCCTTACCTTCTGTTTCTCCGCTTCCACTGCTCACGGCGTACCCACGCGCGGACGGAACGATAGGCCATCGGGCCAAAGAACAGCCAGACGTTCGCCATGCTGAGCAGCAGGCTCAGCTTTTGCGGCAGCGGCGCGCCCAGAAAGCTGAGCACCCACAGTGCTGCCGCAAAAAAGCCAAAGTATTTCACCCGGACGGGGATGACAAAGAACAGCAGCACCTGCACCTCCGGGTACAGCATGGCAAAGGCCAGCAGCAGCGAAAGGGACAGGCAGTAGGTGCTGCCGGTCACGCCGGTGAGCAGGCAGGCCAGCACGGTGCCCAGCATCCCGGAAAACAGATACACCGTATAGCGGAAATCGCCCCACTCCTGTTCCAGCGCTGTGCCGATGAACCATGTGAAATAGATGCCCAGCACCGCGCTGAGGATGCTGCCGCCGTAAGAGGGGATGAACGCAAAGGTGATGATGCGCCAGATCTGGCCGCGCAGCAGAAAATAGCGGCTGAGTGCCAGCCAGACACTGACGGTCTGGTTGACAAACAGCTCGATGGCCAGCACAAGGATCTGCCCGCCCACCAGAATGTTGGTCAGATTCGGGATGCCGAAGCGGCCGTATTTGCGCTCCAGCTGGTTGAGCCAATTGTTCATATAGGGTGCCTCCAACGCATTGTATTCCGATATCGGTGAGTTTTGCCGCATTTTTCTGCTGTTATTGTACCATGATTGGCCGGGGCATTCAAGGCAATGCCACAGTGTGGAAAACTGCCGCATCTTCCGCCCAAAAATACAGCTGTCAAGCGGATCTTGCGGCACAAAAGCACAACTGGAAAGTGTATGGAGTTTCCTGTCTGGAATGAACTTTTCACTTTTTCCACCGGGTTTTCCACCGTTTTTGTGAAGAAAAGGGCAAGTTTTCCATGAAGTTTTCCACTTTTTCCACCGGGTTTTCCACAGCAAAAGGGCATCATCCCTATACACACCGTAATTCAGGCCGCAGCTTTCTGGTAAGTTTTGGGCAAAAATGCGGGCATTCTGCCTTTTATAAAAAAGAAAGTCGAAGGATTTTCTTTGCATTCTACAAACCGTTCCTGAGCGGCGATTTGTTTTTCTCCAATCTGGAATGAACCGGTCACAAGTTTTCAACACTGGGCCGCTGCCGTTTTTCTGTGTGGAAAAGGCGGGGAAACATGCAGTTTTCCACACCGGAAAAAGCTGCTGCTCGCGGGCGCGCCGGGAGCAAACTCCCCCAGTCTCGCTGCGCTCGACAGATTCCCCTTTTTGTCGCTGCGCGACATCTTCCCCCGGCCGGGGGAAGTCGTCCTCTGGGATGGGGCCTTTGGCAGTACGGAAAAGTTTCCGGCTAAAGTGCAGAGCTTGCGGCACGCCAGAGGCTCCCTCTTTGAGGGAGCTGGCAAAACCGTCAGGTTTTGACTGAGGGAGTTGGCATCGCGCAGCGACGACTGAGAGGGTTCGTCCTATAAAAATGCCGGGCAGTCACTTCAAGACTGTCCGGCATTGCTTTTTTCTTTACATCATATTGTGGAATACCAGCTGTGCGATCTGGAAATACAGGATCAGGCTGCAGGCATCCACGATGGTGGTGATGAAGGGGGTAGCCATGATGGCCGGGTCGGCACCCAGCTTCTTGGCTGCCAGCGGAAGCATACCGCCCACCAGCTTTGCCAGAATGACGCTGAAGAACAGCGACACGCTGACCACGATGGCATAGCCCATCACGTTGGCGTACTGGCCGGGGAAGAGGAAGGTGTACATCAGGTAGATGCGCAGGCCGTTCACGATGCCCAGCACCGCGCCCACGATGGCCGACACCCGCAGCTCCTTGCCCAGCACCCGCACAAAGTCGGCGGGTTCTACCTCACCCAGAGCCAGGCCGCGCACCATCAGGGTGCTGATCTGGTTGCCGCAGTTGCCGGCGGTATCCATCAGCATGGGCATGAAGGAGACCAGCAGCGGCAGGCTGACAAAGGCCTCTTCATAGTGGGTGGTGACCATGCCGGTAAAGGTGGCGGACAGCATCAGAATCAGCAGCCATGGAATGCGCTGCTTCGCGTGGGTCCAGACGCTGGTGCCGAAGTAGGTGGTGGCATCGTCGTCCGGCAGAATAGCAGCCATCTTCTGCATATCCTCGGTGCTCTCGTCGGTCAGAACGTCGATTGCATCGTCGATGGTGATGATACCCACGAACATGCCCTCGTTGTCCAGAACAGGCATGGCGGTAAAGTCGTAGCGCTGCATCTCACGGGCCACGTACTCCTGATCGTCGGTCACTTTCACAGTGACCACGTTATCATCCATGATCTCGTTGATGGGAGTATGCGGCTCTGACAGCAGCAGGCTGCGGGCAGAAACAACGCCCTTCAGGCGGTTGCGCTCCACCACGTAGCAGGTGTACACGGTCTCTGCGTTTTCGCCCTGCTTGCGGATGGCTTCAAAAGCCTGCGCCACGGTCATATCCTCGCGCAGACGGACATATTCGGGGGTCATCAGGCTGCCGGCAGAGCTTTCGGGGTAGTTCAGCAGCTTGTTCAGGCTCTCACGGGTCTGCTTGGAGGATTTCTCCAGCACCCGCTTCACCACGCCTGCCGGCATATCCTCCAGCAGGTCGGCGGCATCGTCCAGACTCATCTCTTCAATGGCGCCCACCAGCTCCACATCTGAGAAGGCGTTCACCAGATCGTCGCGGGCCTCGTCGGACATATAGGCAAATGCCTCGGTGGCCACTTCCTTTTTGAGCAGGCGGAACACCACAAGGCGGTTGTTTTCGTCCAGCTCTTCCAGCAGCTCGGCAAGGTCGGCGGGCTGCTCTTCCTCGGTGACTTCGCGCAGCTTGACGTACTGCTTCTTGATCAGCAGCTTGAGCAGGCGGCTCTTGGTGAGCATCTCAGGGTTGGCCTTGACCTCTTCGTCGTTGGCTTCCTCTTTTTCGGCCTCGCGCATGTCCTGCTTGAGGTCTTCAGTAGCTTCCTCGTTCAGATCTTCAGCCAGCTTCTGGCGGACCTCGGCGGGGATATCAGCAGGCAGCTCCTGCACCGGCAGCGCCTGTTCCGCAGCATCAGCCGTCAGCTTTTTTTCTTCCATATCCATTGGGCGTACCTCCTCAGTTTTTACGGAACAGGAGCAGCTCCTGTATCCGGAGGACGCAGCAGATCGGGAAACAAAAAACGCGCCGCCTTGCCTGCCGGAATGCCGCAAACGCCGCATTCTGCGCACACAAAGCCGCGCCTTCCTCTGCTCTGTTTTGCGGAAAGATGCACCGTTGAAGCGGTGCTTTTCCGCAAGGCTCAGCGAAGGAGGCGAACGGTTGGGGAAAACGCAGTTGTTTTTGTTTTCTGATCCACCGCGCCGGTGGTTCTACTTCGACTATGATCCGGGTCCATTTTCCTGCGTTCACCTCCAAGTTTTCATATTCATTTTTATTATAGCGCCGCAAAAAAACGGGGTCAACCCTAAACCACCGATTTACCAGAATTTTGCAAAACAAAACACCCTCTTCCGTGTTGCGGCACACGAAAAAGGGTGTTTTGCTTGGATATTGCCTTGGTGTGAGGAGGAATCATGTTACTTGGGTAAGCGGTTGCGGCCCCGCTTCCCATGGCAAAAGTATAACAGCTTTCACAATTCAATTCGTTAAGAAGCTATGAAGAAACTGTAAAAAGGGAATGGTATCTTTTGGAAGATTTTGTGATAACATTTTTTGATTGACCTTCGTTTTTTCACATGCTAAAATGGAACTGTAAAAGCGGCTGTTGTGATGCCAGATCACAGCAGCCGCTTCTCTTTTACACAAAAAATACGCCCCGGTCACCTTGCGGTGAGCGGGGCGCTAAAAACGATATACGTTTTTTACTGCGGCAAGATCCCTGCAAAGCAGGTCTTATGCAGCAGGCGGAGCAAGGTATCTGCAAGCAGACCTTATGCTCCTGACACACGCGGGGTGTGCTTTCAAGGACCCTCGCGGGCGCTTTGGTATCTCATATCCCGCTGCGGTACTTCGCACGGAACAAAGCACCGCCCGGGAAGTGAAATCAGATAGAACTCGTATGGCGAATGCTGTACTTTAGCACATCACCTGCATGGATGGATGCGTTTCTCCGCTTCGTACCGCTGCATTGCGCAGTAACCGCCGGTACGGGGCAGCCGCCCTCTTGCATTGTGGGGCTAAGGTGCCGCAAATATTTGCATCCAAAGCGCAGAAGAATGCTTACTTGTACAGGTCGACCAGACGGGTCAGGTGCTCGTAGCGGTCGTTTGCAACTTCCTGGTTGCGTGCGAACAGCTCCTTAGCACGGTCGGGGAATGCACGAGTCAGGCGGCTGTAACGGGTCTCGTTAGCCAGCAGTGCCTGATACTTCTCGTTATCCACAGCCTTGGAGGTCAGGGTGAACGGATTCTTGCCCTGAGCCTTGTTTGCCGGGTTGAAGGTGAACAGGTTCCAGTAACCGGCCTCAACTGCCTTCTTCATCTCGTTCTGGCAGTTGGTCATGCCGCCCTTGACACCGTGCAGCTCGCAGGGAGCGTAGCCGATGATCAGAGACGGGCCGGGGTAAGCCTCAGCCTCAGCGATGGCCTTGACAGCCTGAGCCGGGTTAGCACCCAGTGCGATCTGAGCAACATAGATGTAACCGTAGGTCATAGCGATCTCGGACAGGCTCTTCTTGCTGATTTCCTTACCAGCAGCAGCGAACTGGCAGACTTCACCAATGTTGGAAGCCTTGGATGCCTGTCCACCGGTGTTGGAGTACATCTCAGTATCGAAGACCATCACGTTGACATCCTCGCCGGAAGCCAGAACGTGGTCCAGACCACCGAAGCCGATGTCGTATGCCCAGCCGTCACCACCGAAGATCCAGACGGACTTCTTGGCGATGAACTGCTTGCTCTTCAGGATCTCTGCAGACTTCTCGCAGCCGGCAGCAGCAGCCTTCTCCAGCTCAGCGATCAGGGCCTTTGCGGGCTCGTCGTTGGCCTTGGTGTTGTTCTTGGTCTCCAGGAACTTCTCAAAGGCAGCCTTCAGCTCAGCAGAAGCCTTGTCGGAACCAGCAACCTCTGCGATCTCCTTGATCAGGTTCTCGCGGACGGTCTTCTGGCCGATGTACAGGCCCAGACCATGCTCTGCGTTATCCTCGAACAGGGAGTTGCACCATGCAGGACCATGGCCGCTGTCCTTGTTGACGGTGTACGGAGAGATGGAAGCGGTGCCGCCCCAGATGGAGGAGCAGCCGGTAGCGTTGGAGATGTACATCTTCTCGCCGAACAGCTGAGTGATCAGGCGAGCGTAAGAAGTCTCGGCACAGCCTGCGCAGGAGCCAGAGAACTCCAGCAGCGGCTGGTTGAACTGAGAACCGATAACGGTATCGTCAGCAAACTTGGAAGGCTTCTTGGAGATGTTGGCCACGCAGTAGTCGAACACTGCCTGCTGATCGGCCTGGCTGTCCTGCGGCACCATGGTGATAGCCTTGGTGGGGCAGACGGTGACGCACTCGCCGCAGCCCATGCAGTCCAGAGGAGACACAGCCATAACAAACTTGTACTCGTTTGCGGGCTTGTTGTCGCGGCTCTTGGTCTGTGCAGGAGCAGCTGCCAGCTCGTCGGCGGTCAGCTGGAAGGGACGGATGGTAGCATGAGAGCAGACGAATGCACACTGGTTACAGCCAACGCACTTTGCAGCATCCCACTCGGGGACGTTGACAGCGGTGCCGCGCTTCTCGTATGCAGAAGCGCCCTGCTCCCACTCGCCGTTTGCATTTGCCACGAAGGAAGAGACAGGCAGGCTGTCGCCGTCCATGCGGGCAATGGGCTCCATGACATCGCGGATCTGCTTGACCAGCTCCGGACGGCCGGTGAGAGCCTTGGGTGCGGGATCAGCCTCGGGGTTGGACCAGGATGCGGGCACGTCCACCTTGTGGATGGCGTCAACGCCTGCATCGATAGCCTTCCAGTTCATCTCAACGACGTCCTGGCCCTTCTTGCCGTAGCTCTTCTGAGCTGCCTGCTTCATGAAGTTGACGGCATCCTCGATGGGCATGACGTCAGCCAGCTTGAAGAATGCAGACTGCAGGATGGTGTTGGTGCGCTTGCCCATGCCGATCTCGATAGCCTTATCGATTGCATTGATGGTATACAGCTGGATGTTGTTGTCAGCGATATACTTCTTTGCCTCGGCGTTCAGGTGCTGGCCCAGCTCCTCATCGGACCACTGGCAGTTGATCATGAACACGCCGCCGGGCTTGACATCCTGGACCATCTTCATGCCCATGTGGATGTAAGCGGGGTTGTGGCAGGCCACGAAGTCAGCCTGGTTGATGTAGTAGGGGCTGCGGATGGGCTTGTCGCCGAAACGCAGATGGCTGATGGTCACGCCGCCGGTCTTCTTGGAGTCATACTGGAAGTATGCCTGAACATACTTGTCGGTATGGTCGCCGATGATCTTGACGGAGTTCTTGTTAGCACCGACAGTACCGTCGCCGCCCAGACCCCAGAACTTGCACTCCTTGGTGCCAGCAGCTGCGGTGATGGGAGCGGGCTTGACTTCCGGCAGAGACAGGAAGGTGACATCATCGGTGATACCCAGAGTGAAGCGCTCCTTGGGCTGATCCTTCTCCAGCTCCTTGAACAGAGCAAAGATGGAGGACGGCGGGGTATCCTTGCTGCCCAGACCATAACGGCCGCCGGTCAGAACGACATCGTTCAGGCCAGCCTCACGCAGGGTAGCAGCAACATCCAGGTACAGGGGCTCGCCCAGAGAGCCGGGCTCCTTGGTGCGGTCCAGCACAGCCACCTTCTTGGCGGTCTTGGGCAGGACCTTCAGCAGGGAAGCGGAGACCCAGGGACGGTACAGGCGGACCTTGACGATACCGACCTTCTCGCCCTTGGCGTTCAGGTAGTCGATGACCTCATCAGCAACGTCGCAGATGGAGCCCATAGCCACGATCACACGGTCAGCATCGGGTGCGCCGTAGTAGTTGAACAGATCGTAGTTGGTGCCCAGCTTTGCGTTGATCTTGGCCATGTACTTCTCAACAACAGCAGGCAGAGCGTTGTAAACGCTGTTGCATGCCTCACGATGCTGGAAGAACACGTCGCCGTTCTCGTGGGAGCCGCGCATCTTGGGGTGCTCGGGGTTCAGAGCCTTCTTACGGAACTCCTCCACAGCCTCCATGTTGCACATTTCCTTCAGATCGGCGTAATCCCACTTCTCGATCTTCTGGTACTCATGAGAAGTACGGAAGCCATCGAAGAAGTTCAGGAAGGGAACCTTGCCCTCGATGGCGCACAGATGTGCGACAGGGGACAGATCCATGACTTCCTGCACGCTGCTCTCGACCAGCATTGCAAAGCCGGTCTGACGGCATGCCATAACGTCGCTGTGATCACCAAAGATGTTCAGGGACTGAGTAGCAACGGTACGTGCAGAAACATCGAACACGCAGGGCAGCTGCTCAGCAGCGATCTTGTACATGTTGGGGATCATCAGCAGCAGGCCCTGAGAAGCGGTGAAGGTGGTGGTAACAGCACCTGCACCCAGAGAGCCGTGCACAGCGCCAGCAGCGCCGGCCTCAGATTCCATCTCGACGACCTTGACCTGATTGCCGAAGATGTTCTTCTGGCCAGCTGCGGACCACTGGTCCACAGAGTCAGCCATCGGAGAAGACGGGGTAATGGGGTAGATGGCAGCCACGTCCGTGTAGGCATACGCTACATGGGCGGCAGCGGTATTGCCATCCATAGTTTGCTTTGCTCTAGGCATTTTTCTTCCTCCATTATTCAGAATTTGGTACCTTTTGCGCGGGGCAATATGCCCCACATGGGACCGGAGAACCCCATAAAGGCACTATTGCTTGTATACTATAATAGCAAATTCCGCCCATAAAGTAAACGTAAACCGCTCAACAAACGCACCAAAAATAAAGAAATTTTTTTAGCGCTTTTGTACGTCTTTAGTTCGTTAAAGTGAGCACTGGCGCGGATTTTCCGGTTTTGGCCTGCCTGCTTTGCCAGATCCTGTAATTTTTTTCGCAAAAAGGGGAGGGAACCCTCTCCCTTGTATTTATCACATCTTTATTGACAACAAACCTCATTTTGCCGTAAACTGAAGCCATAGAAAACCGGCGCTGTGCCGGGCAAAGAGGGTAATAAAATGGAGAAGACCGTGCATTACGAAAAAACACTCACCAGCGAGGTGCTCTTCGAGGGCCGGGTGATCACCCTGACAAAAGACACTGCCCTGCTGGAAAACGGCAAGACCGCCGAACGCGAAGTGGTGCATCACCACGGCGGTGCGTGCATCCTGCCCTATTTTGAGGACGGCACCATCTGCATGGTGCGTCAGTTCCGCTACGCCATGCAGCAGGAGCTGTGGGAGCTGCCTGCCGGCAAGCTGGAAAAGGGTGAGGACCCCTTTGAAGCCGCCAAGCGGGAGCTGGGCGAGGAGTGCGGCCTGACCGCGGACAATTATATCTCTCTGGGCCAGTTTTTCCCCACCGTGGGCTATGACACCGAAGTGATCTATACATGGGTCGCTACCGGCCTGCACAAGACCCAGATGCATCTGGATGCCGATGAATTCCTGACCCCTGACCGTGTGCCGCTGGATAAAGCTTATGAGATGGTCATGAGCGGCGAGATCCGGGACGGCAAGACCATTGCCGGTATCCTGAAGCTCAAGGCCCTGATCGCCGAGGGCAGGCTGTGAACATCCTGTACGAAGATGCCGCCCTTGTGGTGCTGGACAAGCCCGCCGGACTTTCCAGCGAAGAGGGCGTGCCCGCAGCCCTGCGGCAGCTGTGGAGCCAGCCGGATGCCTTTGTAGGCGTGGTGCACCGGTTGGACACGGGTGTGTCCGGCCTGATGGTGTTTGCCAGAACACCCGGGGCTGCGGCCGCACTCAGCCGTCAGATCACCCAGAGTCAGAACGCCTACGCTGTGCAGGATGGCAGGGCCGAAGGGAAGCCGGAAGTGCCGCAGTTCATCAAGCGGTATCGGGCCGTCATTGCAGGCGGGCCGGACGAAGCACTGCCCGCCGAAGGCACCCTGCGGGACTGGCTGTTCAAGGACAGCCGCCGGGGCCGGGTGTTCCCGGTCAGCCGCCCGCGCAGAGGTGTACGGGAAGCCGTGCTGGAATACCGCATCGTGAAAACGGCAGGAGAGATGAGCCTTGCTGAGATCACGCTGCACACCGGCCGCACCCATCAGATCCGGGTGCAGTTTGCATCCCGGAAGCATCCGCTGGCCGGAGACGGCAAATACGGAAGCCGCGTAAAAGGCAGCATTGCCCTGCAGAGCTGCGGCCTGCAGTTTTTGCACCCGGAGACCGGAAAGCCCATGGCATTCACGCTGCCGCTGCCGGAGGGTGCGTTCTGGAAACCGTTTGAAGGATAATGCATTTCCATTAGGTGAGAGGTATGGAACAATACAAAACTGATGCTGAGATCTATGCTGTGCTGGAGCGGGAAATCATTGACCTGACCATCCGCCCCGGCTCTTCGCTGAGCGAAAATCCGCTCTGTGCCCGCTTTGGCGCACCGCGCACCCTGATCCGGGTGGTGCTGCAGAAGCTGCAGGAAAACGGGCTGGTAAAGATCGTGCCTTACAAGGGCACCACCGTCACCCGGCTGAACCGCCGCATCGTGGACGAGCTGATCTACGAGCGCACCGCCGTGGAAGCCCGCGTATTGCGGGATTTTTCGCCCCGGTGCACCCCGGAGCAGCGGGCGTTGATCCGCAGGCGGGTGGAAGCCTACGAGGCCCTTGCGGCCATGGAGAGCCCGGATTACAACAAGCTGTACGAGGCCGACCGTGCCCTGCACGGGACATGGTTTGCGGCCATGGATAAAATGTACCTGTGGAGCACCCTGCAGAACGCCCACGCCGACTACAGCCGCTTCCGGATGCTGGACACCATGACCACCGGCGGCCTTGCCGAGGTGATCGCAGACCACCGCAACCTGATGAACGCCATCGAGCGGTGCGACCTTTCCGCCTTTGAACCGTTGGTGGAACGGCACCTGTACGGCGGCATCCGGCGGCTTGGCTCCAAGCTGACCGAGGAATATGCCGATTATTTTGAGCCGGAAAAGTAATTGTTCTATGTGGAACATTTTATAAAACGAAAGGGCACAGCGCATTGCAGCGCCGTGCCCTTTTGTTTTATGCTGTCTGAATTTCAGAACACCCCGGAAATAAAAATTTCCAGACCAATGCCAATGAGGATGATGCCGCCCAGAATGGATGCCTTGCCGGAGAGCTTGGTGCCAAACTTTTTGCCGATGCGCAGGCCCGCCATGCAGATAAAGAAGGTGACCACCGCAATGATGAGCGATGCCGCAAGTGCCATCAGCCAGCCGTATTCCGAAATGGTGAAGCCCACCGAAAGCGCATCAATGCTGGTAGCCACGCCCTGCATGAGCAGTGCACCCGCACTCAGCTCTGCTGCTTCTTCGGCCTCTTCGCCCTTGATGCCATCCACCAGCATTTTGCCGCCAATATAGCCCAGCAGAGCCAGCGCGATCCACGGGATGAACTTTTCAAACGAAGAGAACAGCTCCACAATGGTGTGCACGCACACCCAGCCTGTCATGGGCATCACGGCCTGAAAAAGGGCAAAGGTGCCCGCGATCCTGCACATGGTTTTCCTGCTCATGCGGGGGTCGTGCAGGCCGTTTGCCATGGACACCGAGAACGCATCCATTGCAAGGCCCACGCCCAGCAGGGCACTGTTGAGGAAAAATACAAAGCTCCATTCCATATTGTCTGCCTCCTGAATCTGACCAGAATATCGGGCAATACAAAACCCGGTCTCGGGCGCACATGTACGTCCGGGACCGGGTGATTTTTTGAAACCAACTCCATGTGCACGGGCGCTGTTCTATGCGCCAAAAACACATGAGTCTCGCAAATGAAAGCAAGCCAGACCGGAACCAACGGTCATCATGTTGACTTGCTGCGCCCTGCAAAAGCGCCTGCTACTCCCCCACGAGTATTTGTGATTGTTTTGCCATTGTAGCATATCTTTGCAGGGAAGTCCAGACAAACCTGCGCGGTTACACGGTATTTTTCCATCGGCGGGCAAAATACCAGTCCTGTGAAATAATAAAACACAGGGTGTTGCCCAGTGCCCTCAGGGTAACAGCATGTTCCTGGCGCAAGGCCCGGCGGGCGCAGCGCTCGTACTCCCGCGCCTGCTGCATCCGGGCACTCCGGCGCTCTTCGGCGGTCAGGTGCATTCCCACATCGATCAGGGAGTGCAGCAGTGCCCAGTACAGCTCACACAGCGAACCCGTGATGCCATGGCGGCGGACGCACTCGAACACGGTATAGTTTGCTTCCACACGGTCGAGATTGCGCAGGGTGACTTTGCTGTTGACGATGCTGCCCGCCACCTTGCGGTAAAGGTACAGCGCATCCGGGATATTCGCGATTCTGTCCGCTTTTTCGTAGGCGTAGGCGATCAGCAGGGTGTCCTCGTTCAGCTTGCCCTCTGCAAAGCGCAGCTGCGCAAAAATGCTGCGGTGGTACAGCTTGTTCCACACCACCATGTAGGGCAGAAGGGTGCTGTGCTCCAACGCCTGCTCCGGGGTCAGCACCTCCCGCCGCACATGCAGATACTGCTTCCGGATGGGGGTCAGGGCTTCGTCCACCTGCCGGTAATTGCACACGGCCATCTGTGCACCGGCCTCCTGCGCCGCATGGTAAAGCTTTGCGCAGAAGTCCGGCGTGATGGTATCGTCTGAATCCACAAAGGCGATCCATTCGCCCTCTGCCGCGTCCAGCCCGGCATTGCGTGCCCCGCTCAGGCCACGATTCTTCTGGTGGATGACCCGGATGCGGTTGTCCTTTGCCGCTGCGGCATCGCACAAAGCAGGGCAGCTGTCCGGAGAGCCATCGTCCACCAGGATCAGCTCAAAATCCGTGAAGGTCTGGGCAAGGATGGAAGAGATGCAGGCGCTCAGGAAACGCTCTGTCTTATATACCGGCACGATGATGCTGATCTCCGGCTGTTTTTTATGTTGTTCCTGCACAATAAACTCCTCATTGCTTCAGGTCGTTTTCTGTCGTCTTTCCGCCCTTTTGCGGCATAGATCCAGATAACTGCAGGCCGATGCAGCGCAGACCACTGCCGCCCACAAATTTTTTAGTGTTACGCCGCGGGCTTGCATCAGCCGATGGCGGGCTGTACGCTCATACGCAAAGGCTTCCTTCATCCGGGGGCTTTTGCGCTCTTCCGGTGTCAGGTGCAGCCAGATGTCCCACACGGCAGTCAAAATCGGGCGATAGGCTGCACACAAAGCATCCCGGATGCCGTTTTGGTACAGCACATCAAACAGGCGGTACCATGCTTCCACCCAGTCCAGTGTTTTCAAGGTAGTCTTGCGGTGCATGGCACTGCCGGTAACGATGCGGTAATTGTATAAAAAATCCCATACACCGCAGGCAGAAGCCGCTCTTGCGTAAATGACCGGCATGAGACAGGTATCTTCAAACGCCTTGTTTTCTGGATAGCGCAGATTTTCCAGCAGTTTTCGGCGATAAAGCTTATTCCACGGAACCTGAAAATCCGACACCACCATCCGGCGCAGAACTTCCTCCTGCGGCAAAAACTCGTTCAAAAGGCGATGTTCTCCGCCTGCAAGCGTTTTGCCCGTTTCATCAATGCACTGACTGCTGCAGATAGCAAAATCTGCACCCGTTTCCAGCGCTGCCTTATGCATTTTTTCCAGATATTCTGGTGCTGCTGTATCATCCGAATCCACAAATGCGATCCAATTTCCCTGTGCTGCATCCAGACCCGCATTGCGGGCTGTGCTTACACCGCCGTTTTGCTTATGGATCACCCGCACGCGGCTGTCCCTTTTTGCTGCTGCATCGCACAGGGCAGGGCAGTTGTCCGGTGAGCCATCGTCCACAAGGATCAGTTCAAAATCTGTAAAGGTCTGAGCGAGGATGGAATCAATACACTCATTCAGATATTTTTCCACCTGATACACTGGCACGATGATGCTGATCTCCGGTTTTCCACTTTCTGTTCTTTCACTCACAGTATTTCTCCCATTCGGAATTCAGTTTTATTTCCGGTACTTGAAGTTGAAGTAGAACTGCGGGTTTGCAATGCAGAGTGCGGTTTCTGCTGCGTTGCGCAGGGTACAGGCCCCCTGTTGACGAACCTCTCTGCCTGCTTTTTTCAAGCACGCTTCCGCCTGCTGAACCCGTTCACTGTTTCTCTGTTTTGGTGGCAGATTTTTTTTTTGTGTTTCGGAGCATGCGTTTCATCAGTACATACTGCAGGAATGCTGTGTCTTTTTTTCCATACTTGAGTGCACAAGCAAGAAGGCCGTAGTTTGCATCGATCTCATCCAGATTTTTCAAGGTGACTTTTCCATGCATGATGCTTGCCGGATGCAGCCGGTAATGGTACAGTTTTTCCTTTATACAAGCCACAGCTGTTGCATGTTCAATGATTTCCGGTGTGGTAAATGCATCTTCATAGTTTTTGCCCACAGGAAAAACGATTCCTTCCAGCACATCTCTCCGATGCAGTCTTGTTGCTGCCTGAATCAACGGCGTAAGGCGGATGCGGTGTATTGCTTCCTCACGGGAAAGCACTTCTGTACGTAAAGGCTGTTCCTGATAATCACAAAGACTTCCATCCTCTTCCATAAAAACTTCGTTGCAGACTGCAAGTTCAGCACCTGCCTGCTTTGCTGCCCGCAGCATTTTTTCGTAGTAAGTCTTGTCTACAAAGTCATCCGGGTCCACAAAGCCGATCCAATTTCCCTGTGCAGCTGCCAAACCCGCATTGCGAGCTGTGCTTACACCTCCGTTGATTTTATGGATCACCCGCACGCGGCTGTCTTTTTCTGCCGCAGCATCACACAGGGCAGGGCAGTTGTCCGGGGAGCCATCGTCCACAAGGATCAGCTCAAAATCCGTAAAGGTCTGTGCCAGAATGGAATCAATGCATTCGTTCAGGTATTTTTCCACCTTATACACCGGCACGATGATGCTGATCTCCGGGGATTTTTTTTGCTCTGTCATGTTCCTTAAACCACTTTCTGTGTTTATTTTTATTCCTCACACGCTATTTCTATTATACATGGTTTGGATGGATTTGAAAAGAAGCCGCCGTGCAGAAATCTCTGTGCGGCGGCTTCTTTCAAATCTTATTGTGTTTTCAAGGTTTACTCTTCGCCCTTATCGTCTGCTTCCGGGGCTTCTGCAGCGGCGGCAGCATCCGCAGCTTCCATGGCGGCAAGCTGCTCTGCGGTGGGCTCGGCATCGGCATCGGAGGTGTCGATCTGCTCGGTCTGGGCCTCGTCGTCGTGGTCGGTGCGGGCAAGTACCATCACCTTGTCGTTCTCACCCAAGCGCATCACCCGCACGCCGGAGCCGTAGCGGCTCTGCAGCGGGATCTCGTTGGCGTGCAGACGGATGATGATGCCCTCCTGACTGCTCAGCAGCACGTCGTCCACATCGTCCACGATCTTGACCGCAGCCACCTTATCCTTGGCGGCGTCGTAGTTGCGGATGCCCTTGCCGCCGCGGGCGGTGATGCGGTAGGTGTCGATGTCCGACCGGCGGCCCTTGCCGTTCTCGGTGACGGTGAGCACCGTGCCGCCCTCGCGGCAGATGCACACGCCCACAACTTCATCGCCCTCGGCCAGACGGATGGCGCGCACGCCGTGGCCGCTGCGGCCCATGGGACGTGCATCCTCTTCGTTGAAGCGGATGGCCTGACCGTTGCGGGTGGCAACGATGAGCATATCGTGGCCGGAGGTCAGGCGGGTCCATGCCAGAGCATCGCCCTCGTTCAGGGCAATGCCGATCAGGCCGGACTTACGGATGTTAGCATACTGTTCCAGCGGGGTGCGCTTGATGAGGCCCTGCTTCGTGACCATGGTCACAAAGCCGCCCTCGGTGTCGGCTTCCTTCGACTGGCAGATCATGTTGGTGACCTTTTCGCCCTCGGCCAGCTGCAGCAGGTTGACGATGTTGCTGCCCTTGCTGGTGCGGCTGCCCTCGGCAATGGTGTAGCCCTTGATGCGGAACAGACGGCCCCGGTCGGTAACAAAGAGCACATAGTCGTGGGTGGAGCCGACGAACATTTCCTGCACGATGTCCTCTTCCTTGCGGGTCATGCCGGAGATGCCGCGTCCGCCGCGGCGCTGTGCCTGATAGGTGGCCTTGAGCTGGCGCTTGATATAGCCGGCCTCGGTCAGGGTGTAGACACACTGCTCCTCGGCGATCAGATCCTCGATATCCACCTCACCGGTCACGGACTGGATCTCGGTGCGGCGCTCGTCGCCGAAGCGCTTTTTCATTTCCAGCAGCTCTTCCTTGACGATAGCAAGCACACGGGCGTCATCGGCCAGAATGGCCTCCCAGTTCTCGATCTTGGCCTGCAGGCTGGCAAGCTCTTCCTCGATCTTCAGGATCTCAAGGCCCGCCAGACGGCCCAGCTGCAGCTTGACGATGGCATCTGCCTGCGGGTCGTCAAAGCCGAACTGCTCCATGATGGCAGCCTTGGCCTCTGCCATGCCGCCCTTGCAGGCGCGGATGGTGGCGATCAGCTCGTCCACGATGTCGGTGGCCTTCTTCAGACCTTCCAGAATGTGGGCGCGCTCCTTGGCCTTTTTCAGGTCGTACTGGGTGCGGCGGCGCACCACCTCGTCCTGAAATTCCACGTATTTCTGAAGCATCTGCTTCAGGGTGAGGACTTTCGGCACCTTGTGGTCGATGGCCAGCATGATAACGCCCACGGTATCCTGCAGCTGGGTGTACTGGTACAGCTGGTTCAGGATGACCTGTGCATTGGCGTCCTTGCGGATATCCACCACGATGCGCATACCCTTGCGGTTGGTCTCATCGTTCAGGCCGGTGATGCCCTCAATGCGTTTCTCCTTGACAAGGTCGGCCATGTTCTCGATGAGGCGGGCCTTGTTGACCATATACGGGATCTCCGTAATGATGATCTGGGTGCGGCCGTTCTTGGTCTCCTCGATGGTGGCGCGGCCCCGCAGGGTGATCTTGCCCCGGCCGGTGGCGTAGGCGGCGCGGATGCCGCTGCGGCCCATGATGATGCCGGCAGTGGGGAAGTCCGGGCCCTTGATGTATTCCATCAGGCCGGGCAGGTCGATGTCCGGATCGTCGATATAGGCGATGCAGCCGTCAATGACCTCGCTCAGGTTGTGGGGCGGGATGTTGGTGGCCATGCCGACCGCAATGCCCTGACTGCCGTTGACCAGCAGGTTGGGGAAGCGGCAGGGCAGCACGCTGGGCTCCTTCTTGGTCTCGTCAAAGTTGGGGTCCCAGTCGATGGTGTCCTTCTCGATATCGGTCAGCATCTCCACCGCCATGCGGCTCATGCGGGCCTCGGTGTAACGGTAGGCAGCCGGGGGGTCGCCATCCACAGAACCAAAGTTACCCTGACCATCCACCAGCGGATAGCGCAGAGAGAAGTCCTGTGCCAGACGGACCATGGCATCGTAGACCGATGCGTCGCCGTGGGGATGGTAGGAGCCCAGCACCGCACCAACGGTGTCGGCGGATTTGCGGTAGGGATGGCTGGGGTCGTTGCCGCGCTCGTGCATGGTGTACAGAATGCGGCGGTGAACAGGCTTCAAACCGTCGCGCACATCGGGCAGGGCGCGGGACACGATGACCGACATGGAGTAGTCCAGGAATGCGGTCTCGATCTCCTTTTTCACATCGCGGATGATCTTTTTGGTTCCGCTGCCCGGTATCATCACATAATCTTCTTCCATTGTTTCCTCCGTAGGGTTTGACCCTCTCTTTTGTACAGGAAAGGGATTTTTTTCTCGGAAAACAGCCTTGCCCTCTCAGGCGCTTACGCGCCAGATTCCCCCTTTTGTCGTTGCACGACATCTTCCCCCGGCGCGGGGGAAGTCTTTCCTCAAAGTGGGAGCCCTTGGCAGTCCACGCAAACGTCATCTCTTTGCCAAGGCCTCTCCCCTTTGGGGAGAGGTGGATTTGCGAAGCAAAGACGGAGAGGGCGAGCACGCTTACACGTCCAGCTTTGCGTACTGGGCGTTGGTCTCGATAAAGCGGCGGCGCGGCTCCACCTGATCGCCCATCAGGATGGTAAAGGCTTCATCGGCCTTCTCGGCATCGTCAATGGTGATCTGTACGATCACGCGGTTATCGGGGTTCATGGTGGTCTCCCACAGCTGTTCGGGGTTCATCTCACCAAGGCCCTTATAGCGGTTCACCTTTGCGCCGGGCATTTCCTGCGAAAGCACGGCCATTTCGGCATCGTTGTAGGCGTACTTGATGGTGTTGCCCTTCTGCACCTTGAACAGAGGCGGCTGGGCCACATACACATGGCCCTGCTCAATGAGCGGGCGCATATAGCGGAAGAAGAAGGTGAGCATCAGGGTGCAGATGTGGGAGCCATCCACATCGGCATCGGCCATGATGAACACTTTATCGTAGCGCAGCTTGGAGATATCGAATTCGTCACCAATGCCGCAGCCCAGTGCCAGTACAACGGGCATCAGCTTGTCGTTGCCGTAAATTTTATCGGCGCGGGCCTTTTCCACGTTCAGCATCTTGCCCCACAGCGGCAGGATGGCCTGAATGGCAGAATCACGGCCCATTTTTGCGGAACCGCCTGCAGAATCGCCCTCGACGATGAAGATTTCGGTGCGGCTGGGGTCTTTTTCGCGGCAGTCTGCCAGCTTGCCGGGCATCCGGCTGGTCTCCAATGCGCTCTTGCGGCGCACCAGTTCGCGGGCCTTTTTGGCAGCGGCACGGGCCCGGGCGGCCTGGGTGGCCTTTTCAAAGATGGCCTTTGCCACGCCGGGGTTCTCCTCAAAGAATTCCATCAGCTTGGAGTAGACCATATTGGAAACAAGGGTGCGGATCTCCGTATTGCCCAGCTTTGCCTTGGTCTGGCCCTCAAACTCCGCCTCCTGCAGCTTGACAGAGATCACGCAGATCAGGCCCTCGCGCACGTCTGCACCGGACAGGTTCTCGTCCTTATCCTTCAGCAGGCCGTGGCTGCGGCCGTAATCGTTGAACACGCGGGTCAGGCTGTTCTTGAAGCCCTCCTCGTGGGTGCCGCCGTCCGGGGTGTTGACGTTGTTGGCAAAGCTCAGCAGCAGCTCGTTGTAGCTGGAATTGTACTGCAGTGCGATCTCTGCCATGCCGCGGTCGGTCTGGCCCTTGAGGTAGATCACATTGGGGTGCAGCACGTCCAGCTTGCGCTTCTCGCCCAGATAGGTGACGAAGCTCTTGATGCCGCCCTCGTAGCACATGACCTCGGTGCGGTAGCAGGGTTCCCCCTCCTTGCCGTCCTCCAGTACGGGAGTGTACATCTCACGCTCGTCGGTCAGGGTGATCTTGACACCGGCGTTCAGGAAGCTTTCTTCCCGCAGGCGCTTTTCCAGCGTGTCGAAGTCGTACACGGTGGTATCCCGGAACATCTCCGGGTCCGGCTTGAAGGTGACCCGGGTGCCGGTAACGCCGTCGGCTACGGTGCCGATGCACTTGAGCGGGCCGTCCGGGTCGCCGCGGCGGAAGGTCTGCTCGTATTCGTGGCCGTCGCGGCGCACGTTGACGGTGAGCCACTCGGAGCAGGCGTTGACCACCGAAGCGCCCACGCCGTGCAGGCCGCCGGCCACCTTGTAGCCGGAGTTCTCGCCGCCGAACTTGCCGCCGGCGTGCAGGATGGTGTAAACGACGGTGACGGCGGGCAGGCCGGTGTCGGCCTGAATGTCCACAGGGATGCCGCGGCCGTTATCCGTGACCTGAATGATGTTGTCTTTCAGGATCTTGACCTCGATGTGGTCGCAGTAGCCGGCCAGTGCTTCATCGATGGCGTTGTCCACGATCTCGTAGACCAGATGATGCAGGCCGCGCTCGCCGGTGGAACCGATATACATGCCCGGGCGCTTGCGCACCGCCTCCAGACCCTTCAGAACCTGGATCTCGCTGGCATTATACTCATGGTCGGTAGCGGTTTCGGCATTTGTGCTGGTAATGATTTCTTCTGCCATTTCCTTTCTCCCTTTTGTTCAATGTTTGCATTTTTGTTCGATCTATCGTAAAAGCAGAGCATATTCTCCGCCTGTTGGCTGGTTTACTCAATCATTTTTTCGGCTCTGCGCCGCATGGCAGCAGGCGACAGCTCCGAAAGATACACCGTGTCCACCACGGCCCCGTCTGCCAGAACATAGCTCTGGGGCAGCTCGTCCGAAAGGCTCACCACCGCGCCGTTCTTCTGGGCGTAGTTCAGAAACTCCCGGCCCCGGGGGGTGATGGTGGTGGTTTCCAGATTGAAGATGCCGATAATGTCCCGGTCATTCAGCACGTAGTCACGGCCCAGATGAATATACATACAGTATTTTCCTTATTCTGGCAGTTCATGCATAAAGCGCCGTTTATTCACCGGCAGCTGCATGTACTTTTGCATCATTTCTTCATGCTTTGCTCAGCACACCGCCGTTCATGCGGTACACTTCGCCGTCCGTTTTCAGGAACGCGGTGTCATCGCAGCTGGTCACGAATGTCTGCTTTTCCTTCATGCGGGTGAGCAGATACTGCTTGCGGCCCTCGTCCAGCTCGCTGAGCACATCGTCCAGCAGGAGCACCGGGTGCTCTCCGGTGATCCGGGCAGCGGCAGCCGCTTCGGCCATTTTCAGGCTCAGCACCACGCTGCGCTGCTGTCCCTGACTTGCAAACACCTTTGCGGGCTGGTCGTCCAGCAGCAGCTCAACGTCCTCGCGGTGGATGCCGCACAGGCTCTGCCCGGCGCGCAGCTCTTCGTTCTGGCGCTGCTTCAAAAGTGCGGAAAGCCCGCCCGGCTCAAACTGGGCGGCATACCGCATCGCCATGCGCTCTGCCCCGTGGGAAAGCTCGGCATAGTTGGCGCAGGCCAGCGGTGTGAGCAGGGCCAGATACTCCCGCCGCCGCTTCTGGATGGCCTCGCCCTGTGCTGCAAGCTCCACGTTCAGCACTTCCAGCAGGGCGCATTTTTCTGCCCACGGGCGCTCCGTGCCGCCTGCGGAATGACGCAAAAGCGCGTTTTTCTGCTGCAATGCCCGCACATAGCGACGGTAGGTAGCAAGGTAGCCGGGGTACAGCTGGCACAGCGCCGCGTCCAGAAACCGCCGTCGTCCTTCCGGTGCACCTTTTACAAGGCTCAGGTGCCCGGGGTCGAACACCACAGCCGGAAAGCTGCCCGCAAGGCCCGCCGCCCGCTTGGGCGGAGAGCCGTTGACCGATGCATACCGGCCGGGGCGCTGTGCATCCGGCGTGCCCACCGTAATGCGCACATTTGCCGGTTCGTCCGGTTCCTGATCCTCCTGCCGGGTGCGCTGGGTGACGGCCTCCAGTACCGCGAATGTTTCTCCGCGGCGCACAAGCTCGGCATCCTTGCCGCCCCGGAAGCTTTTGCCGCCGGTCAGCAGCCAGATGGCCTCCAGCAGGTTCGTTTTGCCCTGACCGTTGTTGCCGCAGATCACGGTCAGCTCCCGGCCAGGTTCCAGCTGCGCTGCCGCAATATTACGGTAATTCGCAACTTCCAGTGAAAGCAGACGCATTACTGGCCCTGACCCACTTCCACAGTCTGGCCGTCCAGCTCGATCACATCACCGGCACGGCACTTCTTGCCGCGCATGGTGCACACCTCGCCGTTCACCTTCACGGCACCGCCCTGCACCAGCTCCTTGGCTTCGCCGCCGGTCTCGCACAGGCCTGCATATTTCAGCAGGGCATCCAGCTTGATAAATTCCGTATGGATGAGAATTTTCTGCATAATTTCGCCCTCTTAATCGTTCTTGAAGCGCACCGGCAGCACCAGATACAAAAAGTCGTTGCCCTCGGCAGGCAGCACCTTGACCGGGCTCAGAGGGCCGCTGATCTCCATGCGGACCTTCTCGGTGCGGGCGTTGCGCAGCGCATCCAGCAGATAGCGGTTGTTGAAGCCGATCTCCACCTCGTCGCCCTCGCAGTCGGCGTTGAACTCGTCCACCACGCGGCCAAGGTTGGTCTGGCAGCGCACCACGACTCTACCCTCTGTAAAGGAGATGCGGAGAGGATTTTTTAAACGCTCTGTAATAATCAGCGAAGCACGCTCGATGGTCTCGATGAACTCCTTTGTGTCGATGGTCACGCGGGTGCGGCTGTCGGCGGGGATCACGTTGCGGTAGTTGAGGAACTCGCCCTCGATCAGACGGCTCATGATGGTGTAGCCGCCGGCCATAAAGACCACATAGCGGCGGTTGGCGCTGATGTGCACCGGCTCTTCGTCGTCGTTGGGCAGCAGGTGGGCGACCTCGGTCATGGTCTTGCTGGGCACGATGATGCGGATATCCTTTACCGCCGTCACCGGGCGTTCCACGATGGCCAGACGGTAGCCGTCCAGTGCCACCACAGTCAGCTTGTCGGGCAGGATCTCGAACAGCTCACCGGTGTGGGCGGGCTTTTTCTCGTCCTGACTGACAGCATATAACGTACGATCGATCATATCTTTCAGTACGCCGGTCTTGATGGTCAGGGTCTCTTCCGCTCCGGTATTGGGCAGCTCCGGGAAATCGTTGGCCGGCATGGACTGGATCTCGAACTGGACTACGCCGCTCTGGATGGTGGTCTTGCCGTTCTCGGCAGAGAGGATGCTGACCTGACCGGCGGGCATCCGGCTGATCATGCTGCTGAGCAGCTTTGCATTCAGCACTACCTCGCCGGCTTCCTTGACATTGGCTTCGATGGTGGTCACGATGCCCATTTCCAGATCGTAGCCGGTGAGGTTGAGCTGGAAGCCTTCGGCTTTCAGCAGGATGCCTTCCAGCACAGGGATGGCAGAACGCATGGTGACGGCTTTGGACACACCATCGATGGCTGCGCTCAGCAGAACTTTATCACATACGATGTTCAAACTGAATTCTCTCCTTTGTTTTTCGTTTCTGATGTTGTTTTGTGTTTGAAAACAGTTTCAGAACCGGTCTATCTTATTGAACTTGTTGTAGTAACCGTAGTAGGGGGTGGGGAACTTGTGGAAAACCCCGAAAAGCCTTGTCGGAATGCGGGGGTTTTGGTTTCCACGGGGTTGTGAATGTGTTGTGAATGGATCGTGGAAAGGTTGGAATAGGTCTTTCTTTCCACAGACCATGTGGAGAACGGAGGTTGAATGTTGAAAACTCTGTGGAAAGTGTGGAAAGGTTTGCGTTTTTACCACAAGATATAGGTTCTTTTTCCCCGTTTTGTTCCGTTTTCTCCCCATATTTTGGGGTTTCACCCATAAATGAGTACGACTTTTGCACGATTTCTGCGGTCAGGCCTTCACGTTCTTGATGATGTCGCTCACGGTCTCGCGCAGGTGCTGGTCGTTCTTCATGTCACGCTCCATGGTCTTGAGGGAGTAGACGATGGTGGAGTGGTCACGGCCGGAGAATTCACGGCCGATCTCTTCCATGCTCATGCCGGTGACCTCGCGCAGGATGTAGATGGCCACACGGCGGGCAGAGGCAACGTTGGCGTTGCGCTTGGTGCCGCGGATGTCGGCAGGGGAGACGTTGAAGGTGCGGGACACCTCGCCAATGATCTTCTCGATGGTCACGGGCACCGGCTGGGTCTCATTGAGGATGTCCTTGATGGCATTCTGGGCCACACTGATGACCGGCTGGATGCCCTCCAGCATGTAGTAGGCGTTCAGTTTTTTTACAGCGCCCTCCAGCTGGCGGATGTTGTTCTTCAGGTGATTGGCAATGAACTCGGCCACATCCTCGGGCAGGTCCAGATGCAAAAGCTCTGCCTTGCGCTTGACGATGGCCACGCGGGTCTCAAAATCCGGCGGCTGCACATCGGCGGTCAGGCCCCACTCAAAGCGGGTGCGCAGACGCTCTTCCAGACTTTTGATCTCCTTGGCCGGGCGGTCGGAGGCAATGACGATCTGCTTGTGGGCATCGTGCAGGGAGTTGAAGGTGTGGAAGAACTCCTCCTGCGTGGACTCCTTGCCGGCGATGAACTGGATATCGTCCACCAGTAGCAGGTCTGCCACGCGGTACTTCATGCGGAAGTCCTCGGTGCTGCCGGCGCGGATGGCGGCGATCAGCTCATTGGTGAACTGTTCGCAGGTAACGTACATGATGACGAAATCGGGGTGGGTGCGCTTGATCTCGGTCTGGATGGCCGTGAGCAGATGGGTCTTGCCAAGGCCGGAGCCGCCGTAGATGAACAGCGGGTTGTATGCGCCGGAGGGATTGGCCGCAACCGCCTGTGCAGCAGCAAACGCAAACTGGTTGGAAGGGCCTTTGATGAAGTTTTCAAATGTGAACTCGTAGTTGCCCTGCGGGGAGGCGGGGTTCGCCTCGTACTGCTGGGCCAGCACCACCTCGTGCGGCGGTGTGCTGGGCACCACCAGCGTGATGTCCACGTCGAAGCCCAGCACGGTCTTGAAGGCTTCCTTGAGCAGGCCAAGGTAGCGGTCCGTCACGATCTTGCAGATGAAGTCGTTGCGCACCGAAAGGGTGATGTGGCTGGAATCCTCAAAGCTGATCGGCTCCAGTCCGTCGATATAGAGATTATAGGTCGGCTCGGCCATCTGCGTTTTGCAGTACGCCTGGGCGGCCTCTAAAACGTCCTTAAAAGAATCCATAAAACATCCACTCCGTTAAAGTTTTCAACAATGCTGCTGATACTAGGTTAGTATACCACAAAAAACGCTGTGCGTCCATATTTCTATAATGTAATTTATAATACATAAGAAAAGCCCCTGCACGGTCGTTGTGGCATGGGCAAAACAGGGCCACAATATCTTGTGGCAAAAGAGTTTTCCACGGCAGAATGGTGAAAAAGTTGAAAATCTTTTCACAAAAAAGTTTGAAGGAAAGCGAAAAAAATGCTTGACAGAACGCCATACTATGCGATATACTGTTGAATTGCAAGCCTGTCCCCAATCTGGGACCACATCAGACCCCATACCGGGGATAAGTTTTTACGGAGGATACAACCATGAAGAGAACTTTTCAGCCCAAGAAGCGTCAGCGCAAGGAAGTTCATGGCTTTCTGACCCGCATGAGCACTAAGAACGGCCGTAAGGTCATCAATGCTCGCCGTGCAAAGGGCCGCAAGAGCCTGACTGTCTGATCCGGCCTTTTATGACGGGATCCGGCGCAGAAATGAATATGCGCACAAAAGACCGCTGATATTGGATTAGCGGTCTTATTTTTTTTGAAAATTGAAAGAATTTTCGTAAAAATGCCCGCATGGGCTTTCAAAGTCGAAAAATTTTTGATATACTGGCTGAAGAATGCACTCTTCGGGGCGTGTTCTCAGCCACAGAAAGGAGGCGCGGAATCATGCGCTATCGTCCCATCCGCCGCAACAGCGAGTTTGGCAGAGTGTATGCCCGCGGCAAATCCTATGTGAACCCCGGTCTTGTGATGTATGTGCTCAAGACCCGCAGCAAAAAGACCCGCGTGGGTCTGACCGCCACCAAAAAGATCGGCCACGCCGTGCAGCGCAACCGCGCCCGCCGCGTGATGAAGGCGGCCATCGACGAGCATCTGGACTACAACATCGGCGGCTATGATCTGATCTTTGTAGCCCGCGGTATGACCCCGCGGCTGAAGAGCTGGCAGCTGAGCAGCGTTGTGGCAAAGCTGTTTGCACAGGCCGGTCTGCCGGATAAGGCCAAACGACCGGATGCGCCGCCCCCTGCCACCGTGCCCCCGGCACGCAGGGCACAGGCGGAAAAGCCGGACGCATGAACCGCCTGCAGTACATCTGCCGCCGCGCGCTGTGCGTGCCCATCCGGGCCTACCAGTACACTCTCAGCCCATGGATCGGCCGCAGCTGCCGTTTTACGCCCAGCTGCAGCAACTACACCATGCAGGCCATCATGACCCATGGGTGCGTAAAGGGCATCCTGCTGGGGGCATGGCGCATCGCCCGGTGCAATCCCTTCGGCAAATGGGGCTTTGACCCGGTGCCGGAGCCGGGCCGCTGGCAGAACCCTGCCCGCCGGCTGCAGCCCGCAAAGCTGTTTGAAAAGCGGCATAGGGGATAAAGTTTATCTGTCATTGAAGAGAACTCCCTCAGTCACGGCTTGCGCCGTGCCAGCTCCCTCATGGAGGGAGCCTCTGGCGAGAAGGAAAACTTTATCGCCATGACAAAGGCCCCATCTCAGAGGGGGCTGTCGAGCGAATGCGAGACTGGGGGAGTTTCTACGGCATCTGAATCAGCTTCTTGTGACGCGGTGCACTGTGGGCAGCGTGTCCTACGATAAAAATAACAAGTCCCGTGCCACAGACGGGGCAGAATGGACAAAGGTATGAACTTCTTTTACATCCTGAGCGGTCCTCTCGGCTATGTCATGGAGTGGATCTACAAGCTGCTCCCGAGCTACGGCTGGGACATCATCATCTTCACGCTGCTCATCAACATCGTCAAGATCCCTCTGCAGCTGAGCCAGCAGAAGAGCATGGCTAAAATGTCGGCCTTCCAGCCCATGATGATGGAGATCCAGACCAAGTACAAGGACAAGCCCGAAAAGCAGCAGGAAGAAATGCTCAAGCTGCAGCAGGACTACGGCTATAGCCCCACCGCAGGCTGCGTGCCCATGCTGTTGAACTTCCTTGTCATGTTCGGCGTTATCGGTGTCGTGTACAATCCGCTGGAGCGCATCTTCCACATCAGCGCTGCGGCTCTGACCGCCGCCGGTGAGGCCCTGACCGCCTCCGGCGTCGCCTTTACCGCCATCACCCGCGATACCAACATCATCGCACAGGTGGTTGCTGGCAACGGCGGTGTGCTGGGCTGCTTCAGCGCCGAGCAGATCGCTACCATTACCGAGTTCAGCCAGCACATGAACTTCCTCGGCATCGACCTGACCCGCATCCCCAAGCTGGGCCTTTCTCTGGACATCGTGCTGCCGCTGCTGTCGGTCATCACCATGCTCCTGTCCACCCATATCAGCATGAAGGCCAGCGGCCAGCAGATGCAGGGCAGCATGAAGCTGACCATGTATATGATGCCGCTGATGTACCTGTTCTTCTGCTTCACCTATCCTCTGGCATTCTCTCTGTACTACGTCATTTCCAACATCGTGATGACCGTGCAGACCCAGGTCATGCGCAAGGTGTACGACCCCGATAAGATGCGCAAGGAGATCGAAGCGCAGATCGCAGAAAAGAAAAAGCAGGAAAAACGCGGTGTGAAGAACACTACCGTCAAGGTCACCGATCCCAAGACCGGCAAGACCACAGAAAAGAACCTTTCCGCCAGCGAGATGAACAAGCGCCGTCTGGAGTATGCCCGCCAGCTGGACGAGGAGCGCTACAAGGACGAGCGTACCGTGCCGCTGAGCGAGCTGAACAAGCAGGATAAAGAATAAGAGGAGGATGAACGGTTATGATCCGTAAGCAGGAAGCGACCGGCAAAACGGTCGATGAAGCCCGCGCAAAAGCCTGCGCTCTGCTGGGCGTGCAGGCCGATGATCTGAATGTCAGCTGCGAAGTGCTGGAAATGCCCCAGAAGACTGGTTTTCTGGGCCTGAAGCTCACCCCCGCTAAGGTGTGCGTGAGCGTGGAGGAGCCGGACGCTCCGGCTGCAGCACCCGCTGAGCCTGTTGTTGAGAAAAAGACTCCCGTGCAGGAGGCTGTCAAGGCCGCTCCCGTGGCAGAGGAGCCTGCTGCTGCGGCAGCACAGCCGGCAGCAGAGGCCGAAGAGCCTGCTGCCCCCGCTGCAGAAGCTGCTGCAGAGCAGCCCGCTGCCGAGGAAGAGGAGCCGGAAGTCCCCATCGTGATCGAAGAGAACGCTAAGATCAAGGCTGCTGTGGACTACCTGCGTGAGGTCATTGCCCTGATGGGCGTGGAGAATGTCACCTTCAGCGCTATGCAGAAGGGCGAAGCTACCATCATCCGTCTGGACGGTGAAAAGCTGGGTGCCCTCATCGGCCGCCGCGGCGAGACCATGGAGAGCCTGTCCTATCTGGCAAGCCTTGTGGCAAACCGTCTGGAGGGCGATTACATCAAGCTGGGTCTGGACGTTGCCGGTTACCGCGACAAGCGCGAGAGCGACCTGACCGCACTGGCACAGCGCATTGGTGCCAAGGTGCGCAAGACCGGCCGCAACTTTGCCATGGAACCCATGAACCCCTACGAGCGCCGCATCATCCACTCTGCCATCAGCAAGATGGAGGGCGTGCGCAGCGAGAGCAAGGGCGAAGGCCGTGACCGCCGTGTGGTCATCTACTCCACCGCACCCGATGCACAGACCGAGAACAACTATGGCGAGCGCCGTCCCCGCGGCGGACGCGGCAATGGCCGTCGTCCCGGCGGCAGCCGCAATGGCGGCTATCGCGGCGGAAACCGTTCTGAGCATGGCGACCACAATGGAAACCGTGGCGGTTACCGTGGAAGCCGCAATGGTGCACCCCGCGGCCCGCGGCCTTCCGGCGTGCCGGAGCGCACCTATGCACCCCGCGATGCAGAGAATGCAGCACCGGTAGCACCCAAGCGCACCGAGCGCGTGGACGATTTTGCCGATTTCAGCTTTGGCAAGATCGAGCTGTAATTTTGCAGAATTACTTTTGAAATCAGGGTCTCCGGAAGATCTGCGGATTTTCCGGAGACCTTTTTTTACGCAAAAAAGGATTTTACCCAAAACTGACGCCAAGGTGGTTTCGGGTCGGGCAGCTGTTGCGGTATACTGAGCATAAAAAAGTCATTCTTCTCAAAATTTGGAGGATTTGCCTGTTTTTTGCCGAAATCTTTCTCTTAAATGGCAATTGTAAAACAATTGGTCAAGGATTTATACTGTAGTCAAGAGCGTTCTGTTCGTGAAGAACAGACAGAATGATGAAAAGAGAGGTATTCAACTATGGCTCAGAACAAGATCTCCCGCCGCAGCTTCCTGCGTGGTGCAGGGGCATCCGCAACCATCGCAGCCGCCAGCTGCATGGCACCCTCTGCAGCCGCCTGTGACATCAAGTCCCTGTGGAGCATGGATTTGCAGATCCTTGCCACCAGCGATACCCACGGCAAATTCGACCCATGGGACTACGCTGCCAACAAGGCAGATGCTTCCGGCAGTGTGGCCCAGCAGGCGACCGCCATCAAGCAGTGCCGCACCCGGAACACGCTGGTGGTGGATGCAGGCGATACCATTCAGGCCAACTCCGCAGAGCTGTTCCTGAACGATGACCTGCATCCCATGATCGCTGCCATGAATGCCATCGGCTATGATATCTGGACCACTGGCAACCATGAGTACAACTACGGCATGGATGTGCTGAAAAAGGTCATGGGACAGCAGAAGGCCAAGGTGCTCACTGGCAACGTTTACGCACCGGACGGCACCCCGCTGGCCGACGGCTACACCATCATCAAGAAGGGCACTGTCAAGATCGGTGTCATTGGCATGGTCACCCCCAACATCATCCGCTGGGATGCCAAGAATCTGGAGGGCTGGAAGGTCACCAACCCTGTGGACGAGAGCCGCAAGATCATTGATAAGATCAAGGATCAGGTGGATGTTCTGATCGGCGTCATGCACATGGATACCGAGAACGAGTACGGTGTCTATGGCTCCGGCGTTACCGATCTGGCCAATGCCTGCCCGGAGTTTGATGTAATCGTGGGCGGCCACGGCCACAGGAGCATCCCCAACATGATGATCAACAACGTGCTGGTGGTGGAGAACAAGAACGCCGGTGCCACCCTGTCCGAGATCCACGTCTATCTGGAGCGCCAGCTGGACGGCAAGTGGAAGGTCGTGAACCGCACCTCTGAAAACCTGCAGATCAAGGAGTACGAGCCCGATCCGGAGCTGACCGCTTTGCTGGCCTCCTACGACACCCGCGCCAAGGAAGACGCTGTTACCCCCATTGGCGAGCTGAAGGGCGGCGATCTGGCCCCCGAAAACGAGATCGACTGCCTGCCGCAGGCCATGGTGCAGGATACCGCGCTGCTGGACTTCATCAACGAAGTGCAGATGTACTACACCGGTGCGCAGGTCTCTGCTACCGCCCTGACCTCCATGACCTCCCAGATGCGCGCGGGCACCATCCGCAAGTGCGATATGGCCAGCATCTACACCTACCAGAACACCCTGTACAAGCTGCAGATGACCGGCGAGCAGCTGCGCCGCTTCATGGAGTGGTCTGCTGCCTTCTTCAAGACATGGAAGCCGGATGAAGTGACCATCGCCTTTGACCCCTCGGTGCGCTACTACCTGTATGATGCTTTTGAGGGTGTCAACTACGAGCTGGACGTCTCCAAGGAGCCGGGCCACCGCATCAAGAACCTCAAGTGGCCGAACGGCAAGGCCGTGAAGGACACCGATACCTTTGTGGTGGCAGTGAACAACTACCGCGCCACCACCCAGCTGCTGACGGCTGCGGACATCTTCCTGCCGGGCGAAGAGCTGCCCAAGCTGTTGGAGATCGATGTGCGCGGCGACGTGGGCGGCATCCGCGAGCTGCTGGGCGAGTACATCCGCACCGTGAAGGGCGGCACCATTGAGCCGCACGTGAACAACAACTGGAAGATCGTGGGCAACAACTGGAAGGCTGCCGATCACCAGAAGGCTGTGCAGCTGCTGCGCGAGGGCAAGCTGGCCCTGAATGAGAATGCCGATGCACGCACGCTGCCTGGCAAGGCCATCACCACGGCGGATATCGCCAAGTTCTAAAAAACAGTTTCCTGTAAAAAGGGGCTTTCCGTGTTGGGACGGAAAGCCCCTTTTTTGTGTGAGAAACGGGCGGATTTTCAACCGTTCCCCGGGAATTGGTTGAAAAAACAGTACCATTCCGCAGCATTTCGTGGTACAATGAAACTGTATTGGTCTCGCTGCTGTGGGCAGATGGGAGCAAGCGGCCAGACCGGGCGCGGAAAGGAAGCCAGAAAAAACCATGCAGGAAACGACCATTGCAGCCATTGCAACAGCGCCGGGCGCAGGCGGCATTGCCGTCGTGCGGCTCTCCGGTGCGGAGAGCTATCCCATAGCAGCCCGGGTGTTCCGCCCGGCCAACGCCGCAAAAAAGGTGGAGGATGCCAAAGGCTACACCGCCATGTACGGCACATTCCGGGAAGGGGACGAAGCCTTTGATGAGGGGGTGGCCCTGTTTTTCCGCGCGCCCCACAGCTATACCGGCGAGGACGTGGTGGAGCTTTCCTGCCATGGCGGCAGCGCCGTGGCCCGCCGTCTGGTGGAAGCCTGTCTTGCTGCCGGTGCGCAGCCTGCCGCGCCCGGCGAGTACACCCGCCGCGCGTTCCTGAACGGCAAGCTGGGTCTGACGCAGGCCGAAGCGGTGATGGATCTGATCTCGGCGGATGGCCGTCAGGGTGCCGCGCTGGCCAATGCCGCGCTGGGCGGTGCGCTGGCAAAGAAGATCAGTGCCCAGAAGGAAGCGCTTACCGCCATTCAGGCTCACCTTGCCGCATGGGTGGATTTTCCCGAAGAGGATGTGCCGGAGCTGGACGGTGACCATCTGCACCGCGTACTGAGTGGGGTAAAGGCAGAGCTGGACGAGTTGATCCATAATTATCAGGCGGATACCGTCCTGCGCGAAGGTGTGGACTGCGCCATTGTGGGCAGACCAAATGCGGGCAAATCCACACTGCTCAACCTGCTGGCCGGGTTCGACAGGGCCATCGTCACGCCGGTGGCTGGCACCACCCGTGACGTGGTGGAGCAGGCGGTACAGCTGGGGGATATCCAGCTGAATCTGTTCGATACCGCCGGTCTGCGCGAGACCGAAGATGCCATTGAAGCCGAGGGCATCCGCCGCAGCTGGAAAAAGCTGGAGGAGGCAGGCCTGATTCTGGCTGTGTTCGATGGCTCTGAGCCGCCCACGCGGGAAGATCTGGAGCTTGCACAGCGTTGCACAGGCCGTCCAGCCATTGCACTTATCAACAAAGAGGATAAACCGACACAATTTGACGCAGAGTTGATAGCACCCTGCTTTGCCATGGTGCTGCCGGTGTGCTGTCAGGAGGAGGAGAGCCGCAAGGTGATCTCCGCTGCGGTGGCCCGCCTGCTGGGTACCAGCCAGATCGACCCCCATGCCGCCAGTCTGTCCGGCCAGCGTCAGCTTTCCGCCGCACTGCGTGCGCGGGACGCTGTGGCCGGTGCACTGGATGCTGCCGCAGGCGGCTTTGGGCTGGATGCCGTTTCCGTCTGTGTGGACGACGCACTGGCCGCCCTGTGCGACCTGACCGGTGAGAACGCCTCGGAAGCTGTGATCGAACAGGTGTTTGAACGTTTCTGCGTGGGAAAGTGACGAAGAGCTTCCCGCGCGAAGCGTGGTCGCGTGTTTAAAGTTTGATGCCTTTTGCAAAATGCATCGCCGCCGGGGATGTTCTCTTTTGCGTGCCAAAAGAGAACCAGAAAAGCACCCGCTACTTTCGAGGCGCGGGAGGCACGAATTAAGGGCTACTCGCCCTTAATAATCCCAAAGGAGATGGGTTCCATACAAAAAATCCAAGTCGCTCCGCTAGAGGATTTTTTGTGTTACGCCGATTTGTAGTCGCTTGCGCGACGAGCCATACGGACAAGTTTATGCGTTATCTGCTGCGCGACAGCTGCAGGCTGACAGCAGCAATATGCCGTTTTCTGTTACGACCCTTTCCCGTGAAAAAGTAAATTCGAAAAGCCCGCAGGCTTTTCGGATTTACAAATTTAAAAAATATATTTCCGCTGAACATGCCCAGAGTGAAACGGAGGGCATTTTAAATCATTTGTTAGAGGAAACCCGAAAGTATATGAACCACTTAGGAGATTATGACGTTATCGTCATCGGTGCCGGTCATGCCGGCATCGAGGCAGCTCACGCCGCCGCAACGCTGGGCGCGAGAACGGCCGTGTTTACCATGAGTCTGGATGCCATTGGCAACATGCCCTGCAACCCCAGTATTGGCGGCACGGCAAAAGGCACGTTGGTACGTGAATTAGATGCGCTTGGCGGCGTGATGGGCCTTGCTGCAGATGCCACCTATCTGCAGAGCCGGATGCTCAACAAGGGCAAAGGCCCGGCGGTGCACGCCCTGCGTGTGCAGACTGACCGCAAGCGCTACCATGAATATATGAAGCATGCATTGGAACTCACGCCCGGCCTTGCCATCCATCAGGCTGAGGTTGTGAGCATCGAGACCGAGAACGGCCGTGTGAAGGGCGTCGTGACCCAGCTGAACGGGGAATACAGCGCCAAATGCGTGGTCATTGCCACCGGCACGAACCTTGGCGGCAAAATTTTTGTGGGCGATGCATGGTACGCCTCCGGCCCGGACGGGATGCACGCCGCTAACGCCCTGACCGACAGCTTGAAGGCTGCCGGGCTGCCGCTGCGCCGGTTCAAGACCGGTACCCCTGCCCGGGTGCACCGCCGCAGCATCGATTTTTCCAAGCTGGAATGCCAGCCCGGCGACCCGGACAATGAGCTGCAGCCCTTCAGCTTTATGACCGATGCACCCATGCACAACAAGGTGGAGTGCTGGATCGCCTATACCAACCCCGAGACCCACAGGATCATTCTGGATAACATCCAGCGCAGCCCGCTCTATGGCGGCATGATCGAGGGCGTCGGCCCGCGCTACTGCCCCTCCATTGAGGATAAGGTGGTGCGCTTTGCGGGCAAGGACCGCCACCCCATTTTTGTGGAGCCCTGCGGGGAGAACACCGAGGAGATGTATCTGCAGGGCGCTTCCAGCAGCCTGCCGGAGGATGTGCAGAACGCCTTTTACCGCAGCATCAGGGGCTTTGAGAACATCGAGATCATGCGCCCGGCCTACGCCATCGAGTACGACTGCGTGGACCCCACCAGTCTGGAAGCCACGCTGGAAAGCAAGGTGGTGCGGGGCCTGTACGGCGCGGGCCAGTTCAACGGCACCTCCGGCTACGAGGAAGCCGCCGCGCAGGGCCTGCTGGCCGGACTGAACGCCGCCCGCAATGCGCTGGGCAAAGAGCAGCTCATTCTGCCGCGACACACCAGCTATCTGGGCACACTGGTGGATGATCTGGTCACCAAAGGGGTCATGGACCCCTACCGCATGATGACCAGCCGCAGCGAGTACCGCCTGACCCTGCGTCAGGACAACGCTGACCAGCGGCTGACCCCCATCGGCAGGGAATACGGCCTTGTGCAGGATGACCGCTGGGCCAAGTACCAGCACACCCAGAGCATTCTGGAAGCGGAGCGCCGCCGCCTGCACGAGACGCATCTGCGCACCGCCGACCTGCGCACCGCCATGGAAGCGGCCGGTCTTGCCCCTGCTGCCGAGGGCGGCATTGCGGAAGAGCTGCTGCGCCGCCCGGAGATCAGCTATCCGCTGCTGGCGGGTATGATCGGCTGGGGCGAGGAGATCACCCCCATGCTGGCCGAACGGCTGGAGACCGAGATCAAGTATGCGGGCTACATTGCCCGGCAGGACCGGATGATCCGGGACGTGGCCCGGCACGAAAAGACCCTGATCCCGGACGACTTTGAATATTCCGACCTGACCGGCCTGACACTGGAAGCCCGCGAAAAGCTGGCCCGCATCCGGCCGAAGAACCTCGGTCAGGCGGGGCGCATCCCGGGCGTATCGCCCTCCGATGTGGCGCAGCTGAGCATTGCACTGGCAGCGAGGAAGTAAGTCTGCTTCCCGCACAGAGAGTATTCGTGTGGGGCGGGCTTCATGCCTTTTGCAAAATGCATCGCCGCCGGGGATGTTCTCTTTTGCGTGCCAAAGGAGAACCAGAAAAGCACCCGCTACTTTCGAGGCGCGGGAGGCACGAATTAAGGGCTACTCGCCCTTAATAATCCCAAAGAAGATGGGCTCCATACAAAAAATCCAAGTCGCTTCGCTAGAGGATTTTTTGTGTTCCGCCGATTTCGAGTCGCTTGCGCGACGCGCCGTGCGGATAAACTTGTGCATTTTCTGCTGCGTGAATGCTCCCGCAGGGAGTCAGCGGCAGTAGATGCCGTTTACCATTACGACCTTCCGTGTGAAAAAGCAAATCAGGAAAATCCGCAGATTTTCCTGATTTGCAAATATAAAAATAATTTTTCCGATGAATTTGCCCAGAGCAACGCGGAGGGCATTTGAAATCGTTAAACATAGAAAGAAGCTGCAACCAATGGAAGAACTGAAGCTTTACGAGGGCCGTCCTGCCGACTGCACCGGGCGGCTGGAAAAAGAGATCCGTACCTATGACCTGCTGGACAAGCTGGGTATCCAATTCTGGCGCACCGACCACGGCTGGATGAAGGCCGACACAATGGAGGACTGCCATGTGATCGATGCCTGCCTGAATGCCACCGTGTGTAAGAACCTGTTCCTGTGCAACCGGCAGAAGACGAACTTCTATCTGCTCATGATGCCCGGGGACAAGCCCTTCAAAACCAAAGAGCTTTCCCATCAGCTGGGCATTGCCCGCCTGAGCTTTGCCTCGCCCGAGGATATGGAGCAGTATCTGGACTGCACGCCCGGCTCCTCCTCCATTATGGGCCTTGCCAATGATGCTGAAAATAAGGTGCAGCTGCTGATGGATGAGGACATAAAGGCAGGGGAGTACCTCGGCTGCCACCCCTGCATCAACACCTCCTCGCTCAAGCTGCGAACGGCAGATGTGCTGGAAACTTTCCTGCCTGCCGTGCACCACGAGCCGATCTTCGTTCACTTGACCGGCGAATAACAGAAAGGAAAACCTGCGTATGATCGATAAACCGCGCCTTGAAGCAAAATGTTCCACATGGAACATCACTCTCACCGGCACCCAGCTGGACCAGCTGGATGCCTTTGCCGAAATTCTGGTGGACTACAACCAGAAGGTCAACCTGACCGCTATTACCGACCCCGAGGGGATCGAGGATAAGCACTTCCTCGACAGCCTGCTGTTTGCCAGCCAGCCGGAAGTGGCGGGCCGCATGGTGGATGTGGGCGCAGGCGCAGGCTTCCCGGGCATCGTGACCAAAATCTACAAGCCGGAACTGGAGTTGACCCTGATGGAGCCCACCGGTAAGCGGGTGGAGTTTTTGAAGTACGCCTGTGCCCAGCTGGGCCTGACCGGCGTGGAGTTTGCAAAGGAGCGCGCCGAGGAAGCCGCCCGCAAGGCGTGGCGTGAACAGTTTGATCTGGCCTCGGCCCGTGCAGTGGCCGCGCTGCCCATGCTGGCCGAATACTGCCTGCCGCTGGTAAAGGTGGGCGGCAATTTCCTCGCCATGAAAGGCTCTTCCGGTGAGGAAGAACTGGCCGCAGCGCGCGGTGCCATCAAAAAGCTGGGCGGCGAGTACAAAGAGACCCGCACTCTGCACCTTCCGGGCGGCGACACCCGCACTCTGATCCTGTGCAAAAAGATTTCGCAGACTCCGACAGCCTACCCCAGAAACGGCGGAAAAATTGCGAAAAGCCCGTTGAAATAACGAAATATCGATAGAATTTTGTAAAACCCTGCCGAACGAAACTTCTGGCAGGGCTTTTATTTGTGTGATACACTGTGCCTGAAGCCTGAGTTTTCCACGCTTTCCCGGGAAAATGTGAAAAACAAAACCCATCCACCACGCGAAAGGAGCCGTGTATCCATGTTTGAACGCAAAAAGCAGGCGGGCAAGATTTATTTCCTGCCCATCGATCAGATCAGGCCGTCGCCGTTTCAGGCACGGCGGGAGTTCAGCGAGCAGGAGCTGGCTGCGCTGGCCCAGAGCATCCGTGAAAATGGTCTGCTGCAGCCAATCTCGGTGCGAAAAGTGTCGGATGGCGGCTACGAGCTGGTAGCCGGAGAGCGGCGGCTCCGTGCCTGCCGCCTTGCTAAAATGACCACCATCCCGGCCATCCTCTGCAATTACGGCGACGAGCAGACCGCGGCGCTGGGCCTGCTGGAAAACATCCAGCGGGCCGACCTGAACCCCTTTGAACAGGCGCAGGGCATGAAGGATGTGATGGTGCTGTGGGACTGCACCCAGGCCGAGGCTGCCAAACGTCTGGGCATGGCGCAGCCTACCCTTGCCAACAAGCTGCGGCTTTTGCAGTTGAACGCCGACCAGCGGCAGTTCGTGCTGGACAACAACCTCACCGAGCGCCATGCCCGGGCGGTACTGCGTCTGCCGGAGAACCGCCGCAGTGAAGCATTGATCAACATTGCCAAGCGCCGCATGAACGCCCGCCAGACTGACCTTTACATTGAACAGCTGCTCAACACCCCTGCAAAAGGCAGGCACCGCATCTCGATGGTCAAGGATGTGCGTATTTTTGTGAACACCATCGACCATGCCATCCGTCTGATGACCGATAATGGTGTGCCCGCCACTGCCCACCGGGAGGAGAAGGACGGGTATATCGAATATACGGTGCGCATCCCAACCACCGCCGCCGAACGGTAAAATTGTTCCATGTGGAACAGGAAACTCCCGTGCAGAGCGTAGTCGCGTGTTTAAAGTTTCATGCCTTTTGCTAAAGCATTGCCGCCGGGTACGTTCTCTTTTGCGTGCCAAAAGAGAACCAGAAAAGCACCCGCTACTTTCGAGGCGCGGGAGGCACGAACTAGGGGCTGCTCGCCCCTAGTAACCCCAAAGCTGTTGGGCTCCATACAAAAAATCCAAGTCGCTTCGCTAAAGGATTTTTTTGTGTTCCGCCGATTGGAAGCCCCTCAGTCGCTGCGCGACAGCTCCCTCAAAGAGGGAGCCTCTGGCGAAACCGGAAAGCGTTATGGTTTGCCCGGAAACTTTGCCGTTATGCCAAGGGCTCTCCCTTTGGGAGAGCTGGCAAGCCCGACAGGGCTTGACTGAGAGGGCTAGCCAGCTTCCCGGCGCGCATTCCAAATCGTTGATTCGGCTCCCAAAACCGTGCAGTTTTTGATTTTCCCACCTCTAAAAGTTAAAAATCCAGCGGAAAAACGCTTCAGATGGTTCAAAAACCGATTTGGATGTGCTATACTAGGTGTTAAGGTGCCTGTATGGACGGGAAACCGGCGGGCATGACTGCGAATGTTCCACATGGAACAATTAAATTTTCCCGGAAGGAAGAATTGTGCGTGGCAAAAATTGTAGCAATTGCGAACCAGAAGGGCGGCGTTGGCAAAACCACCACCGCCGTCAACCTGTCGTCCTGCGTTGCGGCGCTGGGCAAGCGGGTGCTCATCGTAGACCTTGATCCGCAGGGCAATACCACCACCGGCTACGGCATCCCGAAGCGCAGCGTGGAAAAGGGAACCTACGAGATCCTGATCGGTGAAGCGCGGGCCTCCGAGGCCATCCGTAAGACCGAGTACCGCACCGATGTCATCGGCTCCAACACCCGTCTGGCCGGTGCCAGTCTGGAAATGATCGACCTGCCCGCTCGTGAGAGCCGCCTGCGCAAGGCGCTGGCCGAGGTGCAGAAGGACTATGACTTCATCTTTATCGATTGTCCGCCCAGTCTGGACCTGCTCACCCTGAACGGCCTGAGTGCCTGCGACAGCGTTCTCATTCCGGTGCAGTGCGAGTATTACGCGCTGGAGGGTCTTTCGGAGCTGATCAGCACCTTAAAGACCATTCGCAAAAAGTACAATCCGTATCTGGATATCGAGGGCGTGGTGTTCACCATGTTCTCGCTGCGGTATAACCTGACCGTGCAGGTGGTGGAGCAGGTGCAGAAGTATTTCGGCTCCAAGGTGTACAAGACCACCATCCCGCGCTCCATCCGCATTTCGGAGGCACCCAGCTACGGCCAGCCCATCAATTTCTATGAACCCAAGGGCAAGGGCAGCGAAGCGTACATGGATCTGGCAATCGAATTTGTCAAGAACAACCGCCCGCACGAGCCCAAAAAGGCCCGCCGCAAAAGTGCACCCGTCGCAGAGCAGACGAAAAATGCTCTGGAAGATTAAACCTCAGGGGGAACATGAATGGCAAGAGGAAAAGGAGGGCTTGGCCGCGGGCTGGACAGTCTGTTTGAAGATGCCGCCCCGGTTTTTGAGTCCGGTGCAAAGGTAGACACCTTGCCCCTGCGTGAGATCGAACCGGACCCGGAACAGCCGCGCAAGACCTTTGACGAACAGGCGCTGGGCGAGCTGGCGGCCAGCATTGCAGAGCATGGTCTGCTGCAGCCCATCGCGGTGCGTCCGCGCCCGCGCGGCGGCTACAGCATCGTGGCGGGTGAGCGCCGCTGGCGTGCCTGCCGTATGGCAGGGCTGAACGATGTGCCGGTGGTCATTAAGGAAGTCAGCGACGAGCAGGCCATGGAGCTGGCTCTGGTGGAAAACCTGCAGCGCGAGGATCTGGACCCGGTGGAAGAAGCAACCGGCATCCGGGAGCTGATGACCCGCTGCGGCCTGACGCAGGAGCAGGCGGCACAGAAGCTGGGCAAGAGCCGCAGCGCACTGGCCAACAGCCTGCGCCTGCTGAACCTGCCGGAAAACGTGCTGGAACTGCTGAAAAGCGGCTTTATCAATATCGGCCACGCAAAGGTGATCCTGAGCCTGCCCACGCCGGAGCTGCAGGAACAGGCGGCGCAGATCATTGCGGACAACCAGCTGAACGTGCGTCAGGCCGAGGCGCTGTGCAAAAAGCTGGCAAAGCCCGCAAAGGAGCCCAGAGAACCCAAGCCGCGGGGCACTCTGCCGGTGGAGGTGGAAGAAAGCCTCAAGCAGGTGCTGGGCAGCGAGGTGAACGTGGCCTACCACGACGGCAAGGGCAAGCTGACCGTGCATTTCTATTCAGACGAGCAGCTGCGGGCCTTTGCCAACCTGCTGGGACAGTACCAGAACGAAGAATAAAGCGATCCAAGGCGGGCGACCGTCTTTGAACGGCACAGGGGAGGGGATCTTCTGTGCGAACCGAAATAGAGCAAGGAGAGTCAATCATGCTTGATATCAAATTTGTCCGTGAAAACCCGGACGCTGTCAAGGAAAACATCAAGAAGAAGTTTCAGGATGCAAAGCTCCCGCTGGTGGACGAGGTCATCGAGAAGGATGCCAAGTACCGCGCATGCCTGAAGGAAGTGGAAGCCCTCAAGGCTGCCCGCAACAAGCTGAGCAAGGCCAACGGCCCCCTGTTCGGCCAGCTGAAGAAGTGCACCGATGAGGCACAGAAGGCTGAGCTGCAGGCTCAGATCGATGCCAACAATGCCGCCGTCAAGGCCGACGCCGACAAGATGGCTGAGCTGGAAAAGGAAGAAGAGACTCTGTCCGCACGCATTCAGGAGATCATGTACACCATTCCGCAGATGATCGATCCCAGCGTGCCCATCGGCCCGGACGATACCTATAACGTGGAAGCACAGCGCTTTGGCGAGCCTGTGGTGCCCGATTTCCCCATTCCGTACCACACCGAGATCATGGAGAGCTTCGACGGCATCGATATGGATGCTGCAGGCCGCGTGGCCGGCAACGGTTTCTACTATCTGCTGGGCAACATCGCCCGCCTGCACGAGGCTGTGCTGGCCTATGCCCGCGACTTTATGATCAACAAGGGCTTCACCTATGTGATCCCTCCCTTCATGATGCACGGCAACGTGGTGCAGGGTGTCATGTCCTTCCCGGAAATGGATGCTATGATGTACAAGATCGAGGGTGAGGATCTGTACCTGATCGGTACCAGCGAGCACACCATGATCGGCCGCTTCATTGACCAGACTCTGGACGAGGCCACTCTGCCCCTGACCCTGACCTCCTACAGCCCCTGCTTCCGCAAGGAAAAGGGCGCTCACGGCATCGAGGAGCGCGGCATTTACCGCATCCATCAGTTCGAGAAGCAGGAAATGATCGTGGTCTGCCGCCCCGACGAGAGCGCTGACTGGTACGAGAAGCTGTGGAAGAACTCTGTGGAGCTGTTCCGCAGCATGGAGATCCCGGTGCGTCAGCTGAACTGCTGCTCCGGCGACCTGGCCGACCTGAAGGTGAAGAGCTGCGATATCGAAGCATGGAGCCCCCGCCAGCAGAAGTACTTCGAGGTCTGCTCCTGCTCCAATCTGGGCGATGCACAGGCACGCCGCCTGCACATCCGCGTGAAGGGCAAGGACGGCAAGACCTATCTGGCCCACACCCTGAACAACACCTGCGTGGCACCTCCGCGTATGCTGATCGCCTTCCTGGAGAACCATCTGCAGGCCGACGGCACCGTGACCATCCCCGAAGTGCTGCAGCCGTATATGGGCGGCCTGAAGGTCATGGTTCCCACCCACAAGAAGGGCTGAAGAATTGACCGGCTTTTCCACAAGGCTCGGATAAATGGTTGAAAAAATCCCGCTTTCTATTCAATGGAAAGCGGGATTTTTGCGTAGCTTCGTTTGTATTTTGGACGACACGAAAAAATATGATTTTTTTAAAAATATGTGTTGACAAAAGGGGTATCTGTGGGTATAATAATAGAGCACTGTTCAAGTGCACAAACAATATGTGGCGGTATAGCTCAGTTGGCTAGAGCATTCGGTTCATACCCGAAGTGTCACCGGTTCAAATCCAGTTACCGCTACCACTTTTACAGAGTTTCGCTAAGGTTAGGGGGACGGTCGTCTGCAGTAGTGGACGATGGAAGTCGGAGGTTTTAGCGAAGCTCTGTATTTCTAAGGCCCGTTGGTCAAGCGGTTAAGACACGGCCCTTTCACGGCTGTAACATGGGTTCGATTCCCGTACGGGTCATGAATAAAATCCCTGATCTTAGGATCAGGGATTTTTTCATGCAACCCGTACGAGGAATCGAAGGAACACGGCCGCCCGCAGGCGGCAAAAAAAGAGCCCAGTGGGCTCTTTTTTAGTGTTTGGGTCCCATCCTGTAGGAATGTCTAATGTGGTTGCTGCCGCTGCATTCGCTCGGGGGATTTTTAATTTGACCCGTACGGGAATCGAACAGCACGGCCCTGCGCAGCAGGGTAAGCAATCAGCCCAGTGGGCTCTTTTTTAGTGCCCCGGGTTGCGGCTCCCAGCATCCGCGCGTGCCTTGGGCGGCACTTGCGTCTTGCTGGCCGCTGCCCCAACAACTCCTCCCTGCATCGGCCCCTGGCCGCGGTCGTCGTTGTTGCAGGTCCCAACGGCTAGGAATGTCTACCGTGGTTGCTGCCGCTGCAATGCGCAAGGGCGTTTTTAATTTGACCCGCACGGGAACCACAACCCGAGACAGGGCGGCGGCGCGCCTTCATCTTGAATACCACATGCCATTTTATGGATAAAAAGCCCGGCAGGGGAACACGTTCAGGTGCTCTTCTGCCGGGTTTTTCTGCATTTTCCGTAAATTTCCGGCCTGAAATAGTAACAAAATTATGTCAATGAGACATCAATCCTCCATTTTTAACTGCGAAAATTGACTTGCACACCAAAAACTCTGGAATATTCTAGCACTTTCCATATAAATTCATGACAAAGTTTGGTAGAAATAATATCTTGTATACAGGCTGCACTTACGTTACAACACAGATGATATACCAATTATACGAGCAGAAGGGAGGAAATGGAGTCCACAAGGGCGGTTTTCAATCACGAGTACGGGCCGGTGGCGGATGCAGCGTGCAGTTTTTGCATCATCTGTTCCCATCGCCTGATGCTTAGAACGGGAGGATGTCAATGGAAGTCTTTTTGCAAGCACTGGTAAACGGGATCCTGCTGGGCGGTTTCTACTCCCTGATGGGTATGGGCCAGAACATCATTTTCGGTGTTATGAACATCGTCAACTTCTGCCACGGCGAAATGTTGATGGTGGGCATGTACATCACCTATGTTCTGTATACCTACTTTGGGGTGGATCCCTATGTAGCCCTTCCCATCGTTGCAGTGCTCATGTTCGGTCTGGGTGCGCTGATCCAGTCCACTCTGATCACCCCTTCGCTCAAGACCAAGAGCTTTACGAACCTTTTGTTCCTCACCGTCGGTCTGGGCCTGCTGCTCACCAACGGCGCTCTGGTCATCTTTGGTTCTACCTATTATAAGATCATTACCCCTTATTCGCAGACCTATATCCCGCTTGGCCCGGTCACCATTGCGCTGCCGCGTCTGGTCAGCTTCCTGATCCTGATCGTGGTCGCCATTGCGCTGTTTGCCTTCCTCAAGTATTCCACCACCGGCAAGCAGATCCGCGCCGTTTCCCAGAACCCCATCGGTGCCGAGGTCGTGGGCATCAACGTCAAGAAAATTTACATCCTGACCTATGGTCTGGGCGTTGCTCTGGCCGGTATCGCCGGCTCTCTGCTGACCCAGTTCTACACCATCTATCCCACCGCAGGCGCAAGCTTCGGCTTCCGCGCACTGATCGTCGTGGTCGTGGGCGGTCTGGGCTCCATCCCCGGTGCATTCTTCGCCGGTATTTTCCTGGGCCTGCTGGAGCAGATGAGTGCATTGTTCATCAGCCCGTCCTACAGTGATATGATCGTGTTCGTCACCTTCATCATCATTCTGGTCGTGCGTCAGGTCATGATTCTGAGGAGGCGATAAGATGGATACCAGAAAAGCAGTTAAAACCTATCACCGCAATCTGGCGATCGTTCTGGCTATCATCGTCGCCATCTTCGCAGCGATCCCGCTGGTCGTGGATAAACCTTACATCATCAACATTTTCGTTCTCACCTTCTATATGTCCACCCTGTCCATGGCATGGAACATTCTGGGCGGCATCACCGGCCAGAACTCGCTGGGTCTGGCCGCTTACATGGGTCTGGGTGCCTATGTGTGCTGTCTGGTGGTCACAAAGACGGGCATGAACCCCTGGGTGGCCGCTGTGCTGGATATGCTCGTTGTGGGCGTTGTGGCCGGTGTCATCTTCTTCCCCAGCCTGATCCTGCGCGGCCCCTACTTCACGCTGGTGTCCATCGCGTTTGCCGAGTCCATCCGTCAGTTCATCATCAACTCGGAGTTCTTCGGCCGCGCATCCGGTGTGGGCCTGCCCTTCGGCAAGGACTCCTTTGCGCAGTTCCGCTTTACCAGCAAGGTGCCGTACTACTACATCGGCTTCATCATGATGGTGGGCGTTTACCTCATCATGAAGAAGATCGGCCGCTCCAAGCTGGGCTTTGCGCTGCGCACCATCCGCGAGGATGAGGACGCTGCCGCCGCCATCGGCATCAACCCCACCAAGTACAAGGTGATCGCGGTCGTCATTTCGGCCATCATTGCCGGTCTGGTCGGCTTCTTCTACGTCAGCTACATCCGCTACATCGACCCCGATATTATGATCCAGTCCAAGTCCACTGAGATCGTGCTGCCGGCAGTCGTGGGCGGCGCTGCCTACATCGAAGGCCCGCTGATCGGCGGCCTCATCATGATCCCGCTGAGCGAACTGCTGCGTGCAAACTTTGCCGCCATCCTGCCCGGCATCAACATGCTGATGTATGCCATCGTGCTGATCGTGGTCATCCGCTTCCGTCCGTCCGGTATTCTGGGCTGGTACATGAACTCGAAGGTCAAGACCTTCATCGATGAAAAGATCCTCAAAAAGCCGTCTCTGGACGTGCTGGAAGAGTATGAGCTGATGGCAGACAAGGGAGGGAAGTAATCATGGCAGAAAAGCCTATTATTGAAGTCCAGGGCCTGACCAAGCGGTTCAAGGGTCTGACCGCCGTGCATGATGTTTCTTTCTCGGTGGAGAAAGGCTCCATCACCGGCATGATCGGCCCCAACGGTGCTGGTAAATCCACCACCTTCAACATGATCTGCGGCTACTACCCGCCCACCGAAGGCAAGATCTTCTACAATGGTGAGGACATCACCAACAAAAAGGCGTATGAGTACACCAACATGAAAATCGCCCGCACCTTCCAGATCATGAAACCTCTGAAGAACCTGAGCGTTCTGGATAACGTCACCGCCGCCGCCTACTTCGGCCACGCCGGTGCAAAGAGCGAAAAAGAGGCCAAGGAGCGCGCCATGGAGGTGCTGCACTTCACCGGCCTGTACGAAAAGCGTCATGTGATCTCCAAGGACATGGGCACGCCGGACCAGAAGCGTCTGGAGATGGCCCGCGCTCTGGCCACCAAGCCCGAAGTGCTGTTTCTGGACGAGAACATGGCAGGCTTGAACCCGGCTGAGACCGAAGAGGCCATCCAGCTGATCCGCAAGATCAACGAGTCCGGTGTCACCATCCTGCTCATCGAGCACATCATGAAGGCGGTCGTGAGCCTGTGCGAGAAGGTCATCGTCCTTCACCACGGCGAAAAGATCGCTGAGGGCACGCCCGAGCAGGTCATGAACGATCCCTACGTCATGGAGGTGTATCTGGGCACCAAAAAGGAGGGCGCAAGTGCTTAAAGTTGAAGGTCTGAACGCCGGTTACGGCTCTGTGAACATCCTGTGGGACATCGGCTTTGAGGTGAAGGATGGCGAGATCGTTGCCATCCTTGGCTCCAACGGTGCCGGTAAGACCACCATGGTGCGCACCATCACAGGCATGGTCAAGGCCAGCTCCGGCAAGGTGGAGTTCAACGGGGAGGACCTCTCCGGCAAAAGCTCCCGCGTTATTCTGGACAGCGGCATCGTGCAGGTGCCGGAAGGCCGTCAGCTCTTTACCGAGATGACCGTGCTGGAAAATCTGGAACTGGGTGCATTCAATAAGGAGACCAAGGCGCATTTTGCAGAAAATCTGGAAAAGTGCTATAACTGGTTCCCCAAACTGCGCGAGCGTGCAAAGCAGGCTGCCGGCACTCTGTCCGGCGGCGAGCAGCAGATGGTGGCCGTGGCCCGTGCGTTGATCGGCATGCCCAAGCTGCTGATCCTGGACGAGCCCAGTCTGGGCCTTGCCCCCAACATCGTGGACGACATTCTGGAAGTGGCCAAGACCATGGTGAAGAATGACGGCATCTCGGTTCTGCTGGTGGAGCAGGATATCACCAAAGCCCTTGCAGCGGCTGACCGCGGCTATGTCATCGAGAACGGCCGCGTGGCACTGGAAGGAACCGCCGCCGAGCTTTCGGCAAACGAGCACGTCAAGAAGGCGTACCTCGGCATCTGATTTTGGAAACTGGATGTCCGGCAGGCACTACTTCACACGGTGCGGCGGGGCATCTCGGATTAACAAGCTGTTTTTTACAAACAGAATTGGAGGACAATTATGAAAAAGATCTCTCGTAGAAGCTTCCTGAAGGCATCCGCTGTTCTGGGCAGCGCAGCTGCTCTGACCGCCTGCGGCGGCTCTTCCGCTTCCACCAGCACTGCAGCATCTACCAGCACCGCAGCATCCGGCAGCACTGCAGCAGCCAGCGGTGATACCATCAAGATCGGCACCATCTACGCAATGTCCGGCGGCAACGCAGCCATCGGCGAGAACATCCTGCGCGGCATCGACTTCGCAGTGGATGAGATCAACAAGGCAGGCGGCGTGAACGGTCAGATGCTGGAAGTTGTCCGCGGTGATCACGCAGGCGACGCAGCCACCGGTAAGTCTGAGGCAGAGCGCCTGATCACTCAGGAAGGTGTCAACGTCATTATGGGCTGCCACATGTCCGTTGTTACCGAGGTCGTGGCTCAGGTCTGCCAGCAGTACGGCATCCCCATGATCACCGCTATCTCCACGCTGGACCGTCTGACCGACGAGGACCACAAGGACTACGATTACTTCTTCCGTCTGTGCCCGCTGAACTCCGTCTACGTGGAAGATATGCTGAAGTATCTGCAGGACTCCAAGGAGCAGACCGGCAACGAGATCAAGAAGGTCGCCATCTTCACCGATAAGGCTGCCATTGGTCAGGAGCTGATCCGCTGCGTCAACCTGTTCGCACCCGATTACGGTCTGGATGTTGTGGCCGAAGTGGACTACAGCTCCAACGCTACCGACCTGTCCTCTCAGGTCCTGGCTCTGAAGCAGGCTGATCCCGATGCCATCCTGTGCGACTCCTACATCGGCGACGCTACTCTGTTCGTCCAGACCCTGAAGGAGCAGAACTACAAGCCAAAGATGATCGTTGCCAAGGCAAACGGCTTCACCGATCCTTCCTTCATCCCGAACCTGGGCGCATCCGCAAACGGCGTGGCTTCTGTTGTTGAGTTCAACCCCGACCTGACCAACGGCGTGGAGATCAACGAGGACTTCAAGAAGGTCTACAATGTCAACATGAACGGCCACTCTGCTGAGTCCTACACCGTTGTGTGGCTGTTCAAGACCGCCATCGAGAAGGCCGGCTCCACCGACGGCGCCGCTGTCCGCGACGCTCTGGCAGAGCTGTCCATCGACGGTGCATTCGAGGGCGGCCGCAAGATCGTTCTGCCCTACTCCAAGATCGAGTTCGCTCCCGAGTACGAGATCGGCGGCGCAAAGCACTACCGTGACAACACCTACGCTTCTGTTGCTATCGCACAGGTGCAGGATCAGGAGTGGAAGACCGTCTGGCCCTTCGAGTTCGCTTCCTCCAAGATCCAGGAAGTCACTCTGGGCTGATAGAGTTACCCCGAAGAACACAAAAGGCGAGCCGCCCATTGGGCGGCTCGCCTTTTTGCGTGTTGCTTCCCGTGCAGAGCGTATTCGAGTAGGGGATAGGCTGTGTGGCTTTTATGAAGTCGTTCTCCGCCGGGTATGTTCTCTTTTGCGTGCCAAAAGAGAACCAGAAAAGCACCCGCTACTTTCGAGGCGCGGGAGGCACGAATTAAGGGCTACTCGCCCTTAATAATCCCAAAGCAGTAGACTCCACCCCAAAAAGCTGGAGATTCCCGCCTGTTCGGCGTGAAGATCTCTTAACCGCTTTTTGGGGTTCCGCCAATCAGAAGTCGCTGCGCGACGGCCGCAGGCCGACAGCAGCAGATGCCGCTTCCCGCCACGACCCTACCCCGTGAAAAAGCAGCTCAGAAAAATCCGCAGATTTTTCTGAGCTGCAAATAAAAATAAATTTTCCGCTAAACATGCCCAGAGTAAAACGGAGGGCATTCTAAATCGTCAACTCTTCTGGATATAGGTAAAAATATCCTCCGGCACTGCCGCCAGTGCATCCGCACCGGCAGCGGTCAGTTCTGCGCGGCCCCGGAAGCCCCACAGCGCGCCCATGGCGGCCAGTCCGGCATTGTGTCCGGTGAGGATGTCCACATCGCTGTCGCCCACAAAAAGGGTGGCAGAGCGGTCTGCACCGATCTCGTCCATCAGCGCATACAGCCCGGCGGGGTCCGGTTTGGTGGGCACGCCGGGCCTGCTGCCGCGCACAGCGTCAAAGCGGCCTGTGCCGAAATAGTGGGCGATGATCTTGCCGCAGAGCGGGTCGGCCTTGTTGGAGAACACTGCGCACTGAACACCCTGTGCCCGCAGCTCGTCCAGCAGCTCCGGGATGCCGGGATAGGGAGCCGTCTTGTCCTCCTTGTGGGCGTCGTACCGGGCAGTGAATTCAGCCAGTGTGGCCGCCAGCTGCTCCGGCGTGCGGGCATTTTCCGGCGAGAAGCGCTCCACCAGCTTCGGGATGCCGTTGCCCACCATGTGCTTGAACTGTTCCACCGTAAAGGTGGGCCAGCCATGCTGTGCACACACCCAGTTGCCTGCATCGGCAAGGTCGTCGATGGTGTTCAGAAGGGTGCCGTCCAGATCGAATAATACAGTTTTTATCACAGAAAAAGACTCCTTACAGTTTCAGAAAAGCAAAAAAGGCAGTTCGCTGCACTTTACGCTGCGCACCTTGCACTTCACCCCGCCCGGAAAGGTGAGGGTGAGATTGGTGCGCCCCACCGCCGCGGCCCATGGCGACTGCATGGCCGTCAGGGCCGGAACAGGGCAGAGCACGCAGATGTCGTGCAGATGGAAGCCGTGCTGCCAGCGCAGGGTCAGGCGGCCGTTTTGCAGCCAGATGCCCTCTTTGCGCCAGCCGTTGTACGCACCCACCAGCAGGGCCGCAAACACAGCGGCGACCACCAGCAGCGGCACCGTGAGGGCGGGCAGGGTGTAGCGGGATACCGCTGTCAGCAGCAGGCACAGCCCGCAGGGGATGCCGGCAGGCAGAAAAAACGCCGGGATGCTGCGGCCTGCGGTGTCCACCGGGGCTTTTGGCGGCAGGGCAAAGCCGGGCAGCAGCTCCTGTAGAAAAGGGCCGTCCTCTCGCCAGACCAGCAACGGGATCTCCGGCTGGCAGCTGCCTGCTGTAACGAACACCGGGCAGCAGCCCAGCGCCCATGTGGCAGGCGAGCGGCGCAGGTCCGCATAGCTCAGATGTTCCAGCGCAAGGCGCATCTCATACCGGCGAACAAAGCCGCCCCTGCTGCCAAGGTGACTCTCGGTGCGCCACACGGTGTAATGGGCCGCATGGGCCGCACTGCGCACAAGGCTTGCGCAGAACAGCACACCGCCCAGCACCAGCAGCCATGCTGTGCCCATGGGCAGCCAGCGCGCCGCCCACGCCGCAATGCGGTTCAGGTGGGCAAAGGCCGCCGTCTGGGCATCCGGCGCATAGGGCCTGCTCTGTTTGAGGGCCAGCGCCAGCAAAGCAAGGGTGGAAAGGCCGTTGGCACCCAGCACCGCAAAGGCCAGCTTTTCGCCGCCGCGCGGGGTGTGGGCCACAGCATCCCGGCGCGGCATCATGCGGTCAGCTAAAAACTGCGCGTTCTGCGCGCTCAAAAGCAGGGTCAGGGTGCGCTTCTGCCCGGCAGGGTACAGCACCACCCGGCTGGCACCGGCCAGCCGGTAGAGCAGGGGCCGCTCGATGGTGAGCGCTGCCAGCTGGCTGGCTTTCAGGCTACGGTCCAGCCGCACGCCCAGCCGCCAGCGCACCCGCAGGGTTCCCTGTGCATCCACCCGCCAGCGGCCTGCGTGCAGCACGGCGGCGCTCACAGCGGCAAGCACTGTCAGTAGCGCCGCGCCCTGCACCAGAGCCGTGTGCAGCGCCGCCCAGTTGCGGGCAAACAGCACCTGCAAAAGCGGCAGCAGATACAGCAGAATGGTCTTGCGCAGAAAATGCAGCACCGCAAACGGGTGGAAGCCGCGTTCGGTCATGGCGTTTCCTCCATCAGCACAGCGGCAAGGGCCTGCGCCTGCAGGGCATCCACGCCCGGCAGGAACAGCTGTACGCCCGGGCCGTGCACCACCAGCACGCTGCACCCGGCCAGCCACAGAAGCGGCGTGCGCAGGGTCCACACGCCAGTCACGGCCCGGCGGGGAAGCTGCCGAGTGATGGGAACGGCGATACCGGCCCGCACGGCAGTGTTCCGGGCGGTGAGCACTGCGGTAAAGCTGCAGGCTCTTGCCCACGCGGCGAACACAAGGCACGCCCACAGGGCACAGAAAATACACCCGGCAAACAGGCTCTGCCAGAACACAAAAGGCGCGCAGAACACGCCGGGAACAGCGGCCCAGACGCACAGCACGGCCCGGCCCTTGGGCGGGATGATCAGCGCCGTGCGCAGCAGGTCACGTTCGGTCATTTGCCGGAAAGGCCCCAGGCATCCATCAGCAGGTGCAGGGTGTCATCCTGCGTCAGGCAGAGGATGCGGTCCCACGGCAGTAAGGTGGTATTGCCGTGGGGGATGATGAACTCCGCATCGCGGGTGATGCACACCAGAATGACGTCGCCCGGCATGGGGATGTCCTTGACCGCCTGCCCTGCAAACTGGAAGTTCTCCGGCAGCAGGATCTCGTTCAGGCTGGCAGTGCCGCCGCCCAGCGAGAGCAGCTGGCGGATGGTATCCGTCTCGATCTCGCGCTCAAGGATGTGGCTCAGGTTGTCGGTGCCGCACACTACGGTGTCCACGCCTAAGGTGTGCAGCAGCTCCCGGTTCTTGGGGTTGGAGGCCCGGGCCACAGTGCGGTTCACGCCAAACTCCCGCTTTGCGATCTGGCAGGCCACAAGGTTGTTCTCGTCCGCACCGGTCACGGCCACAAAGGCATCGCAGCTGGCAACGTCGGCCGTGCGCATGGTGTCAAAGCTGATGGCATCGCCGCAGATCACCGGGATATCCAGCGAATCGGCCAGCGAACGGCACAGCATTTCCTGCGGTTCAATGATGGTCACTTTGTGGCGGTGGGCCAGCAGGCTCTGGGCCAGATACATACCAACCTTGCCGCCGCCTGCGATACAAACTTTCATATGCTTCCCTCACTTTTTACTTTGCCAGTGCGCGGAACACCGATTGCTCGGTGAGCACCGTGGGGCAGATGGTGTCGATCTCGTAAGCCTTGTGGTACAGCACCTGCAGGTGCGGGTCGGACACGCGGCAGATCACCTTCTCACGGCGGAAGATGCTTTTTGCGATCTGTGCCGCCATCAGGTTTACCGAGTCGTCCTCGCTCACAGCGGCCACGGCATCGCAGCTGTCAATGCCGCCCTGCCGCAGGGTATCCGGGTCGGTGGGGTCGCCCACCAGAGCCGTGCCGCCAAAGCTGTAGTCGTCAAAGGCATCCAGACGCTTGAGCTGTTCGGGATCTTTTTCAATCAGCGAGATATCATGGCCGATGCGTTCCAGATCGCGGATGAGGGAAGCGCCCACCTGGTCGCAGCCGATCACCAGAATATTCATATGGATTCACCTCGTTGTAGAATAGTTCAACAAAAATACCAAGGGTGTTTAAACTCTGTTTTGATTTGCGGATAAAATAGAAGGAAAAGGGTCTTTGCATCAGTATAACACATTTCCCAGCGCAGTAACAGCCTGCAGGGCAAAAGTGGCGGCGGGCGTAAAAATTTTCGCATTCTGCGTGCGTGCAGAGACATAGTATGGTATACTGGAAGAAAATAAGCTGCTGTGCCTTTGTGCACAAGGAGGGGTACTTACGTTTTTTGAGATCATCAAAGCCATCCTGATGGGCATTGTGGAGGGCATTACCGAGTGGCTTCCCATTTCGTCCACCGGTCATATGATCCTGCTGGAACAGATCATCAAATTCAACGCAAGCGAAGAGTTCATGTCCATGTTCCGTGTGGTCATCCAGCTGGGTGCCATCATGGCCGTGGTGGTGCTGTTCTGGGGCAAGCTGTGGCCCTTTGGCATGAAGCAGGGCAGAGTCATTTCCAAGCCCAGCGTGTGGAGCCTGTGGTTCAAGGTGGTAGCGGCCACGATCCCGGTGCTCATCATCAGCCCGCTGGACGACTGGATGGAAGCTCACTTCTACAATTACATCACGGTTGCCGCGATGCTCATTCTGTACGGCGCGCTGTTCTTTGTTGTGGAGAACCGCCGCGCCGCGCCGCACGTGAGCCGACTGGAGCAGATCACCTACCGCGATGCCATCATCATTGGCCTGTGGCAGTGTCTGGCCATCATTCCGGGCACCTCCCGCTCCGGTGCCACCATCGTGGGCGGCCTGCTGCTGGGCCTGTCCCGCGCCTGTGTGGCAGAGTTCACCTTCTATCTGGCCATCCCGGTCATGGCGGGCGCATCCCTGCTCAAGGTGGTCAAGTTCGTTGTCGGCGGTTCTGTGATGACCGGCACCGAGGTGGCTGTGCTGGCAGTGGGCTGTGTGGTGGCCTTTGGCATGAGCCTCGCCGCCATCCGCTTCCTGATGGATTACGTCAAGCGCCACGATTTCAAGTTCTTTGGTGCCTACCGCATCGTGCTGGGCATCATCGTGCTGGCAGTGGCGGCTGCGACGGCAATCTTCTGATTTGGAATGCTTCCCGCACAGAGCGCATTCGTGTGGGGCGGGCTTCATGCCTTTTGCAAGATGCATCGCCGCCGGGGATGTTCTCTTTTGCGTGCCAAAAGAGAACCAGAAAAGCACCCGCTACTTTCGAGGCGCGGGAGGCACGAACTAGGGGCTGCTCGCCCCTAGTGACCCCAAAGCTGTTGGGCTCCATACAAAAAATCCAAGCCGCTCCGCTAAAGGATTTTTTGTGTTCCGCCGATTTTGAGTCGCTTGCGCGACGCGCCGTGCGGGCAAGTTTGTGCTCCGTCTGCTACGCGAACGCTTCCGCAGGAAGCCGGCGCTGCACGATGCCGCTGACTGCTACGACTCTTTCCTGTGAAAATAGAAAGCCGGAAATCCGCAGATTTCCGGCTTTCTTTCGTTAGGAAATGATAGTTCCGCTAAATATGGCCAGAGCATCAGCGGAGGCCATTTTGATCGTGGGACACAGAGGTGTGCCCGCCGCCCTTTACGACAGCACTTTTTCTTTGCAAAAAGATGTGCTATACTACAAAACAAGAGAGTATGCGGCAGCGTGCCGTGCAAACAAAATGGAGGAAACTGCTATGGAAGCATCCAAGGTCTATTATACGGATTTCCGCTGTCCCGTGGGCACCAGTCTGCTGGACAAGCTGCGCCGCGTGTGCATCGCCGCCGGGATCAAGGATATTGATATGGATGGCAAATTCGTTGCCATCAAGATGCATTTCGGTGAGCTGGGCAATCTGGCATTCCTGCGCCCCAACTACGCCAAGGTGGTGGCTGACTTGTGCAAGGAGCAGGGCGGTCTGCCGTTTCTGACCGACTGCAACACCCTGTATCCGGGCAGCCGCAAGAACGCACTGGAGCACCTCACCTGCGCCCAGCTGAACGGCTTCTGGCCCATGACCACCGGCTGTCAGGTCATCATTGCGGACGGCCTGCGCGGCACCGATGAGGCAGAGGTTCCGGTGCCGAACGGCGAATACTGCAAGACGGCAAAGATCGGCCGTGCCATCATGGATGCGGATATCTTTATCAGCCTGACCCATTTCAAGGGCCACGAATCCACCGGCTTCGGCGGTACTCTCAAGAACATCGGCATGGGCTGCGGCTCCCGCGCGGGCAAGATGATACAGCACGCCGCCGGACACCCGGAGGTGCAGCAGAGCCTGTGCCGCGGCTGCCACCGCTGCGCCAAGGAGTGCGGCTCCGATGCCATCACCTATGATGCAAACAACAAGGCCGTCATTGACCAGACCAAGTGCAAGGGCTGCGGCCGCTGCATCGGTGCCTGCAACTTTGACGCTATCTATTCTCAGTGCGACAGCGCCAATGAGATGCTGGACCGCAAGATGGCCGAGTATGCGGCTGCCGTGTGCGCCGGCCGTCCCTGCTTCCATGTTTCTCTGGTGCAGGACATCAGCCCCAACTGCGACTGCCACTGCGAGAACGATGCACCCATCCTGCCGGATATCGGCATCTTTGCATCCTTTGATCCGGTGGCGCTGGATCAGGCCTGCGCCGATGCCTGCCTGAATGCACAGCCGCTGCCGAACAGCCAGCTGGGCCAGAACCTTGCAAAGCCCGGCTGGAACTGCCACCACGACAACTTCAAGGATTCCAACCCCAATATCGAGTGGAAGGCCACGCTGGAGCAGGCCGAAAAGATCGGCATGGGCACCCGCCAGTATGTGCTGAAGAAGGTCTGATGCCGCAGGCGGCCCCGGCCTTTTCGCAAAAACAAAAAGAAGCTGACCAGCCCGGCCAGCTTCTTTTTATGTTGGGTTTACTGGCCCACTGCGGGCACGCAGTCGTCCAGCACGGTCTGCAGGGCCTGCCAGTTCTTCAGGGTGCAGCCGGGCAGGGTGTCCGGGTCAAGGCCGGCATCCTCAATGCGGCCAGCCATGCTGTCCTTGTCGCTCAAAAGGCTCAGCGCGTCCGGCTCGATCATCGTCCAGGCCTCGGCAAAGCTTTCCTGCTCATCAGCGTCCAGCGTGTCGTACCAGCTGTAGAAAGCTTCCTGCACGGCTTCCGGGGTGCGGGAGGCAAGGCGGGCGTTTTCTGCCCACTGCAGCAGGGATGCCGCTGCGATCACCGATTTGAGCGAGCAGCCGGAAACACCCGGCCCCCAGCCCAGACAAGGCTCAAAGGCGGCAGCGGTGCCGGTGATGGAGAAGATGGAGTTCTCGTCAAAATCGCCGGGGTTCAGGCCGGAGGTGTCGGCCCGGGTGGTGGAATCGGGCAGGTCTTCGCCGGAAGCAGCGGAGCTTGCAGAACTGCTGGCAGAGCTTGGCGCTTCGGAACTGCTGGCGGTTGAGCCGCTGCAGCCTGCCAGAATGCTGCAGGCCAGCGCTGCGCAGAGCAGCAGCGAGAGGATGCGGGTATATCTCAATTTCATAGTAGTGTCCTCCTTGAGCGGTGCCGCAGCCGGGCCGCAGCACTTCAAAACGATACACCCTAAGTATACGTTCTGCCGCGGCGGTTGTCAATCGGACAGCGCAGAACGAATTTCAAGCGGGAAATATGCACTCTGCACAAAGAAGAAACGCATTTTTGGGAACTTTGCATTCTTGACATTTTTTGCAAAAATCGGTTGACTACAAGTATAGTGTCTGCCCACGTCAGCCGGAAAGGAGGGAAACGCCCATGAAGCACCGTATCACAGCCGCATTGGAGCGGTTCTCCCGCGCAATGCTGGCACCGCTGAGCTATCTTTCGGCGGCAGGCCTGCTGCTGGTGGTGGGCGCACTGCTCACCAGTGCGCCGCTGGCCGGGGTGCTGCCCTTTTTGCGGTGGGAGCCGGTGCAGCTGGCGGGCAGGATCATTTACAAATGCCTCACGGCGGTCATTTCAAATCTGAGCGTGCTGTTCTGCACCGGTCTTGCGGCGGCGCTGGCAAAGCGGGAAAAGCATCAGGCGGCGTTCATCGCCCTGATGAGCTATCTTGTCTACCTGACAGCGGGCAATGTAACGCTGACCGAGTTGGGCCTGCTGGCGCAGCCGGATGCGCTTACCGGCCTGTACAGCGCAGGCCAGACCATGGTGCTGGGCATCCAGACTGTGGACACCGGCGTGTTCGGCGGCATTCTGCTGGGCCTGCTCACCGCCTTTGTATATGACCGCACCTGCGAAAAAGCCCACCGCGGCATTCTGGGCGGTGTGTTCTCCGGTGTGCGGTGGTCCTTTGCCTGCGTGGCGGCACTGGCGGCGGTGCTGGGCTCTGGGGCCTGCTTTGTCTGGCCGCCTATCCAGAAGGCCATTGCGGCCGTCACCGGCTTCATTGCCGCTTCCGGCAATATCGGGTTGTTTTTGTACGGCTTTCTAGAACGGCTGCTCATCCCTACAGGGCTGCATCATCTGGTGTATATGCCGTTCCAGTTCTCGCAGCTGGGCGGTCAGCTTATGGTGGGCAGCGTCACCTATACCGGTGCCTATGTGGTCATGATGACCGAATATAACCTCGGCCTGCCGTTTTCGGATGGCATCGTGTGGATGTACACCGGCTTTACAAAGACCTTCGGCTACTTTGGCATTGCGGCGGCATTCATCTTCTGTGCCCGACGGGGCAGCCGCAAAAAGACTGCCCTTCAGCTGCTGCCGCTGGCCTTTACGGCATCGCTGGCTTCCATTACGGAGCCGCTGGATTTTCTGTTCTGCTTCTCGGCACCGGTTTTGTGGCTGGCGCACGCAGCCATCTCCGGCAGCTTCATCGTGCTGCTGCACCTGTGCGGAGTCACGGCGTTTACCTCGAACCTTCTGGGGTCGCTTGTGATGAACCTTTCCGCTGGTGCGGCCCGCACGAACTACCCGGTGCTGTATCTGCTGGGCCTTGCCCAGATCGCGGTGTATTTTGTGGTGTTCACTGTGCTCATCAAGGCGCTGGACCTGCCCACACCGGGCCGCCGCCCGGAAGAGCCGTCCCGGCCGGAAAAGGCCCTGCCGCTGGACGAGCAGGGAATAGAAAAGCTCATTGCGGCCTTTGGCGGGCGGGAGAACATCCGCACGGTGGACAACTGCTTTACCCGCCTGCGTGTCACGGTGAACGACCCGGCCTTCGTCAAGGAGCAGGCCCTGAAAGCCCTGCCCTGCAGCGGTGTGGTGCAAAGCGGCTGCGATGTGCAGATCGTGTACGGCATCCGCGCGCCGGAGGTGCGGCAGGCGGTGGAGCGGCGGCTTGGCCGGGTGGTCTGTTGACCTTTGGCGGACGGGCAACTATAATAGGGAAAAGCGGCTTCCCGCGCAGAGCGTATTCGCGTGGATCAAGTTTCATGCCTTTTGTAAAAAGCATTACCGCCGGGTACGTTCTCTTTTGCGTGCCAAAAGAGAACCAGAAAGGACGGCGGTGCCCGCAGGGCATGAAAGCCCCAGTGGGGCTTTTAAGCCGCAGACCGGTTTGCGCAGCAAATGCCGCGTGTTCAGCGCGGCAAGGTCTCCGCTACTTTCGAGGCGCGGGAGGCGGCGGGTTGCGGCTCCCTGCGTCTGCTTTGTGCCTTGCGCGGCACTCGCATCCTGCAGGCCGCTGCCCCAACAGCTCCTCCCTGTTTCGGCCGCTGGCCGCGGTCGTTGCCGTTGCAAACTAGGGGCTGCTCGCCCCTAGTAACCCCAAAGCGGTTGGGCTCCATACAAAAAATCCAAGTCGCTCCGCTAGAGGATTTTTTTGTGTTCCGCCGATTTATAGTCGCTGCGCGACGGCGATAAGCCGACAGCAGCAACATGCCGTTTCCCGTTACGACTTTTCCCGTGAAAAAGTAACTCCGAAACGACCGCAGTCGTTTCGGAGTTACAAATTTAAAAATAATATTTCCGCTGATATTGCCAAAGCGAACGCGTCGGCAATTTTAAATCGTCCGGCGGCTGAAAGGATACACATGCAAGAACAAGCAGTTTTTACGCAAAAAACAGAGCCTGTACCGCCAACCGGCCGCTTTGCACCCAGCCCCAGCGGGCGGCTGCATCTTGGCAATCTGGCCTGCAGCCTGCTGGCGTGGCTCAGCGCAAAAAGTCAGGGCGGGCGTATCGTGCTGCGCATTGAGGATCTGGATGCCGAGCGCTGCCCGCGCATCTATGCCGACTTACTGGAACAGGATCTGGACTGGCTGGGCCTTGCGTGGGACGAGGGCGGCAGCACCGGCGGGCCGAACGGCCCCTATTACCAGAGTGAGTGCGCGGAGATCTACACCGCAAGCTACAAAAAGCTGGAAGAGCGCGGCCTTGTGTACCCGTGTTTTTGCTCCCGCGCCCAGCTGCACGCGGCCAGCGCGCCCCATACCTCGGACGGCAACGTGGTCTATCCGGGCACCTGCCGCGGCCTGACCGCTGCCGAAATTGAGGAAAAACGCAAAAAGAAGGCCCCTGCCTATCGTCTGATGGTGCCGGACGAGGACATCACATTTGTGGATGGCTGCATGGGCCTGCACACCGAAAATCTTTTGCACGACTGCGGTGACTTCTACCTGCGCCGGGCGGATGGCGTGTTCGCCTATCAGTTGGCCGTGGTGGTGGACGATGCCCGCATGGGCGTTACCGAAGTGGTGCGCGGTGCAGACCTGCTTTCGTCCACGGCACGGCAGCTGTATTTGTACCGCCTGCTGGGCCTGCAGGCACCGGGGTTTGCCCACTGCCCGCTGCTGCTGGCCCCGGATGGGCGGCGGCTCTCCAAGCGCGACGGCGACCAGAGTCTGGAAAACCTGCGGGAAAAGTATACCGCGCAGGAGATCGTGGGCAAGCTTGCCTACGCCTACGGCCTGCAGCCGGAGCCTGCGCCCCGCACACCGGAAAGCCTGATCAAGGACTTTTCCTGGGCAAAGGTGCCAAAGCAGGATGTCTGCCTGCCGGAGGATCTGTTCTGAACAAAAAAAGAAATGCGCTGCCCCTGATGACAGCGCATTTCTTTTTTATAGAGATTCAGATGCGGCGCATCTGCGGCAGATCGTTGGTGTCCATCATACGGCTGAACGCGGTATCCAGTGCCAGCGCCAGCAAAGCACCCAGCGCTGCATCGATGCAGCTGTGCTGCTTGAGCAGCATGGTGGAGCATACAATGGAGATGCACAGCACATCAGCGGCCGGGCGCATCCAGCGGAACCGGGGCTGCTCAAAGATGCGGCAGCGGTGATAGGCCAGCATCAGCGTGACCGAGTTGAACACATGGATGGACGGGCAGACATTGATGGGTGTGTCGGTGCTGTACAGGAACCGCACCGCACGGGCGAAGATGTCTGTGCCCGGCACATAGCAGGGGCGCAGATTCAGCCCGGTGGGCAGGATCACGTAGCAGGCCAGCGCAATGGTCATACCGCTGAACAGCGGCATACACAGCCGCCAGAAGTCCTCCCGGGGTGCCTTCCACAGAAGGAAGAACAGGGTGAACGGGATCCACGGAAACCATGCAAAATAGGGGATGACCGCATATTTGCAGAAGGGAATCAGATCGTCCAGCCGGCAGTGCACGAGGATGTGCGGCATATGGATCTGGGTGTTCAGGAAATTGAATGCGGAAAGATAAAGTATGAGATACAGCGCCATGAAGCAAAGCGGATGGCGCGAAAACCAACTGCGTTTCATTGAAAAAGCCTCCTTTTTGCAGAAGTGAAAGCTCTTAGCACTGTGAAATTATACGCCGGGAATGTGACAAAAACAAGAACGAAAGCAGACAACATTGCTGAAAAACAGATAAATTATTTGTGCGTATTGCGTAAAAAAGAGCCTGCCTTCGCGGCAGGCTCTTATAAAATGCAGAGGAAAGATTCAGATGACCTGCTGTTCCAGCCACTTGCCGCGCACGAAGCGTACAAAGAAGCACAGGGAGCGGAACGCCCAGTCCAGATACATGCCCATCCAGATGGCCAGCAGGCCGCCGTGGAAGGCCAGCACGCACAGGTAGCAGAAGCCCACCCGGAAGGCCCACATGGACACGATGCTCACGGTCATGGTAAAGCGGGCATCGCCTGCCGCACGCAGGATGTTGGGCATGGTAAAGCTGGAAGGCCAGATGAACAGCGAAACGATGTTGAACCACACCATCACTTCCAGCGCCATGGCGTAGGCTTCCGGCGAGAGGTTGAACAGGCCCAGTGCAAATTTGTTGGCAAACAGGAAGGCCGAAAGGTTCATGAACCATGCGCCGCAGTAGGCAAACAGCATCAGGCGGCGGGAGTAATACACGGCCTGATCCTTTTCGCCTGCGCCAAGGCACTGGCCCACCACGGTCAGCGCAGCCATGCCCACGGCGTTGGCCGGGATGTTCAAAAAGGTGGTGGTGGTGTTTGCCACGGCGTTGGCCGCAATGGCGGCGGTGCCCAGAGTGGAGGTCAGGCTGGAAACGGACAGCTTGCCGATCTGGAACATGCCGTTTTCAATACCGGCAGGGATGCCCACCCGCAGGATCTGCTGGATGAGCCGTGCCTTCGGGGCAAGGGCCTGCAGGCCGTCCACCCGCAGCGGGCAGGCGGGCCGCTGCAGCAGGTACAGCACAGCCACGCAGGCAATGGCGCGGGACACAAGGCTGGCCAGTGCGGCACCCATCACGCCCATTTTGAAGCCGTAGATCAGCACAGCGTTGCCGCCAATGTTCACCACATTCATTACAAGGCTGGACATCATGCTGATCTTGCTGTTGCCCTGCGCCCGGAACAGGGCCGCACCGGCGTTGTACAGGCCGATGAACGGGTAGCTCAGGGCCGAGAGCAGGAAGTAGGTCTCGGCATAGCGCATCACGTCCACGTCGATGGAGCCGAAGATGCCGCGCAGGATGGCATGGCGGCCCGCCACCACAACGGCGGCCACCAGCAGGCTGAAGCTGGACAGGATGAACAGGATCTGCGCCGCTGCATTCTTGGCATCCTTTGGCTCCTGCCGGCCGATGTACTGGCTGGTGACCACCGCGCCGCCGGTGGCAAGGGCGCTCATGATCTGGATCATCAGGGTGTTGAAGCTGTCCACAAGGCTCACGCCGGAAACAGCGGCTTCCCCCACCGAGGAGACCATCAGCGTGTCGGCCAGACCGATGGTCACGCTGAGCGCCTGCTCTGCGATCAGCGGCAGCAGCAGGGCAATGAGCTGCTGCCGGGTGAACAGCGGCGGCTTATGGAACGCGGGCGTTTTGGTTGCTGTCATAGGTTCCTCCGTGACGGTGACAAGATGCACTTGGATACATGACCTATATCATACAGCAGAACGCGCAGAATTACAAGAGAAAATCTTCTGTCAGGAAAATTCCTGACTGGGGGTCAGGTTGGTGCCGTAATATACGATATAATCATACGGGACGGTCGGCCCGAACACCGTCTTGTCTGGGTACTTCCTCAGCATGTCCGCTTTCAGGTCGGCCGGGGTCTCGGGCACACCGGCGCAGAGCGTATCGGAGCACACGGCATTCCAGAGGCCCGCAGAGAACGAGGTGCAGTTGTAAATGGCCGACCAGTGGTCTGCGTTGGCCAATGCCTGATTTACAGTGTCTAGCTGGCTCTGGTCCAGTGAGACCTGAATGCCGTAAAGATTCTGATAGTAAGAAGCGTTCAGGTAATATTTGTAGTAGCCCTCCAGATTGTACCAGATGCCGGAATGCTCGCAGCGGTTGCCGCGGGTGCTTACGGTGATGGACGTATCCGGCGCAATGAGCAGTCCGCCCACATTGATATCCTGCTCCGAAACATTGGTGATGGTGAGGAAGCTGTGTCCGCTGGTGTTGAGGGGAACATCGCCGTGGTCATCGGCGCGGGCAAAAAGCCGCAGCACCGCAACGGCTCCCTCGGCAGGGGCATCACCGTAGGCCTGCGCAGGGGACTTGTGGTCTGCCTGCGCAAAGTGGTACGGCCCGCCAAAGTTGGTGGTAAAGCCAACGACATTGAGCATCAGGTCGGCAGAACCGGTGATATCTGTTACCACCTTATCCTCTTTTGCGGCGGGCTGTGCGGCCTTGGGTTCCTGTGCGTAGGCGGGCAGGGCGCACAGGCAGGCCAGCAGCACGCAGCAGGAGAGGATGCGGAAAAACGGTTTTTTCATAGATGCCTCCATTTGTGTTTTTTTTTCAGGTAAAGCTTACTGTTTTTGGCAGGGTCTGTCAAGGACTGCGGCAGGCGGAAAAGCCGCGCCGCAGCGTGTTTGTTCCACTTTACCCGTGCAGGCAATTGTGATAAAATAAACCTGAGGTGCACTGTGCTTTGCAGGAGCGGGGAGTGCACTGTGGTAAATGAGATAAGAAATAAAAGGTAAATCAGAACCCAAAGGGGGAACAATATGCCAAAAGCAGCCCATAAGGTGGTCGTGATCGGCCACCGCAACCCGGATACCGATTCCATCTGCTCGGCCATTGCCTATGCAGAGTTGAAAAACAAGACCAGTGATCTGGTCTGTGAGCCCCGCCGTGCAGGCAAAATGAATCAGGAGACCGAGTTCGTGCTCAAAAAGTTCGGGGTAAAGCCCCCGCGCATGTGCACGGACGTGAACCCGAAGATCCGCGATGTGGACTACCGCGAGATGCCCGGCATCCCCGGCTCCACCAGCCTGCGCAAGGCGTGGGAGATCATGCGCGACAAGCAGATCGACACCCTGCCGGTCACCAGCCCGGACAACGAGCTGGAGGGCGTGATCACGGTCAAGGACATTGCCACCGCCAACATGGACGTGTTCGACACCGGCATCCTGGCCAAGAGCCAGACCACCTACCGCAATATTTTGGAAACGCTGGGCGGCACCATGGTGGTGGGCCGCGAGGACGACGTGTGCACCACCGGCCACATCCGCATCGGCACCGCCACGCCCGAAATGCTGGAAAATACCGTGGAAAAAGGCGACATCGTCATCCTGACCAACCGCTACGAAAGCCAGCTGTGCGCCATTGAAAAAGAAGCGTCGCTGCTCATCATCTGCAACGGCTCCAAGGTGGGCCGCACCATCCAGCGCATTGCCGAGGAAATGGGCGTGGCCATCATGTCGGCCCCGGTGGACACCTACGCCGCCGGTAAGCTGATCAGCCAGTGCGCTCCCATCTCCTACTATATGACCCGCAGCGACATCATGAAGTTCACCCTCGTCACCCCTGTGGCAGACGTCACCCGCGTGATGGCCAAGGTACGCCACCGCTATTTCCCCATCCTCGACGAGGACGGCAAATACTGCGGCATGGTCAGCCGCCGGAACATCATCAATCTGCAAAAACGCCGCATCATCCTGGTGGACCACAACGAGGCCACCCAGGCCGTGGAGGGCTTCGATCAGGCCGAAATCCTGGAGATCATCGATCACCACCGCATCGGCAGCCTGGAGACCAGCGGCCCGGTGTACTTCCGCAACCAGCCGGTGGGCTGCACGGCCACCATCATCACCCAGATGTACGACGAGAACGGTATGGAGATCCCGCCGCAGATCGCAGGCCTTCTGCTGGCGGCCATCCTTTCGGATACGCTGGTGTTCCGCAGCCCCACCTGCACCCCGCTGGATGAGGCCCTTGCAAAGCGTCTGGCAAAAATTGCCGGTGTGGACATTGACGAGTTTGCCAGCGAGATGTTTGAAGCAGGCGAAAAGCTGGACGGCAAGACCGCCGAGGAGGTGTTCCTGCAGGACTTCAAGGTGTTCATGTGCGGCGATATCCGCTTTGGCGTGGCGCAGGGCAGCTACATGACCCGCAAGAACCTGCTTGCCGCCGAAGCGCTGCTGCAGCCCTATCTGGAAGAAGCCCGCAACAAGCAGAACGTGGAGGATATCTACATGCTGCTCACCGACGTGCCCAAGGAGGAGAGCGTGGTCATCAGCGATGGCCGCTATGCTTCCGAGGTGCTCTCGGACGGCTTTGAGACCCAGCCTGCCGAGGACGGCAGCTTTACCCTGCCCGGTGTGGTGAGCCGCAAAAAGCAGTTCATCCCGGCGCTGATGACCGCCTATCAGGAGCTGTAAGATGTTTGATTTTCTGCATAAAAAAGCACAGGATGCCACGCCGCCCGCCCTGCCGGAAGGCACTGTGCGCCGCCGCTATTCCATCGAAGGGCAGGTGCAGGGGGTGGGCTTCCGCTACCGCGCCCGCTATGCGGCCCAGACGCTGGAACTGACCGGCTGGGTGGAGAACGAGGACGACGGCAGCGTGACGCTGGAAGTGCAGGGCGACCCGGAAAAATTCCTGCGGCTGTTCGCCATGATCCAGAAAAGCGATTATATCCAGATCACCGGCATCCGCCAGAAGGATCTGCCGCCCGACCCATGGGAGCGGGGCTTCTCGGTAAAAGGGTATTGATGCGAGACCCTCTCAGTCAAAGCCTGTCGGCTTTGCCAGCTCCCCCGAGGGGGAGCTTTTTGACATTTTTTGGCAAGCACTGCCTCTCGGGAAGAGGATCTTGAATGATCCCCGCTTATAAAGCTCGCCCTTCGGGAGAGCTGTCGAGCAAAGCGAGACTGAGAGGGTTCGTACAAACAAAAAAGCTGACGCGAAAGCGTCAGCTTTTTTGCTCTTTCTAAATTTATCAACCTGCTGTTTTCAGCGGGGAATTGTCTGTCCAGATGGTGCCGTCCAGCAGCCGGGTCACAGCCAGAGTGCCGTTTGCGGAAACACGGGCCGGGTCCAGCGCGTAGAAATCGCTCTCCTTCAGGTTCGCGGGGTCTGCATCCGCACGGATGCCCACCACGCAGACCCAGTGGCCATAGGCGGCGCTGGTGGCGATGTGCGGGTAATTGACCTTGTTCCAGCCGGAACTGGTCAGGTGGTATTCATAGCTGGAGGTGCGGTTCGTATGCCGTTTTACGCCGCTCACCGCGGTGTTTTTCAGATGCACGATCACCGGCTTCCCGGCGGAAAGCTCGGTGTAAAGCTTCTGCAGGCACTCGGACAGGCTGCCGGAATAACCGTAGTAGCCGCCCGCAGACCAGACCGCACCGTTTGACCACATGCCGCTGCCGGAGGAAACTTTTCCATCCAGAATGGTGCGTGCATAGCGCAAGGCGTACCAACTGCATTTGCCGGAGGTCTGGTTGCCGATGGAAAGGATCTGGCTGGTACTGAAGTCCAGCATCCGGATGCCGTGCGTTTCCTGCAGGGCAGCTGCGTGTGCGTGGGGAACGGCCAGAGCCAGCACAAGGCACAGCGCCAGAACTGCCGCCGCCAGCCGCTGTGCCGCGCGGGCGGGACAGTGTTGCATATTGAGCCACATCCTTTGTTTTTTCTACGACCTTATTTTACCATGCAAAAATGGTAGAATTGTGTAAAATCGTAATTTTTTGAAAGAATTCTGAAAGACGGATCAAGATGGATCGGAACACAACATCTGTTCAAACCGGGAAGGACTGTGCCCCGGAAAAGAACAGCATGGAGCTTCCGGCTGGAAGAAGATTTTCCAGCACGGTAAAGAACCTTTGCGAAATAAGGACAGTATATCTCAATACTGCAACAAAAAAGCCGCTGTTTCATTGATTTTGAACGAAAATGTTTCGGAAACTTTATGCATCTTCTCGATTGACAAAACCAACTGCTGTCGGATATAATCAGGCCAGAACGACACCCGTTCTGTAGTGCGAAAAAACAGCACTGAAATGAGACAAATCAACAAAATCTTGAAATGACAGGAGGCGCTTTACAATGAAAAAGCTGAAGAAATTTGCTGCCCTGCTTCTGGTGGGTGTGATGGCTCTGGCCCTGCTGACGGCCTGCGGCGGTGGCGGCGGCCCAACCGAAGAGCAGAAAGTACTGGCCCAGATCAGTCAGGAGAAGGGCGTCCAGGTGACCAATGACGCAGAGCTCCGCGCAGTGGCTGAAAGAAGACTGGATGAGTCTCTCCAGTATAAACTTCTCGGCTATGCAGGAGCGTACAAGTTCTATAAAGATCAAGTGGGAAATGATCTGGCTGTTACCATTACTGCCCGGCACAACTATGAGAATACGTTCCTGAGCACGGTTCTGACTTATATCTCGCGGTATATTAAAACGGATGTCAACGGCAACGTGAGTCAGGATGGCATCTGGTCGAATATAGGCGTGGTGGTCCAGAGCAACAACGAGCAGAGCTACATTGGCATCACCATCCGCATTAAGAACTACTACAAGTAAAAATCTATCACCCTTTCCCCCGGAGCGTGGCTGCAAGGCCGCCCTTCGGGGCTTTTTTGCGTTTGAACCCTCTCAGTCACGCCTTACGGCGTGCCAGCTCCCCCAAAGGGGGGGAGCTTTTAGGCATCTGACGGTTTGCAGCAAATAAGCTCCCCCTCTCGGGGGAGCTGGCATCGCGCAGCGATGACTGAGAGGGTTGCCTCCCTCACTGAGGGAGGTGGCAAACCCGCAGGGTTTGACGGAAGGAGTCTGCCCCGCCCCTCGGGGCTTTTTTGTGTTTGGGGACAATTGCCAAAAAGAAGGGCGGAATTTGGGCGATATGCCTGTTGACATGCGGGGGGGTATGGATAAAATAAATTCAGACGGGTAAAGCGATTTGGGGTCGCCCAAACCGTCAGAATTTGAAAGCAGGAGGAACATTACAATGAAAATGTTCAAACGTTTTGCAGCCGCCCTTCTGGCCGGCGTGATGGTTCTGGCAATGCTCACCGCTTGCGGCGGTGGCGCTGGTGGAAACAGCTCGAATGAGATCGAGAGCAAGGTGCTGAAGTATCTGAATACTGTCAATGGCACAAGCTACAGCAATAATGCCGATCTGCAGAGCAAGGTTCGTGCCGTTCTGGCCAAAACGGATGATACTGGCGTTATCAAAGCAGAAGATGTTCCGTATGTGCAGAATGATGAAAGCGGAACGGCCAAATACATGCAGTGTGTTTCTGACCTCAATGTGAATGAAACTGAAAACACTGTTTCTTTTGTGATGTATGTATTTGACCCGAATAAAATGGATGGAATGCTGACACCGGTTACAAAAGCTGAACTGAAAGATGTAAAGCCGCTGGAAGTTAACGATGAATTCAAGGCAAAACTGGATGATGTCCTGGAGAATGTGACCCCCGGCACTCCTTCTGGAAAGCTGTCTACCATGAAAGATGTCGGTGTTGCAACCTACACGGCCTCCAATGGCAAGACTTACATTGGCATTGCCATCAAGTGTGAAGGTACGATTCGTAGTTAATAAAGTTTTGTTGCCCCGAGGAGCACTCGCTCCCCGGGGTTTTTTTGCGCCTTTTGGCAGAGGTGCCGTTTCCTGCTGCGACCCCTCCCTGTGAAAAGGCAATGCTGGAAAATCCGCAGAGTTTCCAGCATTGCAAATTTAAAATAATTCTTCCGCTGCTTATGCGTAAAGCGCACGCGGCGCGCATTTCAAATCCTCCCGCCCACCCGGCAGGCTTTTTTTCGCCTTTTTGTGACAAACTCCGCCCGCTGTGGTACAATAAAAGGGTATCGAACCAAGACAGAAAGGACGTTTCCATGCAGCTGTTTGAACTGGTGTCCCCGCGGCTGTTCCGCCCGCTGGCGGGGCCGAACCGGGCTTTTTATGCGGAATTGCTGCTTCTGCTCTGGGAGGAGTGCCGCCACACGGCGGATTACAGCATTTCCCGTGCGGAGGCCGTCTGGCGTGCCGAGGATTACTTTGCCGCACTGGCAAAGCCCCTTGCGCTGGATGCCGACGGTGCGGGCGATGAAGACGAGCAGCCCACCCGCGACCCTCACACGCTGGCCGTGGGCTTTCTGCTGCGGCTGCGCCGCACCGGCTGGCTGGAAGAGCAGCCCGGCAGCTACGAGGGGGAAGCGTCCCTTGCCTTTGTGCCGGAGGTAACGCCGCTGCTGGAAGCGCTGGAAGAAATCTTGAATCCACGCGTAGTTACCTATACCGGAAAGCTATACAAGGCATGGCAGCTGCTGGGCAGCATCGGGCAGGAAAAAAGCCCCTATGAGAACGTTCTGCGAGAGGTGGACGCAGACCTTGACGCGCTGAACCGCTCTCTCCGGGCGCTCAATGCCTCCATCGGCCACTATATCGACCGGCTCACCCGCAACCGCACCCCGCAGGAGGTGCTGGAACTGTTCGACCAGTACGAGGAAAAGGTGGTGGCGGCGGCCTACCACCGCTTCAAGACCAGCGACAACCTGTTCAACTACCGCGCCTATCTGGAAGAAGAGCTGGACGACTGCGAGGAGAACTACCTGCCGCAGCTGGCCTTTGATTATGCCCGGGTGGAGCGCTGCGCCCCGAACGAAGCGACACCTGCCGTGCGTGCACTCATCCAGAAGCAGCGGGACGCGCTGGAAGAGATGAGCCTGCTCATGCGCGAGATCGATGCAAGCCACATCCGCTACCGCAAGCGGGCTGTGCAGCGGGCACAGTTCCTGCTGCTGAGCGACCGTTCTTCGCAGGGCAGCGTCACCGCCCTGCTGCGCCGCTACGCCGAGGACATCCGCACCCCGGAGCAGCTGTTTGAGCCGGACGACGGCCCGGTGGCAAAGCGGCTGCATCTGTACCCAGCGGCAGTGTTCGGGGAAAAATTTCTGTACCCGCCCGCTGCCCAGCGCACCGCCGAGCCGCTGGCCCCGGTGCGCACCGAAGTATTCGATCCGGAACAGCTCAAAAAAGAGCAGCAATTGCTGCTGGATTACGCCCGCCTTGCCGTTACCGAGGAGAACGTGGCCCTGCTGGCCCGGCAGGCCCTTGCCGCCCGCCCGCAGGTGAACGCGGCACTTCTGGCAGACGAATACCCGAACGATTTTGCCCGCATCATCGGCCTGCACACCTACTCGCAGTCGCCGCACCGGGATTATGACATTCAGCTCACCGGCAATTGGGTGGAGCGCGGCGGTTTCCGCTTTGAGGATTTTGTCCTCACCCGCCGCAGGGAGGAAGAAAATGGCAACCATTAACATGCTGGAAGAAACCGCGAATTACCTGCTGAACCACTGCTTCGTGCTGGGCGGCGTGGAGGATCAGCGGGCAAAATATCTTTATGTGCAGGACCATCTGGACGAGGTGCGCGCTGTGTTCGCCCCGCTGGGCTATTCTGTATTGCTGTACCCGGCACCCCTGCAGGCGGCGGCTTTGGTCAACGGCCACGAGGGCAGTCAGGCCCGGCTGCTGAAATACGAGAGCATCCTGCTTTTGGTATTGCGGCTTTTGTACCTGCAAAAGCGCGAGAGCCTTGCGGCCAATGCCGACGAGGTGCTGGTGACGGTGGAAGAGGTGCAGACCGAACTGCAGAAGATGAATCTGCCCCGCCGTCTGGACCAGAAAACGCTGGAAAACCTCATGCGCACCCTGCGCCGGTACAATCTGGCGCGGCCTGTGGGGCGGCTTTCCGGGCTGGACAGCCGCATTGAAGTATTTCCCACCGTGCTGCTGGCCCTGCCGGATGCCGACCTTGCGGATGCAGCGGCAGAATCTGCCCGCACCCGCACAGAGCTTGGCCTTTATGAACGACCGGAAGAAGCAGGGGAGGGTGAAGAATGATCGAACTCAAACGGCTGAAGCTTATCAACTGGCACAACTTTGAAAATGTCACCTTCGACTGCGCACGGCTCACCTATATGATCGGCGTGAACGCCGTGGGCAAGACCACCATTCTGGATGCCATCCGCTACTGCCTGACCACCAACCGCAATTTCAATGCGCTGGGCAATAAAAAGAGCGGCCGCACCCTGCAGGGTTCGGTGCACGCAAAGCAGCGCGGCGAGAACGCCTACCGCCGCCCGGGCCATACCGTGGCCTACATCGGGGCGGAGTTCTGGGACAGCGTCAAGCGCACCCCCTTCGTCATCGCGGTGCGGGTGGAGTCCGAAGGCCCCATGCAGGAGCTGCACCCCGGCGATCAGACATGGTATCTTTCGGAGGACGGCTGCACGCTGGAACAGCTGCCCTTCATCGACCCCAAGACCGGTGCACCCAGCGCAAAGGAGGACTTCAAGCCCGCAACGGGCCGTCTCTCCTACACCCGCAGCCCCAGCGAAGCGCGGGACCGCATCTGCCGTGCGCTGGGCATCGGGCGCGCCTCCAGCCCCTTGGGCAAAAAGTTCAATGAGGTGTTCCAGATGGGCACCAGCATGGACGAGATCCCCAACTTCCGGGAGTTTTTGTCACCAGTACATCCTGCCCCAGCCGGAGCTGGATCTGGACGCTTTGCAGGGCGACCGGCTGGAACTGGAAAATCTGCACGCCGTGCTGGCCGAAGCACAGACCCGCGCCAACGCGCTGGAAGAGATCGTGGATTTTGGCCGCGAAGCTGCCGAAAAGCAGACCCAGACCCTTGTGAACCGGGGCGCGGCGCTGCTGGCCCGCGCCGCTGCCGACGGCAGCGAACAGACCGTCTGGCAGGAGCATCTGGATGTGGGCCGCCGCCAGCTGGAACAGCTGAACGCCCGCTATGCCGAGGCCAAAAATGCCGAAGCGGAAGCCCGCCGGGCCTATCTTTCCGCCCACGGTGCCGCCAGCGCCAGCGGCGAGGGCCGGGCACTGGATGCCCTGACCGAGGAGCTTTCCCGCCGCAAAACGGCGCTGGATACCGCCGCACGCAAAGCCGAAAAGGCAGAAAGTGCCCTTGCCCGCACCCAGAGCCTGCTGGCTGTGCTGCGCCGCAGCGGCTTTGCTGCCGGCATCAAGGCCGAAGAGCTGACGGCGGACACTCTGCCGCAGCTCACCGCATGGCTCTCTGCGCAGGAAAAACCGCTGGAGGAAGCCTATTTTGCTGCCCGCCAGAACACTGCTGCTTTGCAGAAGGAGCAGGCCGGCAAGCGCGCCGAGCTGGACGCGGTGTCCGGCGGCAAGTGGGTCTACCCCCACGGCGATGCCGCCACCCGGGTGCGGGATGCCGTGAATGCGGAACTCAAGAGCCGGGGCATGCAGCCGGATGCGAAAATTTTCTGTGAACTGTTGAACGTGGAGGACGAAAGCTGGCAGGACTGCGTGGAAGCCTGCCTTGGCGACCGCCGCTTTGATATCCTTGTGCCGCCCGCCCACTACGAAGCCGCCAAAAGCGCCTTTGTGGCTCTGAAGGACAAGGTAGGCCCCATTAGCCTGCTGGACACCCCGGGCATCCGCAAGGCCAACCGCCGCGCCGACAAGTACGGCCCGGACAGCCTTGCCGCGCAGGTGAGCAGCGAAAACCCGCTGGCTGCACAGTATGCCCAGACCATTCTGGGCCGCATCGTCTGCTGCGACACCCCCGATACGCTGGAACAGCATCCTGACAGCGCCACCCGCGACCTTTTGCGCCACCACCCCTTCCGGCTGGAACGGCTGCGCACTCCCCAGCGGTATATCGGTCTGGACGCACGCCGCGCCCGCGCCGGGGCGCTGGCGGCCGAGCTGGAAGCTCTGGGGGAAAGCGCCCGTGCTGCCGCCCAGACAGAACAGAACCTGAAAGCCGCCTATAACCAGTACCAGACCCTGCTGCGGGGCACGGCACTGGACGAGCTGGCTGCGCTGTGGGATGCCCGCGCCGCACTGACTGCCGCACAGAATGCTGTGACCGAGCAGGAAGCAAAGCTCACCGAGTGCCGCGAGAACCCGCTGCTGCAGCAGCTTTACAAGGAGGAAGAAGCCCGCGAAGCCGCGTGGGAGACTGCCCGCGCCGCCGTGGAGCAGACGGGCGGCGACATCCGCGTGTGCCAAAAGCAGATCGCCTCCTGCGAAGCAGAGCAGAAAAAGGCAGGGGAAACGGCCCAGCAGAGCGCCGATGCTGCCCGGAGCTTCTTTGCGGCGCACCCGCTGGTGGAGCCGCTGGCCCGCACCCGGATGCTGGCGCTGGCCCCGGCAGATAAGCCCCGCGCCGCCGCACAGGCTGCGGAAAAGGCGCAGGCCAAGCTGGACGATGCGCTGGCCGTCTATCTGACCGGCACGCTGGAACCGGCCCAGAAGGCCTACAACGAGCACTATGTGTGCGATTATCCGCTGGGCCTTGCAGGGCTGGACCAGTACCGCGCCCAGCACGAGAGCCTTGTGCGCATCGATCTGGAACGCTACGCCGCCCGTCTGGAGCAGGCCCAGCGGGACTGCAAGGACCGCTTCCGCAAGGATATCCTGTTCCGCATGAAGGACGATATCTTCAACGCCCGGCGGCAGTTCCGGGAGCTGAACAAGGTGATGGAGCAGTTGACCTACGGCGAGGAGGTCTACCGCTTTGAGCTGGAGCCCAGCCGCGACCCGCAGCTGGCGGCCTTCTATCAGGTCATCGTGGACAAGGGCAACCAGCAGATGACTGAGGGCGACTCGCTGGACAACCTTGCCGCCACCGCCGACCCTGCTTATGAGCGTCAGGTGGACGAGCTGATGGAAAAGATCATGGCGGATGTGGACGAGAACACCCGCGCCCGGCAGGAGGGCCGCACCGGCGGCGTGACCCTCTCGGACTATGTGGACTACCGCACCTATCTGGACTATGACATCAAGGTGACGAACCGGGTCACCGGCCAGCAGGCGTATCTGTCCCGCGTCAGCCGCGACTCCTCCGGCGGCGAGAATCAGGCCCCCTTCTATGTGGCCATCTGCGCGTCTCTGCTGCAAATTTATGAGAAGAGCGAGAACAGCATCCGCCTTGTGCTGCTGGACGAAGCCTTCAGCAAGATGACCAGCGACCGCATCCGCCCCATGATGGAGCTGTTCCGCCGCCTGCAGCTGCAGGTGCTGCTCATCTCCACCGTTGAAAAAAGTACCGCCATCCAGCCCTACTGCGACATCACCTACTCCATCGTCCGCCACGGCGACACCAACGCAATAGCGCCCTTTATCCGCCTTGCGGCGGAATGATGTGCGCATTGTATGCGCAATGATGTCTGCCTGCGGGGCATGATAGAATGTGCGATAGCACACATCATTTTGCGCAGCAACCTCATTTCTGCGCAGCAGAACATCATAAAAAAAGAAGCACGCATCTGCGTGCTTCTTTTTTATTCATATTGTTACCGCAGCGGCAGCACATCTTCGTCTTCGTTGATCTCTTCCATCATCCCGTCCGCAAAGTACCAGCCTCTGCCGTACAGCGCCTCGCTGCCGTCGGCGCACAGGATATACGAGCCGTCCGGCAAAGCGAGAAAATGCCGCTTTTTGCTGTCGGCAAGGGCGATGTCCTCCACCTTCTGTCCGTCCAGCACATGATCCCGGATGAACTGGTAGTGGGGCAGGATGCGGGTCTCGGTCAGGCCAAGGCCGTTCATCCAGCGGGAGTAGTGCGGGTCGGCGGCTTCGCCCGGTTCCTCGGGCGCGGCGTACACGATGTGGGCGGCATTCATGCTGCCGGCACTCACGCCCAGCACGATGCCGTGGTAGTTGTGGAACAGCCCCGGCAGGCCCAGCTGAGCAAAAAAGTGGTTCTGGGTGGGCACGTGCCCGCCGCACAGCATCACAAAGCCGCTTTGGGGCAGAAGAGAACCGATCTCCTCGGCATTGCGGGCATCGCAGGGGATGAGCGCCGTCAGGGGCAGGTGGGCGTTCGCAAAGCTCTGGGCAAACACCCGGCACATCTCGTCGTTCTGCTCGTAGGCATAGGGGTCTGCCGCAATGGCAAGGCCCAGCACGGCGTGATCCGGCCAGACGGCCCGCAGGTTCGCCACAAAGTGGTTGCGCGTGTCCAGCACCGGAATATCCGGCCCCGGCTCAAAGGGGCAGCCGCTGGGGCTGCTGGTCAAAAACAATGTCATAATGATTCCTCATAAAAAGTGAATAAAGGCTGTGTCCATTTTAACACGATTTTGCTGCCAGCGGCAGAGCCAGAATCACCAAAAAAATCCCCCGCTTTTCGCCGTTTCGCAGAAAGCAGGGGATCTTATCATGCCTTTCGGTAATGGAACACCTTGTCCTTGGTGAGGAGCATGGCGGCGCTCACGGCCAGAGCCGCCAACTCGGCGGCGGTGACGGCCAGCCAGATGCCGTCGATGCCCAGCAGCAGCGGCAGCAGGAGAATGGCAATTACCTGAAACGCCAGCGTGCGCAAAAAAGAGATCAGCGCGCTGGTCACGCCGTCGCCCAGCGCCGTGAAGAAGGAGGACGCATACACGTTGAAGCCCATGATGAGGAAGCTCAGCGCATACAGCCGGAAGGCCCGGCTGGTCAGGGCCAGCAATTCCGCATCGTAGCCCACGAAAATGCGCGCCACACAGGGGATGATGAACATGGAAGCCAGCGTCAGGGTCACAGCCACCACGGCGATGAGCCGCAGGCTCTTGCGGTAGAGATTGTGCACCTCGGCGTGGTTGCGGGCACCGTAGTGGAAGCTGACGATGGGTGCACTGCCCACGGCATAGCCCACGAACACCGCCACGAACAGGAAGGCTGCGTACATGATGACACCGTAGGCGGCCACGCCGTTCTCACCGGCCAGACGCAGCAGCTGGTAGTTGTACAGGATATTGACCAGCGACATGGAAAGGTTGGTCATCAGCTCGGAAGAGCCGTTGATGCAGGCATCCCGCAGGACTTTGCTGTAAAAACTGGTCTTGCACAGGTGCAGGCGGCTGGAGTTGCTGCGGTCGATGAAGTAGAACACCGGCAGTACGCCGCCCACCAGCTGGCTGATAAAGGTGGCAATGGCCGCGCCCTCCACGCCCCAGCCCCAGATACCCACCATCAGCACATCCAGCACCATGTTGGTGCAGCCCGCGCCCACGGTGAACCAGAAGCCGAGGTGCGGCTTTTCGGCGGTGACGAAAAAGCTCTGGAACATATTCTGCAGCGCAAAGGTGGGCAGGGACACCATCAAGATGCGTCCATAGCGCACCGCATAGTCCAAAAGCTCTCCCTTTGCGCCCAGCAGCACGGCAATGGGCCGCAGGAACACAATGCCCAGCACCGCCAGCACACTGACCGAGATCAGAGCCGCCAGCAGGAACAGGGTGAAATAGCGGTCGGCCTTTTTCTGGTCGCCCTCGCCCAGCGTGATGCCCACGATGGCGCTGCCGCCGGTGCCCAGCATAAAGCCGATGGTGCCCAGCAGCATGGGCAGCGGCATGATGAGGTTGACCGCCGCAAAGGCCGTCTTGCCCACAAAGTTGGAGACACACAGGCCGTCCACGATGCCGTAGATGGAGGTGAACAGCATGGTGCCGATGCAGGGCAGCACGAACCGCAAAAGGCGGGAATAGGTAAAATGATCGGAAAGCTGGATCCGCTGCTTGGACATGGCGTCCTCCTTTCTGCACAAGGTGCAAAAAACGGGCCGGATAAATGTCCGTGAGTGCACGCCCGGCCTCGATCTGCTTCGTCACTACGGCAACGAAACCTCCGGCGGGGCGCTGTCTGCACGGCATCTTATCCGGCCCGTTTCAAATTACGTTGAAAACGGTCCTCCGATGAACCGAAAAAGAGCATATCAGAATTTATTTTTGTTGTCAAGGCAGAAAAATCAAAAAATCGGCATTCGAGGGTCAAAATTCATAAACTGTCTCTTTCCAACTTTTATCAAACCTGTTAGAATGATAAAAGTTTTTTTATGGATCCGGAAAGGAGAACTCCTGTTTTGATGAAACGTTTTTATACCGCCATCGTGCGCCGCCGCAGGCTGGTGCTGGCGGTGTTTGCACTGGCGGCTGTACTGAGCGTGTTCGCTGTGCGTCAGGTAAAGGTGGATTACGATATCAACGACTATCTGCCGCCGGAATCCCCCTCCACCACCGCCATCGAGGTGATGAACGGTGCTTTCACCGGCGGCATCCCCAATATGCGGGTCATGGTGCGGGATGTGACGGTGCCGCAGGCGCTGGAATACAAGGAAAAGCTTGCCGCCATCGACGGAGTGTCCTCCGTTGCATGGCTGGACGACAGTCTGGATGTGACAGTGCCTTTGCAGATGCAGGACACCGCCACGGTGGAGAGCTATTATAAGGATGACTGCGCCCTGTTCACCGTGACGGTGGAGGACGAGAAACGTCTGGAAGCCGTGGCTGCCGTGCGGGAGCTGATCGGGGAGGGCAACGCGCTGGAGGGCGCGGCGGTCTCCACTGCCGTTGCCACCAACTCCACCGTGACCGAGGTGGCAAAGATCGCCGCCATCGCGGTGGTGTATGTGCTGTTCATCCTGATCCTGACCACCGATTCCTGGGCGGAGCCGCTGCTGGTGCTGACGGGCCTTGGCGCGGCCATCCTGCTCAACAACGGCACGAACCTCATCTTCGGCACCATCTCCTTTGTCACCAACGCGGCGGGCAGCATCCTGCAGCTGGCGGTGTCGCTGGACTACTCGGTGTTCCTGATCCACCGCTTTGCGGAGTGCCGGGCTGAAAACCCGGATGCCAGCCCGGAGGAGTGCATGGTGGATGCCCTGTGCAGATCCACCGGCTCCATCCTGTCCAGCGGCCTGACCACCGTCATCGGTTTTCTGGCACTGGTGCTCATGCAGTTCCAGATCGGCCCGGATCTGGGCCTTGCGCTGGCAAAGGGCGTGGTGCTGAGCCTTGTCACCGTGTTCACCTTTATGCCAGCGCTCACGCTGGCAGCGTATCAGTGGATGGATAAGACCCACCACAGGCCCCTGCTGCCCAGTTTTGACAAGTTTGGCCGCTTTGTGGCCCGCATCATGCTGCCCATGGCGCTGGTGCTGGTCATTCTGATGGTGCCCAGCTATCTGGCCTCCAACTCGAACCAGTATTACTACGGTGCCGCCCACATGTTTGGCGAGAACACCCGTCTGGGCGCGGACACCGCCGCCATCGAGGAGACCTTTGGCCGCAGCGACACCTACGTTGTATTGGTGCCGGAGGGCGACACCGCCACGCAGCAAAAGCTTTCGGATGCATTGCACGCCATCCCGGAGGTGACCGGCATCCTTTCCTATGTGGACAACGCAGGCGCGTCCATTCCGCCGGAGTTCGTGCCCGGGGATACGCTGGGGCTGCTGGTCTCCGGCGGCTACACCCGCATGGTGCTTACGGTGGATGCCGACACCGAGGGCGATGCGGCCTTTGCGCTGGTGGAGCGGGTGCGCGCCACGGTGCAGCAATATTACCCGGACAATTATTATCTGGCCGGTCAGGGCGTGAGCACCTATGACCTGATGGACACCATCACGGCCGACATGGTCAAGGTGAACCTGCTGGCCATCGGCGCAGTATTCCTGATCCTGCTCCTTATGAAGCGCCAGCTGCTGCTGCCAGTGATCCTGGTGCTCAGCATCGAGACCGCCATCTGGATCAATCTGGCCCTCCCGTACTTCCGGGGCCAGTACGTGTTCTACATTGCCTATCTCATCATCAGCTCGGTGCAGCTGGGTGCTACGGTGGATTACGCCATCCTCTTCTCCGACCGCTATCAGGAGTTCCGCGAGACGCTGGGCCGCAAAGAAGCCGTTGCGGCCACGGTGTCCGCCGTGACCACCTCGGTCAGCACCACCGGCAGCGCCATGGCGGTGGTGGGCTTCCTGATGGGAGCCATTTCCACAAACCAGCTGCTGGGCCAGCTGGGCAATTTTCTGGGCGTGGGTAGTCTGGTGTCGCTGGCCATCGTGCTTTCGGCACTGCCGGGCTTTTTGTATCTGGCCGACCCGCTCATTATAAAAAAGAAAAGACAGCCGAAGGAGGCTTGACCGAGATGAAACATCAATTTGTGCGCCGGGTGTCGGCGCTGGCGCTGGCAGGCTGCCTGCTGGCGGGCAGCAGTCTGCCGGCCTTTGCAGCAGCCTCCGCTGCCAAGGAAGAGGTCATTTATGCAAACCTGACGGCCTCCGGTGCTGTGACCGGCGTGTACGCCGTGAACAGCTTTTCCGTGCAGGCGGGGGACACCGTTGCGGACCACGGCAGCTACACTGCCGTGCGCAACATGACCACGAGCGATGCCGTGGAGCAGAGCGGCGATACGGTCACGGTGCATGTAACCGAGGACGGCAAGCTCTATTATGAGGGCACCATGGATGCCGCCACGGCCCTGCCATGGGTGGTAAAGCTGACCTATACGCTGGACGGGGCAGAAATCCGCCCCGACGAGCTGAGCGGAAAAAGCGGTGCCCTTTCCATCCGGCTGCAGGTGAGCCGCAACCCGGACTGCACCGGCAGCTTTTTTGACGACTACGCGCTGCAGGTGACCATGAGCCTGGACACCGGCCTTGCCCGGAACATCAGCGCGCCGGGCGCTACGGTGGCGAATGTGGGCAGCAAAAAGCAGCTTTCCTACATCCTGCTGCCGGGCGCGGACAGCGACGTGACCGTCACCGCCGATGTGACGGACTTTGCCATGGATGCCGTTTCCCTGAACGGCGTGCGGCTGAACCTGAACCTCGACCTCGGGGATATGGACCTGACCGGGATGCTGGAACAGCTGCAGAGCGGTTCCGTACAGCTGGACGATGGTGCCAACGCGCTGGCAGACGGCATTGCGCAGGTGCAGGCGGGCATCGACACCCTGAACGGCAATTCCGGTGCCTTGACCGGCGGCTCAGCCCGGGTGCGTGCCGCCCTCACCCAGATGCAGACCGCGCTGAACGGCATCTCGGCCTCCACCGACGAGCTGAACACCCTGCTGGATGCCTCCACCCAGATCCGGGACGGCATTGCCCGGCTGGATGAGGGCGCGGCACAGCTGGAGCAGCAGGTGAGCTTTGAAGCCTACAAGGCCATCCTGAAAGAGAACGGCCTTGACCTTGACGTGGTAAAGGATGGCAATGCCAAGGCTATTGAGCAGCTGCAGGGCATGGTGTGGATGATGCCGCAGCTCAAGGATGTGATCCTGCTTTTGCAGGGGTCTACGGCCAACATCGATGCCATGCAGACCTATCTCGACACCGTGAACGGCGGCATTGCCCGGCTGCACGAGGGCAGCAGCACCCTGAACGGCAGCTACGGCGAGTTTGATGCCGGGGTGCGTCAGCTGGCCGGGGTGCTTACTGGGATGCTGGGCAATCTCTCGGTGCTCACCGACGGCGTGAACCAGCTTGCCGCCCAGTACGTCCAGCTGGACAACGGCCTGAACGCCTACACCGACGGCGTGGCCCAGCTGAAGGCGGGCGTTGCGCAGCTGGCGGAGGGTGCATCGCAGCTGACCGGCGGCACCGGCGAGCTGCGCAGCAGCGTTTCCGGCATCGACATGGGTGCCCAGCTGGACGGCCTGCTGAACAGTCTTTCCGGCGGCGGGGAGGTGCAGAGCTTCACCTCGGCAGAGAACACCGAGGTGGGCGCGGTGCAGTTTGCGTTGCAGACCACTGCCATCACGGCCCCAGCCCCGGCTGCCCAGCCGGAACCGGCGGCTGTGACCCTGACCTTCTGGCAGAAGCTGCTCAAGCTGTTTGGGCTGTATAAAGGCTGACAGATTTAAAATTGTCTCCGCTTCGCTCTGACAATATCAGAGGAAAAATTATTTTTTATAGAAAGAAAGCCAGAAAATCTGCGGATTTTCTGGCTTTCACTTTTCACGGGGAAGGTCGTGGAGATAAACGGCATCTTGCCGCTGTCGGCCTGCGGCCGTCGCGCAGCGGAAAAGATGCATTTGACCGGTACGGCCCGATTGGTGAAAAAGCAGTTCCGAAACGACCGCAGTCGTTTCGGAACTGCAAATTATAAAAATAATATTTCCGCTGTTTATGGCGCAGCGCACGCGGAGCCATTTTAAATCGTCTGCTTCCCGCTGACATCATTCAAAATGGTATTCCACCAGTTCGCAGTTTTTGATGCCCGCAGCTGCGTATTCCTCGTTGGTCATATCGTAGAAATAGGACTGCACCACCCGGGCGATGCCGTTGTGGGCCACCAGCAGATAGGTCTTGCCGGTGTCGGCCTTCAGCTCGTCCAGCAGGTTATAGATGCGCTGGGCCAGCTGCATCATGCTCTCGCCGCCGTCGTAGCGGTCGGCGAAGTGGGTCTTGGAAACGCGGAACTCGCCGCCGTTGCGGGGCGTGCCCTCGTATTTGCCAAAGCACTGCTCCCGCAGGCGCGGCTCACACCGGGCGGGCAGGCCGGTGGCCTCGGCAATGGCCATGGCGGTGTCGGCGGCGCGGGACAGGGGAGAGTACAGGATCTCATCGATGTGCACCCCGCTGGCTTTGACGGCTTCGCCCAGCTTCCGGGCCTGCTGGCGGCCCCGCTCGGTGAGGGGGCTGTCGGTCATGCCGCAGATCTTGTTTTCAACGTTCCAGACGGTCTCTCCGTGGCGGGTGAAATAAAGCGTATGCATGGGTGGCTCCTTACTGGTCGTATCCCGCCTCGATCTCGCGGATGCGGGTGTAGAAAAAGTCGTTGGCAGGGGTGGGCATCCCGTACTTCTTGGCCCGCTGGCGCACCACACCGGCAAACTCCTCCACCTCGGTGGGGCGCTTTGCCAGCACATCCTGCCGCATGCTGGGCATGCCCTCGGGGTTAAAGGTGGGCATCATGGCATCGATGAACCTCACATCGTTGTCCGGCGGCAGGGGCACGCCCTCAAGGTTCGCCAGCCGGATGACCTCCTGCATGGCCGCGCGCATCATGTCCTGTGCTTCGCCGGGCTGGCGCAGGCCGCCGTAGGGCTGGTCAAAGGCGGCTGCGGCCTGATTCAGGCCGTCATTCACCATCAGCTTGTTCCACTGCTTGTAAAGGATATCCCCACAGGGCTCGTTGGCAATGCCGCACTCGTCCAGATAGTCAGCCACGGCCTGCACGCGGTCGGTCATTTCGCCGCTGCGCTCACCGAACTGGATCTTGCCCGCCTGATTGAACACCAGCGTGCGCCCGGTGCGGGTGGCGTCCATGCCGATGGCAACGCTCCACAGGGTGTGGCCGGGATAGGCTGCGTCAATGTGCTCCTCGCTGGTGATGCCGTTCAGCACGCTGAGGATCACGGTGTCCGGCCCTACGAACTTTGCAATGTCCTGAATGGCCTGTTCCAGCACCGTAGCCTTGACGGCCACCAGAAGCAGGTCTACCGGTTTGCCCTCGGCAGGGGTGACGTAACGGAAGCTGCACACTTCGCCGTTGCAGACGACCGGTTCGGCAGAGTAGCGGGCAATGCGGTCCTCATCGGCAATGACCTGCACGCCGGGCATTTTGCGGCCGAACAGGATGCCCAGTGCGCCCAGACCGATCAGGGCCGAGGTTTTGATCTTTTTCATAAGTTCCTCCTGCATTTTATGCTTTTTTCAGTGTGCCGTCTGCGGTCAGGACGACCATGCTGCCCTCGTCGATGCCTAGGCGGGTGAGCTCTTTGTCCGGGTAGGGCAGGGTGCGCCGCTCCCCGGCGGGATCGGCCAGCGTGACATCGCACAGCACCGGCTGACCGGCGGGCAGCTCCTCGCAGCCATACATCTGCTCTTCAATGCGCAGAACGCGGTAGGTAGTCTCCATAGCAGCTAAACTCCTTTTTGTAAATACAGCATTTTTATTATAAAGCTCTGCGCGGGGCGCGTCAACCGCATTTGGCTTGACAGCCGGCCGCCCGGCTTGATAAAATAGGAATGATTTTTGGAACAGGGGGCAGTCACATGAATATTACGGAACTGCGTTATCTGGTGGCCATCCGCAAGTGGGGCTCCGTGAGCGCGGCGGCAAAGCAGCTGTATGCGGCCCAGCCCAATGTGAGCAAGGCGCTCAAGAACCTGGAAGAGGAATACGGCATCCGCATCTTTGAGCGCTCGTCCACCGGCATGATCCCCACCGAACAGGGACGGCATTTTATCCGGCAGGCAGAGCGGGTGCTGGACGAGGTGGACCGGCTGGATCTGGATGCCCGCAGCCGGCAGAGCAGCTGTGCGGAGCTGCGGGTGGTGCTGCCCCACGCCACCTACGCTTCCTACGCGACGGTGGATTTTTTGCAGCAGATGGCAGACAGCCAGCAGCTGCGGGTGCATATCCGGGAATCCGGCTCCATGGAAGCGCTGGACCATGTACTGCGGCGGGGCTATCATCTGGCCCTGCTGCGCTACGCGGAGGAGGATGAGGATTATTACCGCCGCTACTGCGACCGTCACGGCCTGCACCGGGAGCCGGTGATGGAGTTTGAATACCGGCTGCTGACTAACCGCGAAGGCCCGCTGGCAAAGTGCGAAGTGACCGACATCACCCAGCTGAACAGCTATATGGAAGTCCTGCACGGTGATTTCCAGCTGCCCGGCGGTGAGGACAGCGGCCTGCGCTGGCATACGAACCCGAACCGCCGCATCCATGTGTATGAGCGGTGCAGCCAGTTTTCCATCCTGCAGAACCTGCCCAATGCCTATATGTGGGCTTCGCCCATGCCAAAGCGGGCGCTGGAACAATACCATCTGGTGCTCAGAAAATGCCCGGCCCAGCGCCAGCGCATGAAGGATGTTCTGGTCTATCCGGACAGGGGGACCCTGCGCCCGGAAGAGCAAACCTTTGTGCAGCTGCTGCACAAGCAGGCGGCGCTGACCGTGAAATGACCGCCGAAACTGGTTAAGAACTGGCAAAACATCGGAATGCGGAAAAACCGGAAAGCAAAGGAATTTGGCCGACAGCCGCAGCGCTTTATGCGCTGCGGCTGTCTTTTTGCTGATAAATCGAGCGAAAAAGAGACGAAACATCGGTTAAAAAACTTTGCGGCTATATGGTCTTTGATATGCCCCCATACCAGAAGCATATTATCACTTCTATGAAAAATATGTTAACATAGACCCAGAAAGCTGGCCGGGATGAATGGAAAATATGGAAAATGCTTCCATAATTCCGGCACAAAGAAAAAGGAGGTTTCTGGTATGATCAGTTTCTTACTCTGTCTGGCGATCCTGATCGTGGGCTACTTTGTCTATGGTAAGATCGTGGACAACACCTTCGGCCCGGACGACCGCGAA
>ENA-OQCU01000004-OQCU01000004.1-human-gut-metagenome-genome-assembly--contig:-NODE-4-length-121888-cov-5.527657_pt1 | contig 121888 bp, 124 predicted proteins | sample MGYA00242504_ERZ504590 | MGnify/ENA primary metagenome ERZ504590 (study PRJEB26092, sample SAMD00036318) | human gut metagenome | host: Homo sapiens | study: EMG produced TPA metagenomics assembly of... | reverse complement strand
CTCATCGTTTTGCTGGTGTTCGTTCTCGCCGCCGGGGCGGCGCTGACCCTGCTGACCCACGCGAACCAGAAGGCCGAACAGGCCGCCAGCGAGGCCGAGGACGGCAGCATCCCGCTGCTGGATGTGACCACCGCCACGCTGGAAAGCGTCTCCATCCAGTATGGCGGCGATACTCTGACGCTCCGGCCCTCTGACGACGGCTGGACGCTGACCGAGGACCCAGCCTACCATCTGGACGATTCGGCCTGCAGCACCATCCGCACCGCGCTGGCAGGCATGAAGGCCAAGCGCCAGCTCGAGGCGCAGCCCGGAGAGGACTACGGTTTCGACGCGCCTCAGCTTGTCGTAAATGTTTCGGCGGCGGGGGAGAGCATCACCCTTACCGTGGGAGCGGAGAACCCCGTCACCGGGGATGTGTACGTCCGGCGGGAGGGCGGCGACGCTGTCTATACTGTGGACGCGGCCAGGTTCCGCTGCATGGAGCAGACAAAGGCGGAGCTCTTCGGGGCATTCAGCCCGGCGGGCATCACCGTCTCGGACATCGAGGCTGTGCGCTACACCCTCCAAAGCGGCGAGACGATCAAGCTGCAATCCGTATCCCAGCCCACGGAGGCCGACAGCACCACCTACCAGACCGTCTGGCAGCTCACCGACGAGCCGGACGACGCACTGGATACCGACAAGACGGACGCTCTGCTGGCCGCACTGGCCAGCTATGTCACCGGGCAGGACACTGCCGCCGACCTTTCCGCCTGCGGCTTCGACGCCCCGCTGGTGACAGCAGAGGTGACGACAGCTGACGGCACTGTCACCCTGACGTATGCCATCGGCACCGACGGCTATTATATGATGGTGTCGGGCGACAGCTCTGTCTACACCGTGGACGGCCAGACCGTGCAGGCCCTCTGCCTGACGGCCCGGCAGCTGAAAGCCGACACCTGAGAATTTATCCCAAAAGCACCCGCAGTTCTGCACTGCAGGTGCTTTTATGCTGTATAAGGAAACGCTATATGCAAAATTGATGTAAAACCCGGGTGGGAAAAGCCCCCTCGGAGTCAAAGTTTCGGCAAACATCAGCAGAGTGATTGACATTTTGACAAAGATTGTTTAAGATAGACAAGACAGGGCAGAATAACTGCGCAATGTTACGGTCGTCATGGATGTTGTGCGGGGAGGAGTCTGCTCCCACAGCCGGCACAGATTGGATGGGCGAGGGGGCAGACTCGAAGTCACCCTAATGCGATGGAAGGATGGGGGAGTAAACCCCTGTCTTTTTTCGTATCTGAGTTACAAGGAGGATATAGGAAAGAAATGAACAACTCGGTGATCGTTTCGCTGCGAGACATCGTAGTGGAATTTGACGGTCAGCGCATTCTGGATGGGCTGAACCTCGACATCCATGACAAAGAGTTTGTGACGCTGCTGGGATCCTCCGGCTGCGGAAAAACCACCACCCTCCGCCTCATCGCGGGCTTTCTGGAACCGACGTCCGGCAAAGTGCTGCTGAAAGGAGAGGACATCACAGGCGTACCGCCCTACAAGCGCCCGGTGAACACCGTGTTCCAGAAATACGCGCTGTTCCCCCACCTGAACGTCTTTGAGAATGTGGCCTTCGGCCTCCGCCTCAAGAAGATGGACGAAGAGACCATCCGCCGCAAGGTGCGGGATATGCTGGAAGTCGTGGGCCTGAAGGGCTTCGAGCGCCGCAGCATCGGCCAGATGTCCGGCGGCCAGCAGCAGCGCGTGGCCATCGCCCGCAGCCTGGTCAATGAGCCGGAGATCCTGCTTCTCGACGAGCCTCTGGGCGCCCTGGACCTCAAGCTGCGCAAGGAGATGCAGCTGGAACTCAAGCGCCTGCAGCGCGAGATGAACATCACCTTCATCTACGTCACCCACGATCAGGAAGAAGCCCTGACCATGTCCGACACCGTCGTCGTCATGAACGGCGGCAAGGTGCAGCAGATCGGCACCCCCGAGGACATCTACAACGAGCCCAAGAACGCCTTTGTCGCCGACTTCATCGGCGACTCCAACATCGTGGACGGCGTGATGCACCGCGATTTTCTCGTCTCCTTCTCGGGCGTCGAGTTCCCCTGCGTGGACCGCGGCTTTGCCCGGGAGGAGAGCGTACAGGTGGTCGTCCGCCCCGAAGATATTGAAGTGGTCTCCCCGGTGGAAGGCCAGCTGGTGGGCGTCGTCAATGACGTCATCTTCAAGGGCGTCCACTTCGAGATGCATGTGGAGTGCGAGGGCCGCGAGTGGCTCATCCATTCCACCCGCGCCTGCACGCCCGGTGAGACCATCGGTATGCGCATCGGCCCCAACGAGATCCATATCATGTCGCGTTCGGAGGGGTGAGGCCGCATGAAGATTTACGATAAGAAACTGGCCTATCCGTACTTTGTATGGATGGTGCTGTTCACGGTGGTGCCGTTGTTCATCGTGGTGTATTACGCCCTCACCGACTCCGCCGGCAGCTTTACGCTGGACAATCTGGTGACCGTCAGCGGCTATGGCTCGGTGTTCGCCCGCAGCCTGCTGCTGGCCCTCATCTCCACCGTCGTCTGCCTCATCATCGCGTTCCCGGTGGGCTATTTCCTCTCCCGGCTGCGCGTCAACAAGCAGCACATCATGCTGATGCTGGTGATGCTGCCCATGTGGATGAACTTCCTGCTCCGCACCTACGCATGGATGGGCCTGCTGAGCGTCAACGGCCCCGTGAACGCCGCTCTGGGCGTCTTCGGCCTCGGACCCTACAACATGCTGAATACCTCCGGCGCTGTGGTGCTGGGCATGGTGTACAACTATGTGCCGTATATGATCCTGCCCCTCTACACCAGCATGACCAAAATCGACCAGAGCATCGTGGAGGCGGCGCAGGACCTGGGCGCTTCCACCACCAAGACTCTGTTCCGGGTGCTCATCCCCATGAGCATCCCCGGCATCAGCACCGGCATCACGATGGTGTTCGTCCCGGCGGTGTCCACCTTCGTCATCAGCCGTATGCTGGGCGGCGGTTCCAATCTGCTCATCGGCGATCTGATCGAGATGCAGTTCCTCGGCAACAGCTACAACCTCAATGTCGGCTCTGCCATGAGCCTCGTGCTGATGGTCATCGTGCTGCTCTGCATGAGCTTTACGTCCAGCTTCGACGAGGATGAGATGGAGGGTGTGTCCTGATGAAAACGAAACATCTGCGTCTGATGCAGCGCGCCTATGTCATCCTGTTCTTCTGCTTCATGTACCTGCCCATCGCGTACATGGTCGTGTTCAGCTTCAACCAGAGCAAGGGCTACGCCCTCTTTACCGGCTTTACCTTTAAGTGGTACGCCAGCCTGCTCCACAATGAGTCCATCCTGCACGCGCTGTGGGTGTCGCTGTATCTGGCACTGTTCTCGGCGGTCATCGCCACGGTGCTGGGGACTGCGGCGTCTCTGGGCATCGCCTCCATGGGGCGCAAGAGCCGCCTGCTGGTGACGAATATCACCTATATCACCACGGTCAACCCCGAGATCATCACCGGTATCTCCCTGATGATGCTCTTTGTGGCATACCAGCGCTTTGCGTCTGAGCTGGACTTCCTGCCCGGCAACATCATGGGCTTCCCCACGCTACTCATTGCCCATATCGCATTCAACGTGCCGTATGTCATCTTCAATGTCACGCCCAAGCTCAAGCAGCTGGACATCAAGCTGTTTGAGGCGGCGCTGGACCTCGGCTGTGACCCCCGACAGGCATTTTTCAAGGTCATCCTGCCCGAGATCAGCCCGGCCATCCTGTCGGGCTTCCTCATCAGCCTGACCTACTCCATCGACGACTTCATGATCTCCTACTTCAACTGCGGTACGGTGGAGACGCTGCCCATCGCCATCTACTCCATGACCCGCAAGAAGGTCAGCCCGGAGATCTACGCGCTGTCCACCATCATGTTCGTGGTCATCCTGAGCATCATCCTCATCTCCAACGCCATGGAGAGCCGCGGCTACCGCCGCGACCAGCGCGCACTGAGAGGGGGAGATGTCAAATGAAGCGTTTCGTCATTCTTCTGCTGACGGCTGTGCTGGCGCTGACCATGCCGCTGTCGGCTCTGGCCGCGGGACAGATCGAGGTCACGAAGGACATTTCCGTCTCGGATGACTACGACTGGACCCGCTTCAAGGGCCAGAACGTCACCCTGAACGTCTACAACTGGGGCGAGTATATCTCCAACGGTTCCGACGACAGCGTGGACGTGGTGGCGGCCTTTGAAAAGCTGACCGGCATCAAGGTCAACTATACCACCTTCGATTCCAACGAGTCCCTCTACGCCAAGCTGAAGTCCGGCGCGGCCAACTACGATGTCATCATCCCGTCGGACTACATGGTCGCCAAGATGATAAGCGAAGGGATGCTGATGCCGCTGGACTACAGCAACATCCCGAACTTCCAGAACATCGACGAGGAGTACCGCAACGGGGACTATGACCCCGAGAATGCCTACACCGTGCCTTACACCCTCTGCACCACTGGCATCATCTACAATACAAAGATGGTAGATGAGGCCCCCACCAGCTGGGCAGACCTGTGGGACGAGAAGTATGCAGGCAACATCCTGATGTTCAACAACAGCCGCGACGCCTACGCCATCGGTGCGTTCAAGAGCGGCAGCAGCGTCAACCCCCAGACCACGGAGGAAGTGGATGCGGTGGTGGACGAGCTGAAAGCCCAGAAGCCTCTGGTGCAGGCCTATGTCATGGACGAGATCTTCGATAAGATGATCGGCGGCGAGGCGGCCGTCGGCGTCTACTACTCCGGCGACGCCATCACCATGATCGACGACAACCCCGACCTGGCCTGGGTGTTCCCTGAGGAGGGAACGGTGCTGTCGGTGGACAGCATGGCCATCCCGGCCACCAGTGAGCACGAGGAAGCCGCAGAGATGTTCATCAACTTCATGTGTGAGCCGGACGTCGGCAAGGCCAATATCGAGTATATCGGCTACACCACCCCTATGCACTGTGTATGGGAGATTCTGGATGAAGACCTCAAGTACAGCGAGATCGCGTACCCCTCCGAGGACATTGCGGCCAAGGAAGAGGTGTTCACTGCCCTGAGCGATGAGGTCAACAGCGAGCTGGACGTGAAGTGGAGCGAGATGAAGAGCTACGACGAGGGCGGCAGCGGGTATCTGTTCCTGATGCTGCTGGCGGCGATGCTGGCTCTGGCCTGCTTCAATATCTGGCGCAAGGTGCGCAGGAAAACGCGCAATATGTATTGAACCTGAGGGGGCTGTGCGGAGTCGTACAGCCCCTTTTTATAAGGAAAGGGAAAGAATATGAGTGAATACAGAAGCTATACGGAGCAGATGACCGTGCTGGACGGCGACAGCGACTTCCGCCGCTGCCTGAAGCCCAGCGCCCTGTTCCGGTATGTGGAACAGGTGTCGGCAGACCACGCCCGGGCTTACGGCATGGACCACGCCTTTTTCAGGGAGCGCCGCAGCGCATTCCTCGTGGGCAAGCAGGCCCTCAGGGTCTGGCGGATGCCGGGCCGTGCGGAGAAGATCAACCTGACCACGGCCTGTGAGGCGTTCAAGAAAGGCACGATGAAACGGCTGACTACCATCACCAGCGAAACAGGGGAGAAGCTGGCCCTCGTGGACTGCCGCTGGATGATCGTGGATACTGAGACAGGGCGCATCCTGCGCACCCCCGGCTGGACGATGCCGGACTTCCAGAACGACGACCTGCCCGAAGAACTGCCCCAGATCGTCCACAAGAGCCAGCCGCTGACGGCGGCAGGGGAGCGCCGCGCCAGCTACTCCATGTGTGACCTCAACGGCCATATCAACAACTCCCTCTATCTGGACATCGCCTGCGACGCTCTGCCGCAGGAGGTCGTGGAGGCTGCGCCGCTGTCCTTCGCTTCCATCAAGTACCACCGTGAAGTGCCGATGGGCCAGACCGTGCAGGTGTTCTATGCCCCCTCAGGAAACGGCTGGTATGTGCTGGGCCGGAGGGAGGAGCACGCAGCCTTTGAGTGCTATCTGGAATTCGGAAGCTCTGTCACAGAATCTTTACAAAAATAATTACAAAGAAATTACAAAAAACTATTGCAAAAGTCCTTCAAAAGAGTTACAATATGGTTACAGAAAGGGCAAGGCCCTTCTGGATCATGAAATCTTTTTCTTCTTGTTTTTTGGAATATCGGGTGTCCGCCATCCTCCTCCGGCTGTTCTCCTTCACAGCTGTCGGCCGACACCGCACAGGCGATATTCCGCTTCGTGTGCAAAAGAGCCCGTCTGGTTTCGGACGGGCTTTTTTGCGTCCAAAAATCCGGAGAAATCGGCCCACAGCGAGGGAAAGTATGACCTTAGGTCAATTTGTCTGTTTTTCTGCAAAGGACATTTATAAAGTTTGGCGGGGCAGGGGTTTTGTATTCCGCGTGGGTTTGTGGTAAAGTATATACAATCAATTCCTAAGTCGAAAACATGAAATTGTTTTGATATTGTTTGATATGATCCGTTGTGGATGCGTTAAGAGAAAAGGAGTTTGAATATGGCTTATTTTTACGAAGAACCCTCCCGTACCTTTGGCGAGTACCTGCTGGTGCCGGGCTACTCTTCTGCTGAGAATGTCCCCACGGCTGTCAGCCTCAAGACCCCGCTGGTCAAGTACCGCAAGGGCGAGGAGAGCTGCCCGCTGGAAATGAATATCCCCATGATCAGCGCCATCATGCAGTCTGTCTCCGGCGATAAGCTGGCCATCGCGCTGGCCCGCCAGGGCGGCGTCTCCTTCATCTACGGCTCCCAGAGCATCGAGAACGAGGCCGCTATGGTCCGCCGCGTCAAGAGCTTCAAGGCCGGTTATGTCGTGTCCGATTCCAATCTGGCCCCCACTGCCACCCTGCACGATGTGCTGGAGCTGAAGGCACGCACCGGCCACTCCACCATCGCCATCACTGCCGACGGCACCCCGGGCGGCAAGCTGCTGGGCATCGTGGCCTCCCGCGATTACCGCGTCAACCACACCCCTGATGACGCTCCTGTCACCACCTTCATGACCCCCATCGAGAAGCTGGTCACTGCCCCGGAGAACACCTCTCTGCACGACTGCAACAACATTATCTGGGACAACAAGATCAACACCCTGCCTCTGGTGGATGCCGAGGGCAACCTGAAGTATATCGTCTTCCGCAAGGACTACGATTCCCACAAGGCCAACGTCAACGAGCTGCTGGACAAGAACAAGAGCTATGTTGTGGGTGCCGGTATCAACACCCGCGACTACGCCCAGCGCGTGCCTGCTCTGGTGGAGGCCGGTGTGGATGTGCTGTGCATCGACTCCTCTGAGGGCTACTCCGAGTGGCAGAGCCGCACCATCGGCTGGATCCGCGAGCACTACGGCGACACCGTGAAGGTGGGTGCCGGCAACGTGGTGGACGCTGAGGGCTTCCGCTTCCTCGCAAAGGCAGGCGCTGACTTCGTGAAGATCGGCATCGGCGGCGGCTCCATCTGCATCACCCGCGAGACCAAGGGCATTGGCCGTGGTCAGGCTACCGCTGTCATCGAGGTCGCCAAGGCCCGTGACGAGTACTACAAGGAGACCGGCATCTATGTGCCTATCTGCTCCGACGGCGGCATCGTCCACGACTACCACATCACCCTTGCACTGGCTATGGGCGCGGACTTCGTCATGCTGGGCCGCTACTTCGCCCGCTTCGACGAGAGCCCCACGAACAAGGTGCGTATCAATGGCCAGTATATGAAGGAGTACTGGGGCGAAGGCTCCAACCGCGCCCGCAACTGGCAGCGCTATGACCTCGGCGGCTCCACCAAGCTGAGCTTCGAGGAAGGTGTGGACAGCTATGTTCCTTACGCCGGTCCGCTGGCCGACGGCGTCCAGACCACCCTGTACAAGGTCAAGAGCACCATGTGCAACTGCGGCGCACTCTCCATCCCCGAACTGCAGCAGAAGGCCAAGCTGACCGTCGTTTCCTCCACCTCCATCGTGGAGGGTGGTAGCCACGACGTCGTGCTGAAGAATGCGACCCCGAACATCATCAACGGCTGAATCTGAAATGTCAAAGCACCCGCAGCACGAAAAGGCGCTGCGGGTGCTTTTTGCATATCCGGACGGCATCGATGCCCGTGATCTATCCGAGGACAGAAGAGCACTGCCGGAGGTGCCGGTAAAGATTTCGTAAAAAACATTTTTTTTTCTGTCGTCATTTTTTGCCAAAACCTCTTGCGTCTGCCCGCCAAAGATGCTATAGTGGTACAAACATCCTGTCATGACAGGGTAAAACGCGCGGCAGCGCAGAGTTCGTTTGGCTGCACCCGCCGCAGGGGTGCGCGGAAAAAAGAGAGGAAACTTTTCATGAGCGAGATCAAAGTTGTGCCGTATATCCCGGATGAGGACTACGACAATCCGGCAATGGTCGTTGATTTTTACGAATTCACTATGGCCAACTGCCTGTTTCTGAACGGCTTTAAGGATACGACCCTTGTGTTTGATATGTTCTTCCGCAAGAACCCGGATAACCAGGGCTACTCCATCAGCGCCGGCCAGCGCAAGCTGACCCGCTTCCTGCTGAACTACCACTTCAATGAGCAGGATGTCCACTGGCTGCGCACCAAGGGCATGAGTGAGGAGTTCTGCGAGTATCTGCGCACGTACCGCTGGAAGGGCGATATGTACGCTCTGCCCGAAGGCACGGTCTGCTACCCCCATGTGCAGATGGTGCGCATCGAGTGCGACCTCGTGGGCGCTATCCTCATCGAGACCTACCTGCTCCAGACCATGAACTTCCACAGCCTCATCGCCACCAAGGCCACCCGCATCACCGGCCTCAATACTCACACCCCCCGCAGCGTCATGGAGTTCGGCACCCGCCGCGCACAGGGCGAGAGCGCAGGCAACGACGGCGCTTATGCTGCCGTTCTGGGCGGCTGCATCGGCACGGCCAACTGTCTGGCCGAGATGAAGTACGGCTCTGAGGTCAAGGCTGTGGGTACTGTGGCCCACAGCTTCATCGAGTTCTTCCCGACCGAGTTCGATGCCTTCAAGGCCTTCGCCGATACCTACCCGGATTCCGTCAGCCTGCTGCTGGATACCTACAACATCATGGAGAGCGGTCTGCCCAACCTCATCAAGCTGGACGACTACCTCATTGAGAAATATCCTGATGACCCCAACCGCCGCGTCAAGAGCGCCCGCATCGATTCCGGCGACCTGGCCCGCGGCTCCAAGCGCCTGCGCAAGGCACTGGATGCAGCAGGGAAGTCCTACATCAAGCTGGTGGCCTCCAACGGTCTGGACGAGAAGAAGATCGCCAACATGGAGCTGTACGAGCACGCACACTTCGACTCCTACGGCGTGGGCGAAAACCTGATCACCTCTGCTTCCGACCCCGTGTTCGGCGGGGTGTACAAGCTGGTGGCGGTCAAGCGCCCCGACGGCAGCTATCAGCCCAAGATGAAGTGCTCCGACTCCGCCAGCAAGGCCATCATCCCCGGCAAGAAGATGCCGTGGCGTCTCTACGATGAGAACGGCCAGGCCCAGTGCGACCTCATTGCCATGGACGGCGAGGTCATCGAGGCAGGCAAGCCGGTCACGATGGTCAACCTTGACTCCGATGCCATCGAGCGTATCGTCACCATCGTTCCCACCCGCGTCAGGCAGCTGCTGGTGCCGCATATCCTGAACGGTGAGCTGGCCATCGAGCTGCCCTCCATTGCGGAGAAAAAAGCCTATATCGTCAAGCAGCTCACCGAGGAGACCTGGGAGAGCGAGCTGCGCATCGAGATGCCTCACAAGCACTACGTCAATATGACCCCTGCTGTGGCTGAGTGCCGCTCCAGGATGTACGCAGAGTTGCACGGCGGCAAAGTGTAAACTTGACAAAACAGCATTTCTATTGTATTATATGAGCTGCCGCTCGCAGGATCGTGAGCGGCAGCTCATTCAGAAGCCACTGTGGTGAAATTGGCAGACACGAGGGACTTAAAATCCCTTTCTGGAGACAGAGTGCGGGTTCAAGCCCCGCCGGTGGCATGGAAAAGCCCCGGTAAGTGCAGAAATGCATTTACCGGGGTCTTTTTGCGTACTATAACAATTCGACTTTTTAATGCAACAGCAACAACGTTGGTTTGCATATCGCAGATATGCTGTTATCAGGCTGCGTTATTTTCTTGATCTGCGATAAAATGGAAAGGAAACGATACCACCGACCGGTATATGACTCATCCAAGGGGGTATTTTATTACTCTTCGTTGAATGCTTCTTCCTGCGCATGGAACCGCTCGAGGAAGCTGTGCTCCACACCCTCAGACTTGTAGCCGGGCATGGTATCCAGCGCCACTGCGTGGATGCTGCGGAAGATGCTGTTCTCGATGTTGGGGTTATCCCGCTTGAGGCGGCGGAGCAGAATTTTCGTCTCCTGCCGCTTGGAGCCGCCGCCGCCGTTGTCGCACATGGTGCAGTTCTCGGTAAAGCGGCAGGCACACTGGATGAATTCCAGCTCATTGTAGCGCTTCCACGCCAGAATATCTTCCTCGCGGATGCAGTACATCGGGCGGATGAGGGTCATGCCGGGGAAGCTGGTGCTGTGGAGCATGGGCGGCATGGCCTGCAGCTGGGAGCCGTAGAACATACTCATAACGGTCGTCTCGATGACGTCGTTGAAGTGGTGGCCCAGTGCGATTTTATTGCAGCCCAGCTCCTTGGCCTTGCTGTAGAGGTGGCCGCGGCGCATCCGGGCGCAGAGATAGCAGGGGTTCTTGTCGGTGTTGTTGGCCACAGAGAAGATGTTGCTCTCGAAGATGGTCACAGGGATGTGGAGCAGCTCGGCGTTGGACTCGATCTTCTGGCGGTTGATCTCGTTGTAACCGGGGTCCATCACCAGGAAGACCAGCTCGAACGGCACATCGCTGTGGCGCTGAAGCTCCTGCATCAGCTTTGCCATCAGCATCGAGCTTTGCCACCGAGATGCAGACGGCGATCTTATCCCCGGCCTTGATGAGCTCGTAGCGCTTGACCGCTACGATGAAGGGGGTCCACAACTCCTTGCGGTAATTTTTTGATGATGCTCCGCTCAATGAGCTGGTAAGGTTCCATTTCGCGGTTTCATGGCTCTGTCCTTTCATTTTTTCTCACAGCTGGGTCAGCCGGGTGTAGCAGGCGTCAAAGGCGCGGAGAAAGCCGTCCAGCTCCTCCTGCGTGGTCAGGTGGCTCAGACTGATGCGCCACGAGGAGAGGGCGTTCTTCCGGTCGCGGCTGACGGCGAACACCGCCCGGGAGGGCAGGCCGTCCGACGAGCAGGCCGACTTGACCGAGACACAGACGCCCTCCGCGTCCAGCTCCCGCTGGAACACGGTGCCTTTGACGTTCTCAACGCTCAGGTTCAGGATGTGGGGGATGGCACTCTCCGGGCTGTTGATGCGGACTTTTGGGTACTTGCTCAGAGCAGTGCGGAGATACAGGTTTGCCTCTTTCACCCGGGCAGAACGCTCCGGCAGCTCATTTACCGCAGAGTCCAGGGCCGTCTCGAGGGAAGCCGCCAGAGCCACCGTAGGCGTACCGCTGCGGTAGATGGTGGTGCTTTCGCCGCCGTGGATGAGAGGCTCGAGAGCCAGCCGCCGCCGCTTGAGCAGCAGGCCGATGCCGTTCAGGCCGTAGAACTTGTGGGCCGTCAGGCTCATGGTGTCCACGCCCTCGAAGGAGACGGGGATCTTGCCCACGGCCTGGGTGGCGTCTACGTGCAGATGGCAGTTGGGCCATGCCTGCAAAATTTCCGAAATTTCTTTCACCGGCTGCACGACGCCCAGCTCACTGTCCACCAGTGTTACCGCTACAGCAATGGTGTCGGGGCGGAGAAGCTCTTTCAGGTGCTCGAGGTCGATGGTGCCGTCCCGCCTGATGTCCACGAGGTCGATTTCATAGCCCTGCTCCTGCAGAGCAGTCAGGGTGCCGCTGACGGAGGAGTGTTCCAGCGGGGTGGAGATGATGTGCTTGCCCAGATGGCGGGAGAGTTTTGCCAGCCCCTTGAGGGCGAAGTTGTTGGCCTCGCTGGCTCCCGAGGTATAGATGACCTCGGCGGGCTGTGCGCTCAGCAGCCCCGCGATGCTCTGGGTGGCGTGGTCAATGACCAGTTTTGCGTCCCGGCCTGCCTGATGGCGGGAGTTCGCGTTGCCGGGGCAGCTGCGCTCTACCTCACAAAAACGCTCCAGCACCCGGGAGTCTGCGGGGGTGTTGGCCGAATAATCCAGATATATCATAAGTGTCCTTCTATAATAAATGGTACAACTGCTGTCGTTTCGGATGCCGCCGACTTAGTGACCAACTGCGGCAATAGGTTATATTATAGTGCGGAATGCGGCATATTTCAAGGCCGTACGGCCTCCGCCGACAGAAAATCGCCGCAAAATACAGAAAAAAGGTTGTCAGCGTCCTTCTTTTATGCTATACTATGCCGAAGAATGAAAGGAAAGGGGAGAGCGAGATGCTGAAAAAGAAATCGTCTTTTGCATGCATCGGCTGTATTTTCCGTTTCCGATTTGGTCCCGATTTTTGAGGCATTGCCGCTTTCCCGCGGTAGTGCCTCTTTTTTTGGGCCGCAGATAGAAGGAGGAAATAATGAGTCAGAATATTGATTACTCCAAGGGCATTTACGACGCCCGCCAGCTGGGTGCCGGACGGATGCTGATCCTGGGTGTCCAGCACATGTTCGCCATGTTCGGTGCCACCGTGCTGGTCCCCCTGCTCACCGGTCTGAGCGTTTCGACCACCCTGCTCTGCGCAGGTCTGGGTACGCTGCTGTTCCACTTTATCACCAAGGGCAAGGTCCCGGCCTTCCTCGGCTCGTCCTTTGCCTATCTGGGCGGCTTCTCCATCGTGGCTCCCATGCTGGCTGACGCCGACGGCAATCTGACCATCGCCAACACCCAGATGCTGCCCTACGCCTGCGCAGGCGTGGCCTTCTCGGGTCTGGTCTATCTGGCCGTCAGCCTGCTCATCTCCACCTTCGGCATCCGGCGCATCATGCGCTTCTTCCCGCCGGTGGTCACAGGCCCCATCATCATCGCCATCGGACTCATCCTCGCCCCCTCGGCCATCAGCAACTGTCAGGCAAACTGGCTGCTGGCCTTTGTGGCTCTGGGTACGGTCATCGTCTGCAACATCTGGGGCAAGGGCATGGTCAAGATCCTGCCCATCCTGATCGGCGTTCTCGTCTCCTACGCAGTCGCCCTTGTGACCGGTGCCGTGGACTTTGAGCGCATTGCCTCCGCCGCATGGTTCGGCATCCCGCTCCACAAGGAAGCCATGGGCCTCTTTGCCATCGACGGCAGCCCCGAGTTCATCAGCGCCCTGTTCACCATCATCCCCATCGCTCTGGCTACCATGATGGAGCACGTCGGTGACATCGCCGCCATCAGCGCCACCGTTGGCCACAACTACATCAACGACCCCGGCCTGAACCGCACCCTGATGGGCGACGGCCTCGCCACCACTCTGGCCGGCCTGCTGGGCGGCCCGGCCAACACCACCTACGGTGAGAACACCGGCGTCCTCGCACTGAGCAAAATTTACGACCCCCTCGTCATCCGCATTGCCGCTGTGCTGGCCATCATCCTGAGCTTCAGCCCCAAGTTTGAGGCCGTCATCAACACCATCCCCACCGGCATCATCGGCGGTATCAGCTTCGTGCTCTACGGCATGATCTCCGCCATCGGTGTCCGCAACGTGGTCGAGAACCGGGTGGACTTCACCAACAGCCGCAATCTCATCATCGCCGCTGTCATTCTGGTGTCTGCTCTGGGCTTCAACTCGGTGGGCGGCCTGACCTTCGCGGTCGCCGGTGTGTCCATCAATCTGTCCGGTCTGGCCATCGCCGCCATCGTGGGCATCCTGCTCAACGCCATCCTCCCCGGCAACGATTACGAGTTCGACTCTGCCGATGGTGCCGATGCTCCTTCCAGCGGCAATCTGCAGGTCTGACCTCGACAGGGAAGCCTCTTCTTCGGCAGAAGTGACAGCTTTTTGAAATGTTCTTTGGGCAATGTGCGAGACTTCAAAATAAATGAGAATAATTCTTAAAATAAGCCTTGACTAACTAGGAACCATTCGCTATAATAGAGTCAGAAACAAGGTCTGCTGTACCAGAGCAGACCCCTAAAAAAGAACAAACCAAATGGAGGATAAATCTTATGAAGAAGTACGTTTGCACCGTCTGTGGCTACATCGCTGAAGGCACCATCCCCGAGCAGTGCCCCGTCTGCAAGGCTCCCGCTTCCGCATTCGTCGAGAAGACCGGCAACACCTACGTCACCGAGCACGTTGTGGGCATCGGCAAGGCTGAGGGCGTTCCTCAGGAGATCGTCGATGGCCTGCGCGCCAACTTCGAGGGCGAGTGCAGCGAGGTCGGCATGTACCTGGCAATGGCCCGCGTGGCCGAGCGTGAGGGCTACCCCGAGATCGCCGAGGCTTACAAGCGCTATGCCTACGAGGAGGCAGACCATGCTTCCCGTTTCGCCGAGCTGCTGGGCGAGGTCGTCACCGACAGCACCAAGAAGAACCTGATGATGCGTGCAGAGGCCGAGTGCGGCGCCTGCTCCGGCAAGATGGACCTGGCCAAGAAGGCTAAGGCTCTGAACCTCGACGCTATCCACGACACCGTCCACGAGATGGCAAAGGATGAGGCCCGTCATGGCCGCGGCTTCGAGGGCCTGCTGAAGCGCTACTTCAACACGGAAGTCTGAGCAAGGGTACTCCAGTCATTGTAATACGCCGCCCCGGCGTGCAGTTTGCAGCTGCTGCCGGGGCGGTTTTTTGTGGTAAAGTATTTACAAAAGTTTTCGCAGCCGCTCCAGCTCTTCTACGGTATCTGCATCTTCCAGCTCTTCCTGCCGTGCCGCATATACCGCCTGCACAGACTCCGGATGCCGGCGGATGACCACGCCGCCGCCCTTGCCCTCGGGCAGGGAACACAGAGCGCCGAAATAACTGCTTCCGAACAGAACGGGACTTCCCAGCCGCTCCGTGCCGTCCTCGGCACGAAAGCCCAGCCGGAGGATGGCCCGTTCTTTTTCGTCCAGCGCCGAGAAATCGCGCGCCATCGCCTCGAGGCTTTCTTTCCGCAAGAGCGGCTGATCCCCGGGCAGGAAGATGCATCCCGCAAGGCCGGGCAGCTCCGAAAGCAGCGCTTCGAGGCCGAGGCGCACCGTGTCGTTCCGGCCCGGCAGGCTGTGAAGGATGGTTTTCACGCCCGCCTCCCGGGCAATCGCGGCCACTTCCGGTGAGCGGGTCACCACCACCCGGGCCGCGAGGGCGGGCGTCTCTGCTGCGTCCAGCGCCCGGACGATGAGGGGCGCGCCGCCGAAGTCGGCCAGCAGCTTATTGGAGCCGAACCGCACCGCCCGTCCCCGACGCCATGATGACGCAGCCCACCGCTGTGTTTTCCGTGTACTCCATCCCGCAGACCTCCCGAAAATTTCCGTTGTTGTTCGTTGCCGAATTGATGCTTTCTGACGGTAGTATTATAGCGGATTTTGTGATAAAATAAAGAAAAAGGTCACAGGAAAAAGAGAGGATACTGCATATGATGACCATTCGGGAATACAAGCGGGCTGAAAGCCTCGAGGAGGCTTGGCAGCTCAACCAGAAGCGCCCCAACCGTGTCCTCGGCGGCATGATATGGCTCAAGATGGAGAATATCAATGTCGGCACGGCCATCGACCTGTCGGGCCTCGGCCTCGACACCATCGAGGAGACGGACGAGGGCTTTTCCATCGGAGCGATGGTGACGCTGCGCCAGCTCGAGCTGCACCCCGGCCTCGCCGCCTATACGGACGGTGCCGTGCGGGAGTCGGTGCGCCACATCGTGGGCGTCCAGCTGCGCAACCTCGCCACCGTGGGCGGCAGCATTTACAGCCGTTTCGGTTTCTCCGACGTACTCACCATGTTCCTCGCGCTGAACGCTTCTGTAGAGCTTTATAAGGGCGGCGTCGTGCCGCTTGCTGAGTACGCCCAGCGCCCCTACGACCGGGACATCCTCGTGCGTGTCCTCGTGCCGAAGGAAAACGCCCGCTTTGTCTACCAGTCGGTGCGCAACAGCCAGACGGACTTCCCGGTGCTGACCTGCGCTGCCGCAAAATTGGCAGACGGCAGCATCCGCGCCGCCATTGGTGCGCGTCCGGGCAAGGCGGTGCTCTACACCGCAGCGCCTGAGGCGGGGGAGACCGCCGAGGAATTTGCTGCCCGCTTTGCCGCCGAGGTAAAGGCCGACATCAAGACCGAAAGCAATCTTCGCGGCGGCGCCGAATACCGCCGCCATCTGGCCGGCGTGCTGACGAAACGCGCCGTCTGTCGTCTGGAAGGCTGAGGAGGACACCATGCAGATAACACTTACATTGAACGATAAAAAGCTTACCGCCGATGTGGCCCCCGACACTCTGCTCATCGACTTCGTGCGCAGCCACGGCTGTCTGAGCGTCAAGCGGGGCTGTGAGACGTCCAACTGCGGCCTCTGCACGGTCTTTCTCGACGACAAGCCGGTGCTGTCCTGCTCCGTTCTCGCGGCCCGTGCAGATGGCCATAAAGTGACCACGCTGGAGGGTCTGCAGGACGAAGCCGCCGAGTTCGGGGCTTTCATCGCGGATCAGGGCGCAGAGCAGTGCGGCTTCTGCAACCCGGGCTTCATCATGAACGCCCTCGCCCTCTTCCGGGAAAAGGAGTACCCCACCGACGAGGAAATAAAAGAGTATCTTTCCGGCAATCTCTGCCGCTGCTCTGGTTATGAGGGTCAGCTGCGGGGCATCCAGAACTTCCTCGCGTGGAAAAAGGCGAAAAAGGAGGCGGCAGAATGAACACAGTCAACAAACCCTTCCGCAAGAAGGATGCCATGCAGCTGGTGACGGGCCAGCCCGTCTATATGGACGACCTCGTCCCCGCCGACTGCCTCATCGTGAAGCTCCTGCGCTCTCCCCACGCCAACGCCATCGTGAAGAGCATCAATACTGCTGTGGCGAAGAAGGTGCCGGGCATTGAGGCCATCTTCACCTGGGAGGACGTGCCGCAGGATGCCCGCCGCTACACCCAGGCGGGCCAGACTTACCCCGAGGCCAGCCCCTATGACCGCCTTCTCATCGACCGTCATGTCCGCTTTGTTGGCGATGTGGTGGCCATCGTGGCAGGCAAAGACGATAAATGCGTCGATAAAGCGCTGAAAATGATAAAGGTCGAGTATGAGGTGCTGGAACCTGTGCTGGACTACCACACCGCAAAGGATAACCCCATCCTCGTCCATCCGGAAGACAACTGGGAGAGCCTCTGCCCTGTGGGGGGCGACAACAAGCGCAACCTCTGCGCCCACGACGAGTGCGGCAGCGGCGACATCGACGCCGTGCTGGCCGACTGCGATGTGGTCATCGACCATGTCTACCATACCAAAGCCTGCCAGCAGGCCATGATGGAGACCTTCCGTACCTATTGCAGCATCGACCTCTATGGCCGGCTGAATGTCCTGAGCTCGACTCAAATCGTCTTCCACGCCCGCCGCATCATTGCAAACGCGCTTCACATCCCGAAATCCATGGTGCGTGTGACGAAGCCCCGCATCGGCGGCGGCTTCGGCGCGAAGCAGACGGCTGTCTGCGAGGTCTACCCGGCCTTCGTGACCTGGAAGACCAGGAAGCCCTCAAAGCTCATCTTCACCCGGGAGGAGAGCCAGATCGCCTCCACGCCTCGCCATGAGATGGAGATCCATCTTCGCCTCGGCGCCAACAAGGATGGCCGCATCCGGGGCCTCGACCTCTACACCCTCTCCAACACCGGCGCTTATGGCGAGCACGGCCCCACGACGGTGGGACTTTCGGGACATAAATCCATCCCGCTCTATGGCAACGCTGAGGCTTTCCGCTTTACCTATGATGTTGTCTATACCAACCATATGTCGGCGGGCGCATACCGCGGCTACGGCGCGACCCAGGGCCTGTTCGCGGTGGAATCCGCCGTCAACGAGCTGGCCGCGAAGCTCCATATGGACCCCTTCAAGCTCCGAGAAATGAACATCGTCCACGAGGGGGACGTCATGCCCGCCTACTACGGCGCGGTGAACACCAGCTGCACCCTCGACCGCTGCCTTGCAAAGGTCCACGAGATGATAAACTGGGACGAAAAGTACCCCCCGCCGCGACATTGGCAACGGGAAGATCCGTGCCGTCGGCATGGGCATGGCGATGCAGGGCTCCGGCATCTCGGGCATGGACGTGGGCAGCGCGACCCTGAAAGTCAACGACGAGGGCTTCTACACCCTGCTCATCGGTGCCGCTGATATGGGTACCGGCTGCGACACCACGCTGGCCCAAATTGCTGCCGAGGTGCTGGAATGCGGCCTCGACAATATCACGGTCTTCGGTGCGGACACTGACACCTCGCCCTACGATTCCGGCTCCTACGCATCCAGCACCACCTACATCACCGGCAAAGCCGTCGAGAAGTGCGCGCTGAAGCTGCGGAGCCAGATCTGCAAGCTGGGCGCACAGCTGCTGGATTGCAGCGAAAATGACGTGGAATTTGACGGTAAAACGGTATTTGTCTCGGCTGACCCGTCTGAATCTGTCTCGCTGAGTGATATTGCCACGGCTTCCATGTTCGGCCACGACATCCCGCTGGAAGTCACCGAGACCCACATGTCGCCCCTGTCGCCTCCGCCCTACATGGTGGGCGCGGCCGAGGTGGAAGTGGACACCGAGACCGGCGAAGTGAAGCTGCTGGAATTTGACGCCTGCGTGGACTGCGGCACCCCCATCAACCCGAACCTCACCCGGGTGCAGGCCGAGGGCGGCATTTTGCAGGGCATCGGCATGACCCTCACCGAGAACGTCACCTACGACCAGCGCGGCTGGCCCATGGAGAATTCGCTCATGCAGTATAAGATCCCCACCCGTGTGGACGTGGGCAAGGTCCGGGTCGAGTTCGAGAACAGCTATGAGCCCAACGGCCCGTTTGGTGCGAAATCCATCGGCGAAGTGGTCATCAACACGCCGCTTCCCGCCATCTCGGACGCCATCTGCAACGCCATCGGCACCCGTTTCTACGAGCTGCCCATCACGCCCGAAAAAATCGCAATGGCAGTGGCCGAAAAAGAGGGCGCGGTCTGATGACCGGCCTCAAGGATCTGCCATTCCTCGGAGAAACGGGACACGTTATTTCTCTGGTGGGCGGCGGAGGGAAGACAACATTGCTCTATGCGCTGGCCCGCCATTATTCGGCGCAGGGACAGGGTGTGCTCGTCTCCACCACGACCCACATCCGGCGTCCGGACGCGAACTACGCCCCCGATGAGGCGGCGCGGGACGCCCTCTGGCAGGCTGGCACCTACGCCGTGGCGGGGGTGCCTGCCGAAGGCGGGAAGCTGACCATGCCGCCCCATCTGGCCGACTGGATGGCCGAGGCCGACACTGTTTTGCTTGAGGCGGACGGCGCGAAGCACCATCCCTGCAAGGCCCCGGCCGCTCATGAGCCGGTGCTCCTGCGGTCAAGCGACATCGTGCTGGCGGCAGCCGGGCTGTCGGCGGTGGGAAAACCACTGCAAGACGCCTGCTTCCGCCTCGAAGCGGCCTGCACCCTGCTGGCCGTGCCGCCCGAGACGCCCCTGACGCCCGCTCTGCTGGCAAAACTGCTGGCAAGTGAAGCGGGTGGAAGAAAGTGCGTCGGCACGCGGAAATTCTACGCTATCCTCAACCAGGCCGATGACGAGGCCCGCCGTGCAGCAGGGGAACAGACACTTGCAATCTTGAAAGAAACTTACGATGTAACAGGATATTTGACACACTTCGAGGAAGGGGAGAGAGCCTGATGGCAAAAGAGGATAAAATCGTCTTCTGCACGGGCGGCGGCTGTACCGCCAAGCTCGGCGCAGGCGTACTGAGCCATATTCTGGAAAAGCTGCCCCGGGGTGAGAAAGACCCCGACCTTCTCGTGGGCTACGACAGCCGGGACGATGCGGCTGTCTACCGCATCACCGACGACATCGCGCTGGTGCAAACGGTGGACTTCTTCCCGCCGATGGTGGATGACCCCTACACCTTCGGCCAGATCGCGGCGGCAAACGCCCTCAGCGACGTTTACGCTATGGGCGGCGAGGTGAAGACTGCACTGAACCTCGTCTGCTTTCCCGAGAGCATGGATCTGAACATCCTCGGTGAGATCCTGCGCGGCGGCGCCGAAAAAGTGGCCGAAGCGGGGGGCATCCTCGCGGGAGGCCATTCCATCGCCGACACCGGTGTAAAGTACGGCCTGTCCGTCACCGGTCTCGTGGACCCCCGCCGCCTCACGGCCAATGATACGGGAAAGCCCGGCGACAAGCTCATCCTCACCAAGGCGCTGGGTGTGGGCCTCATCTGCACGGCCAACCGCGTGGGCGAAGCTGCCCCCGGTGCCATGGACGCTGCCGTGGCCTCCATGACGACTCTGAACAAGTCTGCCGCCGAGATAAGTCGAAGCTATGATGTTCACGCGGCCACGGATGTGACCGGGTTCAGCTTCCTCGGCCACCTTCACGAGATGATGGGCGGGCGGCTGTCCTGTCATATCGACGGCAACGCTGTGCCAGTCTTGCCGGGTGCGTGGCAGGCCGCTGACGACTGCCTTTATACCGCCGCCGGTCAGCGCAACCGAAACCACACCGGGCCTTTCGTCCGGTTCGAAAATGTGCCGTTTGCCATGCAGGAAATTTTGTTCGACCCCCAGACCTCGGGCGGACTGCTGCTTGCCGTGGCTCCGGAAGAGGCGAAAACCTCCGGGATGAGCTGCAAAAAGCCAGTCTCCCCGCACAAATCGTGGGAGAGATCACAGAGAAGCAGGACGCCGAAATAGTTGTGTCCTATCCTGAATAAAACATACGATAGAGAGGGAAAACTATGCTGAAAGTTGATGCCAGAGGGGACGCCTGTCCGCTGCCTGTAGTGAAGGCAAAGAAAGCGATTTCTGAACTGAATGGCGCAGGCGAAGTTGAAGTGCTGGTGGACAACGAGATCGCCGTCCAGAACCTCACCAAAATGGCCCAGCAGAAGGGCTACCGGTCTGCCGCCGAAAAGCTGGCCGAGCGGGAATACCGCGTCCTGCTCACCGTGGGTGAGCCTGCGGCAGAAGAAGAGGAAGCTCCGGTCTGCACCCCTGACGCCCGCACCGATACGGTGGTGGTCATCGCGTCCGACAAGATGGGCGAGGGTGCTGAGGAGCTGGGCAAGACCCTGCTGAAGGCTTTCATCTTCTCGCTGACCCAGCAGGACAAGCTGCCCAAGACCATCCTCCTCTATAACGGCGGTGCGCACCTCACCTGCGAGGGTTCGCCCATGCTGGACGACCTCAAGGCGCTGGAGGCTGAGGGCGTCGAGATCCTCACCTGCGGCACCTGCCTGAACTTCTACGGCCTGACCGAGAAGCTGGTCGTGGGCGGCGTGACGAATATGTACATCATCGCCGAGAAGATGCTGAACGCCGGGAACGTGGTCAAGCCGTGATCTACCTCGACAACGCCGCCACCACCCTGCAAAAGCCGTCCTGCGTGGGGCAGGCCATGTTGGATGCACTGGAACATGCGGGCAATCCGGGCCGTGGGGCGCATGAGCCGACCCTTCACGCGGCCCGGATCGTCTACCATGCCCGTGAGACACTTGCAACACTTTTCCATGCGGAAAGTCCGGACTGCATTGCTTTCACGGCCAACGTGACCCAGGCGCTCAACACGGCGCTCTGCGGCCTCGTCCGCCCCGGCGACCATGTTATCACGACGGTCTGCGAGCACAACTCGGTGCTGCGGCCGCTCTATCGCCTGCGGGAGCAGGGGGCAGAAGTGAGTTTTGTGGAGGTGGACGACACCGGGCGGCTGCGGTATGAGCAGTTCGAAAAATTTCTCCGCCCCAATACCCGTCTTGTCGTGGTGACGCACGCTTCCAACGTCACAGGCGATCTTACAGACCTTGCATTTGTCTCCGCTTTTGCAAAAAAGCACGGTCTTACGCTGGTCGTGGACGCGGCCCAGACCGCGGGCGCACGGCCTGTCAATGTGCAGGCGCTTGGGGTGGATGTTCTCTGTTTCACCGGACACAAGGCGCTGCTGGGTCCGCAGGGGACCGGCGGGCTGTATGTCCGCCCCGGGCTGACCATGGCCCCCCTTGTGGTGGGTGGCAGCGGTATCCACAGCTTCGACGAAACACACCCCTCTCAGATGCCCACAGCGCTGGAAGCGGGGACGCTGAATGTTCCCGGCCTCGCGGGCCTCGGGGCAGGCGTGGAGTGGATACTTTCGCAGGGCGTCGAAGCTCTGCACGAAAAAGAAACGGCTCTGACACGCCTATTTTATGAGAAAATCGTCCATGCTCCCGACGTGAAAATCTACGGCAGCTTCGACGAAACAGACCGTGCGCCCATTGTCTCCCTGAACTTCGGCGATGAGGACGCAGCCCATGCCGCCGACATCCTCTGGGAGGACTACGGCATCTGTGTCCGGGCGGGCGCTCATTGTGCGCCCCTCATCCACAAAGCCCTCGGCACCGTGGAGCAGGGGATGGTGCGGTTCAGCTTCTCCCACCAGAACACAGAGGCCGAGGTGCTCAGAGCCGCCGAGGCGGTCTGTGAGCTGGCCGAGGAGGGCTGATATGCGCCGCAAAAGACAATACATCGTTCTTTCATTTGCTTCTACGGCCCGTGCGATGGGCTGGGAGAAAGAGTGCGCCGCCCGGGGGATCCCGGGGCGGCTCATCCCGTTGCCCAGTGAGATCACGGCAGGCTGCGGCCTCGGCTGGCGGATGCTGCCCGAGGACTGGCAGGCGTGGCAGTCTCAGCTGAACGATGCGGGCTACGATGCTGCCACACCGGTGGAGCAATAAACCATAATGGAGAAATTCTATGTCGATTCGTGAGTTTTTGGACGCTTTGCGCAGCACACAGGGGCAGCATACGCTGGCCTCCGTACTGGAAGGGCCGGAAAGCGGAGCGAGGCTTCTTCTTTGTGAAGGCGTACCCGTCTGGCCCGCAAGACCGGAGGGTCTGCTGGCCCGGAATCTCCCGGCGCTGGCCGGGTGTGGTGCAAGCGGCACCCTGACTCTGGAAAATAAGCGGGTCTTCGTGGAGAAATTCGGAGGCGCGCCCCGGCTCGTCATCTGCGGCGGAGGCCATGTGGCCGAGTCCGTCGTCCGGCTGGCCGTCATGCTGGGCCTGCCCGTCACCGGTCTCGAGGAGCGGCCGGAGTACGCTGACGCCCTTCGCCGCGCCGGGGCAGAAAAGGTCCTCTGCGGTCCTTATGCCGAAAATCTCACCCAGGTGGAGGGCAGTGCGGAGACCTACTTTGTTGTCGCCACCCGCGCCCACTCCTTCGACGTGGAATGCCTTACCGAAATATACAAGAAACGATTTGCCTACGTTGGTATGCTGGGCAGCCGAAGCCGGTCGGCCCTTGTCCGCCGCCAGCTCATCGAGGCCGGAACTGCCCCGGAAAAGACCGAAGAACTCCACGCTCCGATCGGCCTCGCCATCAAGGCACAGACAGCGCAGGAATCGCACTATCCATCCTCGCAGAGATCGTTGAGGTGAAAAATGGCCGTCAGCAGACGGAAGGCTTCCCGCCCGAGCTGCTGAATGCGCTGGATGCCTGCACGGGACAGGGGAAGGCTCCTGTCCTCGTGACCATCGTTTCCCGCCACGGTTCGACCCCCCGGGAGGTGGGAGCAAAGATGCTGGTGCTGCCGGACGGCAGATCCGTGGGCAGTGTGGGCGGCGGCATTATGGAATACCGTGTGCAGCAGCTTGCATCAAAAATGCAGGCAGGCGAGGCAGCACCCTGCCAGCTGGCAGAGTATTCGGCCAGCGCAAAAGAGGACGATGCGGCGCTGGCTGCCTGCGGCGGCTCGATGAACGTGTTCCTGCAGCTGCTCAAGGAGGAAAAAAATAATGAAGCGTGATGACGTCATCCTGGTGCGCGGCGGCGGCGACCTCGCCACCGGCACCATCCATCGGCTGTGGTCGGCGGGATTGAAAGTACTCGTGCTCGAAGCCGAACACCCTGCTGCCATCCGCCGCCAGGTCTCGGTAAGTGAGGCCGTGTATGAGGGCGGGGCTGTCGTGGAGGGAATGCGCGCTGCCCTTGTAAAAACGCTGGATGAGGCCGTTGTGGTCTGGCAGCGCGGCGATGTGCCGGTGATGGTGGACCCAAAAGGGGAGCTCATCCCGCAGGTGCGGCCTGCCGCGCTCGTTGACGCCATCCTTGCAAAGAAAAATCTCGGAACGACGCGGGATATGGCTCCGCTGACCATCGCGCTCGGCCCGGGTTTTACCGCCGGTGTGGATGTCGATTTCGTGGTGGAGACCAAGCGCGGCCACCGTCTGGGCCGTATCATCCGGGAGGGTGCGGCCATCCCCAACACGGGCGTCCCCGGAGTCATCGGCGGCTATGGTGCTGAGCGTGTCATCCACGCAGAAAAGGCTGGTGTCTTCCGGAATGTGTGTGCCATCGGAGATCTTGTGTCGGCGGGTGAAACGATCGCGGAGATCGAAACGCCGGACGGCATCCGCACTCCGGTGACGACCCGCATTGCGGGCATCTTGCGCGGTCTGCTGCGGGATGGCTACCCCGTCACGCCCGGCTTCAAGGTGGCTGACGTGGACCCACGCCGGGAGGAACTGGAAAACTGCTTCCTCATCTCCGATAAGGCGCGCTGCATCGCGGGAAGTGTGCTGGAGCTGATCGCGGCAAATCTGTGGAAATAATAAAAAGGGAAGAGGCTGCCTTGGGCAGCCCCTTCCCCCTTTTTTTACATCAAATATCCAAGCCGGTAATCCCCGAGACACACCCGAAGTGCGCCCCCACGTCGAGGAGAACTCGATGCCGTGAGCCCGGAGCTTCCCGGTATCCATCGCGAGGTTGCGGGTGAGATCGGATTCCTCGATCTTCACATCCACCTGCAGCAAATTGGCGAAGCATCGCGCAGTCTCGACCATGTCTCCGTCGCACTCGCTGCCGAAGTTGTAGACGCCGCCGGGCAGCTCCATCGCAGGGACGAGGTTCTCGATGACCTCCCGCACATAGCTCACGCCCCGGTAGTCATTGCGCGAAAAGCGCAGCACTTCACCGGTCTTTGCCGCTTTCAGGATGTTCAGCGGCAGGTTGCCCCGGATGGGCAGATGATAGCCCGGGAGGTCGTACATCCAGGGCAGGCGGAGAGCCACAGCGCCCGGGCAGCGGGCCAGCACCCGGGCCTCGGCCTCGAGCTTGTGCTGTCCGTAGACGTTGGAAGGGGAGAGAGGCAGCGTCTCCGCCAGCGCCCCCTGCTGCGTCACGCCCGCATACACCTGGTCGGAGCTGCAGGAGAGCAGCTTTGCACCCACCTCCTCTGCTCCCTTCGCCACCCACTCGGGCAGCAGGACGTTGGCGCGGAAGGAGTCCTCCGGCTCCTGCTGGCAGTACTGGGTGTTGGAGAGGGCCGCCGTGTGGACAATGACGTCCGGGTGCTCCTTCAAAATGAAGCGCAGCACCGCGTTTTCGTCGGCAGTGCGCAGGGTGTCGGACGGGAAGGCACAGAGCGCAAACTTCCCCCGCCACATATCGAGGATGCGCGCGCCCACAAAGCCGCCTGCGCCGGTTACAAGGACTCGTTTCATAGGGCAGTCACCTCAGTGAACAAGGAACAGTTCCAGCACGAAGACGACGGCGCAGCAGGCTACCGACACCTGGAACAGGCTGGCCCCGAACCATGCCGCCGCGATGCCCACCACCAGCGCCACCGCACCAGCTGCCGGACTCTGGGTGGCGTTGACGATGGCCGGGAAGGTCATGACCGCCAGAGTGACGTAAGGGACGTAGTACAAGAACGACTGGATGAACTGGTTTTTGATGGGCTTCCGGATGAGGGTCAGCGGCAGGATGCGGATGGTGTAGGATACTGCGAACATCACTGCGATATAAAGCCAGTTGCTGCGGATCATTGTTCAGCCTCCTCACTCTGGGTCTTGACGGGGAATAACAGCGCACCTGCGCAGGAAATGGCCACTGTCAGGATGATGGTGCGGGTGCCGTCCGACAGGGCGGAGATGCCCGGCAGATAGGTGCAGGCAAAGCTCAGCGCAAAGCTGATGGCCACCAGCGCGGCCACGATCTTATCCTTCCGGGCCGGAGGAATGATGATGGCGAGGAACATGCCGTAGAGCGCCACGCTCAGTGCGCTGACGGCCCGCAGGGGCAGCAGATTGCCCGCGATGATGCCCAGCGCCGTACCCGAAGCCCACGCCGGCGCGGCCAGCGCGATGGCACCGTAGGTGTAGAAGGGGTTCAGGTAGCCCGGCCGGGCGATGGTGATGCCGAACAGCTCGTCAGTGACGTCATAGCCGATGATAAGCCGGTGGAAAAACGGCGTACCGGGGGCGAACCGCTGGGCCAGCGCACAGCTCATCAGCAGATAGCGGGCGTTGGCGATGAGGGTGATGATGGCGACCTCGAGATAGGTCGCGCCGCTGGCAATGAGGGCAAAGGCGGCGTACTCGCCCGCCGAAGCATTGTTGAGCAGGCTGGCCACGAAGCCCTGCAAAGGTGTAAAACCCGCCGTCCGGGCCGCGATGCCCAGCGAGAACGACACCGCAAAATACCCCAGCGCGATCGGCACACCGTCCCGCATCCCCTCGCAGAACACCTTGCGGCTGAAAGCGTAGGGTTTGGCGGGCTGTGCGGAGCAGAGAGTCTGTTTCGACGACTCATGCGTAGTTTCCATGAGAAAAGCTCCTTTCCAATTTCAGACACGAACCCTATTATAGCATAGTTCGAGAGAAAAAGACATCGGTCAGAAACGAAAAAACCACAGCTTTCACCCCTGAAAGCTGTGGCATTTTCAAGATGGACTGCTTACTTGAACAGCTTGCGGCCAGCCCAGATGCAGACACAGGCGCCGATGACCGAGACGATGATCTCACCCACGAGGCCGGTAGCGGACAGGCCCACGAGGCCGAAGAGGATGCCGCCCACAAAGCTGCCCAGGATGCCCAGCACGACATTGCGCAGGGCGCTGGTCTCACTGCCCATGATGCGGCCTGCGATGGAACCGGCCAGCGCACCGATGAGAAGGCTGAAGATAAAACCAAACATAAGAAAAACCTCCTGAAATATGTAAGATCAGACGTTGGATGCTTCCTCCCGCGCGTAGCGGCAGATGTCCGAAAGACAGCATTTTTCGCACTCCGGCTTCCGGGCATTGCAGACGGCCCGGCCATGCATCACGAAACGATGGCACAGATCACTGCCCTCTTCGGGCGGGACGATCTTCCAGAGCGCCATCTCCACCTTCTGCGGTTCCTTGATGCCGTCCACAAGGCCGATCTTGTTGCACAGGCGGATGCAGTGGGTGTCGGTGACGATGGCGGGCTTGCCGAACACGTCGCCCATGATGAGGTTCGCGCTCTTGCGGCCCACGCCGGGCAGTGCCAGCAGTTCCTCAAAGGTGGTCGGTACCTTGCAGTCGTACTTGTCCCGCAGCATCCGCATACAGGCCGAGATGTCCCGGGCCTTGCTGCGGCCCAGCCCGCAGGGTTTGACGATGGCTTCGATGTCCTCGGGCTCTGCCTCGGCCAGCGCGGCCACCGACGGATATTTTGCAAACAGGTCCTGCACCACGATATTCACCCGGGCGTCGGTACACTGGGCCGCCAGCCGGACGCTCACCAGCAGCTGCCAGGCGTGGTCGTAGTCCAGCGTGCAGCCTGCGTCGGGATACTCCGCCTTGAGCCGCCGGATGACCTCCAGAGCCAGCTCTTTTTTGGCCGTCAGGTCTTCGGCGGAGATGTTTTTTCCGCGCATACGTTTCCCCTCGTTTCTTGATTGGAATGGCACAAGCATATCATGTTTTGCGAAATTTGTAAATGCTTTGTCGTTTATCTGAGAATCATTTTCATTATTTCTCTTGCCGCGGCGTGCAAAATGCGCTATACTATAAAAGAGAAGGATTCTCATGATCATTTTTGGAGGGAAGACCTATGAACGAACCGCTGGCGCAGCGTCTGCGCCCCAAAACGCTGGCCGATGTCTGCGGCCAGCAGCATCTTCTGGCCGAGGGACAGGTGTTCCGCCGCACCATCGAGAGTGGTCGTATCCCCAACATGATCTTCTACGGCCCCTCCGGCACGGGCAAGACCACCGTTGCCCGCATCATCGCCGAGAACAGCGGCATGACCCTCCATAAGCTCAACGGCACTTCCTGCGGCACCGGCGACATCAAAGCAGTGCTGAAGGACATCGGCACGCTGGCCGGGGCAGGGGGCATCCTGCTCTACCTCGACGAGATACAGTATCTTAACAAAAAGCAGCAGCAGAGCCTTCTGGAGTGCATCGAGGACGGTTCTGTCACCCTCATTGCATCCACCACCGAGAACCCTTACTTTTACATCTATAATGCACTGCTGTCCCGCTGTACGGTGTTCGAGTTCAAGTCCCTCTCCGCCGCCGATGTGGAGCGGGGCATCCGCAACGCCCTGAAAAAGCTCTCGGAGTCGGAATCACAGCCTGTCGTGATGGACGAGGACGCCTGCGCCTACCTCGCCGAGAGTGCGGGCGGCGACCTGCGCAAGGCGCTGGGCTGTCTCGATTTCGTGGTGACGGCGGCCCCCGTGGACAAAACCGGAAAGCACATCACCCTCGAGATGATACAGCAGGTCACCCGCCGCACGGCCATGCGGTACGACCGGGACGGCGACGACCACTACGACATCGTGTCGGCCTACCAGAAGTCCATGCGCGGTTCCGACCCCAACGCGGCCCTCCACTATCTGGCCCGTCTGCTGGAAGCGGGCGACCTGCCCTCGGCCTGCCGCCGGTTGATGGTCTGCGCCTGTGAGGACGTGGGCCTTGCATACCCGCAGATCATCCCCATCGTCAAGGCGGCAGTGGACGCAGCCAACATGGTGGGTCTGCCGGAAGCCCGGCTCCCGCTGGCCGATGCCGTCATTCTCGTGGCAACCAGCCCGAAATCCAACAGCGCCCACGACGCCATCAATGCGGCCATCGCCGATGTGCAGGCGGGGCGCACCGGCCCCATCCCGCGCCAGCTGCAGAACAAGCACTTCGACGGCGAGGATGCTGCCGTCAAGGGCCAGAACTACAAGTACGCCCACGACTATGAGAATCACTGGGTGGACCAGCAATATCTGCCAGACCTGCTCAAGGACGTGAAATACTATACGTTCGGCGACAACCGCACCGAACAGGCCGCCCGGGCCTACTGGGCGAAGATCAAGGGGGAAGACAAGCTCTGAACCCGGCCTTTATCCCGATACACACCCCATCATAAAAAGGAGAAAGACCATGCGTTATTCCAAACAGCGCGAGCTGGTACTGCAGAAAGTGGAGCAGCTCTGCGACCACCCTACTGCCGAGGAGATTTTCGACCTCGCAGCCAGGGAATGTCCCGGCCTGAGCCTTGGCACCGTCTACCGCAACCTCAACAGTCTCGTAGATTCAGGCCGCGTCCGCCGCGTCTCCATCCCGGGCAAGGCTGACCGCTTCGACCACACTCTGGGCTGGCACAGCCACCTCTACTGCAACTGCTGCGGCGGCGTCGTGGACGCTGACGTGGACGAAAAGCAGGTGATGAAGCTGGTGCGCAACCAGAAGGGCGTCGTGCAGGACTGCGCCGTGGTGCTGTTCGGCCTGTGCGAGGCGTGCGCCGGCAAGCAGGCTCAGTAAAAATAAACTCTTGCCCTCCAAGGCCAAAAAGGGTATACTATAAAGAGCTTTCTTTATAGTATCAGTATGTCTGCTGCCGGAGGTGTGTCTCCGGAGGCAGAGAAGGATGGTTTCATTGGAGTACATAGCATTTGAACATAACAACGCGGCGGCAGAGCTGGTCAAGCTGGCCTATGACACCCCGCCGCTGGCCTTCGTCCACAGCTACGGCTGCCAGCAGAATGTCAACGACGGCGAGCGCATCAAGGGCGTGCTGATGGACATCGGCTACGGCCTGTGTGACAAGCCCGAGGACGCCGACCTCATCCTTTTCAACACCTGCGCCGTCCGTGAGCACGCCGAGCAGCGTGTTTTCGGTAACGTGGGCGCTCTCAAGGGCCTGAAAGAGAAGAAGCACGGCCTCATCATCGGCCTCTGCGGCTGCATGGCCAACCAGAAGCATGTCGTGGAAAAACTGCGCCAGAGCTACCCCTACGTGGACCTTGTGTTCGGCGTGGACGGCATCGACACGCTGCCCCAGCTCATCGCCCAGAAATTGCAGAAGCACAAGCGGGTGCTCATGGAGCCGGCTCAGCGCCCCGTCATCGTGGAGAATATCCCCATCCGCCGTGAGAGCGAGTTCCGTGCCTGGCTGCCCATCATGTATGGCTGTGACAACTTCTGCACCTACTGCATCGTGCCTTATGTGCGCGGCCGCGAGAAGAGCCGCAAGCCCGGCGACATCCTCGCCGAGTTCAAGAGTCTCGTGGAGGCAGGGTACAAGGAGATCACCCTTCTGGGCCAGAATGTCAACAGCTACGGCAAGGGCCTTGAGGAGCAGGTGGATTTCTCCGACCTGCTCAACCTGCTCTGCACCGTCCCGGGCGACTACCACATCCGTTTCATGACCAGCCACCCGAAGGACGCCAGCTTCAAGCTCATCGACACCATCGCGGCCCAGCCGAAGATCTGCAAGCATCTGCATCTTCCGGTGCAGTGCGGCTCGGACCGTCTGCTCGTCCAGATGAACCGTCACTATACCGTGGAGCACTACCTCGAACTCATCGAGTATGCCAGGAAGAAGATCCCCGGCATTACCTTCTCCAGCGACATCATCGTGGGCTTCCCCGGCGAGACCGAAGAGGATTTCCAGAAGACCCTTGAGCTGGTGCAGAAGGTGGGCTATATGCAGCTGTTCACCTTCATCTACTCCAAGCGCACCGGCACCAAGGCGGCAGATATGCCCGACCCCACCCCCGCAAGGAGAAGACCGACCGCATGACCCGCCTGCTCAAGGTCCAGGACGACATTGCAATGGCCCTCGTGAAGGCTCAGGTGGGCCAGACCGTCCGCGTCCTCGTGGAGGGCTATGGCCGCAATGAAGGCACCCTCTCGGGCCGTCTGGACAACAACCTTACCGTCGAGTTCAAGGCTGACCCCGCCCTCATGGGCAGCTATGCGATGGTGCGCCTCACGGGCGCCCGTGCCACCGTCCTGCTGGGTGAACTTTCGGAATAATATTGATATTCTGGATACACTATCCTAATATATAACACAGGAACGATAAAAGGAGACTACTACAATGGATTGCATCGACCTTTTCAAGCGTGCCGCCATGGCACTTCAGACCGACTCCCGCTATCTGGCTATGGACCAGGCCCGCAAGATGAACGACAAGGACGAGGAACTGCAGAACCTCATCGGCGAGTTCAATCTGGCCCGCATGGACCTGAACAACGAGATCGGCAAGCCCGAGCGCAGCGATGAGCGCATCGCCGAGCTGAACCAGAAGGTGAACGACCTCTACGGCAAGATCATGGCCGATGACGGCATGGTGGCCTACAACGAGGCAAAGCGCGACTGCGAGGCCCTCGTGAACTATATCGACGCCATCATCAACACTGCAATGAACGGCGGCGACCCCATGACCGTGCAGGAGCCTTCCGCTTCCTGCACCGGCAGCTGCTCCACCTGCGGCGGCTGCCACTAAGGCTTAAACCATGAAACACAAAACGCGGCTGTGCAATGCAGGGCCGCGTTTTGCTTGCAACAGGCGGTTTTGGATGGCAAACCGACAACTAGGGGAGGAAGGTGAACGGTCATGGCAGAGCTTTCGCCCATGATGCAGCAATATCTGGAGATCAAAAAACAACATAAGGATGAGATTCTTTTCTACCGCATCGGTGACTTCTACGAGATGTTCTTCGACGATGCGCTCACAGTCTCGCGGGAGCTGGATCTGACCCTCACGGGCAAGCAGTGCGGCCTCGAAGAGCGCGCGCCCATGTGCGGCGTACCGTTCCACAGCTATGAGGGCTATATGGCCCGCCTCATCTCGAAGGGCTACAAGGTCGCCATCTGTGAGCAGATGGAAGACCCGGCCAAGGCCAAGGGTCTTGTGAAACGCGACATCATCCGCGTGGTCACGCCCGGCACCGTCATCGAGAGCAGTATGCTTCAGGATGACAAAAACAACTACATTGCGAGTATTTTCCTGAAAGGCGGCGCAGCGGGCCTTTGCTTTGCGGATGTCTCCACCGGCACGGCCCATATCACCGAGCTCAAGCGGGAAAAGATCGCCCCGGCGGTCATTGCGGAACTTTGCCGCTACCACCCCAGCGAGGTGCTGATGAACCCGGGTCTGCTGGACTGCCGGGAAATTACCGCTTACATCAAAAAGAATATGGACTGCGCCGTCGAGCTGGTGGAAGAGGAGCGGTACGCCCCGGGCCTCGTGGCCATCTCCCTCGAGAACCAGTTTGGCCGCGACTGGGCCGCAAAGACCGGCATCGCAGAAGACGGCCTTGTCCGCCTGGCAATGGCTGCGCTGCTGGAATATCTCCATGATACGCAAATTAAAGGCGTCGAGCGCCTGAAAACAGTCATCACATATAATGAAGCTCAGTTCATGAGCCTGTCGCCGGTCACCCGGGCAAATCTCGAGCTGACCGAGACGCTGCGGGGCCGCGAAAAGCGGGGAACGCTGCTCTGGGTGCTGGACAAGACCAGCACCGCCATGGGCAAGCGGATGCTCCGCAGCTGGATCGAGCAGCCGCTCATTTCCAGCGCCGCCATCAACCGCCGTCTCAACGCGGTGGAAAGCCTCGTGAACCAGACCATGCAGCGGGGCGATCTGATCGAACAGCTCCACTACATCGCCGACCTCGAGCGCCTGATGACCCGCGCGGTCTACGGCTCCGCCACCCCCAAGGAGATCTACACGATGGCCCAGACCTGTGAGCGCCTGCCGGAACTGCGGGCGCAGGCCGAGAGCTGCAGCTGCCCGGAGCTGACCTCTCTTGCAGGACAAATCGACCTGCTGGATGATGTGAAGACGGCCATCCTCGCCGCCATCGACCCGGAAGCGCCCTCCACCCTCAAGGACGGCGGCGTCATCGCCAAGGGTTACCACCCCGAGGTGGACGAGCTGCGCTCCATCCGGGACAACACCAAGGGCGTCCTCGCCCAGCTGGAAACGCGCCTGCGGCAGGAGACCGGCATCCCCAAGCTGAAGATCGGCTACAATCACGTCTTCGGCTACTACATCGAAGTCAGCAACTCCTATAAATCCATGGTCCCCGAGACCTACATCCGCAAGCAGACCCTCACCTCCGGCGAGCGCTATATTACCCAGGAGCTGAAAGAGCTGGAAAGCAAGATCTTAGGTGCGCATGAGCGTCTCATTGCGCTGGAGCACCGGCTCTTCTCGGAGCTGCTGGAAACGATCGGCGGTCAGCTCGACCGCATCCAGCGGACGGCAAATGCTGTGGCCGAGCTGGACGTGCTGGCGGCGCTGGCGCAGGTGGCCGCTGAAAACAACTACTGCCGCCCTGTGGTGGATGACAGCGACGAGCTGACCATCACCGAGGGCCGCCACCCGGTGGTCGAGCAGATGCTGAAAGGCAGCCTCTTCGTCCCCAACGATACCAGGCTCAACTGCACCACCGACCGCTGTCTCATCATCACCGGCCCAAATATGGCAGGCAAATCGACGTATATGCGCCAAAACGCTCTTATTGCTCTGATGGCGCAGATCGGCTCCTTCGTCCCGGCGTCCAGCTGTCATGTGGGCGTCGTGGATGCCATCTTTACCCGCATTGGCGCATCGGACGACCTTGCCGCCGGCCAGTCCACCTTCATGGTCGAGATGACCGAGGTGGCCGAAATTCTCAAGAACGCCACCCCCAAGAGCCTCGTCGTGCTGGACGAAATTGGCCGCGGCACCTCTACTTTCGACGGCATGAGCATTGCCCGGGCCGTGGTGGAGCACATCTCCGACCCGGCCAAGGGCCTCGGCTGTAAGACCCTCTTCGCCACCCATTACCACGAGCTGACGGACCTGGAAGGGGCCATCGAGGGCGTCAAAAACTATAACATCGCGGTCAAGAAGCGGGGAGAGGACATCACTTTCCTCCGCCGCATCATCCGCGGCCCCGCCGACGACAGCTACGGCATCGAGGTGGCGAAGCTGGCCGGTCTGCCCGGCACCGTGACCCGCCGCGCCCACGAGGTGCTGCGCACGTTGGAAGCGTCTGCCCCGAAGAACAAGGTGGAGCAGATGGATTTCGACGCCCTGCAGGAGTATTCTTCGCCTGCCGTCCCCAGCGAGATGATGGAAAAGCTCGAGGCACTGGACGTTGAGACCCTGACTCCCATCGAGGCGCTGAACTTCCTCTACGAGCTGAAAAAGACCCTGAGCGGCAGCCTGAATGGCTGATTTTATTTGAAACGGAGGGAAACGAATGGCAGAGATACACGTTCTCGACAAGCACACGGCAGAACTCATTGCCGCCGGTGAGGTGGTCGAGCGGCCCGCGTCGGTCGTCAAGGAGCTTCTGGAAAACTCCATCGACGCCGGTGCGTCTCAAATCACCGTCTCCATCGAGTCGGGCGGCGTCCGTCTGATTGAAATCAGCGACAACGGCACCGGCATCGAGGCAAAATACATCCCCACGGCTTTCATCCGCCATGCCACCAGCAAGATCCGGACGGAAGACGACCTCACCAGCATCCACACGCTGGGCTTCCGCGGCGAAGCGTTGGCCTCTATCGCCAGCGTGGCCCGCGTCGAAGTGCTCACCCGCACCGAGGCCGACGAGTGCGCTTCCCTCTACCGGATCGAAGGCGGGGAAGAGCAGCCCATCGAGCCGGGTGCGCGAGGCGTCGGCACCACCATCCGGGTCTGTGACCTCTTTTTCAACACGCCTGCCCGGATGAAATTCCTCAAAAAGGATTCCAGCGAGGGTACTTTCGTGGCCGACATCGTGGGCCATGTGGCCCTGAGCCACCCCGAGGTGAGCTTCAAGTTCATCCGCGAAGGCAAACTGCAGTATGTCACCCCCGGTGACGGCCAGCTCCGCAGCGCAGCTTACGCCGTGCTGGGCCGGGAGTTCAGCCGTGACCTCGTGGAGGTGGATAACTGTGAGGGTGTTTACCGGGTCTGGGGGCTCATCACCCAGCCCCGCAGCTGCCGCGCCAGCCGCAGTATGCAGTATTTCTATATCAATGGCCGCTATGTCCGCAACCGCACCATGATGGCGGGCATGGAGATGGCGTTCAAGGGTACTATGATGCAGGGCAAGTTTCCTGGAGGGATCCTGCTTCTTGAGATGCCCGCCGACCTTGTGGATGTCAACGTCCATCCGGCAAAAACAGAAGTCCGCTTTGCCCGGGAAAACGACATCTTCGACCTCGTCTACCATGCCGTCAAGCTGGCACTGAGCCAGCCGGGTACAGGGGAGAGACAGTTCGTCTTTGACAGCGAGAAAGAAAACGATGCATCCAACAAATATGAAAATAGCGGAAATAAAGAAGAAAATGCTGTAAAGAACAATAACTTTACAGGGCTTTCGGCCGTCATTTCGGGCCAGGCAGAGCCGGGAAGCCTGCCGCACCTGGAGGAAAAACCTCTCCGCCCGGCGGCACCGGCAGCGTCTGTGACACCCCGCACGACACAGCCCTCTGTCCCGGAGCGGGACATCCTCCCGCTGCCCGTAAAAGCCCCGGAAAAGGCTGCGCCGGCATCGGAACACACATGGACAACGGTTGCGGCCTCCGAGCCTCTTCCGATGAACGCTGCCCTCCACAGTCCTGAGCCGCCACAGGAGGAAAGCGTCCTTGAGCCGCCGCCCTTCCGGGCTGCGTCCAGCGAGTCACAGCTGGACATCGAGGCAGACATCGACCTGCCGGATGTCACCCGCGACCACATGGCCGCGTGGGAGCCTGCCCCGGATGAACCGGAGCGTCCGCCGCTGCCGGAGGCTTCGGATGAGCCGCAGCAGAGCGCAGCCCCGGAGCAGCTGGGCTTTGACGTTCAGGACGGCCCGGAGCCTCTGCGGTATGTGGGCGAGATCTTCCGCACCTATATCCTCGCGGAGCGGGGCGACGAGATCTGCATCATCGACAAGCACGCCGCCCACGAGCGCCAGCTCTTCGAGAAGCTGGCCGCCCACTACGGCGATGTCCCCAGCCAGCTCCTCCTGGAGCCGCTGGTGGTGGAGCTCTCCGCCGAGGAAAAGACCGCTCTGCTGACCAACCTCGACCTGCTGGAAAGCGCCGGCCTCGAGGTGAGCGATTTCGGCGGCAGCTCGGTCTGCCTGCGCTCGGTCCCCGCTGATGTGGAGCAGGGCAGTGCCGAAGATCTGTTGGTCGAGCTGGCGGCAAAGCTGGCCCACGGCAGCCGCGATGCCCTGAACGAGCGGACGGAGTGGGTGCTCCACTCCATCTCCTGCCGCGCCGCCATCAAGGCGGGCGACCACACCTCGCCGCAGGAGCTGATGGCGCTGGCCGAAAAAATTCTCTCCGGCGAAGTGCCGCCCTTCTGCCCCCATGGGCGCCCCTGCGTTCTCAAACTCACCCGAAAGGAGCTGGAAAAGCAGTTTGGCCGAATCGTGTGATAAAAATCAGAAGCATCCGGTGCTGGCCGTCGTCGGCCCCACTGCCACCGGCAAGACCGCTCTCGGCGTGGCGCTGGCCGAAGCTTTCGAGGGCGAAGTCATCAGCGCCGACTCGATGCAGATCTATAAAGGATTAGACGTCGGTACGGCGAAGGTCGCGCCCGAAGAGACCCACGGCATCCCGCACCATGCGGTGGATATTCTGGAGCCGGATGAACCCTTCAGCGTGGCGGATTTCGTCGCGCTGGCCGGAACGCTCGAGGCTGACATTTCCGCCCGGGGCCGTCTGCCCATCCTCGTGGGCGGCACGGGCCTCTATGTCCAGAGCTTTTTGTACGGTGTCCGCTTCGCCGCTGAGAAGACGCCGGACGGCCTGCGGGAACAGCTGGCCGCAGAGATGGCGGAAAAAGGCCCGGAGGCCATGTATAAAGAGCTGCAGACCGCCGACCCGGAAGCCGCCGCCGCCATCCACCCGAACAATCAGGTGCGGGTCCTGCGGGCGCTGGAACATTTCCGGGCCACCGGCAAGCGTCTGAGCGAGCAGAAAGCCCAGTCCCTCCCGCCGGAGCGGCCCTATCGTTCGCTGGTGCTGGGGCTGGACTTTCCCGACCGCGCCCAGCTCTACCGCCGCATCGACCTGCGGGTGGACAAGATGCTGGACGCCGGTCTCCTCGATGAGGCAAAGCTGGTCTATGACCACCGCCAGACCTACCGCACGGCAGCGCAGGCCATCGGCTACAAGGAATTCTTCCCCTATTTTGAGGGGACGGCCCCGCTGGATGCCTGCACCGAAAAGCTCAAGCAGGCCTCCCGCAACTACGCCAAGCGTCAGCTGACCTGGTTCCGCCATATGGACGGCGTGGTCTGGCTGGACGCCTCTGCGCCGGATGTTACAGCCCGAGCCGTGCAGCTGACCCGAGAATTTTTAGCGAAAGGGTGACCTTTTATGATGGATAGACCACGCTCTGATCCCGGCGCGTCCAGCGCTTTGGGCAAGCTGGCAGGCTTCGTCATCGCCGTCGTGGTGCTGGCGGGCATCTATGTGGGCTATCAGGCCCTGCAGGTGCTCTTCCCGCCCAACACCTACGAGACGGCGCTTCTTGCCACCGTGGCGGATACGGTGGACGCCGACGGCGTTCTCCTCTTCGATGAGGTCTATGTTCCCGGCGGCGGAACGCTGGGCTATCTCGCGGCCGACGGCGAGCGCGTCTCGGCGGGGGCTGCGGTAGCGGAGATCTACAGCAGCCCGGAACAGGCGGGCCTCCGCCAGCAGCTCACCAGCCTGAACGACCAGATCGAGCTTCTGCAGCGCTCTCAGAATACCACCGCCACCCAGCTGGATTCCCTGAAAAAAGAGCGGGCTTCCGCGCTTTATGATATGATGGATGCGCTGGACAGCTCTGACTACGACGAGACAGCCCAGGGCGAAGAAAACTACATCCTCGCTCAGAACAAGCTCTGGGTCATCACCGGTGAAGTCTCGGACTTCTCGGCCCAGATCGCCTCCCTCACCGAGCAGTCGGCGCAGGTGCAGGCCCAGCTGGGTGGGCCGACCCAGATCACCGCCCCTCAGACGGGTTACTTCATCCGCAGCTCTGCCAGCGGGCGGCTCAACGCCGGGGCAGACGACATCCTCGCGCTGAACACCACCGACCTGCAGGCGTATCTGAACTCTGACCCTGAGCTGCCGCTGGACGGCTGCGCGGGCAAGATCGTCTCGGGCTTTGCGTGGCGGTACGTCGGCCTCTGTTCGGCCAAGGAAGGGGAGAAGCTGCTGGGCGACAACGGCAAGCCCCTGACCCGCTCGGTGAAGATAAAGTTCCCCGGCCAGATGGAGACGCCCCTCAAGGCCTCCGTCTCCGAGGTGACCATCGACGAAGCGACCGGACTGGCCCGCTTCGTCATCACCTGCGAGATCATCAACGGCGATGTGCTGCGGCTCAACCGGGCCAGCGCCCAGATCATCGTGGACGAGACCACCGGCCTGCGTGTTCCCATCGACGCGATCCATTATCTGAAAGAGGACGGCACCGAGTCTGAGACGCAGGGCGAGAACTACATCCCGGGCGTCTATGTCAAATACGGCAATCTTGCCCGTTTCTGCAAGATCGACCCCGTGGATAATGACCATCCGCTGGTGACAGACGGCGAGTACCGCATCGTCATGCCCAGCAGCTCGGATAAGACAAAAACCGTCAGCGAAGTCCGCCTTTACGATGAGATCATCGTCTCCGGACAAAATTTGTATGATGGAAAGCTTTTGTAGTTATTGACATCTGACGCAAAAAGTCAGATAATAGAAAAAGCTATTAGCAACTCTTTTTCACAAAGGGGTGCCAGGCAGCGTGAGCTGCCCGAATGAAAGGAGCAAGTTTCTATGTCTTTTGTGGACAGCCTGAAAAAAGGGCTTTTCGGCAGTGAGGACGATTACGACGATCAGTACATGGACGACGGTCCTCAGATGGTGAATAACAACAACGGTCTCGGCGTCGCAGGCAACGAGGAAGAGGACGAGCCCGAAGAGGGTGCAGCCCCCAAGCGGAACGGCAAGGTGGTCAACATCCATGCTACCACCCAGCTCAAGGTCGTTCTGGTCAAGCCTGAGCACTTCGAGGATGCCAGCACGATTGCAGACCACCTGAACAACAAGCGCACCGTGGTGCTCAATCTGGAGTCCACCAACAAGGAAGTGTCCCGCCGTCTGGTGGACTTCCTCTCCGGTGTGGCCTACGCCAACAACGGCCAGATCAAGCGGGTGGCCAACAGCACCTTCATCATTACTCCCTACAATGTAGACATCATGGGCGACCTGCTGGACGAGCTGGAGAACAATGGCGCGTTCTATTGATACCCAGCAAAGTGCCGTGCGGGGCTTCGTCCCGGCGCAGAACGATGAGGAACGCTTCCTCATGCGTCATGTCGAGGACCTGGCCCGCGCCGCCTTTGGCCGGGGCATCGCCCGTTATTCGGCGTTCCTGAGCGACAGGGAACAGCAGCTGGCGCAGGCGGCACTCAACCGTGCCGGTGCGCCGGAGGAAAGCTGCCGCTTCGAGGGCGGCTGGCCCGACGCCGAGCGCCGGGTGCTCTGCCTCGAGCCGGAAGACTGCTACCCTGCAAGCCCTGTCTGCTGCGTCCGGCTCAGGTGCCGTGCGCTGGCCGGGGCGCAGCTGCCCGTCCATAAGGATTATCTGGGCAGCCTGATGGGGCTCGAGCTTCGCCGCGAGGCGCTGGGCGACATCGTCCTGCCGCCGGAGGAGCCGGGTACCGCTTATCTGTTCGCGCTGGAGCCTGCTGCAGCCCTTATCTGTCAGGAGCTGCGCAGTGTGGGCCGCACCGAGGTGACGGCTCAGCAGCTGGCGCTGGACGAAGTACCGGAGTTTGCGCAGGCAGAGCGCCGGTTACAGACCGCGACCGTATCGTCGCTGCGTCTGGATGCTGTACTTGCCGCCATGCTGCGGTGCAGCCGGGGCATGGCCGCAGAGCTTGTGGCAGCGGGAAGGGTAGAGATCAACCATCTGCCCGTTTCCAGCGCCCATGCGCCGGTATACGAATCTGACGTGTTCACAGTGCGGGGCAAAGGGCGCTTCCGCCTCACAGCCCTGCCGGGCAAGAGCAAAAAAGACCGACAGATCATCGAGTTCTTCCAATATTGAGAAGGACGACTGGATAAAATGGAGGAGATCATTATGCTGACACCGCAGGACGTGCGCTCTGTCCAATTCGAAAAGAACCTCCGCGGCTACCGTACCGAGGATGTTGACCGCTTTCTGGATAAAGTAGAGCAACAGCTCGAGCAGGATGCGGAGCAGATGGAGGCCCTGCGCAAGCAGGTGGCCGACCTGACTGCCGAGAACGAGACCCTGCGCCGCAATATGCAGAGCTATGAGGCCGACGGCGATATGCTCAAGAGCGCCCTCATCAACGCGCAGCGCATGGGCGAAAACGTCATCCGCGAGGCCAACCAGAAGGCCGAGGACATCCTGCACCGTGCAAATCTGCGCGGCGACGACATCATCCGGGATGCCAACGAGCTGCTGCAGAAGGCCAGCGACCGCGCCGACGAGATCATCAGCGAGGCCAACGACAAAAAGCTGGCCGAAGAGCGTGAGTATGACCGCGTTCGTCTCGAGGTCACCCGCTTCAAGTCCGACGTGCTGAACCTCTACCGCACCCATGTGGAGTCCCTGAGCCGTCTGCCGGAGTTCCAGCAGAAAGAAGAGACCCCCGCACAGGATGCCGAGGCTGAGCTGCCCGAAACCGAGGATGCCGATACCACCGAGGAAGCAGCACCCGCTGCGGACGCTGCCGAGACGGAAGACGCCGCCCCCGAGAAGGCCGGCGAGGACTTCTGGGAGAAGGACGAATCTCAGCTCAAGCTCGACCCGCCCCCGGCAGACCCCAACGCTGTCTTTCAGGGCGTGAGCTTCAGCGAATAATTCCCTAAGCATCGACAGCAAGGCATCATTTGTGTGCCGTAAAGCTGTTTTGATAAAATAAGCGCATAGCTGCGCTGTTTGCGACTGCAAAACCAATAGAGGAGAGTGTAAAACCAGTGGCTAAGAATAAGTCTCAGTACGACAGTACTCTGAATCTGCCCAAGACCCTGTTTGAAATGCGTGCCGGCCTGCCCAAGAAGGAACCGGTCATGCTCAAGGATTGGGACGACAACGACCTGTACAACCAGCTCATGAAGCACAACGAGGGCAAACCTCAGTTCATCCTGCACGACGGCCCTCCGTATGCCAACGGCAATATCCATATGGGTACCGCGCTGAACAAGATCATCAAGGACATCATCATCCGCGAGAAGAACATGGAGGGCTTCCAGGCTCCCTATGTGCCCGGCTTTGATACCCACGGCCTGCCCATTGAGCTGAAGGCCCTGTCCTCCGTCGGCGAGAAGAAGAAGGACATCTCCAAGCTCGAGCTGCGCCAGATCTGCGAGAAGTTCGCCACCGAGCACATCGACATCATGAGCGACCAGTTCAAGCGTCTGGGCGTTATCGGCGATTTTGAGCATCCCTATCTGACCCTCAAGCCCGAGTTTGAGGCCCGTCAGATCGAGATCTTCGGCGAGATGGCCAAGAAGGGCTATATCTACAAGGGTCTGAAGCCTGTCTACTGGTGTCCCGACTGCCGCACCGCTCTGGCTGAGGCCGAGATCGAGTACGGCGAGGACGAGTGCGACTCTATCTTCGTCCGCTTCCACGTCTCTCAGGACCCCAACGGCGTTCTGGCAAAGCACGGCATCCCGATGGAGAAGACCTACTTCGTCATCTGGACCACCACCACCTGGACCCTGCCCGCCAACGAGGCTATCTGCCTGAACGGCCAGTTCGAGTACTCCTTCGTCAAGATCGGCGACGAGTTCCACATCATGGCCACTGACCTGGTCAAGAGCGTCATGGATGCCTGCCACATCACCGAGTATGAGGTGGTGGGCGAGCCGGTCAGCGGTGCAGAGTTCGAGCTGATGCGCTATAACCACGTCTATCTGCCCAAGGAAGGCTGGGTCATCCTCGGCGACCACGTCACGCTGGAAAGCGGCTCTGGCTGCGTCCACACCGCCGGCGGCCACGGCGTCGATGACTTCAACGTCTGCCAGAAGTACCCCCAGATCCCCATCACCGTCCCTGTGGACGACGGCGGCTATCTGACCGAGCAGGCCGGCAAGTACGCAGGCCAGCGCGTCTGGGCTTCCAACAAGACCATTCTGGCCGACCTGACCGCCGCCGGCGCTGTCATGGGCCAGCTGCACATCAAGCATCAGTATCCGCACTGCTGGCGCTGCCATAACCCCATCATCTTCCGTGCTACCGAGCAGTGGTTCTGCTCCATCGCCAAGTTCCGTGAGGATGTCTACAAGGCCATCGACACCGTGACCTGGATGCCCGACTGGGGCCATGACCGTATGCACGGCATGGTGCGCGACCGCAACGACTGGTGCATCAGCCGTCAGCGCACCTGGGGTGTGCCTATCCCGGCCTTCTACTGCAAGAAGTGCGGCGCTTACCACATCACCGATGCCACCATCAAGGCTGTCAGCGACCTGTTCCGCAAGGAGGGCTCTGACGCCTGGTACAAGTATGACGCTGAGCAGATCATCCCCGCTGGTGAAGTCTGCGAGAAGTGCGGCGCTTCCGAGTGGACGAAGGACACCGACATCATGGACGTCTGGTTCGACTCCGGCTCCACCCATGCTGCCGTTCTGGAAGAGCGCCCCGAGCTGCGCTTCCCGGCCGATCTGTATATGGAGGGCGGCGACCAGTTCCGCGGCTGGTTCCAGTCCAGCCTGCTGACCAGTGTCGCCAGCAAGGGCTGCGCACCCTATAAGTCCGTTCTGTGCCACGGCTGGGTCGTGGACGAGCAGGGCAAGCAGATGCACAAGAGCGCCGGCAACGGCGTCGAGCCCAGCGAGATCATCAAGGACTACGGCGCTGACATCATCCGCCTGTGGGTGGCTTCTTCCGACTACACCGTCGATGTGCGTGCCGGCAAGAACATCTTCAAGCAGCTGAGCGAGGCTTACCGCAAGATCCGCAACACCGCCCGCTTCATTCTGGGCAACCTCGACGGCTTCGACCCCAACACCGACTGTGTGGCTGACGACCAGCTGCAGGACATCGACCGCTGGGCTCTGGCTGCGCTGGATGACCTCATCGTCAACACCAACGCCGGTTATGCTGTGTATGACTTCAACAAGGTCTACCACGCTGTCTACAACTTCTGCGTCGTGGCTATGTCCAACTTCTATCTGGACGTCACCAAGGATCGCCTGTACTGCACCAACGGCACTGGCCGCAAGGCTGCGCAGACCGCGATGTACAAGATCCTCGTCGCTCTGGACAAGATCATCGCTCCCATCCTCTGCTTCACCAGCCAGGAGATCTGGGACTTCCTGCCCAAAACCGAGGATATGAACAAGTACGTCGTCTTCGAGGATATGCCGAAGGCTGGCCAGTACGCAGCTGACGATGCCTTCAAGGCCAAGTGGGCGCAGCTCATCGCTGTCCGCGACGAGGTCAAGAAGGTCCTCGAGCAGGCCCGTGCAGATAAGCAGATCGGCGCTTCTCTCGAGGCTTCCGTCACCCTGTACTGCAATGACGCCGTCTACGACCTGCTCAACAGCATCCCGATGGACGATCTGGCCGACCTGATGATCGTCTCCCATGTGGAGCTGGTCAAGGGTGAAGGCGGCGCAGCCAGCGCTGTCGAGGGCCTGGGCGTTGCTGCTGCACATGCCACCGGCGAAAAGTGCGAGCGCTGCTGGAAGTACTCCGCAGACATCGGCACCCACGCTGCTCATCCCACCCTGTGCGCACGCTGTGCCGCTGTTGTGGAGGGCTAAACCATTTTGTATCTCTGGCGGTGCACCCGGCGCAAAAGGGGGCGCCGCCTTTTTCAAAAAATCAGGAGAAACTATGGCATATGTCATTCTGAATCTGGTCTGTGTGGCTGCGCTGGTGGGCATCGACCAGGCCATCAAGCTCTGGGCTACCCAGTATCTGGCCCCTGTGGAGGCCATCACCGTCATCCCGCATGTGGTGGAGCTGCGCTTCGTGCTCAATCAGGGCATGGCGTTCAGCCTGCTGAGCGGAAAGCAGCTCTTCCTTATCCTCGCCACCAGCGCTGCGCTGCTGCTCGTAGCCTATCTGCTGTTCTTCCGCAGCCGCGGCAAGCTCCTGCAGCAGATCGCTTTCATCCTCGTGCTGGCCGGCGGCATCGGCAACCTCATCGACCGTGTGCTGAACGGTGAGGTCGTGGACTACATCAAACCCCCTGTTCATCGACTTTGCAGTCTTCAACTTCGCCGACATCCTCGTCTGCGTCGGTGTGGCGCTCTGGGTGCTGGTCATCCTGCTGGAAGAAGTGGAAGATAAGCCCTCGAAGGAGCGGTAAACCATGGAACAGCGTGAATTTATCGTGGAGGCGGAGGCCGCAGGCCAGCGCATCGACCGCTTTCTCAGCGGGGAGGACACCGGCCTTTCCCGCAGTGCGCTGCAAGGCCTTGTGGCGGAGGGTCATGTGCTCTGCAACGGCAAAAGCATCGCCAAGAGCCTCAAGCTCAAGGCGGGGGACACCATCCTGCTGGAAATTCCTGACGCAAAGCCTATCGAGGCTGTGCCGCAGGACATCCCGCTGGACATCGTGTATGAGGACGACCACCTTCTGGTGGTGAACAAGCCCAAGGGCATGGTCGTCCACCCGGCTCCGGGCAACCCGGACGGCACGCTGGTGAACGCCCTGCTCTGGCACTGCAAGGGCAGCCTCTCGGGCATCGGCGGCGAGATACGCCCCGGCATCGTCCACCGCATCGACAAGGACACCAGCGGCCTGCTGGTGGTGGCGAAAGATGACGCCACCCACATCGGCCTGTCCCAGCAGATGGCGGTTCACAGCGTGGAGCGCGCCTACCAGACCGTCGTATACGGCGGTTTTGCGCAGGACGAGGGCTTCGTGGAGGCAAATCTGGGCCGCTCCAAGACCGACCGCAAGAAGATGGCGGTCTACCCGGCCGGCGAGCCCCACACCAAGTATGCCTACACCGGCTATAAGGTGCTGGAGCGCTTCGGCGGCTTCACCCTGCTGGAATGCCGCCTCAAGACGGGCCGCACCCATCAGATCCGCGTCCACATGGCGTCCATCCAGCATCCCGTGGCGGGCGACCCGGTGTATGGCCCCCACAACTGCATCACCAGGCTCCACGGCCAGTGTCTCCACGCAAAGACATTGGGCTTCATCCACCCCATCACGGGGGAACATCTCCGCTTCGACTCGGAGCTGCCGGAGTATTTCACCCACTTTATTGCATCGCTCAGGAGGGGGACTGTATGACGAAACTTCTCGATTCTACGCTCGTACTCTGCGATCTGGACCATCTCCTTTTGGCCGGTGACGGCAATATGCCGCAGGTCGTGCGGGATGTGCTCCAGCTGTTTTCCAGCCGGGGCGGCAGGCTGACGGTCTTCAGCCAGCGTTCGCCCTGGGCCGTCCGCGCCGTGCTGGGTGGACTGCGCCTTGCTGCGCCCGCGCTCACCTGCGGCGGTACGCTGGCCTACCGGTTCTCGGAGGGCAGCGGCCAGCCGCTGTGCAGCTTCGCGGGCTGTGAGGAGTCTATCTTCAAAAAGCTGCCCGCAGCTGTGGGCCTCGGCATTGCGCTGCAGATGGCCGACGGCTCTACCCGTGTGCTGCGGATGAGCACCGCCCTCGAGCGCCATCTGCGCCGGGAGTTCACCCCCTTTACACTGTGCAGTCCCGCCGACGTCAAGGGCGAGGACGTGCTGCGCATCCTGCTCTATCAGGACCGTCAGCAGCTGCCCATTCAGGCCCTTCTGGAAAAGGCACTGGGGGACAATGCCGCCATGCTGCGCTCGGAGCGCACCGGCATGGATGTCATGGTGCTGACACCGGGTGCCGTCTCGGCGGAAGCAATGCTGGGTGCGGTCTGCCTGCCCGTCAACTGCACGGCTGACCAGCTCACCGTCGCCGCCGGGTGCAGCCAGATGCTCGAGCTGGTCCGTCAGGCCAAGCAGAGCGTCGTTCCGGCAGATGCCCCGGTGGAGCTGCGCCTTGCTGCCAGCCAGACGACCCTGACCGACCACGACACCGGCGCAGCCGCAGAGTTTTTCTATGGCCTTGTGCGAAGTGCCGAAGCCGCATCGTAAAGATTGTGTAAAGTCTCCTGCAAATTTTCCGCAGGAGACTTTCTTTTTGGAAGGATTTCGAGTACAATGAGAGAAACTATGTTCACACCCGCGAACGCCGCTTTCTGGCACTGGCGGCAGCAGCGGCGGTCTGCATTGTCAGTCTGGCGTTCTGGTATGCCGTGCCGCCATCCCCGGCGCAGGCTTCGTCAGCGGCAGTCGAGCCTCTGCGGGAGTCCTTCCGCGTGGACCTCAACACCGCCGGGGTGGACGCTATGACCACACTGCCCGGCCTCGGGGAGAAGAAAGCGAGAGCTATTCTGGAATATCGTCTTGCCCATGGCCGGTTCCAGAGCCTCGATGAGGTGGCACAGGTGCCGGGCGTTACGCAGGATATGATAGACGAATGGCAGGGCCTCGCCTATGTGAGCTGAGAGGGGAGACCTTCTCGGGAAAAAGGAGTTATCATGAGTGAAGAGAGCATTTTTATCAACCGGGAATTGAGCTGGCTGGACTTCAACCGCCGCGTGCTGGTGCTGGGCAAGGATAAAAATGTCCCGCTGGCCGAACAGCTCAAGTTTCTGGCCATCTACGGCTCCAATCTGGACGAGTTTTTCATGGTGCGCGTCGGCTCGCTCCAGGAGCGCGCCAACCTCATGCGCGGCAAGAAGGAAAAGCGGGAAAACAAGACGAACATGACGGCGGAAGAGCAGCTTGCCGCCATCATGCCCAAGACCGCTCAGCTCCAGGAGGACTGCGACAAATACTACGCCAAAGCGCTGGAAAATCTGGCCGCCTGCGGCTACCGCAAGGTGGATTTCGACAAGCTGAGCAAAGAGGACGAGCACTTCTGGAAAAGTATTTCCAGAGTGAGCTTTTCCCCATCCTCAGCCCCCAGATCGTGGACAGCCGCCACCCGTTCCCGTTCCTGCGCAATAAGGAGATCTATCTCGGCGTTCTCCTTCACGAAAAACACACCTCGGAGCACACCCTCGGCATCGTACCCATCTCGAGCCAGATGGAGCGGATGCATTTTGTCCGGAAGGACAATGAGACCTGCTTTGCCCTGACCGAGGAGCTGGTGCTCCATTATGCGGCCCTCATCTTCGGCAAGGAAAATGTGCAGGAAAAGTGCCTCTTCCGGGTCACCCGCAACGCCGACATCGACGTGAAAGAGGGCATGATGGACCATGACATCGACTACCGCGAGATCATGGCCGATCTGCTCAAGCGCCGCCGCAAGCTGGCCGCCGTCCGTCTGCAGGTCATCCCCACCGCACCGCAGGTCGCTCAGCTGCTCTGCAGCCGCCTTGAGCTGACCCACAAGCGGGTCTTCGTCCAGAAGAGCCCTCTTGACCTGAGTTTCTTCTACAAGCTCACCTCCCGCATGGAGTCCGACGGCCACCCCGAGCTGTTCTATACGCCTGCCCGGCCTATGCTGCCTCCGCAGGACTACGACCTTGCCGCCGAGGTGGAAAAAGCACGATGTGCTGTTGAGCTACCCGTACCAGTCCATCCGCCCCTTTATTGCGATGCTGAAAAAGGCCGCGCAGGACCCCGACGTCATCTCCATCAAGATGACGCTCTACCGCATGGCCCGCGAGTCTCAAATCGTACAGGCTCTCGTGGAAGCCGCCGAGAACGGCAAGGAAGTCGTGGCGCTGGTGGAGCTGCGCGCCCGCTTTGACGAACAGAACAACATCGACTGGTCGAAGCACCTCGAAGAGGCCGGATGCACGGTCATCTATGGCTTTGACGACTACAAAGTCCACTCCAAGCTGACTCTCATCACCAAAAAGAGCGCCCACGGCTACTCCTACATCACCCAGATCGGCACCGGCAACTACAACGAGAAGACCAGTGAGCTCTATACCGACTACTCCTTCATCACCGCCGACCTTGGCATCGGCGAGGAAGCGTCCAACGTCTTCCAGAACCTTGCTGTGCAGAAACTGACGGAAGAGAGCGAAAAGATGCTGGTGGCACCCCTCCGCTTCAAGAGCGTGCTGCTGGATGAGATGGACCGGGTCATCAACGCTGCCCGTCTGGGCCGCCCGGCTTCCATGATTTTGAAGAACAACTCCATCTCCGATAGAGATATTATCCTCAAGCTCGAGGAAGCCAGCTGTGCCGGTGTCCGCATCGACATGATCGTCCGCGGCATCTGCTGTGTCCGCGCCGGTGTGCCGGGCAAGACCGAAAACCTCCACATCCGCAGCCTCGTGGGCCGCTACCTCGAGCATGGCCGAATCTATAGCTTCTATGACGGCGTGAACACCCGCATCTATATCGCATCCGGCGACTTTCTCACCCGCAACACCGAGTGCCGCGTGGAAGTCGGCGTCCGGGTGGAAGACCCCGTGCTGAAGGAGAAGCTGGACAGCATCCTCCGCCTCCAGCTCAGCGACAACGTCAACGCCCGCGAGATGCAGCCGGACGGCAGCTACCAGAAAGTCAAGCCCGCCCCCGGCGAGCCGCTGGTGAACAGCCAGATGGGAATGTACGACCTTCTCCGCGACGACTGGACGGCCCGCGACAAAGCGCCTGCACCGGCTTCTGTCGCTGAGACGCCGAAGCCCCAGCCCGTCAAGGCTCCGGAAAAGCCTGCCGCACCGGCAAAGGCGGCACCTCAGCCCGCAAGACTTGCAGAGCCGGAAGAGCAGCCAGTACAGCCGGAAGAGGCCGCTCCCGCCCCGATGCCCATTGTCGTCACCGAGAGCCGCCCCCGCCGCACCGGTCTGCTGAGCCGCCTGCTCGAGCACTTCCTGAAATGATCCCCGATGCCGCTGGCCCGCAAGGCCGGCGGCATTTTATATTGTCCTGCCGCATACAGTACAGGAAACAGGAGGGACGCCGATGGGGACAAGACAGCATAAAACAAAAGGATGGGTGATTTTTGCGGTGTTCTGCGCTGTCCTGTTCTGCGTGGCCGCTCTGCGGGCCTGTGCCGCAAAAGCCGCGCCCGAGGGCTGTTCGCTGAAACGGGTGAGGCCCGCGCAGACGGCCTGCTTCCCGCTGGGTACGACGGCGTGGCGGGTCTCGGACGCCTACGGCTGGCGCACCGACCCCATCACCGGCGAAGAGGCGTTCCATCGCGGCACTGACCTTGCATGTTCGGAAGGCACGCTGGTGCTGGCGGCAATGAACGGCGTCGTCATTGCCGCCCGGCGGAGCGCGACCTACGGCAACTACCTCTGCCTGAGCCACAGCGGCGGGCAGGAGACGCTTTACGCCCATCTGCAATACCTCTTCGTTCGGGCCGGAGAGGTGGTGCAGGCAGGTCAGCCGCTGGGGACAGCGGGGGAGACGGGCCGCTCCACCGGGGCGCACCTTCACTTTGAGCTTCTGGAACAGGGCGTCCGCTATGATGCGGGGGCTCTGCTGGGCCTGCCATGAGGCGGCTCGTCCGGCTGGGGCCGCTGGTGTTCCGTGACCCGCTGCTGCTCTGCGGGGCGCTGTATCTGCTGCTCTGGTTCGATGCCAGCGGCTTCCTGCGCATCGGCCTGTGTGTTGCCATCCTCCACGAAATGGGTCATGTCTTCGTCTATCTGCTCCTGTTCCGGCGCTTTCCCATCATCGAAGTGACCATGACCGGTTTCTGTATGCGGACCCGGGGTCAGACCCTCACCCGGGGGCAGACCTTTCTGCTCGCTGCCGCCGGGCCGGGCATGAATGGCCTCTTGGCCGCCATCTGGGCAATGAGGATGGAACAGTGTGCGACCATCCGGGGCAGTGCGTTCCTTGCAGCCAATCTGCTCACCGGGGCGTTCAACTTCTGCCTGTCCCACCGCTGGATGGAGCTCAAATGCTGCGATGTCTGTTGCAATCTTTGCCCAAATAGGGTAAAATATATAAATATGCAATCCGTGTTGTTAAATGGAGGAACTTGATGTTTGATCCGAAACTGAAAGAAGCGCTGTCCCGGGTGCAGAAGCCGGGCCGTTACACCGGCGGCGAACCGGGCAGCGTCTATAAAAATAAAGACGAGGTAGACGTCCGCTTCGCGTTCTGCTTCCCGGACACCTACGAAGTGGGTATGTCCTTTCTGGGCGAAAAAATCCTCTACGAGCTGCTGAACAGTCACGAAAAACTGGTGGTGTGAGCGCGCCTTTATGCCGTGGCTGGATATGAAGGCTGAGATGGAGCGCCTGAGCCTGCCCCTCTACACGATGGAGAGCAAAAGACCCCCCTCACGGGCTTTCGACGCGTGGGCTTTACGCTCCAATATGAGCTGTCCTACACCAACATCCTCGCCATGCTGGATCTGGCAGGCATCCCGTTCTACTCGAAAGACCGCGACGAGAGCTGGCCTCTCATCGTGGCGGGCGGCCCCTGTGCCTGCAACTCCGAGCCCATCGCCGACTTCTTCGACGTCGTCCAGCTGGGCGAGGGCGAAAACCAGCTGCCCGGCATCTGCGCCGAAATCGAAAAGGCCAAGAAAGAGGGCGGCGTCTCCAAGAAAGAGCTGCTGCTCCGCATCGCCAGGATCCCCGGCGTCTATATCCCGGCTTTCTACGACATTGAATACTACGAGGATGGCCGCGTCAAGTCCATCACTCCCAACGAGCCGGGCATCCCGGCGGTCATCACCAAGGCCATCATCAAGAACCTGAACGACTTTGCGCCCCCGACCAACTTCGTCGTCCCGATGGTGGGCGCCATCCAGGACCGCGCCAGCGTCGAGGTGCTGCGCGGCTGTGTGCGCGGCTGCCGGTTCTGTCAGGCAGGCTTCCTCTACCGCCCCATGCGCCAGCGCGACGCCAGCCTGCTGAACAAGGCCGCACAGGACCTCTGCGCCAACACCGGCTACGAGGAGCTGAGCCTTTCCAGCCTGTCCACCTCCGACCACAGCCAGCTCGAAGAGCTGCTGGACGATTTGAACGAGTGGGCGCCGAAAGAGCACGTCAGCCTGTCGCTGCCCTCTCTGCGGATGGACAACTTCTCCCAGAGCCTCATTGAAAAAACCACCAAGGTGCGCAAGAGCGGCCTGACCTTTGCCGCTGAGGCCGGGACCCAGCGCCTGCGCGACGTCATCAATAAGAACGTCACCTGGGATGAGATCGAAAAGACCTGCTCGCTGGCTTTCGCCAACGGCTACACTTCCGTCAAGCTCTACTTCATGATGGGCCTGCCCACCGAGACGATGGAGGACATCGAGGGCATCGCCGAGACCGCCCAGAAGGTGGTAGACCTGTTCTACTCCAATCCCAAGCACGCCAAGGGCCGCGGCGTACAGGTGACCATCAGCTGCGCCTGTTTCGTGCCGAAGCCCCACACCCCCTTCCAGTTCGTCCCGATGGATACCGAAGAGATGCTGCAGGCCAAGCAGAAACACCTGCTCGAAAGCGTCCACAGCCGCAAGATCAAGGTCAACTACCACGACAGCACCACCAGCTTCCTCGAGGGCGTCTTTGCCAAGGGCGACCGCCGCCTGGCTCCCGTCATCCTCGAGGCCTACAAGCGCGGTTGCTATTTTGACGGCTGGGAAGAGTGCTTCAAGTACGACACCTGGATGCAGGTCTTCGAGGACATGGGCATTGACCCCAAGTTCTACTGCCAGCGCGCGATCGGTCTGGACGAAGTGACCCCGTGGAGCCACATGGACTACGGCGTCACCCACGAATATCTGGTGCGGGAGTACAACAAGGCCCTCGCGGCTCAGACCACTCAGCCCTGCAACCGTGCCTGCCACGGCTGCGGCGCAAACCATCTGTTAGGAGGACCGTGCTTTGATTACAGTAAGGATCTCGTTTAAGAAGATGAACGAAGCCTCCTACATCTCCCTGCTGGATATGCAGCGGGTGATGCAGCGGGTGCTCAAGCGCAGCGGCCTGCCGGTGTGGCATACGCTGGGCTTCAATCCCCACATCTATATGACCTTTGCCTGCCCGCTCTCGCTGGGGCAGGAGAGCCAGTGCGAGTGCGTGGATGTCAAGACCGAGGCCGAAAACCCCGATTTTGCCCAGTGGCAGACGGCGCTGAACGCCATCATGCCTGCCGGCATCGAGGTCTACCGCGTGGAGCCGGTGAAGATGAAGGCTGACGCCATCGCTTACGCCTGCTACTGCATCCGCTACCCGGCGGACGCCGCAGAAAAGCTTGCACAGTACAACTCCCTCGACAGCATTCCGGTGGAGAAAAAGAGCAAGCGCGGCGTCAGGATGGTCGAGATGAAGGAGTATGTCCCCACTCTCGAGCTTGAGACGGAAGGGGAGAGCGTGAGCTTTGCGGTCTGCCTGCCTGCCTCGCAGGACCTGAACCTGAACCCCTCGCTGCTGACGGCGGCGCTGGAAGAAAAATTTGGGGTCCCGGCGGCGAACGCCTCTATCCTGCGCACCGAATTTCTGACGGCAGATAAGCGGAAGTTCGAGTAAGAACGGTCTATCAGAGCCAGAGCGAAAATTTTTGCATAAATTTGCCCGAAACGCTTGCTTTTACGGGCGGTTTGTGCTATCCTATTAAGGCGTTAGTGTCCGCTGAGACCACAGCGGGGTTAATGACACATATCATTAAACGGGCGGTCCTCTGACGGCAGTTCGCCGTGTATGAACGTCTAAAAACAAATGGAGGAATTCAAAATGGACGCACTGAAGATTATTTCTGAAGGCAGCATCAAGGCTGAGAAGCCCCAGTTCAACGTCGGCGATACCGTCCGCGTTGATGTTCGTATCAAGGAAGGCGAGCGCGAGCGTATCCAGGCTTTCGAGGGTACCGTCATTGCTAAGAAGCACGGCGGCGTCGCAGAGACCTTTACCGTTCGCCGCGTTTCCTACGGCGTCGGCATCGAGCGTGTCTTCCCCATCAACAGCCCCTTCGTCGAGAAGGTCACTGTTGTCCGTAAGGGCAAGGTCCGCCGCGCAAAGCTGTTCTACCTGCGTGGTCGTACCGGCAAGGCTGCCAAGGTCAAGAGCGATATTTGATGATTCCCCGTTTCAAAGCGGGAGAAAAGGGGACAACTCGTTTGTCCCCTTTTTTCTGTTATACGGCGCTTTTGGCGCAGAGACAGAGAAAATAAAAACGGGCAGAAGCCCGGATAAAGAGGTGCATCGGATATGGAACAGTCACAGCCTGCTGTCCGTGGGCAGGGCTTGCTGGAATGGTACGAAGCGCTTATTTCGGCGGCGCTGGTGCTGGTGCTGGTGTTTTCCTTTTTCTTCCGTATCATTCAGGTGGACGGCGAGTCGATGGTGCCTACGCTGGAAAACGGCGATAAGCTCGTCGTCTGGGGCGCAGGCTATGAGCCTCAGCGGGGCGATGTGGTCATCGTGGACAGCTACACCAGCTATGGCCGCCCCCTGGTCAAGCGCGTCATCGCCAAAGGCGGCGACACCATCTCCATCGACTATGCCACCGGAACGGTAGAGGTCAATGGAAAGGTGCTGGAAGAGGATTACATCGCAGAGCCGACCTATCTGGGCTATGATGTGGAGTTTCCGTACACTGTGCCTGAGGGGACGGTGTTCGTGATGGGAGACAACCGCAACGCCTCGCTGGACAGCCGCTCGAGCTATGTCGGCTGCATCGATGAACAGGATATACTGGGCAAAGTGCTGCTCTGCTTTTTGCCCTTTTCGGATTTTGGAGTAGTAAAATGAACAATCAGGACACCCGGTTTGCAAACCAATATGCCATCCAGTGGTTCCCGGGCCATATGGCCAAGACGCTGCGGATGATGGAGCAGGAGATCCAGCACGTTGACGCAAGCCTTGTACTGCTGGACGCCCGCATCCCGCTGTCCAGCCTCAACCCGGAGATCGAGCGCATCACGGCCCGCAAGCCCAAGCTCTATGCGTTGAATAAAGCGGACCTCGCCGACCCCGCCGTGACGGAAGAGTGGATCCGCTACTCCACGAGGCGGATGCGGGCTGTGTCGCCATCAGCGCCAAGCAGAAAGGCGGCGCGAACGCCGTCAAGGCCGCGATCGAAAAGGAACTGTCCGGCCTGCTGGCACGCCGCCAGAACCGCGGCATGGCCGGTGCCAAGACGCAGGTCATGCTCTGCGGCATCCCCAATGTGGGCAAATCCACCTTCATCAACACCTTTGCAGGTTCTGCCCGCGCCAAGGCGGCTGACCGTCCCGGCGTGACCAAGGGCAAGCAGTGGGTCAGCACCGAAAAGTTCGACCTGCTGGATATGCCCGGTGTGCTCTGGAAGAAGTTTGATTCCAAGACCATCGCCTCGAATCTGGCCTTCATCGGCTCCATCAAGGATGACATCCTTGATGTCGAGGAGCTGGGCCATGAACCTTTGGATGAGGTGCGCCGCAACTATCCCGACCTCGTGGCCCAGCGCTACAAGCTGGACGCCGAGACGCTGGCTCTGCCGCCCTACGAGCTGATGGAAGCCATCGGCCGCAAGCGCGGTCTGCTGGTGCGGGGCGGTGAGGTGAACACCGAGCGCTGTGCCGTGATGCTGGTGGATGAGTTCCGCGCCTGCAAGTGGGGCCGCATCTCCCTTGAGCGCCCGCCCCAGCGGGACGACATGGCCGACTTTGCCGAGGAGGACGAGGAATGAAGCGCCGGACGGATGAGGAGATCTCCGCGCCGCTCTACGCCTACGATGCCGACATCCGGGCGCAGTACGGCTGTTTTGCGGGCGTAGACGAGGCGGGCCGCGGCCCGCTGTGCGGCCCGGTCTGTGTGGCCGCCTGCATCCTTGACCCCGAGGCTCCGGTCTACGGCATCAACGACTCCAAGAAGCTGAGCGAGAAAAAGCGGGAAGCTCTTTTCGACCAAATCGTTGAAAAGGCATTGGCTTACAAGATCGTCTTCGTCGGCCCCGACATCATCGACCGCGACAATATCCTGAATGCCACCATGGGCGGGATGCGTCAGGCCGTGGAGGGGCTGGACATCGTGCCGAACCTCGTCCTTGTGGACGGCAACCGCATCCCGGACGGGCTGACCATGCCCGCACAGCCGGTGGTGAAGGGCGACGCCACCAGCGCCAGCATCGGCGCAGCGTCCATTCTGGCCAAAGTCAGCCGTGACCGCTATATGCTGGAGCTGGACAAGCAGTATCCCCAGTATCAGCTGGCAAAGCACAAGGGCTACGGCACCAAGCTCCACTACGAGCTCATTGCCCAGTACGGCATTCAGCCGTTCTACCGCCGCAGCTTCCTCAAAAAGCAGGGCTACTGGCCCGAGGGCAAGTGATGGACCGGGCCGGGACAGGCCGCAGGGGAGAGGCAGCCGCCGCGCGTTTCTACGAGAAGCAGGGTGCGGCCCTCATCACCCACAACTATCACACCCGGATGGGGGAGATAGACCTCATCCTGCGGGAACCGGACGGAACACTGGTGTTCTGCGAGGTAAAGACCCGCGCCAAAGACTCTCTGGATACCCCCGCTGCGGCGGTCAACGCCGCCAAGCAGCGCCGTATCATCGCATCCGCCGCATGGTATCTCCAAAGCACCCATCAGAGCGACGAGCCGGTGCGTTTCGACGTGGCCGAAGTCATCCCTCTTGACAGCGGGCGCTGGATGGTACATATTATAAAGGGTGCTTTTTGCGCGAAATAGCAGGAAGTACCGGTGGGAAAAGGCAGAAAAATGGCTCTGGGCCGCTGCCGTACGACGAGGCCAGGTGATGGGCCTTCTGGCAAAAAGGAGCGATAACGATGAAATTTTTCAGCACGAGAGACCATTCCCGCATTGTGACCGCCTCTCAGGCGATCGCACAGGGCCTGTCGGATGAAGGCGGCCTGTTCGTCCCGGAAAGCTTTCCGCAGGTGGACGTGGAGGCACTGTGCCAGCTGGATTATCCGGAGCTGGCCGCTGCCGTCGTCAGCAAATATCTGACTGACTACTCGAAAGACTTCCTCGCTGAGGCCGCTCGCACGACTTATGGTGAGGCCTTCGGCGGCAAGGCCGGTCATCTGGCCCCGGTGGAGGGCGATACCTATGCCCTTGAGCTGTGGCACGGCCCGACCTGTGCTTTCAAGGATTATGCCCTTCAGCTGATGCCGAAGCTCCTCGTGGAGGCAAAGAAGAACCTCTCCCGCACCGAAAAGACCCTCATCCTCGTGGCGACCAGCGGCGACACCGGCAAGGCCGCGCTGGACGGCTACCACGACATCCCGGGCGTCGAGATCGCCGTGTTCTACCCCACGGGCGGCACAAGCGAGATCCAGCGTCTGCAGATGGCCACGCAGGAGGGTGCAAATGTCGCTGTCTATGCCGTGCGCGGCAACTTCGACGACGCCCAGACTGGCGTGAAGAAGGTCTTCGGGGATAAAGCCATTGCGGCCAGACTGGCCGAGCGGAACATCCGCCTTTCCAGCGCCAATTCCATCAACTGGGGCCGCCTCGTGCCGCAGATCGTCTATTACTTCGCCGCTTATGCCCAGCTGCTCAAGGCGGGAAAGATCGCCTTCGGCGACAAGGTCGATTTCTGCGTCCCCACCGGCAACTTCGGCGACATTCTGGCCGGCTATTATGCCAAGCAGATGGGCCTGCCCGTCGGCAAGCTGGTCTGCGCCTCCAACCAGAACAACGTCCTGACCGACTTCCTCTCCACCGGCACTTACACTGCAAAGCGGGAGTTCTATAAGACTACTTCGCCCAGCATGGACATCCTCGTGTCCTCGAACCTTGAGCGCCTGCTCTACCACGTCACCGGCAGCGATGCCGAAGTGGCCGGCCTGATGAAGAGCCTGAACGAGACGGGCCGCTACACCGTCCGTCCCGAGACGCTGAAGGCCATTCAGGAGAGCTTCGACTGCGGCTGGAGCAGTGAGGAACAGGTGGCAGGGGAGATCCGCGCCCGCTACGAGAAGGACGGCTACCTCTGCGACACCCATACGGCGGTGGCTTTCCATGTCGCCGCCCAGAAGAAGCGGGACGGCGTGCCGATGGTGGTGCTTTCCACCGCCTCGCCCTTCAAGTTCCCGCGCAGCGTGCTGGAAGCTCTGGGCCACACTGCCCCCGAGAACGACTTTGAGGCCATGCAGGCGCTGGAAGAGGCTACCGGCCGCACCGCTCCCGCAAGTCTCGCCGTCCTGCGCCAGAAGGCCGAGCGGTTCAGCACCGTCATCGACCCGGCTCAGATCGCGGAGGTGGCACTGGGCTGTCAGGCTTGACGAAAACCAGAACAGGAGTAAATAAACTATGGCACTTTTTGTGCTTGGCGATACCCACCTTTCCCTGGGCGGCTCCAAGCCGATGGACGTTTTCCCCGGCTGGAACGGCTATGTGGAGCGGCTGGAGGCCAACTGGCGCAAGCTCGTAAAACCTGAGGACACCATCGTCCTCGCAGGCGACATCAGCTGGGCCATGCGTCTCACCGATACCCGCAGGGATTTCGAATTTCTGCAGCAGCTGCCCGGCCAGAAGCTCATCATGAAGGGCAATCACGACTATTGGTGGACCACCGCCAACAAGATGAACGCCTACCTGAAAGCCGAGGGCTTCGATACGCTCCACATCCTGCACAACAACTCCTACTCTGTGGAGGGCTACGCCATCTGCGGCACCCGGGGCTGGCTGTTCGATGTGGGGGAGCCTCACGACGAAAAGGTGATGACCGGGAGATAGGCCGCTTGAAGATGAGCCTCGACGCCGCAGAACCCGGGCTGGAAAAGCTGGTGTTCCTGCATTACCCGCCGGTCTACACCGGCACCAGCGCCCCCGAGATCGTGGCGACGCTGAGAGCCTACGGCATCAGGACCTGCTACTACGGCCATCTGCACGGCAATGCCATCCGCTATGCGGTGCAGGGCGATGTGGACGGCATCCGCTACAAGCTTGTCAGCGCTGATGGTCTGCGGTTCTGCCCCTACCGCATCAACTGAGGCAGAGACCAGAACAGCAGAAATGACAAAAAGTCAAAATTTGGGGTGGCAATTCTATCACGACCGTGCTATAATAAGTTGTGACGCGATTGTTGCACCCAATTTGAGCGCGCGCGTCCCCGCATTTCGCAAACAGCAAGGACGCGGTGCGCGGTTGCAGGCGGCAGTTTTCCCGCTGCCCCAACGCAATAGAATATTTGAGTGGAGGATACACAAATGAATTTCATCAAGTGCGAAAAGCTCGAGAAGAGCATGGCAGAGCTGCAGTTCTCCATCGACGCTGAGGCTTTCAAGGCTGCAGTTGCCGATGTTTTCAAGAAGGAGGGCAAGAAGTACCCTGTTCAGGGCTTCCGCAAGGGCAAGGCTCCCAAGGCTCTCATCGAGAAGATGTACGGCGCTGATGTCTTTACCTACGACGCCATCAACGAGCTGTTCCCCGCAGCTTACGAAGAGGCTGTCAAGGCTGCCGGCATCGAGCCGGTCGGCCGTCCTGAGGTCAGCGTTGACTCCGCCAGCGAGGCTGAGGGCGCTACCCTGACCGTCAAGGTCGCTGTCAAGCCCGAAGTCAAGATCGGCGCATACAATGGTCTGACCGTTGAGAAGACTGTCCATACTGTTTCTGACGAGGCTGTCGAGGCCGAGCTGAAGCGTGTGCAGGAGCGCAACGCCCGTGAGCTGACCCGCGAGGGTGCTGCTGAGAACGGCGACATCGTGGACATCGACTTCGAGGGCTTTGTGGATGGCGTCGCATTCGAGGGCGGCAAGGCTGAGCACTACAGCCTGACCTTAGGCAGCGGCAGCTTCATCCCCGGCTTCGAGGACCAGATCGTCGGCCACGCTGCTGGCGAGGAGTTCGACGTCAACGTCACCTTCCCCGAGCAGTACCAGGCTGCTGAGCTGGCTGGCAAGCCCGCTGTCTTCAAGATCAAGCTGCACGAGGTCAAGTACAAGGAGCTGCCCGCTCTGGACGACGAGCTGGCTAAGGACTGCTCCGAGTACGACACTCTGGACGAGTTCAAGGCTTCCATCCGCAAGAACAACCAGGAGCAGCTGGACAAGCAGGATGACCTGGCTGTCGAGAACGCTCTGGTCGATCAGGTCATCGACGGCATGGAGGCTGAGATCCCCCAGGCTATGTACGATGTCCGCATGGACGAGCTGGTCAACGACTTTGCTTTCCGCATGGAGCAGCAGGGCCTGCGCCTCGAGGACTACCTGAAGTATATGGGCCAGTCCGTCGACCAGTTCCGTGCCTCCTTCATGCCTCAGGCTGAGAAGCAGGTCAAGATCCGTCTGGCTCTGGAGGCTGTCGCAGCTGCCGAGAACATCGAGGCTTCTGAGGACGAGCTGAACGCAGAGGTCAAGCGCATCGCTGACCAGTACAAGATGGAAGAGGACAAGGTCCGTGAGCTCATCAATGTCGATGAGGTGAAGCACGACCTGGCCATCAACAAGGCGATCGACTTCATCAAGAGCCACGCTAACGTCGTGGAGAAGGCCGCTGAGGCCGAGAAGACCGAGGACGCTCAGTAATTCTGGCGCACAAGGTCACACAGGGCAGGGAGTGATCCCGGCTCTGTAAGCTAAGGTTGTTGAAATTGACCGATACGGCTACGGCCCATGTGCGCTTGCCGTATCGGTCAATTTTGCAAATACAATAATTTTCATTCAGGAGGCGAACCCTATGAGTTTTGTTCCTTACGTTGTCGAGCAGTCGGCGCACGGGGAGCGTTCCTACGATATTTTCTCCCGTCTGCTGAACGACCGCATCATTGTGCTGAGCGAGGATGTCAACGACACCTCTGCCAGCCTTGTCGTGGCACAGCTGCTGTATCTGGAAGGGCAGGACCCCGATAAGGACATCAGCCTGTATATCAACAGCCCCGGCGGCTCCATCAGCGCGGGTATGGCCATCCACGATACCATGCAGTATATCAAGTGCGATGTTTCCACCATCTGCATGGGCATGGCTGCCTCGATGGGCGCATTCCTGCTGGCCAGCGGCACCAAGGGCAAGCGGTTCGCTCTGCCCAACGCTGAGATCATGATCCACCAGCCGCTGATTGCAGGCGGTCAGGGCGGCGGTCTGTCCGGACAGGCTACCGACATCAAGATCCACGCGGACCACATCATCCGCACCCGCGCCAAGATGAACCGGCTGCTCAGCGAGTACACCGGCCAGCCGCTGGAAAAGGTGGAGCAGGATACCGAGCGCGACAACTTCCTTTCTGCACAGGAGGCCAAGGAATACGGCCTTATTGATGAGGTCATCACCCACCGCTGAGCGGCAGAAAGCAATACACCCAGGATAAGGAAAAACGGTTATGGCTAATAACAATTCCGGCAGAGATAAAAACGAAAAGGATCTGGTCTGCAGCTTCTGCGGCAAACATCAGGACGAAGTGGAGCGGATGATCATCGGCCCCGGCGTGAACATCTGCAGCGAATGCATCGGCCTCTGCGCCGACCTGCTCTCGGACAAGCCGGATCATCCGGGCAGCAACAGCTCCCGCCCCAGCCGCGGCAGCGCCAGCCGGGCGCGTATCCAGCCCGCAGATGATCTCGCCATCAACATCAAGACCCCCGCAGAGATCAAGGAGGGTCTGGACCAGTATGTCATCGGTCAGGACGAGGCCAAGCGTGTGCTGGCCGTCTCGGTCTACAACCACTATAAGCGCATCCTGAGCGGCAAGGGCTCAGACGTTGAACTGCAGAAGTCCAACGTCCTGCTGCTGGGACCCTCCGGTGTCGGCAAGACCCTGCTGGCCCAGACGCTGGCCAAGATGCTGGGCGTTCCCTTCGCCATCGCAGACGCCACCACCCTGACGGAGGCCGGCTATGTGGGCGAGGACGTCGAGAACATCCTGCTCAAGCTCATTCAGGCCGCAGACTTCGACGTCCAGAAGGCTCAGATCGGCATCATCTATATTGATGAGATCGACAAGATCACCCGCAAGAGTGAGAATCCCTCCATCACCCGCGACGTGGGCGGTGAAGGTGTGCAGCAGGCTCTGCTGAAGATCTTGGAAGGCACCGTCAGCAATGTCCCCCCGCAGGGTGGCCGCAAGCACCCCCAGCAGGAGTTCATCCAGATCGACACCACCAACATCCTCTTCATCTGCGGCGGTGCGTTCGACGGTCTGGACAAGTATATCCTCCGCCGCACCGACAAGTCTGCACTGGGCTTCGGCAGTGCGCTGAAGGATAACTCCAGCGAAGCTGAAAAGGCCCTGCTGCGGAAGGTCGAACCCCACGACCTCGTCAAGTTCGGCCTCATCCCCGAGCTGATCGGCCGTCTGCCGGTCATCACCGTGCTGGACGACCTGGACGAGGATGCGCTGGTGCGCGTGCTGAAGGAGCCCCGCAACAGTCTGGTCAAGCAGTATAAAGAGCTGCTGTCGATGGACAATGTGGAGCTGGACATCACCGACGAGGCTCTCCATGCCATCGCCCGCAAGACCATTGAGCGCAAGACCGGCGCCCGCGGCCTGCGCAGCGTGATGGAGAACATCCTCATGCCCATCATGTACGATGTGCCGAACGACCCCACCATCATCCGCGTCACCATCGACGAGGACACCGTGGAGGGCGGCGAAGCGCACATGGAGTACGGTGCGGTGCGCAAGCGCTATAAGAGTCAGACTTCCCTGAGCTGAGCGTCAGCGCACAGCAGGGAAGAGCAGCCCCGCTGAAAGCTTTTTGCTTTTTGGCGGGGCTTTTTTGTGCCATCTGACTTGTTTCCGAGACCAAATTGTAGTAAACTATAAAAGTCTGGAATTGCAAGGGGAATACCGGGACGGCCCACTGGCATGGGACTGCTCTGCGGATGGCAGCGCCGGACATTTTGTGGGAAACAGAAAGTACGATAAAGGAGTGTGTGTTATGGCAAATTATTTTGAGATGACCCGCGACGAACTGACTGCTGAGAAGGCAGCTCTGGAAGAAAACTACAAGAAATTTCAGGCAATGGGCCTGAAGCTGAATATGGCCCGCGGCAAGCCCGGCCCTCACCAGATGGACCTGGCAATGGGTCTGCTGCAGATGACCGATTACACCACCGACGCCGGCACCGATGCCCGCAACTACGGCGACCTTGAGGGCCTGCACGAGGCCCGTGAGCTGTTCGGCGACGTGATGGGCGTCAAGCCTGAGGAAGTCTTTGTGGGCGGCAACTCCAGCCTGCAAATTATGTACAACCTCATTTCCATGGGCTACTGCTTCGGCTTCCCCGAGTCTCCCTGCCCCTGGTCGCAGGTGGAGAAGCGCAAGTTCCTCTGCCCGGTACCCGGCTATGACCGCCACTTCGCCATCACCGAGGAGTTCGGTTTTGAGCTCATCAGCGTTCCCATGACTCCGACCGGCCCTGATATGGATGTTGTTGAGAAGCTGGTGGCTGAGGATGATACCATCAAGGGTATCTGGTGTGTGCCTCAGTATTCCAACCCCGACGGCTACACCTACAGTGACGAGACCATCGACCGGTTCGCCAAGATGAAGACCGCCGCTCCTGATTTCAAGATCTTCTGGGATGAGGCTTACATCGTCCACCACCTGACGGACGAGATCATCGAGACTCCTGTCCTGCTGAACGAGTGCAAGAAGTACGGCACTGAGGATCGCGTCTTCATGTTCACCTCTACCAGCAAGATCACCTTCCCGGGCGCAGGCGTCTCTGCACTGGCCTGCAGCGAAGCCATGATGAAGTACATCTGCAAGCGCTTCTCGGTCATGATCATCAGCTATGATAAGATGAACCAGCTGCGTCACGTCCGCTTCCTCAAGAACAAGGAAGGCGTTCTGGCCCACATGGCAAAGCACCGCCGCCGTCTGGTACCTTGCTTTGATGCCGTCAAGACGGCCTTCAACGAGGAGCTGACTCCCTGCGGCGACATCGCCCACTGGACGAACCCCAAGGGCGGCTACTTCATCAGCCTCTACGTCATGCCCGGCTGCGCCAAGCGTGTGGCCCAGCTGTGCAAGGACTGCGGCCTGACCCTCACCGGCGCAGGCTCCGCTTACCCTTACCACAAGGACCCGGACGATGCCCATCTGCGCATCGCGCCCACTTATCCCAGCCTGGACGAAGTGGAGACTGCGTCCGACCTGCTCTGTGTCTGCGTCCGTCTGGCCGCAGTCGAGAAGCTGCTGGCTGAGAAAGCCTGATTCATCGCACAAGATCCCCGCTGTGCTGCCGCTCTGACGGCGCAGCGGGGATTTGGAAGTTGTTTTCATAGCCAGAGTGCGCCAAAAGGCAGTTCAGGCGGTGTGCAATGGTTATGAAAACAGCTTCTTATTATATTTGGAGGTTTCCCGATTCATATGAAAACTAAAGGCAAAGCATGGCAACTTGTCCTCACTGTGCTTTTGATCGCGGCGTTCGTCTATACGGCATTCTTTGGCGTCGCAGTCAAGTACGGTGATGTGACCACAACCTACATCAAGGGCGCGAAAGACATCCGCTTTGGTGTGGACATCAAGGGCGGCGTCAACGTCACCTTCGTCCCCTCCGACGGCTATGACGCCACCGACGACCAGCTCGAGGCAGCTCAGCTGGTCATCGAGAACCGTCTGGTCGCGCTCAACGTGACCGACTATGAGCTGTATGTGGACAACAACTCCGACAGCCTCATCCTCGAGTTCCCGTGGCAGTCGGGCGAGACGGAGTTCGACCCCGAAGCCGCCATTGAGGAGATCGGCACCACCGCCTATCTGACCTTCCGCGAGGGGAGCAGCGCAGACGGAGAGCTCGTCCTCGACGGTTCGATGGTGGAGAGCGCAGCTGCCCAGTACGGCCCCGTCAACGGCAGCAGCTCCGAGTACTATGTGGCGCTCAAGTTTACCGATGAGGGCGCCAAGGCATTCGGCGACGCGACCACCCGCCTGTATCAGACCGGCGGCACCATCAGCATCTGGCTGGACGACGAGAACGTCAGCACCGCCAGCGTCAACGCCGCCATCACCGACGGCTCTGCCATCATCACCAGTTCTGCATCGAGCCCCTTCACGCAGGAGGATGTCGTCAAGATGGCCCGCCAGATCAACTCCGGCTCTCTGCCCTTTGCGCTGACGGTGGACAGCTACTCCACCATCAGCCCGAGTCTGGGCGAGAACAGCCTGAGCGCCATGGTGCTGGCCGGCGTCATCGCCTTCGCCCTCATCATGGTTCTGATGACGGCCCTGTACCGTCTGCCCGGCTTCCTGGCCTGCATCGCTCTGGCCGGTCAGGTGGCGGCTACGCTGGCCTTCGTCTCCGGCTACTTCCCGGTGTTTGGGAGCTTCACCCTGACCCTGCCCGGCATCGCCGGCATCATCCTCGCCATCGGCATGGGTGTTGATGCCAACGTCATCACTGCCGAGCGAATCAAGGAAGAGCTGCGCAGCGGCAAGAGCCTTGACGGCGCCCTCAAGAGCGGCTTTGCCCGCGGCCTGACTCCCATCATCGACGGCAACGTGACCATCGTCATCGTCGCCATCGTGCTGATGGGTGCCTTCGGCCCGTCTGACGGCTTCTTTGCCAAGGCCCTGCACTTCGTCTTCTTCGCCTTCGGCCCCTCGACCGCAGGCACCATCTACGCCTTCGGTTACACGCTGCTCACCGGCGTGCTGCTCAACTTCGTGTTCGGCATCTTCGCTACCCGTACCATGATCCGGGGCGCTGCCTCGATCAAGGCTCTGCGTGACCCCCGCCTCTACGGTGCCGATGCTCCCGGCAAGACCCCGGCAGAGAAGAAGCAGGTCAACTTCGTTGGCCTGCGCAAGCGCTTCCTGACCTTCTCCGCCTGCCTGATGGCAGCCATCGTCCTCTGCGCTGTGGTGCTGGGCGTCCATCTGGACACCGAGTTCACCGGCGGTGCGATGATCACCCTGAGCTACGAGAACAGCTTCGAGATGTCTGCCGTCCAGAAGACCGCCTCCGAGGCACTGGGCAGCAACGGCCTGACTCTGCAGACCGGCGAGAACGTCGCGACAGGGGAGCAGACCCTGAAAATCTCGATGCCCGGCACCGAGACTGTCACCACCGACGAAGTGCAGACCCTGCTGGACTCCCTGAATGAGAGCTACCCGGATAACTCCTTTGCACAGCTTTCTCTGAGCAATGTCAGCGCCGCAATGGGTACCAAGTTCCTTCAGAAGAGTCTGGTGGCCGTGGTGTTCGCACTGGTGCTCATCCTCGCCTACATCGCCTACCGCTTCAAGAAGATCGGCGGCCTCACCGGCGGCATGATGGCTGTTCTGGCCCTGCTCAATGACCTGATGGTGGTGTTCGGCACCTTCGTGCTGCTGCGCGCCCCGCTGGACGGCAATTTCATCGCCGCCATGCTCACCATCCTCGGCTACTCCATCAACGATACCGTCGTCGTCTACGACCGTATCCGTGAGAACCGCGGCCTGCTGGGCAAGAAGGCCAGCTTCGAAGAGCTGGTCAACCATTCCGTCAACCAGTCTGCCCGCCGCACCATCATCACCACCGTCACTACGGTGATGGCTCTGGGTGTGATGTGCATCGTCTCCAAGCTGTACGGTCTGGACAGCATCTTCACCTTTGCCTTCCCTCTGATGATGGGCATGCTCAGCGGCGTGTATACTTCGCTGTGTGTTTCCACTTCCGCATGGGTGGCTTGGAGCGAGCGCAAAAACGCAAAGAAAAACTGAGCTTCTATCCTGACGCAAATCTGTCCTGAATCTAGGAGGAACGACCATGAAATGCCCCTATTGTGGCGCTGAGGAATCCAAAGTCATCGACTCCCGCCCTACCGAAGACAGCGAGCGCATCCGCCGCCGCCGGGAGTGCCTGAACTGCCATATGCGGTTCACGACCTACGAGGTCGTGGAAACGGTGCCGCTCATCGTCATCAAAAAGGATAACTCCCGTGAGCCGTTCGACCGGCAGAAGCTGCTCAACGCGATGCTTCGGGCCTGCGCCAAGCGTCCGGTGAGCTACGAGTCTCTGGAACGCGCCGTCAGCAGCATCGAGCAGACCCTGATGAGCACCTATGACCGCGAGGTGACGAGTGTGCGCATCGGTGAGCTGACCATGCAGGAGCTGAAGAAAATCGACGAGGTGGCCTATGTCCGCTTTGCCTCGGTCTATCAGCAGTTCGCGGACGTCGAAAGCTTCTTCAATGAGCTGAAAAAGCTGATGGGCGACCGTAAGAAGTAAAGTGTAAAAAAGCACGAGCGCCCCATTCTCTGCCGCAGGGCAGGGGATGGGGCGCTTTTTGCGCCTCTTGGACACGGGAAAAGAACTTTTTCTATAAGGTCTGCATCTTTCGGAAGATACGCTGAAAGATGGGACATATAAAAATCCATATAGCCGGGGACACTTAATGACAGCCTCTTACAAATTGAATTACTACGAAGAAAAATAACGATAGCACAATGGAAATATCGGATAGCCTTGCGGATGAAATCCATTTTATAAGACTTATTTTATGCTGGAACAAGACGATGCAATTTCGAATAATATAGATTACACGAAATATAGTTATGCCCCAATGATTTAATTACACAAGTCTCCGCGACAGCCATTCCAGCGTCTCCACCTGAACCTGCGCCCGGCGCAGTTCACCAAATGCTTCCTCGGGGGCGTTCAGTTCGAGATGTCCGTCCGCAGCGCGAAGGGCGGCTTCCAGTTCCGTGAAGTCCTGTGTGCGGAGCAGGTGATTCATCCCTTCCCGCATTTTGTCGCAGAGTTCAGCGCCCTCGGCCAGTGCCTGCCGCGCGGAAGGGAGGTCCTCGTCCCGGATGGCCTCCATGGCGTTGTCGATGTCGTCCGAAATATCCTCTGCAAACTTCTGCACCCGCCAACTGCTGTAAAAGGCGACACCCAGCAGAACTGCCACGATGCACAGACACGCATAAATTCGCTTCATTCCACACCTCTCACCGGGAGCTGCCCTTGTGGCGGCTCTCTTTTTTCAGCAGAAAATAGTCTTCCGTCTCGTTGCCCACTAAAAGCAGGATTTCCTCCGGCAGCAGGGTATTGGCCTGCGCTGTCCGCTCGAGCCAGTCCCGGTCTTTGCCACACCAGTGCAGATTTTCCTCGAGCACCTGCCCATCCAGCACGAAGGGGATAGTCGCGTGGCTGTGCTCCACTTTCAGCTGCAAGTCAGCGAGGGTAGCGGTCTCTTTCTCAGGGCGCAGTGCCGCCGAGAGACTGCCGTTCGTCTCCACCACGGCGTAGGAAACATCCCGTGGATCAAAGATGTTTTTGCCACGCAGTGCTTCCAGCAGGTCGGCAGTCGTCAGCCGGAGGGTGCGCAGAGCGTTCTGGTCGATTTGTCCGTCTAAGATGACCGTCTTGGGACGGCCCGACATCAGGTTGAAAAATTTCTGGCTGCGGAAGCTCAGCGCCGACCCCAGCAACTCCAAAGCCGCGATGAGGAAGAGGGGAATGAGGCTGGCCGTCACCGGCACTTCTTCCGACTCGATGGAGATGGACGCCAGATTTGAGATGAGGATAGTGGATACCAGCTCTTCGGGCTGCAGTTCGCCCAGCTGGCGCTTGCCCATCAGCCGCATGGCGAACAGAACGCAGAGATAGATGAGCAGAGTACGGAAAATCAGAAGCTTCACGAGAAGGCCCTCCTTGTGGGTTGAATAAGCACCGTTGGTGGGGGAATACTGGCAGGCAAAGGGGGGATACCGTATGCTGCAGCTTTCCTCGTCGCTGGAAGAAAATCTGGCGGCGCTCAACGCTAGGTTTGGCGATTCGGCGGATTTTTATGCCAAGCGCATCGAGCTTTATCACTGCCCGGGGGCCATCGTCCTTTTCGACAATATGGCCAGCCTCGAGTCACTCTGGTCGCTTTTACTGGACGCCGCTACCCGGCATACGCCCAGCCTCGAACCGGAGCGGATGCCTCACACCGGCACGCAGGTGTATGATTTGCTGATGAACCACTCCGGTCTGCCCGCCGAGGACGGCCCGGTCAAGGACATGGACGACCTCATCCGCCGCATGACCGCCGGCATGGCCGTGCTTCTGCTGGACGGGTGCAAAAAGGGGCTTGTCTTCTCGGTGCAGGGGCTGAAATCGCGCTCGGTGGAAGAGCCCTCCGGGGAAGGAAACCTTCGCGGCTCCCGGGAGGGATTCGCCGACCTGCTGCGGGTCAACCTGAGTCTACTGCGCCGCCTCATCCGTACCGATACCCTCGTGATGGAGACCGCACAGGCCGACTGTGCCATGAAGACCGAATACGCCATCTGCTACTGCAAAGACAAGGCCGGCAAGACGGCAGTGGCGCAGGTGCGCCGGACGCTCCAGGAGGCAAAGCCAGAGATTCTGCTGGATTCCAGCTACTTTGTACCGTGGCTTTTCCCGGCCAGGTGGCGGCTGTTCGCCCCGGTGAGCTATACCGAGCGCCCGGCTTCCGCCGCCGCAAAGCTCTGTGAGGGGAAAATCATCATCCTTGTCAACGGCAGCCCCTCGGCGTTGGTGCTGCCGTCCCTTTTCTGCGAGAACTTCGACTGCCTCGACGACTACGCCACCACGGCAGTTTTTTCGTCGTTCCTGCGCGTCCTGAAATATGGCTCGTTTTATCTCAGCATCTTTCTGCCGGGCGTTTTTGTCTGTCTGGCGGTCTATCTGCCCGAGCTCATCCCACCGCAGTTATTATTCAAAATCGCGGCGGCAGAAAAGGCGACGCCTCTGCCGCTCTTTGCCGAGATGCTGCTGGTCATCATCTTGTTGGAGATCATCCGGGAGGCCGGGCTTCGGATGCCCCAGACGCTGGGCCACTCGGTGAGCCTTGTGGCAGCGCTCATCATCGGTGACGCCGCCATCGGGGCCGGACTGCTGAGCACGCCGGTCATCCTCGTAGCCAGCATCACGGCCATCTCGGTCTTTGTGACGCCCTCGCTGTACGAACCGGCCACATTGCTGCGATTGGGTGTTACGCTGGCCGCCGGTCTGGCCGGGCCGGTAGGTCTGGTGTGTGCGGCTTTGGGCGTGTTGGCCGCACTGACGTCCATCTCCGCGATGGGGGTACCCTATCTTTCGGGCGCAGTCTTTTCGGGTGACGGCGTCGTCCGCCGCAACTATCGGGCGCTGTCCCGCCGCCCATTCACCATCTGGCAAAGGAGGGGGTCCTGAATGCAGCAAAAACAGACATTCTCGGCCCAGACGCTGACACTCAGCGTCGCGGCGGCAGAGCTGGGCCGCGCCATCTTCGGGGCAGGGCAGACCGGCTCTGTCCGCGCCGTCCTGCTGAGCAATGTGCTGGCGGCAGCGGCCTTCCTGCTCCTTGCCACGCTCGTCTCGGTCAACGCCTCCCGTCTGAACCGCCCGGGCTTTGCAGGAAAGTGCATCTGTGCCGTCTTTCTGCTCTGGTATCTTTTTGAGCTTGTCCGGACGGCTGCAATGCTCCAACAAGCCTGCTGGGAACAGTTTGCGTCTATGGCCTTCATTGGTCTGCTGCCGTTCTTTCTCTGGGCAGGGTGGAGCCTCGGCTGTGAGCTGTACGACCGGATGGCCTCCGTCCTCGGGTGGCTCGTAGTGCTGGGCATCGTGTTCTGTGTACTGGGGCTGGCCGGACAGCTGCAATGGCAGGTGCTCGTGACAGGTGAGACGGCACATTCGTTTGTTCTTCCGGATGCATCTTTTTACCCGGAATATTTCTCCTTTCCGCTTCTCTGTAGGAGCAAAAATAATGCGAAAATCAGTAAAAATCCTGTCGTATGGCTTCCAATCATCGCTGCCGTCATTTCCTCAGGTTATGCGCTGGGGCTGGCCCTTCTTTTCGGTGCACCGCAGGCTTACCCTGGCTATGAGCTGCTGCGGGCGTGGAGCTTCGGCGGCATCTCCCGCTTTGATGCCGCGTTCCTGCTCCTCTGGCTGGCGGCGGCGATCTTCCGCTTTGGCTTTATCGTCCGTGCCGTCCGGCTGCTCTGTGAGCGCCTTGCCGAAGGGCCTGTCAATGCGGAGGCTGCACGATGACCCGCCGGGGCTGGCTGCGGCTGATGGCCGCAGGCGTCCTCATCGTCTGGCTCTTCCTCTTTTTGCATTGGGACAACACCGAAAAAAGCATGATACGCGCCCTTCTCGTCGAGACGAACGGCGACAGCTGGACAGTGGGTCTGCTGTATCAGTTCCCGGAAGCCTCCGCCGATTCCTCCGAGGCCAGAGCCGCCATCCGTCTCTGTATTGGCCGAGGCCCCGAGCTTTCTTTTGCCATTTCTGCCGCCGAGGAAGCCCTGCCCCAGCGGGCGGACTGGCGGCTCTGCGAATACCTTCTGGCCGGGCAGGATTCGGTGCGACAGACGCTGCCTGCCTGTGAAGAACTGTTTCTCCATCGACCCTACGGGCGGCTGGCGTCCCGGGTGTTTGGGGGGAGTTTTTCGGTAGAGACACTGAAAGAGCGGGCCGATGGATCAGACGTCCTGCCTGAAAATCTCCTGCAATGCGTCAAAAACGCTGCCCCGGCCGCGCCCCGGCTCTATCAGCAGAGCAGCGGCTTCATCCTGCCTGTCGTGGAGCTGGAAGACGAGGATGCACATTACAGGCCCGAAGCCCTCATCATCACCCCGGAACAGACCGGCCAGCTGACCGAGTCCCAGACGGAAATGGCACTCTTATTGCAGGGCAAAAGCTGGACGGATACAGGGGAGCATCGCTTTGCACTGAAAGCCGGGCCGCTCCGCCTGCGCCGGGCTTTCTGCGGCGTGGAGCGGGAAGGGGAGAGCTTCCTTCTCCGGGTGAACGCGCTCTCACGCAATAATGCCCTGCCTGCCGACGCCGAAGCAGAACTGGAAGCTCTCTGTGCGGACACCGTCCGCCGCTGCTGGACACTGGGGCTGGACATCTCCGGACTCGGTGCGCATCAGGCACTGCGTGACGGTCACTTTGCGCTTACAACAAAAAACGTCTGCCCGGAAATTCGGGCAGACGTGAAACTCATGAAATGTTAAGAAGCCGTTTCGAAGATCACGGTGATGGTGGTACCCTCGTCCACAACGCTGTCCAGCTTGATGCGGGCGTTGTGGATGCGGGCGATGTGTTTGACGATGGCCAGACCCAGACCGGTGCCGCCGGTGGCTTTGCTGCGGCTCTTGTCCACTCGGTAGAAGCGCTCGAACACGCTGGTCTGCGCCTCTTTCGGGATACCGATGCCGTTGTCCTTCACGGTCAGGGTGCAATGACCGTCCCGGGTGCAGGCCGTGATGATCTGGACTTTTCCACCGGGGCGGTTGTAGCGGATGGCGTTGTCGCAGAGGTTCTGGCACAGCTCATCCAGCAGGCTGCGGCTGCCTGCCACAGGGGCGCTCTCGCCAAGGTAGGTCAGGGAGATATAGGAGCGCCGGGCGTTGACCTTCTGGCGCTCCACGCACTCGCGGGCCACATCCAACAGATCGACCGTTTCCATTGCAGGCGCAGCACCCGTCTCGCTCACATTGTCGAGGTGGGAGAGCTGCAGAATATCGTTGACCAGCTGTATCATCCGGCTGGCCTCTACATGGATCTTGCGGGCAAAATCCGGCGTATCCGCGGGTTTTGCAATGCCGGTCTCGATGAGCTCTGCATAACCGGAGATGCTGGTCAGAGGCGTTTTCAGCTCGTGGCTGACATTGGCCGTGAACTCCTGCCGCATTTTCTCGTTATTTTCCCGCAGCATCCGGTCGGAGTGGATGCTCTCGGCAAAGGGGATAAGCTCCTTGTAGGGGACATTCTCCTGGATGTGATCGAGGTCATCGGTCATCTTGAGCACAGGCTGGACAAGGCTCTTGGTCAGCAGTCCGGCAATGATGGCGGCTGCGCCCATCATCAGGAAACAGCTCAGCACGATAGCAGGCAGAGCGGCGTCATAAATCGACCAGATCGTCTCAGAGTCCTGCGCCACCCGGAGGATGTCTCCGTTCGTCAGCAGCATGGCGTAATAATAAGTCTCATAGCCCAGCGTCTGGGAGTCGCGGCAGTCGCGGCCCACACCGCTTTTCATGGCCTGTTGTATCTCGGGGCGGCTCAGATGGTTCTCCATCGGCTGGTTGGTGGCCGACTCAAAGAGCACACTGCCGTCCGAGGCGATGAGAGTGATGCGCAGCGAGCCGTCCACATAAGTTTCCAGCTGGCTGGGGGCGTCCACCTGCGCACAGCCGGCAGCCACAAGGTCGGCTTCCCGCTCGAGGGCTGTCCAGGCCTGCTCCCGGAACGCCTTGTGGAACACAAAGATGCAGAGCGCAGCGGTACACGCCAGCCCCGCAAAGCCCATCAGAAACAGCAGATAACTTATTTTTTCTTCCATGCTGCGTGGTTTCATTGCTCGAGCTCCTCCTCGCTGTCCGTCAGCTTGTAGCCCACCTTCCGCACTGTGCAGATGTACTTTCCGGCGTCGCCCAGCTTTTTGCGCAGGGTGCGGATGTGCATATCCACGGTCCGGCTCTCCACCGAGATGTCAGTACCCCACACTACCTGCAAAATGGTCTCGCGGGTGACGACAAGGTTGGTGTTTTCCAGCAGCAGGCGGAGCAGGCTGTATTCTTTGTAAGTCAGCTCCACCGGTGCGCCGCTGACGGTGACGCTGTGGCGGGCATTGTCCAGCAGGATCTCCCGGAAGCTGTAGACGTTGGGCCGCGCCTCGGCTCTGCCGGCGGAGGGCTGCCGCACCCGGCTCAGAAACTCCATGATGCCGAAAGGTTTGGTGATGTAGTCGTCTGCGCCGCAGTCGAGGCCGCGCACGGTGTCCAGCTCGCTGGACTTGGCCGTTATCATGATGATGGGCAGACGCCGCAGGGAAGGGGCGGCGCGGAGCTTTTTCAGGATGGAGAAGCCGTCCTCACCGGGGAGCATCACGTCCAGGATGACCAGTTCCGGCGGCGTGGTGTGGACGGCCTGCCAGAAGGGTTCTGAGGACTCAAAGCCCACGGCCTCGTAGCCGTTGGACTGCAATGCATACTGCTCTAATTCACGGATGGCTGAATCGTCTTCTACGATATAGATCATGCCTGTTTGTCCTCCGTTTCGGTGACGTTTTCGTCGGGGAAGAGATAGCGCTCACGGTAGCGGTTCAGGCGGCGCTGGAACTGCTCGCTCTCCTTGGTGGAGGCATGGCCGCTGCGCAGGTCGTTGAGGTAGGCGTGGGTGTCGAAGCTGTCCTGTGCCACCTCGATCTGGGCAACTGCCACATTGCTGCAGTGGTCGCAGACGCGCTCGTAGTTGGTCAGCAGGTCTTCCAGCACGAAGCCATACTCGATGGAACAGCTGCCGGCCTGCAGGCGGGCGACGTGCCGTGCCTTGATGGCACGCACCAGCTCGTCCACGACGGTCTCCAGAGGCTCGACCTTGCTTGCCAGATGCAGGTCATCCTTGCGGAAGGCGTCAGTGGTGCGGTTCAGCACGTCCTGCACGGCGTCCTCAAGCACCTGCAGCTCTTCGCGGGCGTCGGTGGAGAAGTTGATCTCCTTGGTGTGCATCTCCTGTGCGGATTCCAGAAGGTTCACGGAATGGTCGCTGATGCGCTCGAAATCGCTGATGGTGTGGAGCAGGGTATTCACGCTCTGGCTGTCCGCATGGTTCAGCTCACGGCTGGACAGCTTGACCAGATAGGTGCCGAGAGCATCTTCGTACTGGTCAACTTTGCTCTCCTCATCCCGGACTTTCTGGGCCAGCGTATCATCCCAGGTGTGGGTCAGGCTCATGGCCTGCATGACGCCCACACGGGCCAGCTCGGCCATGTCAGCAGTAGCAGAGTGGGCGCGGGCCACGGCCACAGCCGGGGTGTTCAGCAGACGCTCATCCAGCAGAGCAAAGCTCTCTTTTTCGGCGTCGTCGGGGATGGTGAGGATGGCCAGCTTTTCCAGACCATTTGCGAAGGGGAGAAGGATGAGGGTGGCCGCGATATTGAAGGCGGAGTGGACCACGGCAATGCCCCAGGCGGCGATGGTCTCGTTCACAAAATCAAAGTGGACCACGGCGTTCAGACCGTAGAAACCGGCCAAAAAGACCGTGACACCGATGATGTTGAAGTAGAGGTGGACCATGGCGGCACGGCGGGCATTCTTATTTGCGCCCACAGAAGAGATCAGCGCGGTGACACAGGTGCCGATATTCTGACCCATGATGATGGGGATAGCGCTGCCGTAGGTGATGACGCCGGTAGCGCTCAGCGCCTGCAGGATGCCGACGCTGGCGCTGGAACTCTGGATGATGCCGGTGACCAGTGCGCCCACCAGAACGCCGAGGATGGGATTGGAGAAGCGGACGAAGAGGTTGGTGAACCATGCCTCACCCTGCAGGGGCTCGACGGCATTGGACATGGTAGTCATGCCGGTCATCAGGATGGCAAAGCCGATGAGGATCGTGCCGATGCCCTTTTTCTTCTCATTCTTGCCCATATAGAGCAGGATGCCGATGAAGGCGAGAATGGGGCTGAAAGAGGTGGGCTTGAGCATCTGGATCCAGATGCTGTCACCCTGCAGGCCGGAAAGGCTCAGCAGCCAGCTGGTGACAGTGGTACCCACATTGCTGCCCATAATGATGCCGATGGCCTGATGCAGCTCCATGATGCCGCTGTTGACGAAGCCGACCACCATGACGGTGGTAGCACTGGAACTCTGGATGATGGCGGTCACGCACAGACCGAGGAAGAAGCCCTTGAGGGGGTTATCCGTCAGCTTGCTCAGGATCTTCTGCAGATGGCCGCCGGCCTGTTTCTCAAGGGCTTTGCCCATGATGTCCATGCCGAACAGGAACAGAGCCAGACCGCCCAGCAGAGAAAAGACATTGAATAGAGTCATGTTTTACTCCTCACTTGTTGAAGCTTGCGTTTGTACATCGACAGCGGCCGTAGAGGACCCGTGCAGGAGCATGTCTCAACTTTTTACACGACCTGCACTGGATTTCACCGGTCCTATCCCTGATTATGAGTATACGAGCGGAATGTAAAATCGGAAACCGGCGAAATGTAAAACTCATGTAAAGTAAACTCTATCCCTGCCTCCTATTATATGGTTTTGGCCCCGGATGCAAGCGCTGGCACAAAACCAGAAAAGATTCCTGAAAGAATTGTTGTTTTTGCTGTCCGTCTCGATTATAATATAGGGAAGGATAAACTGTGCTGCCTTTTGGTATGGCGGAGCACAGAGGATGCAGGAGGAAAAACGAATGGGGAATTTCGCTGTTTCGCTCAAGCGGCTGGTCGAGAAGGTCAGCCTCGAGGTCATCTATACGCCCTGCGATTTGGACAAGATCAGCGTCGAGATCGCAGAGGTCAACCGTCCCGGCCTGTTTCTGGCCGGTTACTACGATTATTTCGATAAGCTGCGCTTACAGATCATGGGCCTTGCGGAGATGAACTTTCTGGCCGGTCTTACGCCGGAAAAGCGCCGTGAGCGCCTTGACCAGCTGTTCCGCCAGCAGCCTCCGGCCGTCATCCTCTGCCGCAACGAGGAGCTGGAACCCTTCCCGGAGATGCAGGAGCTTGCAAAGCAGCACGGGGTAGCCCTGCTGCGCTCCAACGAGACGACCTGCACCATGATGGGCAGCCTCATCAGCATGCTGAACCTTGAACTGGCTCCCCGCATCACCCGCCACGGCGTGCTGGTGGAAGTTTACGGTGAAGGCATCCTCATTCTCGGCGACAGCGGCATCGGCAAGAGCGAGCTGGCCATCGAGCTGGTCAAGCGCGGTCACCGCCTCGTCGCCGACGATGCCGTGGAGCTGCGCAAGGTCTCCAACCGTCAGATCATGGGTACTGCGCCGGAAAACATCCGCCACTTCATTGAGCTGCGCGGCATCGGCATCGTCAACGTGGCCCGCGTGTTCGGTGTGGGCGCGGTCAAGGTGAGTGAAAGCCTCGACCTCGTCGTCCAGCTGGAAGCATGGGACCCCACCAAAAACTATCAGCGCACCGGCTTGGAAAGCGAGTATTATGACATTCTGGGCGTCAACATCCCCAGCACCATCATCCCCGTTTCGCCCGGACGCAACCTCGCAGTCGTGCTGGAAACGGCGGCTATCAATAACCGCCAGAAGAAGATGGGCTATAACGCCGCCAAGGAGCTGCTCATCCGTCTGGGCCTGAACGACACGATGGACTGATTTTCTACCGATAGAGGGAGAACGAATGGAACGATTGAAACAGGCTTTGTCCGCTGCGGGCATTGCATACAAAGAAAATGAGCCGCTCAGCGCGCACTGCACTTTCCGCATCGGCGGCCCGGCAGATGTCTTTATCCTGCCGGAAAATGAGGCGCAGCTCTGCGCCGCCATCAAGCTGGCGAAGGAAGCGAATATCAAATATTATCTGCTGGGCAACGGCAGCAACATCCTGTTTGAGGATGCGGGCTACCGGGGAGCTGTCATCAATGTATCGGCCATGAAGAGCGCGATCGGTATTCTTGAAAACATCTGTTTCCCGGGTAAAGACCCGTCCCTGACTTACGATGCTGTCGTTGTCGGTGCAGACAAGATGCTCTCGTCGCTCTGCATGACGGCGCTGGAAAACAGCCTCACCGGTCTTGAGTTTGCCTACGGCATCCCGGGTACGGTGGGCGGTGCTGTCTACATGAACGCCGGAGCTTACGGCGGTGAGATGAAGGACGTGCTGGTCTCCGTGCGGTATCTGACCGCAGAAGGGGAGAGCGTTGAGGTACCGGCAGAACAGCTCGGCCTCAGCTACCGCCACAGCATTTTCGAAGAAAACGGCGGCTGCATCCTCTCGGCAAAGTTCCACCTCGCAAGAGGCAATGCCGCCGACATCCGCTCCAGGATGGACGACCTGATGGCCCGCCGCAAAGACAAACAGCCTCTCGACAAGCCCAGTGCCGGCAGCACCTTCAAGCGGCCGGTGGGCGCATTTGCGGCGGCCCTCATCGACCAGTGCGGTCTGCGGGGCTACCGCCATGGCGGCGCAGCCGTCAGTGACAAGCACTGCGGCTTTGTGATCAATCTGGGTGGAGCGACCTGTGCAGATGTGCTGGCTCTGTGCGATGAGGTACGTGCCATCGTGAAAGAAAAGACCGGCTACGACCTCGAAAAAGAAATTCGTGTGGTGGAAGCATAAAAGAAAGAGGCGTGCAAAATGAATCTTCTCATCGTCAGCGGCCTTTCCGGTGCAGGCAAATCTGTCGCCATGAATGCACTGGAAGACATCGGCTTTTTCTGCATTGATAACATCCCGGCGGCACTGCTGCCCAGCATCACGGCGTTTTCGAAAGCGGGTGACAACCAGCTCAAGCGGGTGGCTCTCTGTATGGACATCCGCGGCTGCCGCACGCCGGAAGAAATCGAAGTGGCTCTTTCTCAGCTGGACGCGCAGGGGATAGAATATGAGATCTTGTTCCTTGATGCCCCGGACGATGTGCTGATGCGCCGCTACAGTGAGACGCGCCGCCGCCATCCGATGAGCATTTCCGACGGCCTTTCCACCCGGGAAGCCTTCCGCAGGGAGCGCGAGATCTTGCAGCCCCTCAAAGACCGGGCAGACTACACCATCAATACCGGCCTGCTCTCGACCTCGCAGAACAAAGAGCGCATCTGCAACCTGTTCAACCAGAACGGCGGCGCGAAGAGCGCCATGCGTCTGACGGTCATGTCCTTCGGCTTCAAGTTCGGCATCCCACCGGAGGCAGATCTTGTGCTGGATGTCCGCTGTCTGCCCAACCCTTTTTATGTCCCGGAACTGAAGCATAAAACGGGTCTTGATGAAGAGGTCGTCGATTTTGTCATGAGCCACCCGGAGGCGCAGGAGCTTTTGAAGCGCTATGAATCGTTTCTGGAATATGCTCTTCCGCTCTACGTCAAGGAAGGCAAAAGCCAGCTCACCATCGCAGTGGGCTGCACCGGCGGCAAGCATCGCTCCATCACATTTGCACGGAAGATCGCGGAATACTGCGAAAAGCTTGGCTACAAGCCCGGCATCCAGCACCGCGATTCTGTCCGTTGAAAGGATAAACATATCATGAGTTTTGCATCCCAGGCAAGGGAGGAGATCGCCCGGCGCAGTCTGCAGAAGGACTGCTGCGTCCGCGCTGCCGCCTATGGAATTGCCTGCTTCGCCAAGTACTTCGACGCCAGCGGGCTGGTGCTGCAGACGGAACAGGAGCTGACGACGCAGGTGGCTTCCCAGCTGTTTGCGCGCTGCGGCGTACAGGGCGACATCATCGAGAAGCAGCGTCCCAGCGGGGTGGTCTATGAGTTCAGCATCCGCGCACCGGAGCAGGTGGCGCGGATGCACGAGCTTTTCGGCACCACCGGCACCGAGACGAGCCTGCAGATTGACCCCGGACTGATTCGCTGCCAGACCTGCGTCAGCGCGTACATCGGGGCAGCTTTTTTGTGCAGCGGCACGGTCACTGACCCGCAAAAGGAGTATAACATCGAGTTCCTCACCAGCCGCACGAACCTTGCGCGCGACTTCGAAGCCCTGCTGGCGGAGCACGAGTTTGCACCTCACCGCACCCGCCGCAATGGCGTGAACCTTGTTTACGTCAAGAGCTGCGACAACGTGGAGCGCATCCTTTCCTTTATGGGAGCGGCGGAGGCATCGGCCCAGCTCAGCGCCCAGAAGGCTGTCAAGCAGATGCGCAACCAAATCAACCGCCACACCAACTGTGACACCGCAAACCTGGGCAAGACGGCCCGTGCCAACGCCCAGACTCTCAAAGCCATCCGCTTTCTGGAAGAGCAGGGGGCGCTGGAAACGCTGCCCGAGGCGCTGCAGCAGGCAGCAGCCCGGCGGCTGGAATATCCTGATTTATCGCTGGCGGCGCTCTGCGGATGCTTTGACCCGCCCATGAGCAAATCGGGTCTTTCTCACCGGATGAAAAAGCTGGAAGCGCTGGCCGACGCCCTGCGTCAGCGGCTCGAAGAACACACTGAAACAGAGGAGGCAGGAGCATGAGCGATGTGACCGAAGGGAACCGTCAGGGGAGAGACTTCGTTCATCTCCACATCCATACCGAATACAGCCTGCTGGACGGTGCCTGCCGTATCGACCAGCTCATGGACCGCGTCAAGGAGTGCGGCCAGAATGCCATCGCCATCACGGACCACGGCGTCATGTACGGCTGTGTCCAGTTCTATAAGGCCGCAAAAAAGGCAGGCATCAAGCCCATCATCGGCTGCGAAGTCTATGTGGCCACCCGCACCCGCTTCGATAAAGTGAACAAAATCGACGGCAACAACCATCTTATCCTGCTCTGCAAGAATGAGACAGGCTATAAAAACCTTATCAAGATGGTGTCCGCTGCCTTCGTGGAGGGCTTTTATTCCAAGCCCCGTGTAGACAAGCAGCTTCTCGAGCAGTATCACGAGGGGCTTATCTGCCTGTCTGCCTGCCTCGCAGGCGAGATCCCGCAAGCCATTCTGGCGGGAGACTACGAGAGGGCAAAGTCCACGGCCCTGTGGTATCAGGAACTGTTCGGCAAGGGCAATTACTACATCGAACTGCAGGACCACGGCCTCGAAGAGGATACGATTGTCCTGCCCCAGCTTATCAAACTGGCGCGGGAGACCGGCATCCCGATGGCAGCCACCAACGACTCCCACTATCTGCGGAAGGATGACGCCAAGATGCAGAGCATCCTGCTCTGCATCCAGACCGGCAAGACCATTCAGGACGCTGACCGGATGGAGTTCCAGACCGACGAATTCTACGTCAAAACGACGGATGAAATGTATGAGTTGTTCGCAATGGTGCCGGAAGCCTGCGCCAACACCCAGAAAATTGCGGACCAGTGCAATTTTGACTTCGACTTTGGACACACCAAAATTCCATATTACAAAGCCCCGAACGGGATGGACAATCAGGAGTTTTTCGAGAAGCTCTGCTGGGACGGCCTCGAGCGCCGCTACGGCCCGGACGTCCCACAGTCCAATAAGGACCGCCTGACCTATGAGATCGGCGTGGTCAAGTCGATGGGCTATACCAACTACTACCTCATTGTCTGGGATTATATCAACTACGCCAAGAGTCAGGGCATTCCGGTAGGCCCGGGCCGTGGCTCGGGCGCGGGCAGCATCGCGGCTTACTGTGTAGGCATCACCGACATCGACCCCATCCGCTACAACCTCATCTTCGAGCGATTCCTGAACCCCGAGCGCGTCAGTATGCCCGATTTTGACGTCGATTTCTGCTATGAGCGCCGTCAGGAGGTCATCGACTACGTCAACCGGAAGTACGGCGCAGACCATGTGGCCCAGATCGTCACCTTTGGCACCATGGCCGCCCGCAACGCTATCCGCGATGTGGGCCGCGTGATGGGGATGCCCTACCAGAGCGTGGATGTGGTGGCAAAGCAGGTGCCGATGGAGCTGAAAATGACGCTGAAACGCGCCTTGGAGGTCTCGCCGGAGCTGAAGCGGATGTACGACAGCGACCCGCAGGTCACAGAACTTATCGACACTGCGCTGAAGGTTGAAGGTATGCCCCGCCACGCCTCCACCCATGCGGCCGGCGTCGTCATTACCCCGGAGCCGACAGACTATTATCTGCCCCTGGCCACCAACGACGGCCTGCCTGTCACCCAGTTCAATATGACCGAGATCGAAGAGCTGGGTCTGCTGAAAATGGACTTCCTCGGCCTGCGCACCCTGACGGTCATCCGGGACGCGGAGGCGGCCGTCCAGAAAAAAGACCCGTCCTTCTCCATCCAGAAGCTGGATTATGACGATGCTTCGACTTATAAGATGCTGGGTCAGGGTGAAACGGAGGGCGTGTTCCAGCTCGAATCCTCGGGTATGAAACAGGTCCTCGTGGGTCTGCAGCCGCAGAACCTTGAAGATGTCATCGCTCTTATCAGTCTTTACCGCCCCGGCCCGATGGACTCCATCCCAACCTACCTGCGCAACCGCCACGAGCCGGATAAGATCAGCTATAAGACCCCTCAGCTGGCCCATATCCTCGACGTCACCAACGGCTGCATCGTCTACCAGGAACAGGTCATGCAGATATTCCGTGAGCTGGCCGGTTTCTCGTTCGGACAGGCAGATAACGTCCGCCGTGCCATGAGTAAAAAGAAGCACGCGGTGATGGAGGCAGAACGCGAGCATTTTGTCCATGGCTGCACCGAGCCGGGCCACGAATGCCCGGGCTGTGTCGCCAATGGCATCTCTGAGAAGTCGCCAACGAGATCTACGATGAAATGTCGAGTTTTGCGTCCTACGCCTTCAATAAAAGCCATGCTGCCTGCTACGCTTACGTCGCATTCCAGACGGCTTATCTCAAGTGTCATTACCCCAGCGAGTTTATGGCCGCATTGCTCACCAGTGTGCTTGACAATACCGACAAAGTCATCGAGTATTCGGGCGAGTGCGCCCGCCTGGGCATCAAGGTGCTTCCGCCGGACGTCAATATCTCGAACGGCGGCTTCACGGCGGACAACGGCAAGATCCGTTTCGGCCTGAATGCGGTCAAGAATGTGGGCCGCAACCTCATCGAGCGAGTCGTGGAAGAGAGAAAAGAGAAGCCATATTCGAGCCTCTACGATTTCTGTAAGCGGATGCACGGCACTGAGCTGAACCGCCGGGCTGTGGAATGCCTTATCAAGGCGGGTGCCTTCGACAGTATGGGCGTCAACCGCCACAGCCTTGTGGAAGCCGTGGACGGCATCATCAAGAGCGTGGAGAGCGACTCCCGCCGCAATCTCGAGGGACAGCTGGACCTGTTCTCGGTGATGAGCGGCGAATCTCAGACCGCCGACACCGACAGCTACGAGATAAAGCCCTTCCCGGAGTACAGCCACACCGAACTGCTCCAGCAGGAGAAAGAGGTCAGCGGCCTCTATCTGTCCGGCCACCCGCTGGACGCCTATCGGGAACAGTCGGCACGCTTTGCGTCCAACAGCATCAAGGAGCTCACCGGCGAGGACGCTCACAAGCTGGACGGCAATCATGTCCGTATCGTGTGTACCATCGTCAAAAACCGGATGATGACCACTAAGTCCAACACGATGATGGCCTTCACCAGCGTGGAGGACCTGACCGGTACGATGGAGGTCATCGTCTTCCCACGGGTACTGGATACCTTCCGCGATGCGCTCAAGGAAAATGCCGTCGTGGTCATCGAGGGACGCCTCTCCGTGCGTGAAGATGAGCCTTCCAAGCTGATGGCTGAGAGCATCTCGCCCATCGAGGGCTATGACCCCAAACGCCCGCAGGCCAACCGCCCCAACCTCATGCGGGATGCCGCCCAGCGGCTCTATGTCCGCCTGCCGTCCCGCAGCTGCCCCGAGTATGCAAAGGTCATCAATCTCCTTGAGATATTCGACGGCGATATGCCCGTCATTTTCTATCTCGAGGATGTCAAGCAGAAGCTCGCCGCGCCCCGGAGACTCTATGCTTCGGGCCATCCACTGCTGCTCCAGGAGCTGAAACGTCTGCTTGGTGAACGCAATGTCGCAACAAAATGACATTTCTGTGCATCAATCATTATGCCTGCGCTGTTTTCAAATGATTAACTTTGTGATATACTTGTCTAAGGCAAGCCATAGCAAATATGTTGCATCGAGTCGGGCCGCATCTGTGGAAGAAGGGGATGCGCGCGCCCCGAGTGGTATGTGAAGAAACAAATTGGAGGGAATCTCTCTATGGAAAAGCAAATCAAGACGATCGGTGTTCTCACCAGCGGCGGCGACGCCCCTGGCATGAACGCAGCTGTCCGTGCCGTGGTCCGTACCGGCCTGCACAAGGGCTTCCGCATGATTGGCATCCAGCGCGGCTATAACGGTCTGCTGAACGGCGAGTGCTTCGAAATGAACCTGCGCAGTGTCTCGAACATCATCTCTGCCGGCGGCACCATCCTTTACACCGCACGCTGCCTTGAGTTCAAGACCAAAGAGGGCCAGGATAAAGGCGCAGCCAAGTGCCGTGAGCTGGGCATCGACGCGCTAGTGGTCATTGGCGGCGACGGTTCTTACCGCGGCGCCCGTGAGCTGGCACACCGCGGCATCCCGATGATCGGCCTGCCCGGCACCATCGACAACGATATTGCCTGCACCGACTACACCATCGGTTACGATACCGCTATGAACACCGCTCTGGAGATGATCGACAAGCTGCGCGACACCACCCAGAGCCATGACCGCTGCAGCGTCGTCGAGGTCATGGGCCGCAACGCTGGTTACATTGCCCTGAACGTCGCCATCGCCTCCGGCGCTATGGCCGTGCTGCTGCCCGAGAAGGAATTCGATATGCAGCGCGACATCCTCGATAAGATCGTCGAAACTCAGCGCACCGGCAAGCGCCACTTCATCGTCATCGTGGCCGAGGGCATCGGCCACTCTCAGGAGATCGCCAACGAGATCCAGGCCCGCACCGGCATCGACACCCGTGCCACCATTCTGGGCCATGTCCAGCGCGGCGGCTCTCCCACGCTGCGTGACCGTGTGAACGCTTCTGCTATGGGCTACCACGCCGTCTGCCTGCTCGAGCAGGGCAAGTATAACCGCATCGTCGGCATGAAGGGTGAGGAGCTGGTGGATTACCCCGTAGATGAGGCCCTCGAGATGACCAAGAGCATCGACCCGGTCCTCGTGGACGTGTGCAATACGATCTCGATTTGAGTTTTTGAACATAGCGCAGAGCTGTATTTCTCAGTAAAAGGGGGAACGCAGCTCTGCTTTTTTGTTTACGAAAAACACCGTTTTATGGTATACTATCGCAAGAGAATCAAGACGCGGCGCTCTGTCCCGCGTCAGGCAGGAGAGTGGAACTGTGGAACTGGAACAAGCCAAGAAGCGCGTAGAGGAACTGCGCGCTGTGATCGAGAAGAATAACCGCCTTTATTACGACCAGGACGCCCCCGAACTCGAGGACTTTGAATACGACGCCCTGACGCGGGAATTGAAGGAGTTGGAGGCGCAGTACCCGGAGCTGGTCACTCCGGCTTCGCCCACCCAGCACGTCGGCGGCACCCCCAGCGGACGCTTCGCAAAAGTGACACATGCCGTCAAGATGGAAAGTTTGCTGGATGCATTTTCCTACGATGAACTGCGTGATTTCGACCGCAGAGTGCGTGACGCGGGTATCGAGCCGGAGTATGTCGTTGAAATCAAGATCGACGGTCTTTCTTGCAGCCTTGAGTACGAGAACGGTGAACTGGTCCGTGCTTCTACCCGCGGCGACGGTGTCGTGGGCGAGGACGTCACCGCCAATGTCCGGGCTATCAAAAAGATACCGAAGAAGCTGAAGAATGCCCCTGAGTTTCTCGAGGTGCGCGGCGAAGTTTATATGCCCCATGAGGCGTTCCAGCACCTCTGCGCCGAGCAGGAATTGCAGGGCGCGGCACCCTTCAAGAACCCCCGCAATGCCGCTGCCGGTTCGCTGCGCCAGAAGGACGCCAAGATCACCGGGAGCCGCGGCCTTTCGATTTTTGTTTTCAACGTCCAGCAGGTGCGTGGCAAGGAGCTGACTACCCACGCGGAAAGCCTCGATTACCTCAAAAGTCTCGGCCTGCCGGTCTCGCCCCGCTACCACATCGTCCACGACATTGAGGACGCGATCAAGGAAATCGAGCAGATCGGGCAGAACCGCTCAAAGCTCGATTTCGACATGGATGGTGCGGTCATCAAGGTCAATCACTTCGCCCAGCGCGACCTGATGGGCTCTACCAACAAGTTCCCCCGCTGGGCCATCGCGTTCAAGTATCCGCCCGAAGTCAAGGAGACGACCTTGCGCAGCATCGAGGTCGCTGTGGGCCGCACCGGTGTGCTGACCCCGACGGCCTGCTTCGACCCGGTCTTCCTCGCCGGTACGACGGTGGCCCGCGCGACCCTCCACAACGAGGATTTCATCCGCCAGTTCGGCCTCTGCATCGGCGATACCATTCAGGTGCGGAAAGCCGGCGACATCATCCCGGAGGTCATCGGCGTCGTCCATCACCCGGAGAACGCAGAGCCTTACCAGATGCCGACAGTCTGTCCGTCCTGCGGCGCACCGGTCGTCCATCTCGAAGACGAAGCCGCCCTGCGCTGTGTCAACCCGGAATGTCCGGCCCAGTCTCTGCGCAACATCATCCATTTTGCCTCCCGTGATGCGATGGACATCGACGGCTTGGGAACTGCCGTAGCGACACAGCTGGTGGAAAAAGGCCTCGTCCATTCGGCAGCGGACCTTTATGATTTGACGCTCGAGCAGCTGCTGACACTGGAAAAGTTCAAGGAGAAGAGCGCAACGAATCTCCTCCACGCCATCGAAAATTCCAAGCAGAACAACCTCGACAAGCTGCTGTTCGGCTTCGGCATCCGCAACATCGGCGACAAGGCCGCTGCATTGCTGGCTGAGCATTTCGGCACACTGGAAGCCATCCGGGAGGCGGATATTGAAAAAATCAGCGAGATCGACGGTTTCGGAGGCGTGATGGGCCAGAGCGTGGTAGAGTTCTTCGCCAAGGACGGCACTACAGACCTTATCCATCGTCTGGCCGACGCCGGGGTGAACATGACCTGGAAGGGCGAACCGAAGGGCGACAAGCTGGCGGGAATGACGCTGGTCGTCACCGGCACCCTCGAGACGCTCTCCCGCAATGAGGCAGAGGCTCTCATCGTCAAAAACGGCGGCAAAGCCAGCGGCTCGGTCTCCAAAAAGACGGCTTACGTTGTGGCCGGCACAGCGGCAGGCTCCAAGCTGACCAAGGCACAGGCCCTCGGCGTACCTGTGCTGACGGAGGAAGAATTCCTTGCCATGCTGCGGGATGAACCGGAAGCTTAAATAGAATCAACTCAAAAGGCTCATGCAGTGGGTGTCTCCGCTGCGTGGGCCTTTTTTGCGTTCTAAAAACTCTGCCGCCGCATACAGTAGGAGCAAGAAACCAAAATGACGAGACAGAAGGAGAAACAGGATGGACGAGTATTACCGCGCTGTTCGGGCTCTGCCTGCATGGCTGGCGCGGCCTTTGAGCGCCCTGCCGCCGGACACTGCAGAACAGGTACATGAGATACGCCTCCGGGTCGGCTGCGGAGTACAGCTGACCATCGGCGGAAAGCCCTGCTGCCCGGCGGAGCTACCTGCTTTGCAGACGCTCCGGCTGACACCCTTGCAGATGGAAGAGATATTCGTTACCCTTTGCGGCGGGTCGGTACACAGCCACGAGACAGAAATTGCGGCGGGCTATGTCACGCTCAGCTGCGGGTGCCGCGCCGGGCTGGCCGGACAGTTTTACTGCGCACCGGGGCAGAACGCCGTCTTGCAGGAGCTGCGCTCGGTAAATATCCGCGTTGCCCGGAACCGGGAATTTCCTCTGCCACAGAAACTCCGGGATATTCTGCAGCAGCGATTTATCGGGATGCTCCTGATGGGGGAACCCGACAGCGGCAAAACGACCCTTCTGCGAGGTGTCGCCCGGGAACTTACAAAACAGAATAGGGCCGTGGCCGTCATCGACGAGCGAAGAGAGATATTCCCCTCGGAGGAAAGCGCGACGCTTCCGCTCGACATCCTCAGCGGCATCCCCAAGGGACAGGCGGTGCAGATGGCTCTGCGTACCCTCTCGCCGCAGGTCATCTTGTTGGACGAGCTGGGCGGGATGGACGAGCTTTATGCGCTGGAGCAGGGGCTTTTCAGCGGGGTGGAATTTATCGCGACACTTCATGCCGCCAGCTGGGAAGAAGCTGCCCGCCGCCCACAGGTGCAGTATCTGCAAAAGTGCGGTGCGCTCCATGTGGCAGTGCTTCTGAAAGGCCGCACTGCGCCGGGGCAGCTGAAAGAGGTGCGAGCATCGTGAAAATACTTCGAGTCGTCTGTGCGCTGTTCTGGCTGGGCTGCGGCTGGTGCGCAGGAGATGCGGCCTGCCAGAATACGCGGCGGCATCTGGCGGCGCTGGAAAAGACGCTCTTGCTCTTGCAGCGCGTCCGGCAGGAGATCAGTTATCGTCACACGGACCTCGCCCTGCTTTTCCGCAGATTGAAACAGGAGGGGCTTGCCGCAGGCGAAAGCTTTCAGGCTCTTTGTCCGCCGCCCGGTCTGACGCGCCCGGAACGCGACTGTTTCATCGAGTGCTTCTCGAGCCTTGGCCGCACTGAGGCAGAGCAGGAGTGCCAGCGGCTGGCATTTTATCAGGAGCGTTTCACGCTGTTTTTACAGCAGGCGCAGGAACACGCCCGCCCGCAGCTGGAATTGAGCCACAAGCTGGGATTTGCTGCCGGACTGGCGGCGGCCATCCTCTGCCTCTGATGAAAGATAGGGGGAATGTGTATGGACATCGACCTGATTTTCAAGATCGCGGCCATCGGCATCATCGTGGCGGTGCTCAACCAGCTGCTCATCCGCTCAGGCCGGGAAGACCAGGCCATGATGACCACACTGGCGGGGCTGGTGGTGGTGCTGTCCATCCTGGTCAAGCAGATCAGTGTTCTTTTCGTCACCATCAAGTCCCTCTTTGCGCTATGAGCGCCCTCACGATGCTGGGACTTGCGGTGATGGGGGCTGTGCTGTACACCCTGTTCCAGAAAAGCGCCCCGGCTTTCGGGCTGTTCGTCTCGATGGGAACCGCTGTCCTCGTACTATGGAAGATCAGCACGGCGGCGCAGACCGTGCTTTCCGGGCTGACAAAACTGGAACAGCGGGCAGGCGGCGACGCCTTTTCCTGTCTGCTGCGGTGTACAGGTGTCATCCTGCTGGCCGATTACGCCCACTCGCTCTGCGAAGAGGCGGGGGCTGAATCGCTGGCGTGGTGTACGGCACTGGCCGGACGGGTGATGGTGCTTGCGGCAGCGTGGCCCCTGCTGGAAGAGATCGGCCAGAAGATAGGGAGCATCGCAGGATGAAAAGAGACAAGCTTTTCCGTTTGAGTCTGGCAATACTGTTCTTGTGGACGAGCCTTGCACTCGCGGCCCCAGCGGCGATGGCCGCTTCGAGCAGGGCTCTGCCGGGCAGTTCTCTCTGGGAGCCCTATTTGCAGCAGAGCCGCATCGACCTCGAAAAGGCAGCATCCTCACCGTGGGAAACACTGAAAAGCTTTCTGCCTCAGTCCTTCGGCGCACTGGTGCGCCAGACAGCAAGTCGCTATACGTCAGCGCTCCTGTTCCTGACGCTGACAGCGGTGCTGGGGCTTCTTGCCGGGGAATGCACCGATGGGGCATTGCTGGATCTGGTGGCGGCAGGCGGCTGCGGCGTCCTGCTCTGGGGGAGTCTGCTGGAAGAAGCCCAGAAACTTTGTGAGCAGGTGGAGAGCTGGCGCAGCTTTCTGTTGGGATTCCTTCCCGTCTATGCTGGTGTCCTCACGATGGGAGGGGAAGGAGCGGCAGGCAGTGCGGCCAGTGGAGCGCTGCTGACGGCACTCTGCTTTCTGGCTCAGCTGGCAGCGGCCTTCGTTCAGCCGCTGCTCCACTGCTATCTGATGCTCAGCATGGCCTGCTGCGTCAGCTCTGAACCAGCCCTCGGCGTTTTCTGCAAGGGCGTCGGCAGTGCGCTCCGTCAGGCGCTGGGCTGGGCCGGAAAAATTCTGGTGGCTCTGCTGGGCCTGCAGAGGGCTGCAGCATTCCAGCTGGACCGCTTTTCGCTCCGTACCGGCCAGCTTTTGGCGGGGAGCGTCCCCATCATCGGGCAGACTCTCAGCAGTGCATCGGAATCCATCCTCGCGGGGATACAGCTCCTCAAGAGCGGGCTGGGGCTGGCAGCTCTGTCGGTGCTGGGTGCGGAGTTCGTGCCGCTCTATCTGGGGCTGATGATACAGCTGGCTCTTCTGATGGGATGCAGCCTGCTCTGCAGTCTCACTGGCATCTCCCGCTGCCGCGCATTATTCGACTGTTTTGCCGAGGCAGTGCGCTGTATGGCAGCGGTGGTGGCGCTTTTCTTCGGGCTGGCGGCGGCAGGGGTAACACTGCTGTTCATCGTAGGAGGTGGTTCATGATGCAGGCACTGGAACGGGCAGCAGCAGTCTTCTGTACGGCCTGTATCTGCGCCGAGCTGCTCTCCCGCTTTGTCGGGCAGGGCTGGGGGCAGAAGTGCATAAAAGCGGTGGCGGGGCTATATATTCTAGTAGTCTTTGCGGATGCTCTGCCCGGCGCGAAGGCGCAGTTTACCGCATTGGAACTGCCGCAGGTGCCGGCGGTCTCGGTAGGCAGTCTGGAGGATGCTGTTCTGGCACAGACGGCAGAAGAACTCTCCCGTACGCTCGAAGAACGCTGTCTCAGCGAGGCGGGCGTTTCGCTCAGGCTGAATATCAGTCTGCGCCGGACCGCTGAGGGCGTGGAAGCAGCTGAGGTACAGATTGTCCCTCGGGACGCCGTCACTGCCTCGCAGAAGCGGGCAATAGAAACGCTGCTGGAAGGACAGCTTCAGCTGGGACCGGAATGCATCAAATGGAACAGCCCCAGCGGGGAGGATGTGCCATGAACAACGAGCTTTTTTCGCGGCTGAAGGACCTCGCGCAGAAGGAAAACCGCGCCCGGCTGGCGGTCTTGCTGGGCGCGGCGGCCATGCTGCTCATCCTGCTGTCGGAGCTGTTCACCCCTTCAGGGAAGACCGCCGCAGCAAGCGCCGCCCCGGCGGATGACAACGTCTACCGCCAGCAGCTCGAGCAGCAGCTTTCCGACCTCATCGCGCAGGTAGAGGGCGCAGGAAAGACTACCGTGATGGTAACACTGGAAAGCGGAGAGGAGACCATCTATGCTCTGGACACGCTCTCGGGACAGACCCAGGAACAACAGACCCATGTGCTGCTGGACGACGGGACCGCGCTGGCACAGACAGTCTGCACCCCCAGAGTGTGCGGGGTGGCCGTGGTGTGCGAGGGCGGGGGAGATGTCCGGGTCGCCGCCCGCATCACCGAGCTGGTGGGGGCGCTGCTGGATGTCCCGTCCAACCGCATCTGCGTAGAGCAGCGTCGGGAATGACTTTTTTGCAGCGATGAAATATAAGTTATGCAAGGAGGAGACACAAATGAGAGCTATCACCAAAAACACACGCAGGGTCACAGCGCTGACCCTTGCGGCCGCGCTGGTCGTGGCGGTATACCTTAACTGGCAGTATGCCCGCACCGGCATCGGCGTGGATGAAGAGGCTGTCAACGTCTCGGCGGTGGCTGTGGAGGGGGAGCCTGTGGCGGCACCCGTGACCGACGGGCTGATGACGGAGGCTGAAGCGGTATCCAGTGCCAACAAGAATTATGGGGAGGCCCAGCTCGTCAGCGTGGCCAACGATGCAGGAGCGAAATTCTTTGAGGAAGCCCGTCTCAAGCGCCAGAAAGCTCACGATGAAGCGATGGACACGATCCAGAAGACCCTCAAGACCTCGGGCCTTTCCGCCGAGGAGAAAAAAGGTTATACCCAGCAGCTGACTTCCAACCTCGAAGACCTCAACGCTGAAAATGAGATAGAAACGCTGGTCAAGGCGAAAGGCTTTGCCGACTGCCTCTGCTTTTTGCAGTCCGGCCGGGCTGACCTGACCGTGATGACCTCCGGCGACGCGCTGACGGCAGCACAGGGTGGCCCAGATACGGGACATCGTGCTCAGCAAGAGCGAGGTGACTGCGCAGAATATTACTGTGGTGGAAGTGAAGTAAGGTGTTGTATAAAACCGGAGAAAATGGTATAATGGCATCAAAGGTTTTGCAAAGAGATCCTCTCTTTGCATAGAACGCATAAAATAAAATGGGCATTCGCTCATTTTGGATGGAGGGCCATAGAATGGATTTACAGAACATGGATCTTAAAGGCGGCAGTCTGCAGATCTCCACAGAGGTCATCGGCAAGATCGCCCGCTGTGCAGCGCTGGAGATCGAGGGTGTGGCAGAAGTGTCCTGCGGCAAGCAGAACCGGAAGGTGAAAGACCTTCTCGAGCGCGCCAACGTCCAGTCGCCCGTTACCGTAGAGATGCGGGACGGCACGGCAGAGATCACTCTGGAAATTGTAGCAGCCTTTGGCGCACGCATCCCGGCTGTGGCTGAAAAGGTGCAGGAAAACGTCAAGTCTGCCGTCCAGAACATGACCAATGTCACGGTCAGCCGCGTTGACCTCGTCATTGCCGGTCTGGCCCCGGCGGCTGAGCCGCAGGCCTGAGCCGAGAAACAAAACGTAAAAGAAAATTGCGGCCGGCCTTCCCGCAAAAGGGAGGGCCTTGCCGCTGTGAGAGGAACATTATGGAAAATATTCTGCCCCGTCGTGAAGCACGCGAAAATGCATTTCTGCTGGCATTTTCTCAGACCTTTGGTGACATTCCCCTGCAGGAGGCTCTGGACAACCACCACGAGTGCGATGAAGAGCATCCGGTGGATGTCTTTGGCCAGCGTCTGCTGCGGGCTTATTATGAGCATTCCGCAGAGGTGGACGACCTCATCAGCGCCCATCTGCGCAACTGGACGATGGAGCGTCTGCCCCGCGTGAGCCTGACGGTGCTCCGTCTGGGTCTGGCCGAGATGCTGTACGGCGACGAGAAAAAGCCGGGCGTCGTCATCAATGAGGCAGTCGAGCTGACCAAAAAGTATGGCGCAGACGAGGATTATCAGTTCGTCAACGGCCTGCTGGGTACGGTGGCACGCGAGCAGGGTCTGGACGCAGAGCCTGAACAGCTGTGAGCAGCTATACGCTGGGCATCGACACCAGCAATTATGCAACCTCTCTGGCCGTCTTTAATACAGCCGGAGAGGTTGTTTGCGCAAAAAAGCGTTTCCTTCCGGTGAAGGAGGGCCAGCTGGGCCTGCGCCAGAGCGACGCCCTTTTTCATCACACAGTCGCCCTGCCCGAGATGCTGGCAGAACTGGGCAGCGAGTTTGACTTGACCCAGATCAGCGCCGTAGGTGTGTCGGAAAAGCCGCGCCCGGTAGAGGGCAGTTATATGCCCTGTTTTCTGGCGGGCGTCAGCGCTGCCGAGGCGTTCGCGCTGGCCCGGGGCATCCCGCTCATCCGCACGACCCATCAGCAGGGCCATGCGGCGGCGGCACTGTTTGCGGCCAAGGGTGAAGAGCTCTTCCGCGAGAAAACACTGCTGTTCCACATTTCCGGCGGCACGACCGACCTGCTTCTTTGCGATGAAGTGAAGCATATCGAGACGCTGGGGACCAGCTCCGACCTCTACGCCGGACAGGCTGTGGACCGTGTGGGCGTCAAGCTGGGCTTTGGATTCCCGGCTGGCGTCGAAGTCTCCCGTCTGGCCGCGGAATGTGATGAGACGATAAAACCGAGATCCAGTGTCCGAGGCATGGAATGCAGCCTTTCCGGGCTGGAAAACCAGTGCAATGCTTTGTTGACAGCTGGCAAAAGCCCTGCCTATGTCTGCAAGTACTGCCTGCTCTGCGTGGCAGATACCGTGGTCAAGATGACCAAAGCGGCTCAGAAGGAATATCCCGGGCTTGCTGTGGTCTGTGCAGGCGGCGTCATGAGCAGTGACATTATCCGCAGCTGGGTGCAGCAGCGCCTCCCGCAGGTGTATTTCGTACCCGGCCAGTATTCCAGTGACAACGCCATCGGCGTGTCTATCCTCGCCGCACGGGAGGCCGGGCTATGGCTGAAGTGATCACTGTCTCGGCCCTGAACCAGTATGTCAAGACGCTGCTGGATGCAAATGACATCCTGTTCGATTTGGCGCTGCGGGGCGAGATCGCAAACTTCGTACAGAACGCCCGCAGCGGCCACTGTTATTTCTCTCTCCGGGACGCCAGCGCCAGTGTCAAAGCGGTGATGTTCCGCTCGGATGCGCGGCGGCTGGGCTTCCGCCCGGAAGAGGGCATGAAGGTAGTCGTGCGATGCCGTGCTACTCTTTATGAGCGGGACGGCGCATTCCAGATCTATGTCAACGAGATGTTCCCGGACGGCATCGGTGCGGCACAGCTTGCTTTTGAGCAGCTGAAAGTCAGGCTCGAGCAGGAGGGACTTTTTGCGGCAGAGCACAAAAAGCCGCTGCCCGCGTATCCCAAATGCATCGGCGTCGTCACCAGCAAGACCGGCGCGGCATTGCAGGACATTCGCAATGTCATTGGTCGGCGCTGGCCTGCGGCAAAACTCCTGCTCTGCCCGGTCAATGTGCAGGGCTTTGAAGCGGCGCAGCAGATCGCAGATGCCATTGGAAAGCTGGACAAAAGCGGCCGGGCAGACGAAATCATCGTAGCCCGGGGCGGCGGCAGCAGGGAAGACCTCTGGGTCTTCAACGCCGAGGTCATCGCCCGGGCAGCTTACCGCTGCAAAGTGCCGCTCATCAGCGCCATCGGGCATGAGATAGACTTTACCATTTTGGACTTTGTGGCGGACCGCCGTGCGCCGACCCCGTCGGCTGCGGCAGAACTAGCCGTGCCGGACCGTGCAGAGCTTCTGCGGGTGCTGTCCCAGCTGGAACAGAGCTGCCAGAATGCGATGCAGGACCGTCTGGATGCAGCGTCCGGTCGTCTGATGATGGCTGAGCAGCAGCTTTCCTATGACATGACCCGTCGGAAATTGACCGGTGGGCAGGCAGAGCTTGCCGTGAAGCAAGAAAAACTCAAGGCCGCAGCACAGAGTTGCATTCAGCAGCGACAGGCGCAGCTGCGCCATGCCGCTGCGCTGGCCGACTCGCTCAGCCCCTACCGGGTACTGGGGCGCGGCTATGCGATGGTATACGACAGCAAAGGCAGGCTGTGCAGTACAGACGCTCTTGCAGCCGGTGATGAGCTCACCCTGCGCGGTGCAGTACACACAGCAGAATGTACGGTCATGTCCGTGGAGGAACTGAATGAGAGCACCCAAAAGCTTTGAAGACGGCATGGCCCGTCTGGAAACCATCCTGAGCCAGATGCAGAGCGAAGAGACGACCCTTTCCGAGTCGGTCAAGCTCTACGCAGAAGCGGCTTCGCTGATGGAATACTGCCATGCTGCGCTGGAAAAAGCGTCTCTCCAAATGGAGGAGATCGACGCCGCCCGCAGCGAAAAGGCGAACCCCGAATCAGAAGAATAAAAGCAACCAGCTTGCAGGGAGGAACCATTATGGAGAGCGCAGAGTATAAAAAACAGTATGACGAATATCTGGCCCGTGCAGAAAAGGCATTGAGTCAGGCGTGCGAGCGCTATCTTCCTGAGGGATCTGACGTCTGCCGCGCAGCACGCTACAGCCTGCTGGGCGGCGGCAAGCGTATTCGCGCTGTGCTGGTGCTGGCCGTGTGTGATATGCTCCACGGCAATGCCGAGGCAGCTGAGCAGTTTGCAGCCGCAGTCGAGATGCTGCACTGCTATTCGCTCATCCACGATGATCTGCCCTGCATGGATAACGACGATATGCGCCGCGGCAAGCCCTCCTGCCACAAGGCATTCGGCGAATCCACCGCGATGCTGGCCGGTGACGTCCTGCTGACCGAGGCTTTCGAGGCAGTCGCCGGTGCGCCTGCTCCCGCTTCTGTCTGTGTCCACGCGGCACAGGCGCTGGGCGCAGGTGCAGGCAGCCGAGGCATGGTGTACGGTCAGGAACTCGATTTGAAATATGAGGCGCTTGCCGCTGCCGAAGAACAGCTCCGTCTCATCCACCGCCACAAGACCGGCGCACTCATCAATGCAGCCATCCAGATGGGTGGTGCTGCAGCACAGGCCGATGAGATCCAGCGTAAGGCGCTGGAAGCATATGCTTATGGCATCGGTCTCGTGTTCCAGGTCGTGGACGATGTGCTGGACGTGACCGGGACCGCCGAGCAGCTGGGCAAACCCATTGGCAGCGACAGCGAAAACGGCAAAACGACTTTTGTCACCCTGTTCGGCGTTGACGGTGCCATGCAGCTGGCGGAAAAGCTGAATGACGAGACCTGCACAGCGCTGCGCGACGCATTCGGCGAAAAGAGTGCGTTTTTGGAGCAGCTGGCCCGCACGCTGCTGAACCGCCGCAGCTGAGCCAGCCGCATTCTGCGCCGAAATCGTCTCAAAGATCACACAGGACTACTTGTCGCAAATGCGCTGCTTTTTGAGACGATGGCTGTGGGATCGCGATAAAATTCAAGAAGGTGAACAAACTATGCAATTTATCAAAGAATTGTTCTCGGTCAACGAGATATTGACCGTTTCCATCGTGAGCTGGTTCGTTGCACAGGTACTCAAGACCATCATCAACTTTATCCTGCTGGGCAAGTTCCAGCTCGAGCGGATGTGGGGCGACGGCGGTATGCCCAGTGCCCACAGCGCGACCGTCTGCGCGATGGTCATTGCCGCAGCCCGCAGCGAGGGAGTCAGCTCGGCTATTTTTGCCGTGGCCAGTGTGGTCGCCATCATTACCATGCACGACGCAATGGGCGTACGCCACGAGACGGGCGAGCAGGCCAAGGTGCTCAACCAGATGATCGAAGAGTGGATCGACATCAGCGAAAAGAACTCTCCGTTTTTGCAGAATATGCATCTGAAGGAGATGGTCGGCCATACGCCCCTGCAGGTCGTGGCCGGCATGGTCGTCGGCATCGTGGTCGGCTGCCTGTATCCCATGCACCTTGTCTAAGCAAAAAACATCAGGAATTTGAAATGGGAGGAGGATCGTCATTTTATGCATCCTTCATTGCTTCAGAATATTTCACAGCCTCGTGACCTGAAGCGCTTGAGCAGCGCGCAGATCCAGCAGCTCTGCGGCGAGATCCGTCAGTTTCTGCTGGACAGCGTATCCAAAACAGGCGGTCATCTTGCTTCCAATCTCGGTGCGGTCGAGTTGACGGTAGCACTCCACCGTGTCTTTGAGACTCCTCAGGATGCTTTCGTGTTTGACGTAGGACATCAGTGCTACACCCATAAGCTCCTGACCGGGCGCTACAAGCGCTTTGGCACCTTGCGGAAGCTGGACGGCCTTTCGGGCTTTCCGAATCCCAATGAGAGCGTCCATGATGCTTTTATCGCCGGACACGGCAATACGGCCCTTTCTGTTGCCATCGGCATCGCATGGGCCAAAAAGCTGAAAGGGGAGCCGGGCCATGTGGTGGCCATCATCGGCGACGGTGCATTCACCGGCGGCATGGTCTACGAGGGAATGAACAATATCGGAAAGCTGGACAATCTCCTGGTCATCCTCAACGACAATAAAATGTCCATTTCCCACAATGTCGGTGCGCTGGCAGGCTATCTGAGCCATCTGCGCACCACGAACGGCTATTTTACGGCCAAGGAAAATGTCAGCAGCTTCCTGAACGGTGTGCCTGTCATCGGAGCGCCCATCAAAAGCGCTCTTCAGAACAGCAAAAAAGCGATCCGCCGGGCCCTGTGCCATTCCACGATGTTTGAGGATATGGGTTTTCACTATTTTGGCCTCATCGACGGCCACGACGAGCCGGAACTGGAGCGCATTTTCCAGACCGTTTGTGCTCAGCCCGGGCCGACGCTGCTCCATGTCGTGACGAAAAAAGGGCAAGGGCTATGCGCCTGCTGAGTCGAACCCCGGCAATTACCATGGCGTTTCCAGGTTCGACCCGACCAGCATCCCCGACCCCGAGGTCGCTCCGGCAGAGTCGTTCTCGAGTGCCTTTGGCCGGACGCTCAGCGCCGCCGGAAACACCGACAAGACCCTCTGTGCCATTACTGCCGCCATGAAATACGGCACAGGTCTGCAGTTTTTCAGTCATGCCCATCCGGAGCGCTTCTTCGATGTCGGCATGGCCGAACAGCATGCCGTGACCTTTGCAGCCGGTCTGGCCAGCAAGGGGATGCTGCCGGTGGTCTGCATTTATTCGACCTTCCTGCAGCGCAGCTACGACCAGATCATCCATGACGTCAACCTTCTGCATGAAAATGTCGTCTTCGCGGTGGACCGTGCAGGTTTCGTCCCCGAAGACGGGGAGACACACCAGGGAATTTATGACCCGGCTTTTCTCAGCCAGACCGGAATGCCCATCTATTCGCCTTCAAACTACGAAGAACTGCGGCATTGGCTTCCCATCCTGCTGAGCCATGAGATGCAGGGTCCCCGGGCCATCCGTTACCCCCGCGGCGGAGAGAGCAAAGCTCTGGCAAAATACGGCTGCTCGGGCAAGGAGTACGATAAACTCATTTTCACACCGGGTGCAAAAGCCGCACTGGCGAGCTACGCCGACGAGGTGGAAGATGTTCTCGCTGCCGCAGAACTGCTGGCCAAAGAGGGCATCCCCTGCGATGTTTATAAGCTGGTGCGCATCTTCCCGTTTGAGGAAGAACTGATCCATGACCTTTCTTCCTATCCCGTCGTTCTGATGGCCGAAGAGTGTGTGGCTTGCGGCGGCATCGGCGAACATCTTGCCCGCGCCCTGCAGGATGCTGGCTGGCAGGGCCGGTACATCCACCGTGCCGTGAGGGAGCTGTGTCTGCCTCATGCGACGGTGCCTCAAATCAAACAGGCGACCGGTCTGGATGCCGCACATCTGGCCGAGGCCGTGCGGGAAGCAGACCCGAAAGGAGAGAAAACACTTTGAAAATTCGTTTGGACCAATATCTGGTGCAGCACGGCATGATCCAGAGCCGTGAGCGCGCCAAAGCCCTCATCATGGCCGGTGTCGTTTTTGTCAACGAGCAGAAGGTGGACAAGGCTGGTGAGATGATAAAGGAAGACGCCAAGGTCGAGGTGCGCGGCCACGACATCGGCTATGTCAGCCGCGGCGGCCTCAAACTGGAAAAGGCAATGCAGTGCTTTCCTCTGACGCCGAACGGCAAGGTCTGTATGGACATTGGTGCGTCCACCGGCGGCTTTACCGACTGTATGCTGCAGAACGGCGCGGTCAAGGTCTATGCAGTGGACGTCGGCTACGGTCAGCTGGCATGGAGCCTGCGCACCGACGAGCGCGTCGTCAACATGGAGCGCACCAACATCCGCAATGTCACGCCGGATATGCTGGCAGAGCCCATTGAATTTTTCAGCGTAGATGTGTCGTTTATCTCGCTGCATCATATCTTCCCGGTGGCGCAGGCCATCACGACGCCCGACGCAATGGGTGTCTGCCTCGTCAAGCCTCAGTTTGAGGCCGGCCGCGAGAAGGTGGGCAAAAACGGTGTCGTCCGCGACCCTGCCACCCACCGCGAAGTGCTCCACAATGCGATGGGCTATGCCGCTGCAAACGGTTTCGTCGTGCGCGGGCTGGATTTCAGCCCCGTCAAAGGCCCTGAGGGCAACATCGAGTACCTGATGTTCGTCCAGAAGAGCGAACAGCCCGGTGTGCTGGATGACTCTGTTGCCGAGCAGGTCGTAGCGGCAAGCCACAGCTCTCTGGACAAGTAAATCTGCTGGGAGACGGAGGAATAAACCGCCCTATGACTGTTTACATTTCGCCAAACCCCGGAAAGGAACAGGCTGCCGACACTGCCCGCCGGGCAGCGCAGCTCCTGCTGATGCAGGGGGCTGTCGTCCTGATGCGGGATGACCTGAAAGAGTCCTGCTACGCGGAAGGTGTGCAGTACCTTCCTTTGGAAGAATGCCTTCCGCGCACCGATGTCATCCTGACCATCGGTGGTGATGGTACCATCCTGCATGAGGCAAATTTTACGCTGCAATATCAAAAACCCATCCTTGGCATTAACATCGGACGCTGCGGCTTCCTCGCTACCTGTGAGGTGGATGAAATGGAAGAAAAACTCGCCGCTCTGGTGCGGGGAGAGTATCTTCTGGACAACCGGATGCTGCTCTATGTGCGGGTGCTGGGCGAGGATGGCTGGGAAGGCCATGCCCTCAATGATGTGGTCGTGACGAAAGGCCGTCTGCAGCAGGCCATCGACTTCAGCATCTACTGCGACGACATCCTTGTAGAGCATTACCGTGGTGACGGCGTCATCGTGGCGACCCCCACAGGCTCTACAGCCTATTCGCTGGCGGCCGGCGGGCCGATCTTGGACTCGCAGACCAAGGGCATCGTCGTCACGCCCATCTGTCCCCACAGTCTGACTAGCCCCGCAATGGTCTTTGCGCAGGAGCGCAAAATAAACATCTGTGTGGGGCAGGTCATCGACAACGAAGTGTTCCTGAGCTGCGACGGCGCAGCGGAATATCCGCTCAGTGCCGGCTCGACGGCGGAGATACGCCTCTCTGACCAGATCGTACAGCTCGTCACCTTCAGCAGGGCAGACCAGTTTCAGGCCATCGACCAGAAGCTGCGCAGCCGGAGATAATAACAAGAGGAGGCAAGGAATATGGGCCGAAACAATCCAGCTGAGGCAAAAGGCAAGACGGAACGTCAGCAGACGATCCTCCGCCTCATTCAGGAGCATCCCATCAGCCGACAGGAGGTACTTCTCGAGCATCTGCGCCAGGAGGGCTTCGAGGTGACACAGGCTACCATTTCCCGGGACATCCGGGAGCTGTGCCTCGTCAAAGCTGCCACCGCCGACGGCTATCGCTATGTTTCCAGCCACAACGAAAGCCTCAACCCCAAGATGCAGGGCCGGTTCGAGACGATATTCCACGAGTCGGTGCTGGGGGTGGATTTTGCCGGACATGTCGTGCTGGTGAAGTGTTACTCCGGCATGGCGAACGCTGCCTGTGGGGTGTTCGACGCCTTGAAATGGAAGAATGTCGTCGGTACGCTTTCCGGCGACGATACATTCCTTATCGTGGCCCGTTCGGAGCGGGACGCAAAGACCATCTGTTCGGAACTGACCCGTCATATCGGGCAGAAATAAACGCGGGAGTGAAACTATGCTGAGCAGCCTGCAAATCGAAAATGTTGCAGTTATCCAGAAAGCAAACGTCCATTTCGAAAAGGGCCTCAACGTCCTGACCGGTGAGACGGGCGCAGGCAAATCCATCCTCATCGACTCCATCAACGCCATTCTGGGCAACCGCACTTCCAAGGATCTTGTGCGCACCGGCGCGGCCAAGGCCGTCATCCGGGCCGCGTTCGAGGACGTGCCGCCTGCTGTTCTCGACAGCCTCGAAAAGGCAGGCTATGAGCGCTCGGAGGCCCTGCTGCTCAGCCGTGAGATCACCGCCGAGGGCAAGAGCACCTGCCGTATCAACGGGATGCCGGCTACTGCCGCCGTCCTGCGGGAGCTTTGCGGCGGGCTTATCAACATCAACGGTCAGCACGACTCCGTGGGCCTGCTGAACCCGGCCCGTCATGAAGGCATTCTGGATGCTTACGCCCAGAACAGTGCTGAATATCAGGCGTATTATGCTATCTACCGGGAACTGGTCGGCGTCAAAAAGACGCTGGACGCCATGATAACCGACGAGAGCGAAAAGCAGCGCCGTATCGACCTGCTGAGCTATCAGGTGCAGGAGATCGACGATGCCGGCCTGACGGCAGGGGAGGAGCAGACGCTGGAAAGCCGCCGCAAAGTGCTGGCGAATGCTTCCACCATCCGGGACCGTATCGCACAGTGTTACGCGCTGCTCTCCGGCGGCGACGAGGCCCCGGGAGCTGTTGACCTTCTGGGCGAAGCCTCCAACGCTGTGGACGCAGCGGCACAGCTCGACGGAGAGCTGTCTGCCGGTGCGGGCCAGCTGCTCGACCTTTATTACACCGCGAAGGACGTCGCCGCAGACCTCATTGGCCGTCTGGACGCCTACGACACCAACGACGCAGAGCTGGACGAGATCGAGCAGCGCATCGACCTTATCTATAAGCTCCGGCGGAAGTACGGCGACACGGTGGAAGACATCCTTGCCTTTGGCGAACGGGCGCGGAAAGAACTTGAGATGATACAGTCCTCGCAGGAGAGGGTAGAGCACTTGCAGAAAGAGCAGCGCCGTCTTTACACCCTTGCGCGGGAAAAGGCCGAAGCTCTGACCCAGACCCGTCTGAAAGCCTTCGATGAGCTGAACAAGCGCATCTCTGGTACGCTGGACTTTCTGAATATGCCGGGCGTGCGGATGACGCTTCGCCATTCGCGCGGGCCGCTGGCCAGCCATGGACAGGACAGCATCGAGTTCTATATCTCCACAAACCCCGGCGAAGCTCCGAAGCCTCTGGCAAAGATCGCCTCGGGCGGCGAGCTGAGCCGTATTACCCTTGCCATTAAAAACGCAATGGCTGATAAGGACGCCGTTCCGACCGTTATTTACGACGAGATCGACAGCGGCGTATCGGGCAAAGCAGCCAGCCGTATCGGCGAGGTATTGCGTCAGAGCGCCGAGGGCCATCAGATCCTCTGCATCACTCATACCGCGCAGATCGCTGCACTGGCCGACTGCCATCTGCTCATTCAGAAAAATATCACGAACGAGCGTACCTATACCGAGATACACCCGCTGGACGAGAATGGCCGTGTAGAGGCGCTGGCCCGCCTCATCTCCGGCGACCATGTCACAGAGCTTTCGCTGGCCAATGCCCGGGAAATGCTGGGCCGGAACGCAGAAAAATAAGAAAAAAGCCAGCGCTTGACATTCCGGCAGGGATGTGCTAAACTGAATCTCGTTGAAAGGCGAAGATGGGAACCGAGTACCCTGATGCGCTCTGCCCAGAGAGGCCCCGGCTGGTGAAAGGGGCTGCAGAGACGCAGGTGAAATACGTCCCTGAGCCGCAGGCTGAACGAATAGTAGGCTGTGCCGCGTGCGAGCGTTACAAACGCAGGAGTGTCACTCTACTCTGGGGTGCGCACTCGTGAGGCCGTTTCTGTGAAGAGGCGGCAAACAGAGGTGGTACCGCGAATTTTATCGCCCTCTGCCAAATTTATTTTGGCAGGGGGCGTTTTATTTTCCCTCTGCCCGACAAACAGGAGGAAATTTTTATGACTCTGTACGAAGAACTCAAGGCCCGCGGCCTCGTGGCTCAGATCACCGATGATGAGATCATCGACCTCATCAACAACGGCAAGGCCACCTTCTACATCGGCTTTGACTGCACCGCCGACAGCCTGACTGCCGGCCACTTCATGGCCCTGACCCTGATGAAGCGTCTGCAGATGGCAGGCAACAAGCCCATCGCCCTCATCGGCGGCGGCACTACCATGATCGGCGACCCCTCCGGCCGCACCGATATGCGCAAGATGCTGACCAAGGAGGACATCGCCCACAACGCCGCCTGCTTCAAGAAGCAGATGGAGAAGTTCATCGACTTCTCCGACGGCAAGGCTCTGATGCTGAACAACGCCGACTGGCTGCTGAACCTGAACTACGTCGAGCTGCTGCGCGACGTGGGTGCCTGCTTCTCCGTCAACAATATGCTGCGCGCCAAGTGCTATGAGCAGCGCATGGAGAAGGGCCTGTCCTTCCTCGAGTTCAACTACATGATCATGCAGAGCTACGACTTCTACTACATGTTCCAGCATTACGGCTGCAACATGCAGTTCGGCGGCGATGACCAGTGGAGCAATATGCTGGGCGGCACCGAGCTTATCCGCCGCAAGCTGGGCAAGGACGCTTATGCTATGACCATCACCCTGCTGACCGACTCTCAGGGCAAGAAGATGGGCAAGACCGCCGGCAACGCCGTCTGGCTCGACCCCAACAAGACCAGCCCCTTCGAGTTCTACCAGTACTGGCGCAACGTCGGCGATTCGGATGTCATGAAGTGCATCCGTATGCTGACCTTCCTGCCGCTGGAGCAGATCGACGAGATGAGCACTTGGAAGGACCAGCGCCTCAACGAGGCCAAGGAGATCCTCGCCTTCGAGCTGACCAAGATGGTCCACGGCGAAGAAGAGGCCGCCAAGGCCCAGAATGCAGCCCGCGCTCTGTTCAGCGGTGCTGCCGGTGATGCTGAGCATATGCCCAACACTCAGCTGACCGAGGCTGACCTGACCGACGGCTCCATCGGCATCCTGACCCTGATGGTCAAGGCTGGTCTGGCTGCTTCCAACGGTGAGGCCCGCCGTCTCGTCGTGCAGGGCGGTGTTCTGGTGGACGGCGAGAAGGTCGCTGCTCCCACGGTCAGCTTCACTGCTGAGCAGCTGTCCAAGGGCATCGTCATCAAGAAGGGCAAGAAGGTCTACCACAAGGTGAGCCTGTAAATCTTCTGATAAAATAAAAAGACCCGGCTGGTTCCTCTCCGCAGAGGGGAGACCCGCCGGGTCTTTTGCTGCAGCAGCACCCATGCCTGTTTTATCAGACACGGGTGCTGTTTATATCGTTATTACAGCTCGTAAGCCTTTTTCAGGGCCTCATAGGCTGCGTCCTCGTTCTCCGAACGGACCAGAAGGGAAATGTCCAAATCGCTGGTGGTGATGAGCAGAACTTCGATGCCTGCCATCGCCAGAGCATTCAGGGCGCGGGCGGCGACGCCGCAGCTGGTGACCATCTCCTCACCGAAGAGATTCAGCTTGGAGTAGCCCACACTGATGAGGGGAGAAGCCTTGGCGTCCTTGTCCAGGTTTGCCGCAGAGATGGCCTTCATGACCAGCGGCAGGTCGCTGCTGGATGCCGTGAAGCTGAAGTCCATGCTGGTGCCATGGGGAGCGCTCTGGCTGATCATATCCACCACGACGCCAGTGTCGGCGAAGATCTGCAGATAACGTGCCATCGTGTTGCCCTTGAACTCGGCATCCTGCACACTGATCATCATCAGGCTCGGCTCAATATTGATTTTGGATACACCGTACATAGTAAACACTCCATTCTGCCCATTGGGCATTCTGATACAAGCTTTATGCAAGCTCCAAAAATTCGCTGTTGATGTAGGTCTGTGCCGTCTGGCGGATGTAATCGTACCCAAAAGAAGGATACGCGGCGCGGACGCCATGGGCCTGTGCAAGCTCCGGCGTGTAATCCCGGAACAGATACGTGCGGACGTTAGACTTTCCGGCGTCATAGTGGGTCACGGTCACATGGAGCTTCGGGACGCGCACCGCGCAATGGACGCTGCCGTCCGGCTCGGTGGTCTGCTCCAGCTCCAACGTCAGGACCGCGCCGATGAGCTGGTCAGGCTTGCTTTGGGTGCTCAGGAAATTTCCCAGCGAATAGGCCACAAATACGTTCCGTCCATCGGCTGCGGTGCGCCATTCGGCGTCCTGCAGGACGTGCGGGTGGGTTCCGATGATCACATCCGCGCCCCAGTCGGCCAGAGACTGAGCTAAGGTGCGCTGCGCCTGTGTGATGTTGTGGCTGTCCTCGACGCCCCAGTGTACGCCGACTACCACAAAATCGGCCTCCTGCCGGGCCGCCCGCACCTGCTGCTCCATGACATCCTGCTGGCTGGTGTAGATGATGTTTGCGGTCATCTTGCTGTTCCGGGGGATGCCGTTGGTGTGCTCGGTGTAGGAAAGGTACGCGATCTTTACGCCGTCTACTGTCTGGATGGGGATGCGGCCATAGTCTGCCTCGCCCTTCCACAGGCCGGTGGTGATCACATCCTCGGGCATCGTCTCCCAGAATCGGAGGGTGGCGGCAATGCCCGCAGCTCCCTTATCGTAGGTGTGATTGTTCGAGAGGCTGAACACCCGGAAGCCTGCCCGGTAAAGCGCTTCGGCGCACTCGCCGGGGGTCGAGAAGCAGGGATAGGTAGAGGGCGCAAGCTCTTTGCTGCAGAGTGTCTCCTGATTGATCCAGTTGATGTCCTGCTGTGCATAGAAATCGAGCAGATTCATATAGCAGTAATCAAAGCTGTATCCTTCGCCCTCTGCAGCCCGCCGGGCGGCCTGCGAATAGATGGGCTCATGAATGAGGTTGTCCCCTGTAGCCGAGAAGCGCAATGTCGTGACGACAGGCTGCGGCTCAGGCACAGCAAGCTCCTCCGAAACAGCAGGGGACTCCACCTCCACTGCCGGAGGAACTGCATCCACGCTGCGGCGGGGCCAGAAGCGCAGAAAGAGCAGCGCCGATACGGCCACCAGCAGGACCCCCAGTGTGTACAGGGTGACGCCCTTATGCGAGGTGTGCTTTTGGGCGGAACGCCGACGGCGGGGAGGGGCTGCGTGCTTTGCGTGCTTGGCCATAGGCTCGTCTCCTGACGCACGATACCGTGCCTTATGATGCCATGCGCAGAAAAGCTTACATCTCTGCGATCATGTTACTCATATTGTACAGGCCGGGCTCCTTTTTTGCAAGATAAACGGCAGCATTTATTGCGCCATTTGCAAAAATATTGCGGGAATATGCCGTATGGCGGAGAGTGATGACCTCGTCCGGGCCGCAGAACAGCACCTCATGGTCGCCCACGATGCTGCCGCCGCGCACGGCGCTGATGCCGATCTCCTTGGGGTCGCGCTTCTGGCGGACGGAGGAGCGGTCATAGACGTAATGGTATGCGCCGTCGTTCTCTTCGTTGATGGCGTCAGCCAGCATCAGAGCCGTGCCGCTGGGAGCGTCCAGCTTGTTGTGATGGTGCTGCTCAACGATCTCGATGTCGTAGTTTGCGCCCAGAATGGCCGATGCACGCTTGCACAGCTCGGACAGGACGTTGATGCCCATGGACATATTGGCGCTCTTGAACACCGGGATGCTGCGGGAGAGCTGGACGAGCTTCAGCTGCAGTTCCTCGGAAAGGCCGGTGGTGCAGACCACGATGGGCAGCTTGTGAGCCTCACAGTAGGGCAGCGCCTTCTCGACCGCTGCCGGAGCGCTGAAGTCGATGACGACGTCGCCCTTGCCGTCCAGCTTGTCCAGACTGTCGTACACGGGAATGCCGTTCATCTCGCCGTCCTTCATGTCGATGCCGGCCACGACGCGGCAATCCTCACGCTGGGCGATCATCTCGCACAGCACATGGCCCATCCGGCCGCCGATGCCCTGAATGATAATATCCGTCATTGTTATGATCCTCTTTTTTATCATACGGCAAATGCCCGGAGATCTGTCTCGCCGGGCATTTGCACATAAAATCGTTTATTCCTTGATAAGGCCTGCAGCCTGCAGAGCCTGCTCGATCTGCTCCTTGTGGGCGTCGCCGGGCTCCACGAGGGGCAGCCGGCACTCACCAGCCTCCCAGCCCAGCACATTCATGGCGTACTTGACCGGGATGGGGTTGACCTCGCAGAAGAGCGCATCGCACAGGGGCAGCATCTCCAGCTGCAGCTCGCGGGCCTTGGCGGTATCACCGTCGAACCATGCCTTGCAGCAGTTGTGAACAAGCTCAGGCTTGACATTGGAGACGACGCTGATGACGCCCTTGCCGCCCAGGGACAGCAGGGGGACCACCTGGTCATCGTTGCCGGAGTAGATGTTCAGCTCGTCGCCGCAGAGGGCCGCGATCTTTGCCACCTGACCGATATTGCCGGAGGCTTCCTTGATGCCGTTGATGAGCGGGTGCTTGCTCAGCTCCCTGGCCGTCTCGGGGGCGATGTTCAGGCCGGTGCGGGAAGGCACGTTATACAGGATGACCGGAATGCCGCCGGCCTCTGCCATTGCGGTGAAGTGGGCGACAAGGCCAGCCTGAGAGGTCTTGTTGTAGTAGGGGGTCACCAGCAGCAGCGCGTCTGCGCCGCAGGCGGCAGACTTTGCAGCCAGAGCACAGCCGTGGTCGGTGTCGTTGGAACCGGCACCGGCGATGACAGGCACACGATGGTTCACGAGGTCTACGGTATACTTGATGGCGGCCAGCTGCTCCTCGTCGGTCATGGTAGAGCACTCGCCGGTGGTGCCGCAGATGACGATGGCGTCGGTGCCGCGGGCGATCTGATCCTCAACGATGCGGCCCAGCTCATCGAAATTGATGCTGCCGTCCTCGTACATCGGGGTGATGATGGCAACACCCGCACCAGTAAAAACAGGATTCTTCATAGCAAAAACTCCTTTGCAGCGCGTTGAAACTCAAAAAGCGCGCAGATCAGTCAAAATAGCCCTTGGCTGCCAGCAGCTCAGCCAGCAGCACTGCGCCGCCGGCAGCGCCGCGCAGGGTGTTGTGGCTCATGCAGGCGAACTTGTAATCAAACAGGGTGTCCTCACGCAGACGGCCGATGCAGACGGCCATGCCGTGCTCGGTGTTGCGGTCCAGCTTGGGCTGGGGACGGTCGTTCTCCTCGAAGTAGTGGAGGAACTGCTTGGGTGCGCTGGGCAGGTCCAGCTCCTGTGCGGGGCCGCGGAACTCGGCCCAGGCCTTGAGGATCTCTTCCTTGCTGGGCTTCTTATCAAAGCTCACGAAGACAGCGGCGGTGTGACCGTCAGAGACAGGCACACGGAAGCACTGGGCAGTGATGACAGGCTTCTCGGCGTTGACGATGTGGTCGCCCTCAATATGGCCCCACAGCTTGAGAGGCTCACGCTCGCTCTTTTCTTCCTCGCCGCCGATGTAGGGGATGACGTTGTCGATGATCTCAGGCATCCGGTCGAAGGTCTTGCCGGCACCGGAAATGGCCTGATAGGTGCAGACCAGAGCCTTGCTGACGCCGAAATCCTTCATCAGGGGATGCAGGGCAGGGACATAGCTCTGCAGGCTGCAGTTGGACTTGACGGCGATGAAGCCGCGCTTGGTACCCAGGCGCTTGCGCTGAGCGGGGATGATGTCGATGTGGTCGGCGTTGATCTCAGGCACGACCATCGGCACGTCCGGGGTGAAGCGGTTTGCGCTGTTGTTGGAGACGACGGGGCATTCTGCCTTGGCGTAAGCCTCTTCCAGAGCCTTGATCTCATCCTTCGGCATATTGACGGCGCAGAAGATAAAGTCCACCTGAGAGGCGACCTCCTCCACCTTGGATGCATCCAGCACCACCATCTTCTTGACGCTCTCCGGCATCGGGGTGGTCATGGCCCAGCGGGAACCGACAGCCTCCTCATAGGTCTTGCCGGCGCTCCGGCCGGAAGCGGCCAGAGTCGTCAGCTTGAACCAGGGATGATTTTCGAGCAGAGTAACAAAACGCTGGCCTACCATACCGGTGGCGCCGACGACGCCCACTTTATACTGTTTATCCATTTCCAGCACCTTTCCTTTCAAAAAAGCCAATTCGCATAAGACTCCGCTTGCAAAGCAGACGTCTATGCAATATAATAGATACCGCTATACAGATTTTATGATAACATTGATGCGGCATTCGTGTCAATCATCGGAAAGGCAAATGCTAACTATGTTAAAAAAAGATTTTTGGTATGATTTACCCAAAGAGCTCATTGCACAGGAGCCTGCGTCCCCCCGTGATGCGGCCCGCCTGATGGTCCTGAGCCAGAAAGACGACAGCATCCAGCACCGTATCTTCCACGACCTGCCCGAATACCTCGAGCCGGGCGACCTGCTGGTGGTCAACAACTCCAAGGTCCTGCCCGCCCGCATCGTGGGCATCAAGCAGCCCACCGGCGCTGTCTGCGAGCTGCTGCTCCTGCGGCAGGTGAAGGGCGACCAGTGGGAGTGCCTTGCAAAGCCCGGCAAGCGGATGCAGCCCGGTACCAAGGTCAGCTTTGGCGACGGCAGCCTGACGGCCATCGTGGACGAGACGCTGGAAGACGGCAATAAGTTCGTCACCTTCTACTACGACACTGAGACCCTCTACGAGAAGCTGGACGAGTTCGGCAAGATGCCTCTGCCGCCCTATATCACCAAGCAGCTGGACGACCAGAGCCAGTATCAGACCGTCTATGCCAAGGAGCTGGGCAGTGCTGCCGCTCCCACAGCCGGCCTCCACTTCACGCCAGAGCTGATGGATACCATCCGCGCCAAGGGCGTCAACATCACCGAGGTGACGCTCCATGTCGGCCTCGGTACCTTCCGCCCCGTGCAGGAAGACGAGATCACTGACCACAAGATGCACAGCGAGTGGTACTCCGTCAGCGAGGAGACTGCAAAGCTCATCCATGACACCAAGGCCGCAGGCCATCGTGTCATCGCCGTAGGCACCACCAGCTGCCGCACGCTGGAAGCTGTCGCCGCCAAGTACGGCGAGATCAAAGCCTGCAGCGGCAACACCGACATCTTCCTCTATCCCGGTGTCAAGTTCAACTGCATCGACGGCCTTATCACCAACTTCCATCTGCCCGAAAGCACCCTCATCATGCTGGTGTCGGCGCTGTACGGCTACGAAAAGACGATGGCCGCCTATAAGGTGGCTGTCGAGCAGAAATATCGGTTCTTCAGCTTTGGCGATGCGATGTTTATACGAGGCGGGAACGACACAGAAGATAAAAAGTAACGAAAAAGTCTAGAAACCATGCGGGTTTCTGGACTTTTTTCTTATTCGGATGATTTGTATGAAAATCGTAGCTCAATGCCGTTTTTGAGCAAAATTGAGGTGGTAAGACCATCTTTTATACAAAAGTTTGAGACCGTTTCGTTGAGGAAATCCTTGACGATTTTGGGGTCGATCTTGCGGATGAAACGCTCGTAGTTCACATAGCGCTTGTCCAAGAGCTGCTGGGTCAGGATGAACTGGCTGGCCTTCTGCATGAATGCCTCATCGGAAAGCGACAGGTCAAAGGCATTGGCGATGTCCAGCTCGTTGATGCGGGAGTCTACCTCGCTGAGGGCTTTTGTGATGCGCTCACGCTCGATGTTGAAGTCTTTGCTTGCCATCTCGTCATCTCCGTAGAGATAGATGGTCTTCAGGCGGTTGAGGGCGCGCTCAAGCCGGCGCTTCTCGGAGAGCAGCAGATCGCGTTCGCTCAAGTCCGCACTGGACTCCGTGGCCGCGATGGTAGGAGATTCAAAGCGCTTCTCATCAAAGCCGCTGCGCAGGTGGTTGTATAGTTCTTCGAGGCCCGGACGCTCGATGTGGTCAACGCGGGAAAGCGCTTCGCCACGCAGCAGCTTCTTCTCCAATGTTTCGATGGATGTCGTTCTGCCGAAGGAGTTGGATGCCTTTATCAGGTTGGCGAAGAAGTTCAGCACAAAGGGACCGAGGCTCACATCAGAGACGTACTTGTTGGTGCAGTCCTCGGATTTGCGTCGCCGGGAACAGATGTACATAGACGGTCTCCAGCCGTCTGCCCGGACTCTATCGGTGGTTGCAGCCATCGTGGAGCCGCAGCAACCGCAGGTGAGCAGCCCGGCGAAGACGTGGACGTTTTTCCGCTGATAGGTGGCGTTCTTGTTGTAGCGCTTGCTTTCCAGAATGACACCGACAGCAGCCTGTCGTTCGGGGGACACAATGGCTGGGTGGTGGTTCTCGACCAATACCCATTCGTCCTTGCCCTTTTCGCGGAAACACTTTGTGTTGGACTCGTCGCGGTAATTGTACCGATACGTTCCAGAGTAGAATGGACTGGAAAGAATCGTGTGGACGGTGGTCGGACTCCAGTCGCTTCCAGCGCGGGATTTCAGGCCGCGCTCATTCATAATCCGAGCAACCCGGACAATGGACTTTTCGGACTCGTACAGGGAGTAGATCAGACGGACGATTTTGGCCTCGTCCTCGGCGATGGAGAAGGTCTTGCTCTCTTTATCATAGGAGTACCCGTAGGGAACCTTGCCGCCGTTCCAGATACCATCATTGGCGCGGGACACGAAGACGGCGCTGACTCGCTCAGAGGTCGTTTTGCGCTCCAGTTCCGCAAAGATCAGAATGATTTTGAGCATGGCTTCGCCCATCGCGGAGCTGGTATCGAATTGTTCGTTCTTCGACACGAAGACCACGCCAAGCTCTTTCAGCTCGGCGTACATGACGGAAAAGTCCAGAAGGTTACGGCTGATACGGTCGATTTTCCAGACCAGCAGGTGAGAGAACTCGCCGGTCCTCATTCGGGCCATCATCTGCTGATAGTCTGGACGGTCGGTATTTTTGGCAGAGTAGCCTGCATCCTCGAAAATCACATAGTCCGAGATGCCGAGGGCATATTTTGCATAGTTGATGAGTTCTTCTCGCTGGACGGGCAGGCTAGCCCGGTCAACCTGATACTGCGTTGAGACTCGAACGTATATGGCGGCTTTCTTTTCCTCAAAGCGTTGTGCCGCCTTCTTCGTCACATAGCCCATTGCGAAACCTCCAGAAGATAATGATAGCTGAAGAAAAAGCAGCTCCGTGCGTAGTGCGGGGCTGCTTTTCTGTTATGCACAAAAAAGAACGCTAAGAATTATGCAAATTGTCGGGGGGGGGGTGGACACATTCAGCTGAATGGACAACGGCAGTCACGGATGTTGCCATAGCTCTGCAAGGTATGGGTCCAACTTTTGCAGCATAGTAAGCGAGATGGTCTTCTGAGGGCCGTACTGCTCGTCCAGAATATGAGTCGGTACGATGTAGAAATCCCAACCATCCAGTACCAGCGGGTCGGCTCGCTCGCGCACAGTCTCAGTGTAGAGGCAGAACACATACACGTCAGATTGCCGTTTGACCTCCTCGGCATAACCGCTGATGGAGTCCCAAGCTCTTGTCGGGCGGATGCTGAACTGGATGTTGGACAGCCTACCATCGTCCTGCCGCCATGCCTGAAGATATGCGCAGCTCTTGACCTCGATGCGCACTTCATTGCGGGCCTCGCCATTACATACCCAGTTGTATGGGAAAGAGATGTCGTAGGGAGTCCAGTCATCGTTGGTTCCGCTCAGATCAACGCCCAGCGCGGCCGATACGATGAACTCGCAGTAGGAGCCCCGCAGGGTGTTGTTGAGCAGGTCTGAGGCGTTCCAGCGCCAGTAGTCGCTCAAGGATTTACCAATGGGCATATCATCGAAGACGATAAGCTCGTCCCCGGTACATTGCTTCGTCATGATTTTCACCTCCTCGAAAAGTCAACCCGTATCAGCCTACGTCGGCTTTTTCCTCATGTTGCATGGACGTTATGATGACCCGCTGCTCTGGGGTCATATAGCGGTCGAGCAGCGACCACAAAACCTGCCGGTCTGCGATGGACGCTTTCTCGTAGCAGGCGACTAAGATGTTGACGTCGGGCGGCGTACGGCCTGCGGCAGGCAGATCGGCACCGACCAAAACGTCCAGCGTCACGCCCAGTACAGAGGCCAGCTCCACAGCGGTCTCGATGTTCGGCGTTCTATCGCCGGAAACATAACGCGAGATGGTAGTCTCCGTCGTGTTGATGCGCTCTGCGACAGCACGCTGCGTGAGGCCGCGCTTGTCGATGAGTTCCTTGAACTGTTTGGCGAACATGGTTTTGCTGTACATAGTGATACCTCCCAATGTAGCTTACTTACCAAGTTTATAACATACTTGTCAAAGAGTAAACAAAACTTACCAAAATTATCATTTTAAGATTGACATATACCATATCGGTAAGCTATAATGAAGACACGGAAAGGGGGTGAGCAGATGAATAGCCCCAAGCTCAAGGGAATCCGGGTCGAGAAGAGAAAGACCCAGAAGAACATGGCAGAATTGATCGGTAAATCGCTTGTTACCTACTCCAAGAAGGAGCGCGGAGAAGTCGAGTTCTCCAATGAGGAAATGAGTATTGTCGCCAAGGCGCTTGACCTGACCAGCGATCAGGTCAACGCTAATTTTTTTCGACGACAACTTACCGAAAGGGTAAGTATACGCATGGCGGTTTGCTGATGTCTAAAGTATAACGCATCAAGGGGGCAAAGAAAATGGGACGCGATGCCGCAAAAGCCTGTGAAAACCAGTGCTTCCGGTGCAGGAAAGAGGCCGCAAAGTACAACGATAAGCTCGGTAGCCGTGAAGGTGCTGCGGAACTGCTCGGAATCTCTGTTTCGAGCCTTGCAGATTACGAGCTGGGCTAACACAAAGGTCATCCCGGTGGATAAGGTGGTGCTGATGGCAGACATCTACAATGCACCGGAGCTGATGGCGTGGTATTGTTCGTCGGAATGCCTTATCGGGAAAGAGCCTCGAAATGCCCGTCCCCTGAAATTGCCTCGGTAGAGCGTACGACCATGAAGCTGCTGAAGCAGCTACGGCAGGGTGACATCGAGCAGGTCAAGGAAAAGCTCATCGACATCACGGCAGATGGCATCATCTCCAAGGATGAGTGGGCAGACCTGACCGAAATCCTCGACTACCTAGACGGACTGATTCGGGCGGCGCGGGAACTGAAGCTCATTGGCTCCAAGCTCCTGAATGGAGGCGCAGACGATGGCTGACATCCAAACGCTGAAGAAATTGCTGGCCGAAGAATATGGCATCACGACCGCAAGAGAACTCGACGAAGCCATGAAGAAAATCGGTGGATTGAATATCGGCGTGTTTGCATCGCCGGTAAGAAAGGATGGAACGAAACATGAAAAAGTACGCAGTATTGCACGAGCCGGGTGACATCGTTACGCTGGCAGGAACCGAGTTTGTGGTTCTGGACGTAGAACACCGTGGAACTCTGCCGGATAGCCTGTTTATTCTGGCTAAGAACACGGTGGGAAGCTCGAACTTCGGGCGCTTCAACGATTATGAGGACAGCGACCTGCGGATGGCAGTTGAGGAATGGCTGAAAGGTATGGAAAAGAAGGGCCTCGACCTTGACCGCATCATCCCCCGCGAGATCGACCTCACCACGCTGGACGGCTGCACGTTGTATGGCAAGCTGGACGTGAAGGCTGCACCGCTCACGCTGGACGAGGCCCGCAGATACGCCAGCCGCATCCCGAATGCCGATAGTTGGTACTGGCTGGCAACCGGGTGGAGTGGCCCTCTGAAGGGTGACAAGGGCAACGCCCTGTACGTCTACTCCAATGGCGACTGGCGCTACTACTACTGCTCCAACTCGAACGGCATCCGCCCCGCTTTGAAAATCCCCTCTGACCTCTTGCTTGACTCTGCGGACAAGCCCGACTTGAGCGAGGTTCCGACCGATACGTTGCTCGAAGAAATCCGCCGCAGGGTCGTGGACAAGGCATGAGCGCCGATAAGCTGACGGAAGCGCGGAAGGCAGCGGAAAGCTCGCTGGGGTTCAAAATCCCGGATGTGGTCGCCACCAGTATTCTCTGGTATGCGCGGCGCAAATGCAGCCTTGCAGGACAGCCGGAAAGCTACCTGCCGCTTCTGTACGAAACAGAGCTGACCGACCATTATATGCGGTTGGAAATCAATCAGAAAGGAGAAAAGCAACGTGAGCAACGAATCCGCGAAGCCCGAAATTCCACAGTTCCCGGAACTGACATTTGAGGAAGAACGACATCTCTACCGTCTTGACGGGCTGGAAGTTCCCAGCGTGACCACCCTGATGAAGCCGCTGTCCAGCGACTTCTACAGCACGGTGGACCCGGAGGTGCTGAACCGGGCGGCAAAGCGTGGCACGGCCATCCATAACGCGGTGGAGAACTATGCAAAGTTCGGCATTGAGGACATCCCGCCGATGTATGCCGGATATTTTGAGGGATTCCGGGACTGGTGGAACAGCCGCAAGCCGGAGGTTCTGGCAACCGAAACGAAGGTCTACCACAAAATCCTGCGGTATGCAGGCACGGTCGATCTGCTGTGCATCATCGACGGCAGGGTGACGCTGGTGGACTACAAGACATCGGCACAGGTGAACAGCAAACTCTGCGCTGTGCAGCTTGAAGCCTACGATAGGGCGTGGGAGAGCCACGGCATCAAGGTCGATGACCGGCTGATTCTTCACCTGTCCAAGAAGGGCTATCAGGAAGTAAAGTTTTCCCGGAGTGGGAAATGCTGGTCGGTGTTCTCGTCCTTGATGACGATTAAGAACTACATGAACGAGTGATTTTTAGGAGGTTCGACAGATGGAAAAAGAAACTATGGTAGCGACCGTACCGCAGACCGAGATCGTGGATGAGCAGCAGCTCACCCGTGACGTGACCGACATCGAGTTTAAGGCGGAGTCGCTGGTCATCCAGTCGGATGCTGACTACGCCACGGCTGGTGAGTTCGGCAAGATGCTGAAGAAGAAGGCATCGCAGGTCACGACGTTCTTCAAGCCGATGAAGGACAGCGCCTATCAGGCACACAAGGCGGTCTGCGACAGGGAAAAGGCCATGCTGGCTCCGCTGCGCAACGCAGAGAAAATCGTCAAGCAGGCGATGAGTGCTTATGTTGAAGAGCAGGAGCGCAAGCGCCGGGAAGCTGAAGAAGCTGCTCGACGGGCAGCGGAAGCTGAACGGGAGCGCAAGATTCAGGAAGCGGCTACGCTGGAAGCCGCCGGTGATGCAGATGGAGCGGAGGCCGCCTTTGAGGAAGCAGCCATCATGGATGATGCTGCAAGCTATGCGGTAGTGCCTGCCGCAGCCACCCCGAAGGTCTCCGGCGTCAGCACCTCGAAAGACTGGGAAATCGTCCAGATTGACCCGAAGATGGTCCCGCTGGCCGTCGCCGGTGTCGAAATCCGGCCGGTCGATCAGGCCGCAGTTATGCGCCTCATCCGCACATCAAAGGGTCAGATCGAGATTCCCGGCATCACCTACCGTCAGGTTGCAAAGATGAGTTTCAGGGGGTAAAGAGAATATGTCTACTGTTATGAGCAAGGCCGAGAGCAACGCTCTCATCGTCAGCTACGATGTTCTGGGCACGCACGTTGAGCTGGATTTGGATTTCGTCAAGAAGTATCTCGTCCGTGGCCGGGCGGAGCTTGTGAGTAATCAGGAGCTGGTGTTCTTTATGAATACCTGCCGCCAGCAGAAGCTCAACCCGCTGGTTCAGGGCGAGGTGTATCTCATCAAGTACAGCAAGGATGAGCCGGCACAGATGGTCGTTGGCAAGGATGCCTACCTCCGCAGGGCGTTTGACCACCCGGACTACCTGTTCAAGAACGACGGTATCACGGTACAGCGCGGGAACGAGATCATCCAGAAAGAGGGATGCTGCCTCTATCCGGGCGAAGCTCTGGTCGGTGGCTGGTGCCGCGTTACCTTCATGCGGAACGACAAGGAGCGCACGGCGTTCAAGGAGGTTGCCTTCGTTGAGTACAACAAGGGGGCAGGCAAACTGGAAATCCAAGCCGGCCACCATGATCAACAAGGTCGCTGTCAGCCAGTGCGTGAGAGATGCCTTCCCGAAGGACTATGAGGGCGTGTACTCCGAGGATGAGATGATCGCATCCGGCGCTATCCCGGCGGAATACAGGGAGCTGGATGACCCGAAGCCGGAGGAGCCTGCACAGGAAGAAGATGACCCGGCCATCTCGCAGGAACAGCGTCAGCAGCTCTTTAAGGCGGCGCAGGCCAATTTCGGGAAAGAGCAGGGGAATGCCGTGGTCAAGTCCATCATCGAGGAGATGGGGCTGACCTCTACGACCGGCATGAAGATGTCCACCTACAACAAGGTGGTCGAGCGGCTGGTCGAGATCTGCACGGCCCACAAGGCGGAGTTGGAAGCTGAGGAAGGCACCAAAAATGACGGTGCGGCTGAAGAATAAAGCCACCGGTGGAAAAGGAAGGTGAGGGGATGCCGTGGATAAGCGTACATCAGGAGGTGGACGGTACGAAGCTCCGTAGATTATACCGTGCCATCGGGTGTTCCAAGTTTGAAGCCCTCGGCATCCTGAACTTCCTGTGGTTCTGGGGCATGAAGAACGCCGATGAGACCGGGCTGGTCAAGGATGCGGACCTCGAAGTCTTGAGCCGATACCTGTACGGCTGCGGCGAGGACTGCCAGCTCGACATGGGCAAAGTGGTGCAAGCCCTTGTGGACACCGGCTGGATTGATGTGGTGGCCGATGGCTTTTACATCCATGACTGGGACACATGGCAGGAACAGTGGTATAAGCTCCAGAAAAACCGCAGGCTGGATGCTGAACGAAAGCGGAAAGCCCGTCAGATAGAGCGAGAGGCCGCAAAGCCCACACCAAAGACTCCGGAGCCGGAACAGATGGAACCTCCTGTGGAACCAGAAGTCAAGCCGCCTGCAAAGCCGAAACCCGATAAAAAATCCTATGCGGAGTTCGTGAAGATGAGCGAAGCAAACTACGACAGGCTCGTGAAACTGTACGGCAAAGCCTTTGCGGATGCCTGCATTGTGGAGCTTGACAACTACAAGGGCGCACGGGGAAAGACCTACAAGGACGACTACCGCGCCATCCTCTGCTGGGTCGTAGATCGGGTCAAAGAAAAGAAACCGGGCCTGCTTCAGCAAAGCGTTAGCGAGGCAGCACCGGCTAAGGATAATCCGTTCAGAGAGTGGGGTGAGCAGAATGGGTGAATTTGACGGCCTGCTGCAAGGTGCTGTTCGTCAGGCGCAGGCGGCAAATCAGCCGGAGAACGGTGATTACTACGACGATGAAGGGTTCCTCGTCTGCGGGAACTGCCACACCCGTCGGCAGGTAGAAGTCAATATGCCCGACCTGAAAGCCGTTCCGTTCGACCCTAAGAAGAAAGTCCGGGTCAAGATGCCGGTGTCCTGCCGTTGCCGGGCAGAACGGCGGAAGCAGGAAGAGCAGATGCTCATGCAGGACCGGGAAATGCGGGCAGCGCAAACGCTTCAGCGGCAAAGCCTCATGGACGAACGCCTGCGGGACATCAGCTTTGACGGATTCCAGCAGACTAAGGATAACGCCTACAACCTGAAGCTCTGCCTGCGGTATGCGAAGCACTTCGATGAAATGCTGGCGAAGAATCAGGGGCTTTTGTTCTACGGCGGGGTCGGGACCGGAAAGACATTCGCAGCGGCCTGCATTGCAAACCATCTCCTGAGCCTGCGGGTCCCGGTGGTGATGACCTCGTTTGTGAAGCTGCTGGAAACCATGCAGGGCTTCAGTGAGGATGACAGCGCCCTGATTGCCCGGCTGAACAGGGCAAAGCTGCTCATCATTGATGATCTCGGCGCTGAACGCAGTACAGACTTTGCGCTGGAAAAGGTCTACGACATTGTGGACAGCCGGTACAGAGCCAAACTCCCCATCATCCTCACCACGAACCTGAGCATGACCGAAATGAAAGAATCTGCGGACATCCGCTACACCCGCATCTATGACCGTATCTTTGAAATGTGCTACCCGATGCAGTTCACAGGTCGGTCGTGGAGAAAGGCGGAAGCGGCCCGCAGATTTGACGAGATGAAGAACTTTTTGGAGGGCAACGATGGATAAAGTTATCATCGCAAGCGTTGAGGACCGGCTGACGGTAGCTGCCATCCTCGTAAAGAACGACTACACCGTCCGGCAGGGCAAGCAGCTCCGGCAGGGCAAGAAAAGCTACGAATACTATCTGGAGTACACTCCGAACGACAAGCCGAAGCAGGCGGCAGGGGAATGAGGACGCAATTCTGCATCTACGGGGAGCCGCGAGGTAAGGAACGCCCGAAATTCTCAACCGTATGCGGCCATGTGACAGCCAGAACCCCGGAAAACACGGTTCTGTACGAAAACCTCGTAAAGACTGAGTACAGAATCCAATCCGGGGTTCGGTTTGCTGATGACGCTATGTTGAGCGTGAGGATTTTTGCGTTCCTCTCCGTCCCGAGGTCGGCCAGCCAGAAAAAACACCTTGCCATGATCGACCGCCTGATACGTCCGACACGAAAGCCCGATTGGGATAATGTGGGCAAAATCATCTGCGATGCCCTGAACGGCATTGCCTACCGCGATGATGCCCAGATCGTAGACGCACTGGTTCGGAAGTTCTACTCCGACACCCCGCGTGTTATCGTTGAAATCTCAGATATACCGTATGAACAGTAAAGGAGAATGACTATGAGCAACAAAACGTATGTGCTGTCCCTGAGCGCGGATACCTTCAACGCCTTCAAAATGGACTTCGACAGCGCCCTCCAGCGCTTGCTTCAGAAGATGGACAGGCTCCAGAGCGACAGCGCCTCCATCAACTGCAAAATCAGCGTGGCACTGACCCCGGCTCCGGAACGGAACTTCGATGCAACGCGGGAGGGGGACACCGTGCAGGTGATGAAGCCCAGCTTCAGCCACGAGATCAGCACCGAAATAAAGGTCAGGGACAAAACGACCGGCAACCTCTCCGGCAACCGCAAGCTGGTGTGGGATGAGGAGCTGATGGAGTATGTGATGAAGGACATCGACGATGGGCAGACCTCGCTTTTCGACACGGCCCAGAGCCGCCAGAATGCTGCGTCCCCTGTGGAGCAGGAACCGCCCCAGCTCCCGGAAGGCATCGTGGATGTTGACTACACGGTCATCAGCGATGACAAGGGCTACATCCTGCGCAACCCCGATAAGTGCGGCATCAAGGACCAGTGGGGCATCCTCAAAGTCCTTGTGGGAGAGCGGATGACGGTGAGCCGGAGTGCAGGCCATTGCTATGCGGAGACCGCAGACGGCATCATCGCCCTCGGTTCTGCCTACCTCGCAGAAGACCCCCGCCATGTGGATGACAGCATTCTGGAGCCTCATCTGGCAGAGGAGATCGCCTGCAACGGCTTCGGCACGGTTCAGGTCGGCGACCATGAGGAGCCGGAGAAAATCGTGGTAGAGTGTCTGGAATGCGGTGGCATCCTGCTGGATGTGGAAAACCCCAACGTCCAGAAGGGTGATGCCGAATGAGGTACGGAACCTGTTTTCTGTGCGGAAAGACCGGCTGGCTGGAAGAGCACCACGTCTACCGGGGCGTTCCGGGACAAGTCCGAAAAGTATGGCCTGAAGGTGGGCCTGTGCGGCGAGAGCTGCCATCGGAACGGCCGGTATGCGGCGCACCAGTGCAGGGAAACCTCCGATGCCCTGAAGCAGTTCTGGCAGATCAAGTACATGATGGCCCACAAAGCCAGCGTCGCAGACTTTCGGGCGGCATTCGGGAAGAACTATCTGGAACTCGACTACTACGATGATGAAAGGAGCTACCCTATGAACATTATTGCCATCAGCGGCCGCTTGACACGCGACCCCGAACTGCGCACCACTCCCAACGGAAAGCCCGTGGTGGAGTTCACGGTTGCGGTTGACCGGCCCGGCGTTAAGGACCAGACGGACTTTATCGACTGCGTGGCGTGGGAAAAGAAAGCTGAGTTTGTCGCCCGGTATTTTAAGCAGGGAAAGCGTATCGAGGCAAGCGGTGTCATTACCACACGCACCTACGAGAAAAACGGGGTGAAGCGCAAGCGGACGGAGGTTCGCTGCGATCAGGTCTTCTTCGGCGAGTCCAAGAAAGATAGCGGCTCCACCCCGCAGGCAGCGCCGGAACCCACGAACGATGATTTCCGCCCGCTGCCCGATGATGATGACATCCCGTTCTGAGAAAGGAGAACACATGGAAGAAAATAAGAATCCCCTTATGGGCCATGTCGTAAAGGTCCCTGCACAGGTGTCCGGCATCCCTGACGGAGTGCAGATGACGGTGAACGCAGCCGTGACCACCTTTGCGGCGGTCGATGGCAAACCGGCTGGCATCGAAAGCATGGGTACGGCAGAATGCAATATGCTTGCCAGCTATACGCGGGGAACGGTCTCGTTCTCTGTCCACGGGGAAAAGCCCGTTATGGTGAGCGTCCGTCTGGATGAGTTGATGAGACTCTTGCAGGCGGCTGCTGCTGTATGTCACCACGAGCAGGAAGACAAGAAGAATGCTGAGGAGGAAAAGGCATGAGAAAGCTGTTTACGTCTGAGTCTGTGACCGAGGGTCATCCCGACAAGGTGTGCGACCGTATCTCTGATGCGGTGCTGGATGCAGTGCTGGCTGTTGACCCGAACGGCCGGGTGGCCTGTGAGACCTGCTGCACCACCGACACGGTGTTTATTGCAGGCGAGATCACGAGCAAGGTCGATGTGGATATTGAGGGCATTGCCCGGCGGGTCCTGCGTGACATCGGCTACACCGGTGGGGCATCTGGCTTTGATGCCGATACCTGCAAGGTCATGACGTTCATCCACAAGCAGTCCCCCGATATTGCAATGGGAACCAGCGACACGGTGGGCGCGCAGGCGATCAGGGCATGATGTTCGGCTATGCCTGCAACGAAACCCCGGAGCTGATGCCCCTGCCCATCATGCTTGCGCACAAGATGGCCTACAAGCTCTCCCAGACCCGCAAGGATGGAACCATGCCCCTTTATCCTGCCGGATGGCAAAACGCAGGTAACGGTGAATATGAGGGGGATGGGAAGCCCCAGCGTATCGACACCATCGTCATCTCCACTCAGCACACGGACGGGAGTCTCCCTCTGCTGATGCACCCGCTGGTGGGAAATGTCATCACGCCTGTTTTGCAGGAAGCCCGTCAGCACCTCCCGTGGCTCGACATCGACACCTACGACCTGTACATCAATCCTACCGGGCGTTTTGTGCAGGGTGGCCCTGCGGCAGACACCGGCTTGACCGGGCGGAAGATTATCGTGGACACCTATGGCGGTTATGCTCCCCACGGCGGCGGGGCATTCTCTGGCAAAGACCCCACAAAGGTTGACCGCAGTGCAGCATACATGGCCCGGCATATTGCAAAGAACGTCGTGGCATCGGGTCTGTGCGACAAGTGTCAGGTTCAGTTGGCCTATGCAATCGGCATGGCGCTCCCGGTATCCCTGCGCATCGACACGTTCGGGGCCAATGTGGATGAGGAAAAGCTCTGCAATGCAGTAGATCGCTGCTTTGAACTGACCCCGCTGGGAATAGTTGATGCCCTGAACCTGCGCCTGCCCATCTATGAACAGACATCCGCCTACGGCCACTTCGGAAACGTGGTGGGCGGAAATTTCACATGGGAGAGCACCCACAAAGCGGGACTCCTGCGCAGAACGTATAACACGCTGTAAGAAACAGGGCAAGCCTCTTTCCCCGTGGGCGGGGAAGGGGGCGAAGCCCATGATGGGAGGTTTAGACATGGCACAGGAAGACAAGAACGTCACCATTCCCCCGGAAATGATGCAGGAGATCGTACGGATGGCATCGGAAACAGCCATTGAAAAGTTCCAGCACGAAGCGGAGCGGAACCGAAAGGCCGTCAAGGATAAGCGCCTGCATAACACCAAGCTGCTGCTTCAGAACTACCACTGCTTTGTAGAGCATAGTAAGAGTGCCGTGTATGAAGCCAGCCAGCTCTCCGAGGATGATGACTTCGAGGAGTTGATGGAGGAGCTGATGAGTCAGAGCGACGGCAGGGTGAGGGTCCCGGTGGTGAGGAGCATTCAGGAGAGCGCTGCCCACACCCGCATCATCGTGCAGCACATCGACCGTATGCTGGAATACTACAAGTTCCGCTGTGAGCATTCCAAGCGCGCGGAGGAAATGCGTCGGTATCGGACGATTTACGACCTCTACATTGCCCCTGAACCCAAGACTCAGCAGCAGATCGCCGATGAAGAACACGTCGATTTGTCAACCGTGTTCCGCGACCAGAAGGCGGGTATTTCCAAGTTGAGCGCCCTGATTTTTGGATGGTTGGACTAAAATTTTGGGCAAAGTTGCAAAAAATGTTGCTATTGCAGTGCAATTACCACTGTGGTAAGATACGAAGCGTGAACCGATGTGTCACCCCGGAAAAATCCGCGAGTGGCAACATCCGGCCTCGTATCAAGCTG